>Ga0316201_10003567_pt1 | contig 11487 bp, 12 predicted proteins | sample CS6wburrow_MG_FD_204516 | JGI IMG/M metagenome (GOLD analysis project Ga0316201, IMG submission 204516) | Coastal sediment microbial communities from Delaware Bay, Delaware, United States - CS-6 worm burrow | ecosystem: Environmental > Aquatic > Marine > Coastal > Sediment | place: USA... | reverse complement strand
GCCCTGCAGGAGGATACCGAGCAGGAACCTCGACGCTACACCGTCGAGATGATTGTGTTCACCTACGCACAAGACATTGGCTCCGGCGGCGAAGTGTTTGTCGCGGACCCGTCTCCTGATGAGGCCGTCGCGTTACGCGATAACGGCTTTACACGTCTGCGTCGAAGTGACTTCACGATGGATGATATCCGCAGTCGCCTTGACCGGCTGGACGCTTACCAACCGGTGATGCATTTCGGCTGGACGCAGGACACCTACCCCGCCGAACTGACACGCGGCATCAAGCTTACGTCCCTGACCTCGCAGGCGCGTGGCTTCAACGGCACCTTGAAGCTCTATCTGAGCCGCTTCCTGCACCTTGTCGTTGACTTGCAGATGGAAACCGAAGCTGAAAGTCTGGCTGACACATTTGCGCCGGCGGCGGCCTTTAGCTATCGCATTCAGGAAGATCGTATCTTTCGCAGCGGCGAGCTGCGTTATTTCGATCACCCGAAATTCGGTGTGCTCGCAAAGGTCAGCCGGGTCGAAGACGATGACGACGCCGAGGCGCCGGACGAGCGGTAACTACTCGGCTACCCGACTCAGTAAATCATCAAGGAACTCACGCGCGCTGCGCGTCTCACTGGCCGTGTCCGCAACGTCGACCGATTGCGATACGGTAACGAACTTCCCTGACTGCGAGCGCGGATGATGCAGACCGAGCTCGCGAACCGACGTCGCGATCAAGCCGGCGAATTGCTGCACACCCTGCTCTTCCGTCGCGTGCGATAACACGATGAAACGTGCACCGTCCGTCCGTGCGATCACATCGCTGGCACGACGCAAGTTGCGAAGAATAGCGCGGCCCGCCCGCCGCAGGCAGGAATCCGCCGCATGTCGCCCAAATACGTCAACATACGCGTCAAAATCATTCAACGTAAACGTGACAACAGATAGAGCGCCTTGCTCGCGTTTGGCGACCGCCCAGTCGTGTTCGAAAATCTCGCGAAAGGCTCTCTGGTTCAGCAGCCCTGTGACCGGATCATCGCGCGACAAATCCCGAATACGGCGTTTCGCCTTGAGCAAGGCCTGGTGCACTTCCGCACTTTCAGCCGGACCCGAGCCGACGCCACGACGCCAGTAAGCCGCATAAAATCTCGCCGATTCCTCGGTCGGCAGAAACAGGGGCTTGATCACCAGCAGATAATCGCGTTTTTTCAGCTCCACCGAAAAATTCGTTTCCTGCTGCGAACGCACCGTTTCACTGACTTCCAGCGCGAGCTCCCGCCCGGCCAGTTTTTCAATCACATCCGCGAACGGCTGCCGCAGAACCTCGTCCGAGCCAATCGTTGCAAACGCGGGATTGGCCAGCACGACCGGCCAGTCTGGCTGGTCGATACGCACAAGCAGCACGGGCTCCGACGTCGACGCAATGAGTTGCTCGAGAATTTTCTTGTTAATCCGCTGCATTCAGTCTCCGCCCCTCAATTGCGAAAAATTGCCGTAGCAGTTCCATGGTCAGCGTCCTGGCAGCCAGCGTACTTGATTCGACGTCTTCATGTATCGGGCGGTCACCTCGACCGGCTGCCCGATTAACGATCATCGCGAGGCAGGCGTATTCGAGGCCGAGCTCGCGTGCAAGCGCTGCCTCCGGCATCCCGGTCATGCCCACAAAGTCAGCACCGTCGCGTTCGAGGCAATCAACCTCTGCCGCCGTTTCCAGTCGTGGACCCTGCGTGGCTGCGTACACACCGCCGTCGTAACAATCGATACCGGCCGCGACGGCCGCCGACAGCAACTGCTGTCGTAACGTGACTGAGAATGGCTGTGTAAAGTCGATGTGTTCAACGACACCGTCAGTGCCATCGAAAATGGTGTGCTGTCGACCCCAGGTGTGATCGATCAGCTGTTCCGGCACCGCGAGCTCGCCCGACGCACGTACATCGGAAACCACACCGACGGTATTGAGCGCTATCACCGCACTGGCACCGGCTTTTTGTAGCGCGACGAGATTTGCCCGATAGTTAATTGCGTGCGGGGGGATCGAGTGATTGTCGCCATGCCGTGCAATGGTCAGAAACTCGCACGCCTCGAGCGTCGCTTTGTGAACCGGCGCCGATGGCTTGCCGAAGCGCGTCGCGAATTCAACACCGTCACTGTCACTTGAAAGAGACGGAAAGCCGCTACCGATAATCACCGCATAGTGTGTTGCCGTTGTCATTGAACTCCCGGTTCACGCATCCAGATGTAGTTCAGGGCGCTCGCTCCAACTCGCGAACTGCTCGTTGATCGCCTGCCACTCGTCGCTGGCACGCAACGTTTCACGCTGCGGATGACCGGTGCCATGCATGCGGGCGAGCCGCACGAGCGACAGTGGATTGGAATACTCGTGCAAAGCCTCGACCGCCTGGTGCGCAGCGTCGCGATTATTGCAAACCAGCACCATGTCGCAACCGGCCTGCAATGCCAGACGTGAGCGTTCGGCCATGTTGCCGTAGTTACGGGTGGCCTGCATCGAAAGGTCGTCGCAAAACACCGCACCGCCGAATCCGAGTCGGGACCGCAGTTCACGCTGAATCCAGTATTCCGAAAATCCAGCTGGCTGCGCATCGATTTTTTCATAAACGATATGCGCCAGCATGACTCCGGCGAGCGAACCATTACCTATCAGGCGTTCGTAAGGCCGCATGTCGTCGAGCACCGTGCTGTAATCCCGGTGGTCAATCGGCAGCTTCAGGTGCGAATCCGTCAGCACCGCACCGTGCCCGGGGAAATGCTTGCCCACGGCCGCCATGCCGGCACTGCGCAAACCGCGCGAGAATTCACTGGCGAGTTCCGCAACAACCTCGGGCTTGGCATGAAAAGCACGGTTGCCGATGATCTCGCTGACGCCCCAGTCAAGATCCAGGCACGGGGCAAAACACAAATCGATAGCCGCCGCCCGCAGCTCCGAGCCAATAACCCAGCCAGCCTGGCGCGCCGCTCGCAGACCGGACTCGGCGTCACGATCGTACTCCCGACCGATGCGGCGCATTGGCGGAACTGCGGTGAAGTCTTCCCGAAAACGCTGCACGCGGCCGCCTTCGTGATCAACGGCGATCAGGAGCGGCGGGCTGCGCAGAGCACGAATATCACTGACAAGATCGGCAATCTGTGCGGCCGACTCGAAATTACGGCTGAACAAAATCACACCGCCAACCGCCGGCTCTTTGAGCAGGTCGCGGTCAGCCGGACTCAAAGAGAGTCCATCGATGTCGAGCATCACGGGTCCCAGTGACATTCTCGGTACCTCGCTGGTTGCAGTCACGACTTCGTGAATATCGCTATTGATTCTACATGGGCCGTGTGTGGGAACATATCGATGATCCCCGCAGCCTCAAGTTCATAGCCCTGCTCGTGGACCAGGGTTTCGGCGTCCCGCGCCAGCGTGCCCGGATGACACGATACGTATACGATCCGTCCAGGTGCAAACAGGTGCATGCGCGTTACGACCTCGGCCGCGCCGCTGCGCGCCGGGTCCAGGAGCATTCGGTCCCAGCCGGATTTGATCCAGGCCTCGGTACCATCGACCTTACTGAGGTCGGCAACGCGAAATTCAGCAGTAGAAATACTGTTGACCTGCGCATTGCGCGCAGCCCGCGCTACGAGCGTCGCGTCTCCCTCAACGCCGAGCACAGCACTGGCCCTGCGCGCCAGTGGCAGCGAGAAATTACCGATGCCACAAAAGAGATCCAGCACGCGATCGTCCTTGCCAACCTGGAGCTGTTCGACGGCAAAATGCACCATGCGTTCGTTAACCTCGCCGTTGATCTGCACGAAGTCGACCGGCTCGAACTCGATGCGCACATCGAACTCCTGCAACACGTAATGCAGCGGGGTCGTCTCGCCCGGCGGATGGAAAATTTCGATCGAATCAAGACCGCCCGGCTGCAAGTAAATACGCAGCGAATGCTGCACAGCGAATTCTCTAAGTTTCTCCCGGTCAGCATCATTCGGCGGGTCCAGCACGCGAAACACGAGCGCAACCGCGTTGTCGGCGACCGCCACTTCGATTTGGGGCAGTCGCGCCCGGATCGACAGACTGCTGACCAGTTCACCCAGTGGGGCGATTAAACCGTCGACCGGTTTCGCCAGCACCTCGCAACGGTTCATGTCTGCAATAAACGGGGCGTGGCGCTCACGGAAACCGACCAGCGCGCGCCCTTTTGCATGAACGTTCTTGACGGCCAACCGTGCACGCCGCCGATAGTTCCAGAGCGGGCCGGTCATCGGCTCGAGCCAGGTACGCGGCTCGACCCGGCCAATACGCTCGAGATTGTCGCGTAGTGTTTGCGCTTTTATTGCACGCTGCGTTTCAGGCGTGACGTGTTGCAATGAACAGCCACCGCACCGGCCAAAGGCCTCGCAACGTGCGGTGATGCGCTCCGGCGACGCATCCAGTACCTCAAGCAACTCAGCCTCATCGAAATTACGACGTGACTTGCGGCGGATGAACTGCACGGTTTCACCGGACAACGCACCGGCCACAAAAACTTTCTTGCCGTCGGTCTGCGCGATGCCACGGCCGTCGTGGGTCACCCCTTCAATAAGTGCCGTTTCCGGCTCACGTTTACGCCTTGCCATCGGGTCCGGTTACTCCGGCCAGGCCGCAAGAAACTCGTTCAGATGGTCCTGGTCCATCGTCGCCAGCGTCGATCGCACCAATGCGTATTCGCGCTGCAAGGCCTTCTCATCCAGATTGCCGCGCATGAATTCGAAACGCAGGTAAATCAGCCAGGTATTCAAAACGTCGGTCTCGCAATAATTCCTGATATCGCGGATGCCACCCTTTAAATACGTCTCCCAGACCAATCCGCCGCTCATGCCCAGCTTGCCGGGAAACCCGAGCATGACGGCCATCTGGTCGAGGCTGGCCCTGCCGCGGGGTTGAAAGCCTGCTATTACGTCCATCAGGTCGACATGTCGCCAGTGAAAACGACTGAGATAGTTGTTCCACTTGAAGTCGCGATCACCCTCGCCCATTTCCCAGTACCGCGGCGCCTGCACGCCGTGCTTTAGCGCCCGGTAGTGCAGCACCGGCAGGTCAAAGCCGCCGCCATTCCAGGACACGAGGTCGGGCGTGTACCGATCGATGCCGTCGAAGAAGCGCCGCACCAGCTCCGCCTCGTCGGCATCTTCGTCGCCAAGACTCCAGACCTTGAAGCTGTCGGCGGTGCGGAACGTCACCGAGATCGCGACGATCCGTTGCTGATGCAGCGGCAGGAAATCGGTCCCCGCTTTCTGCTGGCGCATGAACGTCATCGCCGTGCCAACATCTTCATCAGACAGGCCATCGAGATCCCAGAAGCGTCTTCCAAATTCGACGTCTGGAACCGTTTCAATATCAAAGGAAAAACAGTGCATCACATAGTAACCCCTGGCTAATCGATACTATCCTGACTTGGTTGTGCAGCCGCCTCGACAACGGCAAATGCCAGCACCAGGCCCGCATCATCGGTCAGGCTGACGTGACCGGCGCCAATGCCCAATCGCTCACACACTCGCGTGCCGCGCTCGGACCAGATAATGATCGGGCGCCCCCATTTATTGTTCAGAATACCGACATCACGCAACCAGACACCATGCGCAAACCCCGTACCCATCGCTTTGACGGTCGCTTCCTTGCCGGCAAAACGCATCGCCAGGAAACGTGTCGGCTGCTTGCTGCGGCGAAACAGCTCCATTTCCTGCGGCATCAGGATGCGCTGTGCAAAATGGTCCCCGAAGCGATCGTAGGTAGCCTGCACCCTTTGCAACTCGACAATATCGGTGCCGATGCCGAATATCACGACGTCATGCTCCCTGGCGCGCTTCGAGCATCGCACGTTTCATGCCGGCAACTGCCGCGCCCAGGCCATCGAAAACGGCCCGCGCGATAATCGCATGGCCAATATTCAATTCGACGATCTCGGGAATTCGGGCGATCGCTGCGACATTCTGGTAATGCAATCCGTGGCCGGCGTTGACCACCAGTTCCAGGCTACGGCCGTGCCGTGCGGCAGCAACAATGCGCTGGAGTTCCGCCTCCTGCTCCGCGCCCTCGGTGTCTGCGTAGCGCCCGGTGTGCAGCTCCACAACCGGCGCCCCGACAGCCACTGCGGCTTCCAGCTGTTCCGGGTCCGGATCGATAAACAAAGAAACGCGAATCCCCGCATCCGCCAGTTGCGCGCAAGCCGCGGCAATCCGGTCCTGTTGCGCCAGCACATCGAGCCCGCCTTCGGTCGTCAGCTCCGCGCGCTTTTCCGGAACCAGGCAACAATCAGTCGGCTGAATGCGCCGGGCAATCCCGATCATCTCGTCCGTGACTGCCATCTCGAGGTTCATATGAGTGCGCATGACCTCTTTGAGCGCGTCGAGATCATGATCCTGTATATGACGCCGGTCTTCCCGCAAATGCACGGTAATACTGTCCGCCCCGGCCATTTCTGCCATGCGTGCGGCCTCTGCAGGACGCGGATACGACGTGCCACGAACCTGCCGCAATGTCGCAACATGATCGATATTGACGCCCAGATAGATGGGATTGATTTCAGTCACGCTCGGCCTTCGAAGTTTCTGCCGATGCGATTCTACCGCGATGTAACTCCAGCAGCACCTTGCGACTTTTCAACTCCTTGCCACCCAGGTGATGCGAGATCACGTCCCGTAATAGCCGATTAGCGGCACGCAGCACGTTTGAATCGTCAAAACGCTGGTCACCAATCGCACCCAGAATCGCGCCACTGAACACCATAGGCCCCTGACTGCGCGCGACCGGCACGGCGCCCTGCTCCATGCGGTATTCGTAGTGGCACTCTGCCGACAGCGGTTGGCTCGTGCCGGACTCATGTTCGAGATTAAGCGCATAGCCCAGTAATCTCAGAAGCTCGATCTCGAACGACCGCAGGCTTATCGCGATATCCGAACTCGCGCTCAATGCCGCCAGCGTGTCCGCATAGAGCGTGTAAATCTCCGGCTGCGGGTCATGTCGATGCAGGAAATGCAGCAGCAACTCGTTGGCGTAGTACGCGGCCAGCATGTCATCGCCGCGCAACCCTGCCGGCACGCCGGTACTTTCCGCGCCCGTTAGCGTTCCGAGATCTGAGCGCGCCACCCAGGACACCTTAAGCGGCAGGAATGGGCGCAAAACACCGGCCAGCCGCGATTTCGCACTGCGGCTGCCGCGCGCCACCAGCGCCACCTTGCCGTAGTCACGGGTGACAATATCGAGAATCTGGCTGGTATCGCGAAACGGCCGATGATGCAGAATATAAGCGGGCTGTTGCGATACGCGTCGCTGGTTACTCATGCCGGCAGCACACCACTAAGGCGCGTCATAGCCAAGGCTTTGCAGGTCCTTTTCGTTGTCCGCCCAGTTCGACTTGACCTTGACCCACAGCTCGAGATGCACCGGACACTGCAGTTGTTCACGAAGATCCAGGCGCGCCGCGCGCCCGACTTTCTTCAGCACGCCGCCGTTCTTGCCGACGACCATGCCTTTCTGACTGTCACGCTCGACCCAGATGATCGCGTTAATTGTGACGTTCTTCTCCGCCTCGACATACTTCTCGATTTGTACCGTAAGGCCGTATGGCAGTTCCTGATGCAGCAGCAACGTCAGCTTTTCGCGAATGATCTCTGCCGCGTAAAACTCCTTGGACCGATCGGTGTGCATGTCGTCGGGAAACAGCGGCGGTGACTCCGGCAGGAACCTGGGCAGCATCGCCATGAGCTTGTCCAGATTGTCACCTTTGGCCGCCGACACAGGGACGATCTCCGCGAATTCGCGTCGCTCGGACATCTGCACCAGTGCCTCGAGCAATTTTTCCTTGGGATTGATCTTATCGACCTTGTTCAGGAGCGCGATGATGGGCGCACGACAGCTATCGAGTCGCCGCAGCGCCGCTTCGTCTTCTTGCGTCCAGCGGGTTGCGTCGCTCATAAAAAGAATCAAATCCGCGTCAGCAAACGCGCTGGCTGCCGCGCGATTCATCAGGCGGTTCATTGCTTTGCCGGCCTTGTGATGCAGGCCCGGCGTATCGACAAAAATGATTTGCACCGCGGGCGTCGTGTGTACCGCCAGAATCCGGTGTCGGGTCGTTTGCGGCTTCGCCGTGACGATACTGATCTTGCGTCCCATGACCGCATTAATCAGCGTCGATTTGCCAACATTCGGCCGGCCAATGACCGCAACGTAGCCGGCGCGATGGGCACTCATGAGTTGTCCTGCAGCAGCTCGGTCAGCATTTTAGCGGCGGCCTTTTGTTCAGCTTTGCGACGTGTTGTCGACGTTCCCGTGGTCGGCGCCGGAACTTCCGTAACCGTGCAACTAACCTCGAATTTCTGGCGATGTTCCTGACCGGTGACGTTGACGAGCTCATAAATCGGCAAACTCATCTGCCGCGCCTGCAACCATTCCTGCAACCGCGTCTTTGGATCTCGCAGTGATTCCGCATCGGGCAAATCGCTCAACCGGGAGGCATACACCTGCTCAATGACGTCTTTTGCTGCAGCGTAGCCGCGGTCAAGAAAAATAGCGCCGAATATTGCTTCCACGGCGTCCGCGAGAATCGACTCGCGTCGATGACCACCCGTCTTGCGCTCGCCGCCGCCGAGAATAAGGTGCAGGCCCAACTCCAGCTCGGTGGCTATGCTGGCCAGTGTCACGTCCTTGACGAGTACCGACCGCAACCGACTGAGGTCCCCTTCCGAGGCTTCCGGGCGCGCGTGGTACAAGGCTTCGGAAATTACAAAATCCAGAATGGCGTCGCCGAGGAACTCGAGGCGTTCATTATTGCTGCCCGTAGCACTTCGATGCGTCAACGCCTGGCGAAATAACTCAGCGTCGTCGAATCGGTATTGAAGTGTCTTGTAAAGCCAGGTCTCGGCTTTTTCCAATGTCTTCGCTCTTTTGTCCGGCCAGTGCCCCCCGGCCGCAGGAATTGCTAACGGCGGACCAGGCCTCGTTCGTCAAAGTCTACAACAAAAGAAATGTTCGCGATGAACGGTGCTTTGTGCGAGTACACGGCTGCCACTTCATAGCCACCGTCGACTTTGGTGACCGTGATGTCCTTGGCGCTAATCTCCGATACCATTTCAATATCAAAGCGATTCGAAACCGAGCGCCGAATCATGTTGCTGGTAGCGCCTGTGCCATCAAACTCCTGCACCACGCCAGACACGACATTCGCCACCTTCATGTAGTTCAGATACACGGGTACGAGCCGTATTGCCGCGAAGGCAAAGATGCCAATGAAGCCCACGAGGATGACCATGCCCATGGTCGTCATTCCCCGCTGACTGCGCAGCAACCGTGGTTTTTCCAGGTTATTTACATACATTCCGCTCTCTCCGTGCAGTCAAAGCAACGCTATCTGGCGATCAACCGCAAGCCTAGCGTCATTTTACCGGCGAAATCAGTGACTGACACCACAATTATTGGATTTTCTGACCAATACGGCCCCAATCCGGCATGTTCCAGGGAACGAAGTGCATCCAGATTCTCACCGCCTCGCCAACCAGGAATTCTTCCGGAATCGCGCCGATAAAACGACTGTCGCGGCTACGGTCGCGATTATCACCCATGACGAAATAGCGCCCTTCGGGCACGCGGTAGGTGCCGTCGCGCATCGAGATCTGTGAGTTGGTGACCAGGATGTCGTGCACGCGTCCGTCGAGATCTTCGATGTAAACCGGTATGTCAAACGAATCATCGGCATCCATTTTAAGGTCCATCGTTACACCATTAATGGTCAACCGCTGGCGCTCATAAACAATTTTGTCGCCAGGCAGGCCGATCACACGTTTGATGTAATTGATGCTCGGTTCCGATGGCAGGCGAAACACAATGACGTCGCCACGTTTCGGACTGCCGGTTTCAATGACTTTCGTTTCCATGACTGGCAGCCGCAGCCCGTAAGCAAACTTCTTGACGAAAATGAAATCGCCTTCCAGCAGTGTCGGCATCATCGATCCCGACGGAATACGAAACGGCTCGAAAATGAACGAGCGTATGATCAGCACGAACAGCAACACCGGGAAAAACGATCGCGAATACTCGACCAGGGTTCGGATCGCACCGGGCGCCGCGTCGCGACTGTCGTCTTCGGATGTCTTCCAGACCATTTTGTCCAGCGCGACAACAATACCGGTGAACAGGGTCAGTAACGTCAATATAAGAGCGAGGTTAATTATCAATGCACTACTCACTTTTCAACACGTAATACGGCAAGGAACGCCTCCTGCGGAATCTCGACAGACCCAACCTGCTTCATGCGCTTCTTGCCTGCCTTTTGCTTTTCCAGCAGTTTGCGCTTGCGCGAAATGTCACCACCATAGCACTTGGCTGTCACGTTTTTGCGCAGCGCCTTCACAGTACTGCGCGCGATTACCTGGCTACCGACCGCCGCCTGAATCGCAACGTCAAACATCTGTCGGGGAATCAGCTCGCGCATCTTTTCGACCAGTTCGCGACCGCGGTACTTGGCTTTCTCACGATGCACAATGGTCGATAGCGCATCGACTTTTTCCTGGTTGATCAGGACATCGAGCCGGACCAGCTGCGCAGGTTCGAACCGCTCGAAATGATAGTCGAATGAAGCAAATCCTCTGCTGGCCGACTTCAAACGGTCAAAGAAATCGAGCACAACTTCGGCAAGTGGTATTTCGTATTCCAGCGAAATCTGGCCACCGAGATAACGCATTTGCTTCTGGACGCCGCGCTTTTCGATGCACAGCTTGATCACAGCACCCACGTGTTTCTCCGGCACCAGGATGTTCGCCGTAATGATGGGCTCACGCAGTTCGGCGATCTCGTTGGCGGGCGGCAGCCTGGCCGGGTTGTCGACGAGCAGCACCTCTCCCGATGTGTTCTCGACTTCAAAAATGACGGTCGGCGCCGTCGTAATCAACTCGAGGTTGTATTCTCGCTCGAGGCGTTCCTGCACGATCTCCATGTGCAACATGCCGAGAAAGCCACAGCGAAAGCCGAAGCCCAGAGCCGCTGACGTCTCTGGCTCAAAGTGCAGAGCCGCATCATTCAGCCGCAGTTTCTGCAGCGCTTCCCGGAAACTTTCGTAGTCATCGGAACTGATAGTGAACAACCCGGCAAACACGCGCGGCTGAATCTGCTTGAAACCTGGCAGCGGTGTTTCACAAGGCCTTTTTGTTGCCGTCAACGTGTCGCCGACCGGGGCGCCGTAAATATCCTTGATCGCGGCGATGACGAATCCCACCTCGCCGGTCTTGAGCACTGTGCGGTCAAACATCTTCGGCGTGAAAACGCCGACCCGATCCGCATTGTATGAGACACCCGTGGACATGACTGTAACTTTGCTGCCTTTTTCCAGGCTGCCGTTCATCACGCGAACCAGCGACACCACCCCGACGTAGTTGTCGAACCAGGAGTCGATGATCAACGCCTGCAGCGGCCCATCGGGGTCGCCTTCAGGCGGCGGAATCACGCGGACGATTTCATTCAACAACTCGGGG
>Ga0316201_10003566_pt1 | contig 11488 bp, 8 predicted proteins | sample CS6wburrow_MG_FD_204516 | JGI IMG/M metagenome (GOLD analysis project Ga0316201, IMG submission 204516) | Coastal sediment microbial communities from Delaware Bay, Delaware, United States - CS-6 worm burrow | ecosystem: Environmental > Aquatic > Marine > Coastal > Sediment | place: USA: Delaware... | reverse complement strand
TGATTGACATCGTTCGTGGTCCACGCACCAGTGACGCAACCATCGACGTACTCGAGCGCTACGTCCATAGCCTCAAATGCGTGCCCTTGGTGCTGCACAGGGAAAACCGGGGCTATGTACTGAACGCGCTTCTGGGGCCGGTGCTGACGGTCGCGTTGGTCTTGCTTGTAAACGGTATCGCAAACAAGGAAGAGATCGATGCAGCCTGGATGAAACATCGCCGGGCACCTATGGGCCCGTTCGGGATGATGGACCTGTTTGGACTCAACGTCGTCTACGATGGCTGGCAGCATCGCGAGTCGGATCCGCGCGCAGACGAATTGAAACCAGCGGTGGACGCGCTGCTGGAGTCGTTCCTGAACAAGGGCGAGCTCGGCGTGAAGACTGGCAAAGGATTCTACAGTTATCCCGACCCGGCATTCGAACAGGCCGGGTTTGTCGATACCGAGAAAGATATATCGACCCCGCATTACGCAATGACAACTATGCTCATCGGCAATGCCATCCTGTTGGCATCGGGTGACATCGCGAGTCCCGACGAAATTGACAGGGCATGGACCGTCGGAATGACGCTCGATACGGGTCCGTTTGCGTTACTCGAGGAAATGGGGTCTGCGGCATTTTTACAATTGCTGGCGAGTGATGCGAACACACTGTTGCCCTCCGAAACAAAGACCGTCGCCCGATACCTGGAGCAATCCGAGGAGACCTCGTATGTCGGGACCTAGCCTCGACATGTACGAGCTGTTCAATCTCGAGGATAAGGTTGCGTTAGTGACCGGCGGTTCTCGCGGCATCGGGTACATAATGGCGCAGGGCCTGCTGCAAGCAGGTGCAAAGGTCTACATCACGGCGCGAACAGCGGATGTCTGCGAGAAGGCCGCTGCTGAATTGAGTCAATTCGGCCTGTGTGAATCGCTCCCGGCCGACATCAATGATGCGAGCGCACGCGAGCAGCTGGTTTCGAGGATCAGTGACATCGACGGCAAGCTTGATATTCTGATCAATAACGCCGGTACGGCCTGGGGTGACAGCTTCGAGGACTACCCGACAGAAGCGTTCGACAAAGTGTTGGAGCTAAATGTCACGACTGTTTTCGCCATGACAAGAGACCTGACACCGTTGCTGGAAAAAGCGGGAAGCAAGAAGGATCCTGCGCGAGTTATCAATATCGGGTCGATGGACGGGCTTCATATTCCGCGAGTACATGGAATCGGCACTTACGCATACACGGCGAGCAAGGCAGCTGTGCACCATTTAACGCGTCACCTCGCGGTGGAGCTGGGTTCACGCCACATTAGCGTCAACGCAATTGCGCCCGGTTTCTTTCATAGCAAAATGACGGCGGGGATCTTTGAGCATTTTGGCGAGAAGCTCGCGAGCAACAGCTTGTTGGGGCGAGTGGGGGAACCGGAAGACATTGCCGGAATGGCGGTATTTCTGAGCTCACGCGCGGGTGCCTACGTGAATGCGGCGGTTATTCCAGTCGACGGTGGCACGATAGTCAACCACTTGCATTCGTAGCATTTGGTGCCGGTCATTCGGGTGTCACCAGCGTGACAAGACCGCGTCGAGTTGATTGCTAGACTCGGTGAGAATAGGAGCACTCTCCACAAGAATGCTCAATTGAAGCAAGAGGCCACAGGGGGCTGGATCATGAGTCACGTTATCAAGCGTATCGCCGGGATGGTGCTGGTTAGCATCGTAAGTCTCCCGTTTATCAGCGCTTACGCACAAGAAGACACTGGCATTCTCGAAGAGATAGTCGTTACTGCACAAAAACGTCAGCAGAGCTTGCAGGACGTGCCGATTTCGGTGTCGGTCCTGACCGGCGACAAAATTGTGGAGGCAGGCATCGACAACATGGATGATCTCGCCCTCTACGTACCGAATTTCAGCAAAGGTGAGTCGGGAGCTGGTGCAATCATCCAGATTCGCGGCATCGGTACGGGCTCGAACCCGGCGTTCGAGCAGTCTGTCGTGATGTACATGGACGACATATCGCTGAGCCGCAGCCCACTGGCACGCATGCCGCTCATGGACCTCGAGCGGGTCGAGGTGCTGCGTGGACCGCAAAACGTGTTGTTTGGCAAGAACAGTATCGGTGGAGCAGTTTCGCTGATCACGGCGAAGCCGACTGATGAATTTGAGGGCAACGTATCATTGCGTTACGAACCCGACTATGGCGACACGGAAGGAACTGTCGTGCTATCGGGCCCGCTGTCCGAGAACCTCGCCGGCCGTCTCGCCGTTCGCTACGCGGACTACGGCGGTTATTACTACAATTCGTTCCTCGAAAGGGATGAAGAGCAACGCGAAGAGATGGCGGTGCGTGGCACACTGCGCTTGGACACAAGCGATGACGCAGAGTTGATCTTGAAGTTCGAGAGCAACACGGTGGACGGCAAAGGTGAGGGCCACGAGCTGATCTTTGGTTATGACAGCTTGATCCCGGATTTTGCAGGGCTCGATTACCCGGCCGTCGTCGCGACCCTGCAGGGCCTCTATAACCTCGGCATTTTCCCGCCGAACCCGGCATTTCCTGCCCCCATTGATGTCGGCAATGATGAAATCAGCATGGACCGTGTGCGGCGGTCAGCTTTCAGTGGTTTCCAGGAGATGGATCTCAAAAAATTCCAGGTCACGTACAACGAGGAATTTGACGGCTTCACATTCACGTCGGTAACAGGCTACATCGAATATGAAGAAGACAGGCTTGCCGGTGGCGGCCTGTCTGGCATTGACATCACCAGTATCCTGACGAATGAGAAATACGAACAAATCAGCCAGGAATTCAGATTCACGTCGACCGGTGATGGACCGTTCTCCTGGATTGCCGGCGGTTTCTTCCAGACCTGGGATCTTGAGCAGGAAGGCAGCACGTTCGTCGACGATATGAACGTACCTGTTCTCCTGGGCATCACGGGTTTGGCGCCAGGGCTCGAGTCGGTCGCAAACCTCAAGGGGACCTTGAGCTATGATGGCGATAGCGCGGTTTACGCCGGATTTGGGCAAGTCACGTGGAGCATGTCGGATGCCGCAAGACTAACGGTTGGTGGTCGCTACACGCATGAGATCAAGAACGCTCGCCGCGTGAACGACGTAATCAACACCACGACCGGGGAGTTTGATTTTACGCAGGCGATATTCGCGTCCTGTGCGTTCGGCATCGATTACGACACGCTCGGTCAGGCATCAAACTTCTTCCCGCTACCTGACTGCTTCGGCAATCCACCCGCCGTCGGCGTTTACAACACGCATGATGCCCGGGACCGTCGTACAGAGGATGCCTTTACGCCTTCGCTGACGTTTGAGTTCGATATTGGCGATCACAGCATGTTCTATGCCTCGGCATCCCAGGGTTTCAAAGCCGGCGGCTTCGATGCGTTAGCCGTCCGTGAGAAGAACTTCGAGTACGAAGAAGAAGAAGTGCTTGGCTTCGAACTGGGCATGAAGAGTTCCTTCGCCGATGGCAGGGCGCAAACCAACATCGCCGTCTTCAGTTCTGACTATGACGATCTGCAATCGACGACGTTTGACGGCGTCGCCGGCTTCTTCACTGGCAACGCTGCCGAGTATGCTGCCCACGGCGTCGAATTCGATGGCCGCTGGCGCGTCACGGATGCCCTGACGCTGGCCGGCTCATTTGCCTATATCGACGCCGAGTTTGGCGGTGGTGAGGTGGAGAGCAACAGGATTCCCTGTAATGTTCGATTTGGGCAGTTGAATCCTGGCGTGCCCTGCTACCGTGAGGGCAGGATACCCAGCAATACGCCAGAATGGTCGGGCACGTTTATCGCCGACCTGGTGCTGCCGGTAACCGGCGACCTCGACTTCAGGGCAACGCTGGATGTGCTTTATGAAGACGAGTACTTCACGGAGCCGACAAAGGAAGTTGCCACCATCCAGGACGCATACACGAAGTTCAATCTGCGGCTCGCGCTCGAAGGGGAGCGTTGGACTTTGGCGGTGCTCGGTAAGAACCTGAGCGATGAGGATGTCCTGGAGTTCAGCAGCCCCTTGCCGATAGCTGGGCCGGACCTGTTCGCGTCGACCTACTACGGTTATCTGCAGCCGCCGCGCACGATAGCGGCGCAGTTCGATTATCGCTTCTGATTTGACGTGGCTCTATTGTATAAGCATGAGCGTGGCGCCCCATAAGGGCGCCACGCTTTTCTTATGACTGACGCTAAACCACTTTCTGTCGGGGTCAAGGCCTCCTACGGTTTCGGCTCCGTCGCCTACGGCGTCAACAATGGCGGTTTCGACTACTTCCTCCTGTTGTTTTACAGCCAGGTTATCGGCCTCGACTCGCGACTCGTCGGCGCTGCAATTATCGTTGCGTTGATTATTGATGCTGTTAGCGATCCGGTTGTCGGCTACTGGTCGGATAACCTGCATTCTCGCTGGGGCAGGCGACATCCCTTCATGCTTGCCGCTGCACTGCCGGTTGCGCTGAGCTACTTTATGCTCTGGAATCCTCCTGAGGGCTTGTCGCAGAGCGGCATATTCTGGTACCTGCTGGCGCTTGCTGTGGTTATTCGCACGTCGATGACTTTCTACGAAACGCCCAGTGCCGCACTGGTCTCAGAACTCAGCGAGGACTATGTGGAGCGCAGTTCGCTCATCAGTTACCGGTCGTATTTTGGCTGGACAGGTGGCAACGCTGTAACCGTGCTGATGTTCTTTTTCCTCTTTCCTGTGATGGCGACCGAGGCAATTAGCGACGGCCGTTTCAATCGAGCCAGCTATGAGATCATGGGCATCGTTGCGTCCCTGCTGATTCTTACGGCCATTCTTGTTTCCGTATTTGGTACGCGTTCACGTATCCCTTATCTCAAGCAGCCACCGCCGCCTCGTCGCATCACGGTGACAATCGTATTTCGTGAAATTCTCGAAACGCTGTCCAATCGTTCTTTTCTCGCGTTGTTCATCGCCGCGTTGCTCGGTGCGCTCGCTACCGGGCTTGCGGCGTCTCTCGCGTTCTACTTTTACACCTACTTCTGGGAATTCACGTCGATCGAGACCGGACTCATCACCATGGGCGTGTTCATCGCCGCGATCATCGGTTTCGTGCTTGCGCCGATTGTTACACGTCGCATCGGCAAGAAAGCTGGCGCGATGACCATTGGTGTCATTGCCTTTCTTGGCGCCCCGTTACCTATCATATTGCGCCTTCTCGATGTGTTACCGGAAAATGGCACGCCGTTCGTCTTCTGGTTCGTATTCACAGCGGGAGTCATCGATCTCGGGCTGATCATCTGCTTCCAGATCCTGTACACATCGATGATGGCCGACCTCGTCGAGCAAAGTGAACTGAAGACCGGCCGGCGTTCAGAAGGTGTTTTCTTCTCGGCGATAACGTTTATCAGGAAAAGCGTGCAGGGCTTTGGACTCATGCTTGCATCACTCGTCCTGTATTTAGCGCAGTTCCCGGCCGGTGCCGGAGTGGGCCAGGTCAGTGACGAGACGGTCTGGCGTTTAGGTGCTTACTACGTGCCCACGATACTGGTTATCTGGATGCTGATGATGGCCGTGATCTCGAGGTATCAACTGAACCGCGCAGACCATGAGGAAAACCTGAGACGACTGGCGCTTACTCGTTCCAAGACCTGACGATCGTGCTGTCAAAACGAGGTTCCGACATGCTCTGGGCATGATTCGCAATTGGATCCTCCCCGCTCAGCGGTGAGTATATTTCCAGGCTTGCCTGCAATAATCGACCGCTATGCAGCGCAGTAACCTCATCTTTGTTCAGTCCGGAACGGTGAATCATCCAGTCCTTGTAGTCGGTGTTGGCCGTTCCGCCTAGCATGAACGCGGTGGGCTGAAGACGCTCGGTTACTGAACCAACCCGTTCCCCATCGACATACAACAGGGTCTCCCCACGGGCTGCATAATGCGTCAATGTCACGTCATACCAGGCATCCGACTTCTCCATCGAGGTGGATATGGAACGGCCACCAGGTGAGTAATAAGATACCCGGCCATCCCTCACGCCCAATGTGGCTGCAAAGCCATCGGCCGGTGTCAGTTTGATTGACTCCGTATCCCATTCGAATGCCCCATAGGAACGGCGGACGATAGTGAATTCGCTGTCGAGCAACTGCCCTCGTATCGTGGCTATCGGGCCGTCTTTGGCCGGTCGTACCGTGAACGTCAGAGCGAATGAGTGCATGGTGTCATCGACGTCGTAAGACATCGCATCCAGACTATCCGCACGTAACTTTACAAATCCATCATTGCGAGACCGTTGCGGGATCGGCTTGCCGGCTTGCAGAGCAGCGAACAGTGAGGGCACAAAAGAGTAGGCGATTTCCTCGTGCCCGGCGGCATTAGGGTGGTACGGGTCGCCCCAAAGACCGCGTGCCCAGCGACCCTGACCATCATCGACGGCGCCAAGCGTGTTGACACTTGGCACGTCCCAGGAGTTGATCAGCAGGTTCATGCGGCGCGTCAGGCCATATTCGCGTTCCCAGAAGTCGCTTCGAGCGTACGGAAGCGCGATGATCGGGGTGATTCCAGCCGCACGGGCGCGAGCGATCAGGCGTTGCAGTCCACTGGCGAACTGATCGAAAACAGCATTGGCCTCAGCGAATGAGTTAGTGCACCCATTTTCTTGGCCAAGCTGACACTGAGCAATACCTTCATTGCCGAGCGAAAGGCCGATGACGACGTAGGCGGGATCGACGCTTGTCAGATACTTCGTGTTTTCCTCTGGGGTCGCTCCCGGTTCGAAGCGAGCTGCAATCGTGACTGTATTGTCGCCTCCCTTCGATTGATTGGTGAGTTCCCAGCCGCGCTCCGCCAGTAGTTCCTGCAGATGCCCGGCGTAACCTCCCTGCTGTGACTCATCTCCAGTACCGTTGGCGACCGACGATCCCCATATCGCAATACGTTTCTCGTTTGCCTGTTGTGATACCGTCTGCGCGATACCTGTATCAGTCGCTGCTATCGCGGCAACGGCGAGTAGCAGCGTTGCGGACTTATTTATGTGCAGACTCCTCGCCGTTATCGGTCGCGACATAGATCTCTGACAGCCTCTTCTCCAGATCAATCCAGGCTCGCTCGTTGTCTTCGCGCATCCTCCTGAATTCATCACGCACCGTCTGTTCGTAAGCAATATTTGCTTCAAATGCCTGATTGAAGCTCTGCGATTCGCCGATTTCCTTCAAGCTTTCAATCCTGGCATCGGACAGGGTAGCGAAGGAGGCAACGTTGCGTTTGATGAAATCGTCAAAGTATTTGCTCTGGGCGTCCCAGGCTTTAGTGCTGTTATTGATTGCGGCCTCGAGCAAATCGTTGACCTTGTCGGGCGTGTTATCGGACATATTGGAGTCTCCTTGTCAGGCGCCATATAGTGGGACAGTGCTCAATCTACGTGTCGGCGGCATGGCTGTCTGTCACGCTCGAGACATCTGCTTGTCACGGGCGAGACAACTCCGCGGCCTGCCCGAGCATAGTATCTGACGATGGCGGTTGAGAGCCGCCCAGGAGCCTTTACGATGCCCACAGTACAAAGTAACGGATTGCGGATCGCATATGAGGAGCATGGCAATCCAGAGGGTCCGGCTATGCTCATGGTGCAAGGTCTGGGCATGCCGCTTACCGCCTGGCCACCTGCCTGGATCGAGGTGCTGGTTGCGGATGGATTTCGCGTCATTGTTTTCGATAACCGCGACATAGGCCAGTCGCAATTGCTGCGCAACATGAAAGTGCCTAACATGCTTGTTCAGACCCTGCGTCGAAAGTTCGCCATGCGAGTCAAGGCTCCGTACCAACTTACCGACATGATGCGTGACGTCGAGGGGTTGATGGATGCGTTGCATATCGAGGCGGCACACCTGGTTGGCGTGTCGATGGGCGGTATGATTTCGCAACTATTGGCGATCCATGAACCACGGCGCGTAAAGACATTGACATCGATCATGTCCACGACGGGTTCTCGTAAACTTCCCGGCCCCACTAAAGAAGTGACCCGACATATAATGCGTGGTCCGAAGTCCGCTACAGACATCGGACGGCTCGAGTATCAGTGGAAGCTGTGGCGCCTGCTTGGAGGACCGCACTATCGCCTGTCGGACGAGGAGCTGGCTGAATTTTTGCGTCGCAATTTCGAGCGTGGTATGACGCCGACAGGGATCGCACGCCAGACGCTGGCGATACTCGCAGCACCGTCACGCGTGGCGGAGCTTAAGAAAATCGACATTCCCACATTGGTAATTCATGGCGACGCCGACCCGCTGATTCCGGTTGAATGTGGTATCGATACCGGGCGTGCCATTCCCGGGGCGCGGACCGAGATTATCGAGGGAATGGGGCATGACCTGCCGGTAGCGCTAACCGAACGCCTGACCCGGCTCATCACTGAACACGCGAAAACAGGTGAAGGATCAAGCGCGCCGTGAAGCCTCGCTATCCGGCACCCTCGGTTTTCATGTCGTGGATAGCCTGCGTGATACGGGCGTGCTCTTTCTGGTTGAGCGGGTAGGCGCGAATCACAAAAAGACTGGATAGCAGCATTACCATAGAGACAGGTCCTGCGAACATCGCCAGGCCTGTTAACGCGTCTATTGGCACATCGGCAGGGTTGGCACCTTGCGGAAAGCGAATGACGTCCAGTCCAATACCGGCGACAAATGCTCCGAGGCCAAAACTGGCTTTCTGTGCGAACGACCCGGCGGCAAAGTACAAACCTTCTTCTCGGCGTCCGGTGTCGAGTTCGTGCTGGTCGATCGTATCGGAAAGCATTGAGTCGACAATGATGTACAGCCCGATAAAAAAGATCTGTGAAATGCCGTTCATCAGGTAAATGAAACTGACGCGTGCAGTGATGTCCAGGGTTTCGAAAAAACCGAAAAGAAACGCAATTGGTTGGGAGAACCCAAAAATCGATCCGAGCACCATACAAAGCATGAACGTGTGCTTCTTGTCATAGCGCTTCGACATTTTGGTTACGAAAATGGGCGCGAACAACACTCCGATAATCGGCGAACTAGCAACGATTGCGAGGTGCTCCGGCGCAAATCCGTACAGGTAAGTGCCCGTATAAATAATGAGTGTCTGAGTCACACCAACGATTGTCGTGAAGACAAGCGTCGTTATGAACAATTTCCTGAACGCGAATTGTCGCAAGGTCCGAAAAACGGTGATGAAGCCCAGCAACGGGTGCCCGGCATCGGGATTCGGGACCGGCTCTGAAAGTTGCGGAATCGTTGAACGGGTCGAGATAATCGACCACAACATCGCTAGTGTCGCCAGCGTGCCCGCAAACAATGCGAAGCCCGGGTAGCTCGCCGCGTTCAGCATGCCATTTGGAAACTCCTCGCTCGGCGGAAAGAAAATGACAAAGCCGACCATTGAGACAAATAAGCCGCCGGCGAACTGGAAGAAAAGCCGATAACTGATCAGGGACGTGCGTTCGTGGTAGTCACGCACCATTTCTGCGCCAAGCGACAAATGCGGCACGAAGAAGAAGGTCAGGAAGATCCGCACGGTGATCGCGAAGCCGAGCATCCAGGCAAACAGCCCGGTATCGGTAAGGCCGGCGGGAGGCGCAAACAGCAGATAAAATGCAACGCCAAAGGGCAGGGCGCCGATCAGCATGAATGGATGGCGGCGACCCCAGCGAGATTTGTATCGGTCGGACAACTGCCCAACCATGGGGTCAGTAATTGCATCAACAATGAGGGCGAGCAGCGACGCCATTCCGGCCAGACTTCCAGACAGTCCCAGAACCTGGTTGAAATAGAAGAAAAGAAAGATGGCGAAAGCAGCGTTCTTTACACCTGACGACGTCTGGCCAACACCGTAACCCAGTTTTAGCGATGTCTTCATATCTCAGGGTCCGCCGCAGATGACTGATTCTTGAACAATGAGCCAAGATACACCGGCGGCACTTACGGGTCTGTCGCCTTCGTGACTACATCCTGATCATCCAGGCCTAGTCGTCCCGGTCACGAAGCTTTGTTTCGGCGATCAGTGCGCTCATATTCCTGACGAGGTAACGGCTGCCTTCGAGTTCAATAATGCCGCGCTCGCGCCATTCGCTCAGTATTTTATTGATCCGCTGGCGCGAGCCGAGGCTGAGTTGTGCAAGGTCGTTCTGGCTCAGGTGCGAGTCCAGATAGACACCTGCTTCCTCTTCTTGTCCATGCTTCTTCAACAGCTCAATCAACCAGCTTGCCAGTCTGGCGCGAAGCGGATAGAAGGCCATACCTTGCAACAGCAGCATAAGGCCGGAGAACCGTACCATGTAGTCGGAGAACAGGTTCTTGAAGACCTGCGGTTCTTGATTTGCGATTTCCAATACCAGGGTTCGTGGCAAGGTCAGTGCCGAAACGGCCTCGTTGATCTGTACATCCAGTCGTGCAGGGTTGTCGCCGGACAGGAATTCGCCGCCAAGCCAGGTTCCGGCGTCATAGTCGGTCACAGCGTACTCCTGACCAATTGCGCTTGTCAGCAACAGCCGGACCCTGCCCGAAAGGAGGCAGTAGACTTCCGAACCCATTTCGCCCGACGTGTAGAGATAGCTGTTCTTTCGGTATGACCGAATACGCGCAGCTTCGGCCAAGCGCGCAAGTGCATTGTCTGATAGACCCTGAAACCATGGCGATCGCGCTATGATTTCGGCGACATTGTATTCACGTGCGTGTGCATTCATCGCGTTGGCAACTGTCACGAGCAATCACCTATCGTGAATTACAATCCATATTGGATCAAGGTCTTATGCGCGACGAAGAAAGTGATCTGGCCGCTGCCAGCTTATGTTGAATACCGATGGTATTTGAGGAGACGTCGTTGTAGCGTTCAAGTGTTAGCCCTCGAATAATCAAAAATAACGCAAACGAGGACAGAAAAATGAACATGTCGATTCAGCTCTTCCGTGTAACGCTCATTGCAATTCTGGCTTTGGTAACAGGTAGCTACACTCACGCCGGCGATCGAGCCATCGATGTCAGTTCCTATGGCTGGAACAACATCCGGCCAACTGTTCCGTTTGACCCGAACATGTGGGCGCCGCGCGCCGGCCTGCAGGCAGTCGCTTTGCGAAACGATCTCTATGTCATGGGTGGGCGGGGACCGTTCTCGTTTGAATCCGAAACGCAACTGTTCGGTGATGTCTGGAAGAGTTCGGACGCGGGTGCAACCTGGACCCGGACGGCCCAGTGGCAGGAAGGGCAAGACGAATCGCAGATGTGGCGGCCGCGTGCCTATTTTGGCTCAGTCACTCATCGTGGCCGTATGTTCGTGATCGGAGGACAGAATTTCGAGACCACGCCGAACCCGATCTATCCGGATGGCTGCGCGTTTCTGCCGCCCGAGGTCCCGTGCTTGCCATTCATTCCTGCTTCGACATTCTTTGACGAGGTATGGAGCAGTAAAGACGGTGCCGCCTGGACCGCCGAGACGCTTGACGCCCCCTGGCCGGGCCGTGCCGGCCTTTCTGCGGTTGTGCACAAAGGCGCTATCTACGTGCTTGGCGGCA
>Ga0316201_10003565_pt1 | contig 11489 bp, 8 predicted proteins | sample CS6wburrow_MG_FD_204516 | JGI IMG/M metagenome (GOLD analysis project Ga0316201, IMG submission 204516) | Coastal sediment microbial communities from Delaware Bay, Delaware, United States - CS-6 worm burrow | ecosystem: Environmental > Aquatic > Marine > Coastal > Sediment | place: USA: Delaware... | reverse complement strand
CGCGATGAGGCTTAAGCACCACTCACCGTTGATCCAGTATAGATAGTTTGCCGCACCGACCACCGGGCGATACTTGAACGTGGCGGACAGCACGAGCATGGATGTGAAAAGTTCAGCCAGTACCTGACGCCGTGGCTTCGCAACGACACCCCGCGGCTCACTCTGATACCAGTCGAGCAGGAACCCGTTGAGGCCTTTTCCTTCCGGGTTGCCATCTGCCTTGCGTGCGATGGCGAAGTTAGCGGATTCGAATCGTTTTAAATCATTCATCATGTTGTCCAATATACGCGATTAGCGCTACTGGCCGAGATGATTAGACCCAAGGGATACAACTTGTTACGTGCAGCGGAGCGAGGCTGGTCCGCCCCATGTCATACTCGCCGTATACTAACGCGATGAGCTCCTTCAGAGGTCGAGTCGAATAGTTGCAGAGGTCATCTTCCATGATGCGCGCATGAAGAAAGTGTTGCTTTATGTTCCTGTCGTTCTCAGTCTTGTCATACTAGGCGCTCATTTCATGCGCTACGGTAACTCAGCGGGTGTTGTTGGATCCATGGTCCTGATCGCTCTACTTTTCGTTCGTAAACCATGGGTAGCCCGACTGATACAAGTCGTCCTCATCCTCGGTGCGCTGGAGTGGCTTCGCACGCTTTTTGAACTGGCGCAAGTACGTGCCGCGCTAGGCCAGCCCTTTGCACGCATGCTTGTTATCCTCGGCGTTGTCACGGCCTTGACTGTGTGCGCGGCGCTGCTTTTCCAGTCACCGACACTGAAGAGGATCTACCGGTTGGACCGTGGGAATTGAATTACGATCGACAACTATGACTCATGCACCTGAACAAGAAGCAGCGGAGGTAACAGTCTGGTACGACAGCGGCTGCCCGCTGTGCATCCGCGAAATTCGTCTCATGCGTCGCCTCGACCGCCGCGGGGCGATTGATTTTGTTGACATACAGGGTGCAGTCGGCTGCCCCATAAATACGCAGACACTGCTAGAGCGATTTCATGCGCAGGAGCGTGGTCAGCCCATTGTTTCCGGCGCCGCGGCGTTCGCCGCCATGTGGCGCGCAGTTCCCGTGCTTCGTCCGCTGGGATTACTGGCCCGACTCAGGCCGGTGCTCTGGCTGCTCGAGCGCATGTACCGCGGATTTCTGCGAGTTCGTCCCTGGCTGCAGCGGCGCGTCCGGCGAATCGTCGAAACCTAGTGGCAGGGCCCATACCTAGCTATACTCGCGCGCCCCGATAATAAAATCGTCCATACCAGGTAAACCCGCCATGTCTCCATCCAGACCACGCGTCGTCATTATTGGCGGTAACTTCGCCGGCCTTGTTGCCGCGTCACGCCTGCCCTGCGATTACGATGTGACCGTAGTCGATGCACGCGCCGACTTCGAATGGACGCCCAATATCCATGAAATATTGTCGGGAGTGAAGGACCGCGAGGGTGTTGTTTTGCCGCGCGCGGAGTGCATTAGCCGTTACGGCCACACCTTTGTGCACGATGCCGTGACAAAGATCGACCGCGACAGCAGTTCCGTGATGACCGAAGGCGGGCTGGTGTTACCGTATGACGCCTGCCTGATCGCGGCCGGCAGCCAGAGAACAACGTTCGGTGTCGATGGTGCGGACAAACACGCGCTGGGATTTCGTCTCGTCGACGACGCCGTGCGTATAGCGAACCGGCTCGACAAGCTCGCTACACGCCAGCGACGAGCTTCGGTTGTAATCGTCGGTGGCGGGGTATCGGGCATCGAAGCGCTGGGAGAAATCCTGCGCCGTCGTGCGCAAGGCGACGAGTTCAACATTCATGTTGTTGAGCTCGAGTCGCGCATCCTCGAACGGCAACCCCAAGGCCTGGCCAGCGATGCCCTGCAGCGCATTGCGCCGTATCCCGTGACGCTGCACACGGACGCGGCCATCGCACGCGTAGACGCGCGAAGCGTGACGCTTGACAGTGGTAAGAAATTGACCGCGGACCTGTGTATCTGGTCGGCCGGCATGACGCTGCCCGATTTTCTGCGCGACGCCGGACTGAACGCCGCCGCCGATGACTGGTTACCCGTGGACGACACGCTCAGAAGCCGCTACGCGGACAATATTTTCATTGCGGGAGACTGCGCAGACCTGCCCGCGCCGGTTCGCAAGCAGGCGTACTACGCAATGGACATGGGTGAGGTCGCGGGCGATAACATCAGTCGTCTGCTCAGGGATCGACGACTGAGACGATTCCGAGCTGCAGCCATGCCGATGCTCATTTCCTTCGGCGACATCACGACCTGGCTGGTTGCCGGGGAAAGCGTCGTTGCCAGCCCGGTTCTGGCCGCTGCCAAGGAAGGTGTCTACCAGGCCACAATGGCGCGCCTTGAGTCACCGAAAGAACCGCTCCGGTATTCCGCGGATATCGTGGGCCGGGCCGTAATGGCCACGCGGCAGCTGCTGCTTCCGCAGCTAACGCCAAGCAAGCTGTTCCTCGGGCTTACGGGAAGCCGCATCATTCCCTAGGTCTATTTCTTCGGGGGTCCCCGGCAGCGCCAGATGCTGATCGATTCTGCTATCTTGTGGTGACACCGTAAACTAGCGAACTTTTCTGACGTATCCCATATATGAATACTCACGCGGCAGCCGGCAAGCAGTGGACAGAAACGGACCTGGACAGCCTGACAGTCGAAAATCATTTCCGACTGAGGGGAATGGAGGTAACGCGTCTCGATACGTTTATCGACGCCGCATTTGCGTTCGTACTCACGCTGCTCGTCATATCTTTCGACGAACTTCCGTCAAACTATTCTGAGATGCTGGCTGCCGCAAAACGGATACCAGGGTTTGCCGCCAGTTTTGCGATACTTATGATGTTTTGGCTTCAACATCGACGCTGGAGTCGACGCTATGGTCTGGAAAACCTGAAAACGATTCTGTTTAGCCTCGCACTAATATTTGTGATGTTAGTTTACGTGTACCCGCTAAGAATGATATTCGAGGGAATGTTCGCTAATCTCAGCGGTGGCTACTTGCCTACAAGTTATCGGCTTGAGAGCTACACCGAGCTGCGGATGATTTTCGTTTTCTATTCCACTGGTTTCTTCGCCATGGCGCTACTTCTCGCCCAGCTATATCGTGCAGCTATCAGCAACTCGGCCCTGCTGGCGCTTAATCAGTGGGAATTGCGGAGAACGAGAATCGATATGCAGATTTGGGGGCTCGGCGCGAGCCTGGGCTTATTGTCGGTCCTGCTGGCGCTCGTCCTGCCGGACGCCTGGATAGTGGTTGCGGGGTACATGTATTTTGCCTTCTTCCTTCTTTCACGAATTCCTGCGCGCCTGGATCGCCGTAAAAACGGGGAGGAGTAAGCTGATCGAGGCACCTCCTATTGGACTTTTGCCTGGTCTTGCTTAGCCACGGGCTTGATCAGGTAGTGCGCTATCGCTGGTAATAGCAACAACGCGCCAAGCATGTTCCACAGGAACATGAATGTCAGCATCAGCCCCATGTCTGCCTGGAATTTGATCGCGGAGAAGATCCATGTACCGACGCCGACCGCCAGCGTGAACCCGGTGAATGCGACGGCCATTCCTGTCGTGGTCAGCGTCTTCGAATACGCTTCATACACTGACAATCCGCGCTGCATATAGGCCTGCATCTTGCTGTAGATATAGATGCCATAGTCGACGCCGATGCCGACGCCCAGGGCTATGACAGGCAGCGTCGCCACTTTCACGCCGATGCCAAGTAGGGCCATCAACGCCTGACCGAGTACGGACGTCAAAGCGAGAGGCACGATGATGCAGACAACGGCGCGCCATGAGCGAAACGTAAGGAACACCAGGAAGCTGACGACGCCGTATACGAGTGCGAGCATCTGGTATTGCGCTTTGCGGATCACGATGTTGGTTACTGATTCGATACCGGCATTGCCGGCGGCGAGAATGAACCTGATGTAACCGGTGTCGCCGGCGGCGAGTTCCATATCAAAGTCTTCGCTGTTGTATTCCTCGGCAAATGCCTCGGCAACACGAATGACCTCGCTCAGGGTTTCGGCCTTGTGATCATTCAGGAAGATGAGAATCGGTGCCATACTGCAATCGGTGTTCATCAGGTTGCTGGGCACCTGCTGCAGCGAATTATTCAGGATGTACCGGTTGCGACTCAGGGTATGCCACTTTGGATTCCCCTCGTTCATCGCCATGATGGCGCGCTTGGAAATATTGACAAGCGAGACCACGGACTGGACGCCCGGCGTATCGTTCATGACTTCCTGGAATCGGTCGACCGCTGCCACGGTGGCGTACTCGCCACATTGCTGTGGTGGCGTCTGGATCATTGCGACGAATACGTCGGTGCTGGTCGAGAAGTTCTCAGTCAGGAACGCGTTGTCGCGGTTGTAGCGGGAGTCGGCACGAAGTTCCGGAGCGCCGGCATCCAGATCGCCAATTCGGAGATCCTTGCTGCCATAGAGCCCGACGCCGAATAATCCGATGGCGATAATAATAACTGCAGGTGCAAACGGCGGCTTCGCGAAATTCGCAATGAATGGCCAGAGTTTCGAGGGCTTTTTCTGCTTCCGCTGCAAGTATCGCAAGCATGGATTGGACAGGCCGGTGTAGGACATCAATACCGGCATCAGCACCAGGTTGGTGAATATCAATACTGCAACGCCGATGCTGGCCGTCATTGCCAGCTCCTGGATGACCGGTATCTTGATAACCATCAACGTCAAGAATCCGATGCCGTCGCTCACCAGGGCGACAAGCCCCGGGATATAAAGGGTACGAAATGCCCGTCTTGCCGACCACAGGGAGCCTGCGCCAAAAAAGAACCGTACCGCGATGTTGTTGATGATCTGTACACCATGGCTTATGCCAATCGCGAAAACGAGAAACGGCACGAGCATGGAGTAGGGGTCCAGGCCGAAGCCTAGCGTGTGCAGCAGGCCGAGCTGCCAGATCACGGCAACTGTTGAACAGGTTACGGGAACAAGCGTCGCGTGTATGCATCGCGAGTACAGCGCCAGCAGCACAAGCGTCGTGACGAGCGCGACACCGAAAAACAGTGCGACCAAGGTCGCGCCATCGATCAGGTCACCGACCACTTTGGCAAAACCCGTAATGTGGATTTTGATGGTGTCGGTCTGGTATTTATCGCGAACCAGTTTCTCAAGACTCTGCGAAAAATCCCGGTAATCGAGTCGTTCGCCCGTCTCCGGGTTGATATCCGTGAGCGGTGCAATGATCGCTGTAGATTGGAAGTTATTGGCAACCAGGCGGCCGACCTGGCCCGAACGCAGGATATTATCGCGAAGCTGGTTCAGCGACTTTTCAGAACCATCGTATCCATTAGGTATTACTGCGCCGCCGCGAAAGCCTTCTTCAGTAACCTCGTTCCAGCGTACGTTGGGTGTCCAGATCGACTGCAAGCCCGATCGATCAACGCCCGGAATATAGAAGACCTCATCGTTTATCTGCTGCAGAACTTGCTGATACTCGGCGTCGAATATGTCGCCTTCCGTCGTTGCGACGATGATGCGAATCGAATTACTGAGACTGGAAAGATCTGCCTTGTTGTCCAGGTAATTCTGGATATAGGGATGCGACGTCGGAATCATTTTCTCGAAACTGGCGTCCGGCTCGAGCTTCAGAGCCTGCATGGCGAAGAATGCAGTCAATAGAGCGAAGATGATGATGACGGGAATTCTGTTTTCGAACAGAATGCGCTCGGCCACGGGTGGCAGTTCGTGATCGGCTAAGCCGGTCTGATTCTTCAGTGCTTCACTCATGACGACGCCCCGGGCGCTGCGGGATTGTCGAGAAAGGAAACGCCACCGAACCCGACCAGCAAAAGCCCTCCATCGGCGATTTCGGTAACGCCGCTATACACTTTGTTTCCGGTTGTCGGGATAGTTTTGAAACTGCGACCGTGGTCTGCGCTTATGAGCACAGCACCGGCTGACCCGACCAGCACGATCGTGCCATCAGCTCGCTTGACGCCACCCAGAAGAGTCCGTTGATCACCGGTCTCCACGGTGGACCAGCTGTCACCATTGTCAGTCGAGCGAAACACATTACCTCTCAAACCGTATACAAGAAGGCTGCCATCGTTGCCGGCAACGGCGCCGAAAAATGAACCAGCGTACGATGTCGTGACTGGTTCGAACGTCTCACCACCATCTCGGGAGCGCAACACGGTGCCGGCCTCGCCGGCCAACAACAAAGTCCCCGCTGAACTGCGGGTCATGCCGTACAGGTGATACTTGTCCGGGTTGTCCAGGCGGTTTGAATCGAGACTCCACGTTGATCCGCCGTCCGACGTATGCAGGAAGACGCCATAGGCACCCATGGCGTACCCGTCGTTTTCGTTTGCAAACCACACGTTCAGGAGCGGCGTCGTGACGCCTTCTTCTACCGCCGCCATTGCGTCATCGACAGCGAACGTTGCATCGTCAAGCGCCCACTCGAGATCTTCCCGGGTTTCCGGCGTCGCCTGTTCCAGCGCGTCTTCGAGCAATTTGACCTGTTGCTCAGCCGCGCCGACGGACAAGCGTGCGACGTCGATGCCTGTCAGTTTTTCTTGCCAGCTTGCACCGTTGTCCGTCGACTGCAATAGAAAGCCATCGTGTGCCGTGGCCCAGGCCTTGCCCGGACCGGCAAAAGTGACGGCAGTGATCGCGAGCGACACGGGTACATCAGCATGCGTCCAGCTCGAGCCGTTGTCGTCGGAATACAGGATATGTCCCTGCTCACCAACGATCAGAGTGCGCTCGCCGCTCGTCGTCGCATCCAGCATCAGGGATTCCTGCGAGACGTCAGTCTTTATCGATGGCAACAGCACGAAGTTCATCGCGCTGCTTTGCACCATTACCGATGACCCGAGAACCAGGACCAGGATTGCCGCAATCCGTAGTCTCGCGCGTGTCTTTATTGAATTACTGGTGCGCGCCATTGCTGAAATCCCCCGATTGTTATACGTAGGGTGGTGGGCTGCTACAGCCCACCACCCTATATTCCCGGTTTATCTTACCGAACGCCAGACCGGCGCAAAGCGGCAGGCGTATATTCGCGTTCGTTGACCTTGTAGTCCCAGTTGTACTGGTAACCCTTCAGCTCATTGCCCAATCCGATCGGCAGGTGCCGGCCGGAAATCAGGTCATGGGACGTTTCAGCCGCATACCAGGGTACGCTGACCTGGTAATGACTGTTGTTGTGCGCTTCCTTGACGCGCCACATTTCGCCGCGACCGTCGTACAGGTCGGCGACGCTGATCTGCCAGGTGTCTTCATCGACATAAAAGGTGCGCTTGGCATAGATATGGCGCTGACCTTCTTTCAGGGTCGCTTCGACAACCCAGACACGATGCAATTCGTAGCGCAAGTATTCCGGGTTCAAATGTCCTGTAAGCACGATGTCCTTGTACTTGAGGTTCTTGTCCTCCAACCGGAAGGAATTATAAGGGATATAGAGTTCCTGCTTGCCGACGAGTTTCCACTCGTAGCGATCGGGCGCACCGTTGTACATGTCGAGATCATCAGCGGTACGCAGGCCGTCCGACGCGTTGCCGGGCCCGTCGTATGCGACATCCGGCGCGCGACGTACACGCCGCTGTCCGGCGTTGTATACCCACGCGTCACGCGGGTCGGCGACCTGGTTGATGTTTTCATGAACCAATAAGACATCGCCCTCGAGGCGAGCTGGCGCTTTGATGGCCTGCTTGTAATAGAACAAGCGATTGGCTGGCGCGCCCTCAAGATATTGTGCGAAGGTCAGTTGGTCCTCGAATACCACCGGGCTGAATGCCCCGCTCGACTGCACGGGAATCTGCGTATAGCTGCGTTTCACGCTGCCGCCTCGATAACGAAGCACGTGATTCCATACGACTTCAATGCCCGATTTCGGGATAGGGAACGGGCAATACGAGTCGACATTCGTCAGTCCGTTGCCGCCGTCGGTTGTTGCGGCCGTAATTGCGTCTTTCTTGATTGCTTCGTAAACATCGCCGGGGTAGGCCGCCGTTCGGTGGGTTGTGTAAACCGGCATGCGGAACGTATCCGGATACCGTTTCAGCAGCGCGATCTGTCCGGCCGACAGGTTGTCTTTATATTGCTCGAAGTTCTGCGCTGTTATCGTGAAAAGCGGTTTCTCGTCGGGAAACGGATCAACAAGCGGTTCACCTTCAACGTAGCCCGCAGGCATTTCTGTCAGACCGCCGGTCCATTCCGGAATAGTACCGGCCGCGTTGCCGCTGCGTTCTGCGCCGATCGGTGTAAGTTCGTCACCGCCAAGTCGTGCGGCGTCTGCCGCAGAGAGTTCCGCGAATGCGTTCTGCGCGAACAGGCCAAGCGCAGCCAGGATCGTGATATTTGTGAGTATTTTCATAGTGTTGTTGCTCCTGGTATTCGTCTTAGAAACTGACGGACATCGACAGCGATAAGAAGTCCCGGTCTTCGACGGTGTTGTAGTCGCCGCCAGAGAACGTCGTGTATGCCAGCGAACCAGTGTACCGATTGAGGTACTCGGCTCCCAGACTCACCGTCAAGGCTTTCGCGCCTTCATTAAAGTTCGTGTTGGGCGAAACACCGTCCACGTCGTGCGACCACGCAAGGGTGGGCGTCAGGTTGATGCCGGCGAACACGTCATTGTACGCGAGGCCCGCGCGTATGCGGTATCCCCAGGAGGAGTCGGTCACGTAGCCATCGTTAGTGCAGTTGGTCGTGTTCGAGTTCGGCACGATGGTAGGGAGAACACCTTGGAGTGGCGGCGGGAGCTGATCGTCCGGCGGCGGGAAGAAACCCTCGCAGGTCAGGTTGCCGGGCAGCGGGATGCCGAGCGCGGATAGCGGTATGGGTGTGAAGGCGCCCATCCCGTAGATCGTGTTGCGGCCGTAGCGCTGCACCGATTGATCCGGCAGGCTGCCCACCCAGTTGGCGCCGATCTCGGCCGCGATCGACAGGCGGCTCGCGCCCATGACCTGGTCGATGAAGCGGATGAACGTGACCTGGGCCTGGGTAAACGGCAGCTCGTCGTAGCCCGATACCGGTTCGCCAAAGCCGGCAGCCAGCACGATCGGCGTTACCGTCGACCAGGGCGCAAAGGCCAGGGCGGCCTGCAAAATCTCGGTCGCGTTGATCTGCACGGGGTAGTCCGGCCGGTAGCTGACCTCGCCCGAAATCGCGAAGCCTGCGAAGTTGGTGGCGAAGCTCGCACCGAAAAGCTCGATATCCTCCGGGAACTCGGCGAAATATTGCGGGTTGCCACCGCCCAGAGGCCGGAGCGCATCACCGGGGACGAAAGCCCAGGGCGGAGGGCCCAATGCCGCGGTCAATCCCGCGAGCAAGGGAGGGGGGATCGTGGCCGGGTCGACCAGGGGGTTTTGCGAGGTGAAGCCGCCCAGGTAAGGCGTACGGCTGTGGTAGTTCATGTAGTACAGGCCGAATTCTGAACCGGCGAGTTTTTCTGCGAAGTAGCGGATGCCGATGCCGTACTGGCCATCATCGTCGGGCTCGATGTCGGGCAACCGCGTGACGAACAAGCCGCCTGCCATGTTGGCCTGGTCGCTCAACGTGTTCCTCGCCGTGACGACGTTGCAGCCCGTAGCCCCGACGTCATTCGTCGAAAAATACGTGCCGCAACCGTCTATAACGGTCTTTTCCCATTCGAGCTGGTAAAACGCCTCGATGCTCAGTGCGTCAGTTACACCTGCAGCGATCGTTAGCATTGAAACGGGCAGCAGGCCCTCCTTGATCTCAGCACCTGGGCGGCGGAATGCAGACACGTCGATGGGATTGATCGAGTTGATGCCGTTCTGGATAAAGGTGCTCTCGCCCCAGCTGGCCACCTGGCGACCCAGGCGAACATCCAGCGGAGCTCCGTTTTCACCAAGGTAGAACGTGTTGTAAATAAAAGCGTCCAGGAGCTCGATGCCTGAGCCCTGCGCGAAATCGTCGAAGCCGTTCATCGGGAGCTCGGTGTTTGGAGTGTACTGGTTAGCCGAATTGCCGTGCGGCCTTGAGCCGTTCTCGAGTTCCTGGTCGTACCAGTACTTGCCGCGCAAAAACAGGCCAAAGTCGCCTTTCCTGAGCCCAAGGTCGTGAACGCCTTTCAGGATCAACGAATAGATGTCACCGTCTTTGAAATTGAGGTCACCGTCGTCGGCGGTACCGGTAGATGCCGTACCAAAGCCCGGCGCATTGCCCGGCGTGACCAGTCGTGGCTCGATATCTGACATGCGCCAGCTGGCACCCAGGGAGATCTGGGAATTGAAGCTACCCTCGAACGCTCCCAACTCAAATTCGGCTGCCACAGCTGGCATGGCAATTATGCTCGCGAACAGCGCAAGCCCACCGCAGATCAATCCGCATCGAGAGTTCATTTCGTTCCACCTTTTGGTTGTTTCAAAATCGCCAGTTCATCTGGCTTCTGGGAGGCGTGCCGTGGCGCGCCTCTTTGCGCCGATTCCGACACGTATGCAGAACGCTGTCAATACGGACATATTCGGACGGGAGCGCCCTGCATTCGTGAATCAGGCGTCGAATATCTTGCCGGGATTGAGTATCGATTTTGGATCGAGCGTCATCTTGAGGCTGCGCATCAGCGCCATTTCCTCTTTTGATCGCGACAAATGCAGGTAGTCGCGCTTTTCGAGTCCGATGCCATGCTCGGCAGACACCGCGCCACCGATGTCGGCCAGCGGCTCGTAGACCATTCTTTCAGCCTGCTGCCGTGCCTCGCCGCTCCACGGACGCGGTGAAACGACGACATGTAAGTTGCCGTCGCCAAGGTGGCCGAAAATGATCAGGCGTGCCTCGTCGCCCCATGCCGCATGAACGGAGCTCCTCAGCCGGTCTATATAGGATTCCATCTTCCGGATTGGCAGGCTGATGTCGAAGATCGCGGCAGGCATCAACGCCATACCCAGCGCTTCGATGTCTTCGCGGATATTCCAGATCGCGTCGCGCTGTGATCGGGACGATGCAATCGCGGCATCGCTCATGAGCTCTGCCTCAATCGCCTGTTCGAGCACACGCGTAAACAATGCTGTGTCGATGTCCGCGTCGTTCCCTGTGACTTCGATGATTACATAGAATGCTTCACCCGCGTCCAGAGGCGGCGTATGGCGGCCGGACTCGACAGCAACCAGTTCATAGTGTTCTTGCCACATCACCTCGAACGACGTTAATGCTCCACCGAGCTTGTCACTTACATGCCGGAAAAGGTCCGTGAGCGCGGCGAAATCCGACACTGCAACCATCGCCGTATTGTCGCTCTTGGGCCGTGGCGCAAGCCGCAGTACCGCGCGCGTAACGAGACCCAATGTTCCTTCGGAGCCAATGAAAAGCTGCTTCAGGTCGTAGCCGGTATTGTTCTTCAACAGGGTATTCATGGAAGACACGACGGTACCGTCCGCGAGAACGACTTCGACGCCCAGAACGTGCTCGCGCATCATGCCGTAACGAATGACCTGGTTGCCCCCGGCATTGGTGGCGATGTTTCCGCCAATTGTAG
>Ga0316201_10003564_pt1 | contig 11490 bp, 10 predicted proteins | sample CS6wburrow_MG_FD_204516 | JGI IMG/M metagenome (GOLD analysis project Ga0316201, IMG submission 204516) | Coastal sediment microbial communities from Delaware Bay, Delaware, United States - CS-6 worm burrow | ecosystem: Environmental > Aquatic > Marine > Coastal > Sediment | place: USA... | reverse complement strand
CTGCCTCTTTTTTAAACTCGGCACTGTAGCGTCGTCTCTTCATTTTTGAATCCTCTCGTTAAGAGAATCCAGTGTCCATTTTTATCAGGCCAGATCAGATTGATTTTTTAATGGGAGAGATTAGGTGTAATAGACTGATAGCTGTCGAGTAAAAGGTAAGTAACGGTTGAAATATTATGGAATCATTAGTTCTCCCGTAGCAACCTCGCTAAATTACTTATCTATTTCATTTTCACTGCGTTGGGCTTATTCTCCTGATGTGTCCAGAGTTTGGGTGGAGTGGATCCCCTCGAGATCCTTTGTGGTAAAGGCCCACCGGAAGATAGCGAACGAATGCTTAGTTACAATAGGGCGTTGCGGAAAGTCGAAAGGAGCCGATAAATGCGAAGCGGGGTTAGATTGCGGCGCTCGGTTGTCAAGGCGGTCGGGATGTTGGGCGTCTGAAGACAACCCAACTGCTGGGTTGGTTTTGCTTTTATCCGATCCGGATGATGTTTACAGGGCAGCCCGCTTCGGCTTCTTCCAGAACTTGGCGATCTTCTTCGAAGCCTTCGCCATATTGAAAACTTTTATCTTCGCGAGTGATGTGGAGGAGTTGGGCTTCGCCGTCTTCGTCCATCGTCCAATAATTGGGGGCGACTTCGGCGCAGAGCATACAGCCGATGCATTCCGGTTTTTTATGCGCGATCTTGATAAATTTCACGATGCGGAGGCAGTGGTGTTTGCGACGGGGCTCATGAGGAAGCACTTATCGTTTCGGCGTACACGCTGGTTGACTTTGATGGCGAAGACGTCGCCAGTTTTGACTTCGGTCACTTCACCTTTGTCGAGACGGATGGAATCGATCGTGCCTTCGACCACGCCGGAGGTCTCTCCGATAATAACAAATTCGTCCCCCACAGAGAGCGGTCCGGTGGCTTGTATTTCAGCCACCCCGATTTGCGCGTAGTAGTGGGTCACCTGACCGCGGAGGATTTTCTGATGGGTGGCTTTTGAGCCGTAGGCCTTGGACCAGCCTTGCTCGCGCCCCAGATAGTAGCCGTCGGAAAGCCCGCGGTTGTAGACCTTTTTGATGTCGTCGAGCAGCGTGGCGACGAAGTCTTTAGAGTAGTTGTCCTCTTTCACCGCATCGACCGCTTTGCGATAAGCGCGGGTGACGAGTTTGACGTATTCGGGGGATCGACCGCGGCCTTCGATTTTGAGGGTATGTACACCTGCGCGAATGACTTGGTCGAGAAATTCTATGGTCGAAATATCATTCGGCGACATGACGAAGTTGTTATCAATTAGAAGCTCCTTGCCCGTCTCTTTATCTTTAATGATGTATTCCTTCCGGCAGTTTTGCACGCAAGCTCCACGATTGGCCGAGGCATTATCGGTAAAGAGCGACATGCCGCAACGACCGGAGACTGCGATGCAGAGTGCGCCGTGTGCGAAGGCTTCGATTTCGACAATGCGTCCGCTGGGGCCGCGGAGTTCGTCATCCAGAACCTGTTGCCGAATCTTCTGAATGAGAGACAAGTTCACCTCGCGCGCCAAGACGATGCGGTCGCAAAATTGGGCATAGAATTTAAACGATTCGTAATTGGAGATGGAAAGCTGAGTGGAGAGGTGGACTTCCAGATCGAGCTCGCGAGCCTTGAGGATACAGGCCATGTCGGCTGCAATGACGGCATCGACTCCGTGCTCTTGGGCGGTTTCGAGTAGCTTGTAGCAGAGCTTAAGGTCGTGGTCGTAGAGGAGCGTGTTGAGCGTGAGATAACCGCGAATGCCCCCGTCGCGGCAGCGCTGCATGATCTCCGCGAGATCTTCGACATGAAAGGAGCGCCGCGAACGTGCCCGCATGTTGAGTTGCGCGAGCCCGAAATAGACGGCGTCCGCGCCTGAGTCGATAGCGGCTTGCAGTGAAGGATAGCAACCTGCGGGCGAGAGAATTTCGATGTGGGTTTCGGTGGAGTCCGGCTTCATGAGTTAAGATGTATCAAATATGTTGTCAGTTGTGCTTAAGCGGATCGGCGGCCTATTCCGATCCAGGCGATGGCTAAGGTCGCAATCGAGCTGAGGGGCATCAAGATGGCGGCGAGGAGGGGGTGCATCGCTCCGGCGAGACAGATGGAAATGGCGGTGAGGTTATAAAGAATCGCTGTGCTGAAAATGACTGCGTTGGTGCGTTGGCGGAGGATGGCGGTTCGGAAAAGCTCGGGTAAGCAGCGCAGGCTCCGGCCGAAGAAAAAGAAATCGGCTGAGGCTTGAAGAATGCTGCGATCCACCACTGGCGTGCCGCGGCAGAAGGCTAGATCGAAGGCGAGACAGTCGTTGGCACCGTCGCCGATCATGAGTGCGCAGTCGTGTGCGTTGCGGGTGATCCACTCGGCCTTGTCGGCAGGAGAACATTCGGCGCTAACTGAATTATTCGCGAGGCCAAGTTGATCGGCGATTGTTTTGACCCGAACGTGGGCGTCGCCGCTGAGGATTGTCGTATTGAGATTCGCACTACGAAATTGCTCGATCGCATCTTTGGCGTCATCGCGTACATCTTCGCTGAAATTGAAGGACGCGATGAGTAGGCCGTTTTGACGGAGAACGGAGTGGGCAGAGTGGGGGTTGTTGGTTGCTTGTTGTTGGTTGGGTGTTGTTGGTTGATTGGGAGCGGCTTTCCAAGTTGGTTTGCCGAGGGTCCATTCATTGCCGGCAGGATCGCCCCAAGAGACGCCTTGTCCGATGCTTTCTTGGGTGGTGAGTATGAGGGGCTCAATTCCGTTGCCGTGATAGGCGAGGAGAGCTTCGCGTAGGGATCGAGCGATGGGGTGGAGGTTTTTTTCGACGAGGCGCGCGAGTGCTTGAGCGGCCAGGGGGTCGAGCGCTTTAACGACCTCCGGATTGTCGAGGCGGGGAATGTCCATGGTGAGTGTGCCGGTCTTATCAAAGACGATGGTCTTCACTCGGCGCAGACGTTCCCAGATTTGTGCGGATTTGATAAAGAGCCCGGCGCGGCGCAAGCGGGCGGTGGCGAATTCGTCACACATCGGTAAGGCAACACCGAGCGCACAGGGGCAGGAAACGATGAGGATTGAGATCAGCACTTGGGCGGATTTTAGAATATCACCCGTGGTCGCAAGCCATGTCATGCTGCCGAGGGCGGCAATTGTCAAAATGACGCCGATATAGCCTTTGAGTATACTTTGGAGCCGCTGGTCTTGAAACGGATCGCTGGGGCGTTCCAGTAGTTTGGCGAGCAAGCTATCGGTCCACGCTTCACGGGCGCGAAAACGCAGGCTGTGGAGCCCGACATTGATGGCACCCGCAGGCGCAATGCGCTCCTGTTTCCAAACCACGGGTTCGGCTTCGCCGTTGATCCACTCCAAGCTGAGCATGCCTTCGGCATCTAAAGGATCCGCCGCGACGGGATTGATTTCACCCGGAGCGATGCTGTATTCGAGAGCGGCTTCCACTGCCTGCACCGCGATGCGTTTGCCGTCTTGGGATCCACCGACGACGGTGACTTCGCGGGGGCCGACTTGTTGGCGTTGCAAATGCGTGCGGTTCTTTTCGAGGGCAAACTCCTGCAGCCAACGCCCGGCTAGCATGAGAAAGACAAAGGTCGCGACGAAGTCGAAATAGATCAGTTGGGTGTAGCCTGTGAACCAGCCGACGAGCGAACCGAAATAGGCGGCGAGGAGTCCGGTCGCGATCGGCAGGTCGATGTGCAGTACTTTATTCTGTGCGGCCTTCCACGCGCGACTGATGAAATAGCCACCGCCGACGAATAGACTGAGTGTAGCAAAGAGCGCACCGAGCATTTGAAAAAGCGGCGCGAGGAAAAAGTCGCCACCCATGCCGAGATAAGCCGGCAGGGTGAATAGCATAGTGTTGAGAAGGAAGAATCCGCAGAGACCGAGACGCTGGGTGATTTGTTTGGTACCATTGGCGGCGGTCGCCTCTTCAGAGTAGGGGCTAAGACGGTAACCGATGGTTTGAAGTTCTTTGGCAAAGTCGGGCAGGTTGAAGCCCCCACGCTGCCACGTGAGCTCGACGGCGTTGCTGCGCGGATCGATTAGTGCGCGGGCGGCTCCCGGTTGACGCTTGAAGATCGCTTCGATCAACCAGACGCAACCGATACAGCTGATGCCTTCGATACTGAAACGTTCGCTCGCCACAGGTTTCTCTGTAGCCGCTTCGGCACTCTCAAGTTCTGCGAGGAGCGGCGCGGTGTCGCTTTCGTGAAAAACTTTTGATCCGACCGGAGGGACGGCTTTGTTGCCTTTGAGCTCATAGAAACGGCTCAGGCCCTTGTCCTCGATCAACTGAGCCACGTAATAACATCCATGGCAGCAGTAGTCCTCCTCCGCCTTAGGAATAAAGGAGGTGCCACAGTGCAGGCAATCGATTGCTTGCGATGACGGTGGGCGGATCATGTCGATGGAGGTGGGCGAACTTCGAACGTCCAACTTTGAATGTTGAATTTAGGATGACGTTTGAGGGCAATTATTCGACGTCTTTTGGACGTTCGACGGGAATTCGTTCGGTGGGATGTTCCTTCGCGATTTTGATGATCGTGAACCATGCGCCGATGACCAAGAGAAAGGCGAGGATGACGGGTATCCAGAGCGACCAAGCGATGGGCTTTTTGTTTTTCGGTTTCATGATGAATCGGATAATTTTTTGACCACTAATGACACGAATATGTACGGACATATCATTAAATAGGGGATCTGCTTTTGGGATCTATGAGCTCGATTTAGATGCTTTCACTCTTTAATTTTCACTCTTCAATTTTATCGTGTGCTGTTTGAGCAGTCGTGGGTCGGGGCCTAGAAATTCCGCTTCGCGGCTTAGAATGCTTTCGCTCTTGGGTGAGATGAGCGAGAACTCGATCGGGAAGCGGCCTTGATAATTTTCGTGGCTAATCGTGATGATGACAGGGCGAATTTCTTCTCCCATGGGTGGCACGGTAATGCCCGCTTCATTGCCTTCCATTAGATAGGTTTGGTTTTCGGCAAGAGCGGAGAGCGTATAGGTTTTGGCTTCGTTCGTTTTGTTGATTACGCGCACCATGTATTGATTCCGAACCGCGGTGTCGGTAATGAAGTAGGGCGCGCCGGACATACGGACGATGTTCATGTTGGCACTATGCAGTTGCAGGGCGGAGAGGGTAAAGGCCGTGGCGCCGAGCAGCATGAGGGCGGCGTAGATGAAGACGCGGGGACGGATGATGCGGCGTGGTTTGCCGGCTAGTCCGTTCTGCGAATCGTAGCGGATCAGTCCTTTGGGGCGATGGAGCTTTGTCATGATCGTATCGCAGGCATCGATACAATTGGCGCAACCGATACACTCCATTTGAAGGCCTTGGCGGATGTCGATTCCAGTGGGACAAACCTGAACGCAACGGGTACAATCAATACAATCACCGAAGCCCTCTTTTTTGGCAGGGCCGCGTGGTTCGCCGCGATTTTCGTCGTAGCCGATAATGACGGAGTCGTCATCAATCAGAGCGGATTGCAGGCGACCGTAGGGACAGATGACGAGACAGAGCTGTTCGCGGAACCAGGAAAAATTGAAGTAGATGATGGCTGTCGTAATAAAAACAAAAACGAACGAGCCCCAATGCTCCGTAGGGTTGCTCGACATCCAAAGGTAGAGTTCAGGGATCGAGATAAAGTAGGCGAGAAAGAGGTGGGCAATGACGGCTGAGATGAAAACAAAAAGGCCGTGTTTGACGGCCCGCTTGGCGATTTTCCCACTGTCCCAGATTTGTTCATCCAACTGTCGGCGTTTCGTCGCGTCGCCTTCAATCCACCGTTCCAAACGTCGATAGACGTGCTCCAGAAAAATGGTTTGCGGGCAGGCCCATCCGCACCAAATGCGGCCTAATAGAGAAGTGATGAAGAAGAGCGAAAAACCCAGCCCGCTGATAAAGAAGAAAGCCATCCACAAATCTTGAGCGGCGAAGGTGAGCCCGAAGAGATGAAAACGGCGATTTAAGACATCGAGAAAAACCGCAGGGTGTCCATTGATCGGTATCCACGGAAGGGAAAGGTAGATACCGATCAAGAGAAGCGCAAAGATGCGTCGAGCGTGCGTAAAGAACCCCTTCACATCCGCTGGATGTAGAAACGTCCGGGAGCCGTCACGATTGATCGTGGTCGGCTTTTCGCGGGATGGAAGGCTGGGCTTACTCATGAGAAGGGGGAGGACTTCGAACGTCGAACGTGGAACATCGAATGTTGAATGAACGACTGCGATGAAAGCGTTGAATGGCTAAATAGAGAGGCCTCCTCGATATTGTACGTTCAGCGTTCGACGTTCGATGCTCGCAGTCCCGGGTTTTTGCTGAGGACGTAAGCCACGACTTCGGCGATACGCTTTTGTCCGAGGAGCGTGCCCCAGGCCTGCATGCCTTTTTCGGGAACACCTTTGTCGATCGTGACGTAAATCTCGGAGGGCTTGGAGCCATGAACCCAAGCTTCGTCGACGAGGTTGAAGCCGATGCCCCCTTTCAATTCTTTACCATGGCAGGCGATGCAGTTGGCCTCGTAGCTCGATTGTCCGGCACTGACGAAGGCAGGGTTGCGGCTCATTTCCCAGAAGAGACCGTCGTTGCTTACGTCAATGGAACTAGCGAGTCGCTTCGTGGCGAGCGCGTCGAGCTTGGTCTCGAGTTGACCGTCTTCCGCGCCAAGGTAACTGCGGTCGTCCAGAACCAGCCAGTAAATGATGGAAAATACGATCATCCCCATGAGAATGCAAAGCCACCAGCGTGGGAGGCGTTGATCGTATTCCTGAATGCCGTCGACGACATGATCACGTAGGATGACGCCCTCGGGGAGGTCTTCCTTTTTGACGGGGAGTTCGTTGTTATCTTCGCCTGTGTTCATTTGCTTGCTGCGTTGGAGGTGGGCTTTTCGTCTTCGTTGAGAGGCAGGTTTTCCATATGGTTGACCGTTGTATTCTTGAGGAAGAGGGCGCGAACGATGATGGCGAGAAAGACGCCAAAGGTGAGCCAGAAGGAGATGAGCGGAATGATGCTCGTCCAGTCGTCGTAGATGATTCGTTTAAACATAGGATGAATGGCTAATGATTAATGAATGATAGCTAATTTATTTGGCTGCGACGCGGTCGTCTTTTTTCGAACTGATCTCATAGGTGCCTAACTTTTGCAGGTAGGCAATGACCGCGATGATCTCCTTGTCGGGTTCGGTGAAGGCACCTTTCTCGGCGAGCCTTGCTACGATACCAGCAGCTTGCTCGTCGATCTGCGCTTGAATGTCTTCTTCTGAAAGATCGATCGGGTAAGGGACGCCGAGCATACGCATGGCGTGGATTTTGTTGGGCAGTTGCTTGACCTTGATCGACTTCTTGAAGAGCCATGGGTAATTTGGCATGTTCGAGCCCGGGGAGACGCTGCGTGGGTCGAGCATATGGAAGTAGTGCCAGTCGTCGGAACGTTTTCCGCCTTCACGGGCGAGGTCCGGACCAGTCCGCTTGGAGCCCCATTGGTAAGGGAAGTCGTAAATGGACTCGCCGAGGTGGGAGTAGTCGCCGTAGCGCATGACTTCGGGGACGAGGGTACGAATCATTTGCGAGTGGCAGTTGTAGCAACCCTCGCTCACGTAAATGTCACGTCCGGCCAGTTCGAGCGGAGTGTAAGGCACTTGAAGCCGACCTTCGATATTGTCTGCCCGCTGCACGGTGACGGTCGGTATGATCTGGATCGCTCCGCCGATGGCTGCGGCAATAATAGTTAAGACACTGAAAGCAAAACCATGACTGAGCAGTTCTTCATACCAGTCGTTCCATTTCGCCTGACTGCCTTCAAAGTGAGCAATTGCGACGATGACGAAGAAGATGGTCGAGAGCATCCCGATCAGGAATAGCGCACCATTACTGAAGATGGTCAGGCACATGGAGAAGATGATCAGCACGGAGTAAATGACGGGCGCTTTAAGGAAGCTGTGGAAGCGCTTCTTGGTCTCGTCGTTTGCTTCGGTCAGTGTGACTTCGACGGTACCGTTGACGGCTTCACCGCTGCGTGCGGTTTTCCAGATGTTAAAGGCCAGCATCGCAAAGCCGAGGAGGTAGAGCCCGCCGCCGATGGCGCGGAAGAGCATGACAGGGCGGATCGCTTGCAGGGTGTCGAGGAAGTTAGGGTATTGGAGGACGGTGCCGCCATCGGTTGTGGCGTTGAGCATGAGGCCCTGAGTGATGCCCGAGACCCACATCGAGGCGACGTAGAGAAGGATGCCGACCATCCCGAGCCAGAAGTGGGCATTGGCCATGGCGTTGGAGTAGAGCTTCGTTTTCCAAAGGCGTGGCGCGAGCCAGTAGAACATACCTGCGGCGAGGAAACCATTCCAGCCGAGCGTGCCGCTATGGACGTGTCCAACCGTCCAGTCGGTGTAGTGAGAGAGTGCGTTAACCGATTTAATCGAGAGGAGCGGCCCTTCGAAGGTGGCCATTCCGTAGAAGGTGACGGCGGCCGCAAAGAATTTAATCACCGGATCGGTGAGGAGTTTGTCCCACGCACCTCGGAGCGTGAGCAGACCATTGAGCATGCCAGCCCAAGATGGGGCCCAGAGCATCAAACTAAAAAGCATGCCGAGGGATTGCAGCCACTCGGGAAGAGCGGTGTTGAGTAGGTGGTGAGGGCCGGCCCAAATGTAGATGAAGACGAGAGACCAGAAGTGAATAATCGATAGGCGGTAGGAGTAGACCGGACGGTTGGCCGCCTTCGGTATGAAGTAATACATGATACCGAGCATCGGAGTAGTCAGAAAGAAGGCTACCGCGTTGTGCCCGTACCACCACTGGACGAGGGCATCCTGTACGCCGCCGAAGATCGGGTAACTGTGGGTAAAGCTGGTCGGGATCGAGAGGTGATTGACGACATAGAGCATCGTGATGGTGACGATGGTCGCGATGTAGAACCAGATGCCGACGTAAAGGGACTTTTCGTTACGCTTCGCGAGCGTCCAGAAGAAGTTGGCCGCGAAGACGAGCCAGATGACAGCGACGAGAATATTGATCGGCCAAATGAGCTCGGCGTATTCTTTGCCGCGGCTGTAACCGAGGGGCAGGCTGATGGCGGCCAGCACGATAATACCTTGCCAGCCCCAGAAGTGGATCTTGGTTAACAGACTCGATGCAAGGCGTACGCGGCAGAGGCGCTGGGTTGAGTAATACACGCCGGCGAACATCATATTGCCGACGAAGGCGAAGATCGCCGCATTCGTATGCAGGGGGCGGAGGCGACCGAAGGTCAGCCATTCCATATTGAAGTTGAGGCGCCAAAAATTCAGCTGTGAGGCGATGAGTACTCCCGCTCCAAGGCCGACGAGGCCCCAGAAGATGGAAGCGATCATAAACTTCCGTACGGTATCGTCATCGTATACGATGGTGGTGGTCGTGGTATTGGTATTCATCTGCGTAAAGCGGTTATGGATGTTTCGCTATCAAAAGGGCGGAGGGCGTCTTGCTCGGGGCTGTTGCAATATTGATTTTTACTGCGCCGTTCACGGAGGAAGCAGAGCAGAAACAGCGACGCGAGGAGCATGCTGAGAAAGACGGTTAAAAGGAGGACGTTCATGCTTGGTAGTGGTGGTCGTGATCTTGGGCGACGAAGGGGCAGTCGGTGCGAAAGTCCTTGCGTTTGCAGAGCTCGATCTCGCGGCTAAAGAATCCGGAGAGCGCATGATTGATGAGGTCGGCTGAGAGTTCACGATCGAGTTGGTTAAACTCATGATCGGTGTCCCAGTCCTCGTCGAAGACGCTCATAAACGAGGTCAGGCCGGAGTCGTGCAGTTCGATGCAAATTCGGCCGCCGAAACAACGTTGCTTGCAGTCGCAGGTCGTTCCGAGAAACGCATTAATATGAATGATGTCCGCATTGGGCTTCTTTTGAGCGCCCGTCTCGATGATTTGAACAACACAATCAAAGGCATTGGAAAAAAAGGCATAGGGCACCACGCCCATATCCAGAGTCTCCGCCTCGTCACTTTTGGGGGCGGGAATTTCCGCCTCCGTCAACCAGTTTTCAATGATTTGATCCCGGTTGTCTTTGAGATAGCTGACTAAGCGTGTATGCATGTCTTGATTATTCCACATCCGGTCTTAGCTTGTCTCAGCATATTACGCATAACCCTGCGCATATTTTCTCAATCTTAGATAAACTTTCCAAAACGCATGCTTACAGAGCCCTGTCAGACCCCAAAAGATACCGCGAAGGCCTCACCTTGCGCTGGTCGGAAGCGGGGACTAGTCGAAAAGCTTTCCAGTACGCAGTTGTATAAAGATTACGAGCAGGCCTTTCAGATGGCGACGGGGTTGCCGCTGGCCATTCGTCCAGTCGCGGCCTACGAAAATGCACTGGCCGGATCTCACGGTGAAAACCCATTTTGCGCGATTATGGCGCAGACGAATCAAGGTTGTGCCAACTGTTTACGTATGCAGGCGCAACTTGAGCAGGACGCGGGCATGGAGCCAAAATCGCTCCACTGTTTTGCCGGACTCTGTGACAGTGCCGTCCCGATCCGAGTAGGGGACGAACTCATCGCCTTCCTTCAGACCGGTCAGATTCTCTTGCATCAACCAAACCAAGAGGAGTTTTCCCGAACCACCAAGCAACTGCTCGCATGGGGGAGTCAGGTGAACCTAAAGGCCTTAGAAGAAGCTTATTTCCAGACCAAGGTCTTTGACCGCGATCAATACGAGGCGATGCTTCGCCTGCTCTCCACTTTTGCCGAACATCTCGCGACGATCAGTAATAGTATTCAGCCTGACGAGAGCGCGATTGAGCCGAAGCTTGTGAGTAAGGCCAAGAAATACATTCGCGAGCGTTTTAATGAGCGTATATCACTCGATGAAGCCGCACAGGCCGTCAACACCAGCACGCGCCACTTTTGCAAAGTCTTCAAAGCCGCTACGGGCATCACTTTTACCGATTATCTAGCCCGCGTTCGGGTGGAAAAAGCCAAGCATCTGCTGCAAAACCCGCATCTGCGCGTCAGCGAAATCGCCTTTGAAACCGGCTTCGAATCGATCTCGCAGTTTAACCGCTCCTTTAAGCGGATCGCGGGGATGGCCCCGACGCAATTTCGCGAGACTTCTTGCTAGGGGAGGGTTCCGCATCAGCCCTGCTGAGTGGTTGCGAGTTTGTAGACACAAAAAATCCGCGGGGCGATGCGGGTTAAATGGTGGGAACTGCAAGAGTTGGCTCGCGGCTATTCAAATTGGAGCAAACGGCGACGGTGGCCTCTGTAACTTCCGAACTTTACGGAGAGGTAACGCATTTATCGATAAGGATTGCTGATTAATTAGATTAGCGTTGACGTTAGTTAATTAAATCTTTGAATCGTTGGGAGTATTTTCAACGAAACCCTTACGATTGTAATTGATCTGGCCTGATAAAAATGGACACTGGATTCTCTTAACGAGAGGATTCAAAAATGAAGAGACGACGCTACAGTGCCGAGTTTAAAAAAGAGGCAGCCAAAA
>Ga0316201_10003563_pt1 | contig 11490 bp, 11 predicted proteins | sample CS6wburrow_MG_FD_204516 | JGI IMG/M metagenome (GOLD analysis project Ga0316201, IMG submission 204516) | Coastal sediment microbial communities from Delaware Bay, Delaware, United States - CS-6 worm burrow | ecosystem: Environmental > Aquatic > Marine > Coastal > Sediment | place: USA... | reverse complement strand
CGGCATGCGTCTGCGACCACCACTTCACAGCCTATGCCGGATCAGCATTGACAAAGATTCCAGTCGACAGTGCGGAAGATGCCTCAAAGACAGGTAAATACACCCCGATGATGCTGAATAATCTGCATGAAATCATGAATATCTGTTCCCGGTTGTTTATGAATAACAGCAGTCCTCACCTCAGACTGGACAAGGTATTCGCCAATCCGGATGCGGCTCGTGAAGTGCTCGATGGCTGCCAGGAGCGCCTTGACTTAACTGTCTCGATTCCCGGTTATGGCGACGGTGGTTTGTCATTTCTGTGCACGTGATGGCAACGAATCATTTATCCGCGCATCACGGCCCAATCCATGAGGTCATAATCCGGACGACGACCAGGACATTTAACCCGCATTTCTCCCCCTGGTGAGAAATGCGGGTTAAGTGTGTACATCAAGCAATCGGCATAGGGGCAGCCAGTATATCTGACTGAGCCCCTGCCACACCACCCATCATGCGCCGCACCGGGCGCGGACAATAGTTGCCCTGCAGCAACTGCTGTCGAATCAGCGGCCATCCGGTTTTAAGGAGCTCGACTGTCTGGGCAATATCCATCCCGTCGACTCCCGCCGCCCCTTTGTTGGCCTTGACCCGCTTCCAGGCGTGTTGCAGGTTGGCTCTTGTCAGCATTGCTTCAAGCAAGGCTGACCCTGTGTCTTCGATTTCCCATTGCGGGCCGCAGGCTTCGTCACGCGCAAGATTACCACCGGCTTCACCGCTGGCTACGCTTGCCCGCTTTGCTTTCACAAACTTCTGACGCATGGCTTTTGACATCAATGGGTTCTCTGACACTCCTTCTCGTTCGGCCCTTCGCTTCGCAGCTACTTTGGCCTCTGCTGACTTCTCGCTCCGGCTGCTACCGTCGCCCTTTCAGGCATGAGGCGAGATCTCCCCAGGTAAGAACGCACTCCTTCACTGCACAACCGCCGGATTTACGCCGCCTCGCCTTGATCACGAGAGCTTCGTGGTTTTATGCCCACTCGCCCTGCCTGGCAGCGCCTTCTATCCGATTCTTGTCCATCGGCTCGCAGCTTCGATCCGCACTTCCTCCCCAGACTCGGTCACCCTCATGCAGTTGCGCTTCACTTCGTTCGCTGTGATCAACTTAAGGTGGGACTTGCACCCACAAGAGTGCGCCCATGCTGGGCGCACATAAAAAAGCCCCGCTGTTTCCAGCGAGGCTTTTGCTTTAAAGGCTCGTGAAAGCGCAGCTTACATCATGCCGCCCATTCCACCCATGCCACCCATGCCACCCATATCAGGAGCAGCTTCTTCCTTCGGCTTTTCTGCAACCATGCACTCTGTGGTGATGAGCAGTCCTGAAACAGATGATGCATTCTGCAGCGCTGAGCGGGTTACCTTGGTCGGATCAATAATACCCATTTCAACCATGTCACCATACTCACCGGTTGCAGCGTTGTAACCGAAGTTACCCTTACCTTCTGCCACCTTGGCAAGTACCACAGAAGCTTCATCACCTGCATTGCTTACAATCTGGCGCAACGGGTCTTCCATTGCACGCAGTGCAATTGTTATACCGATGTCCTGATCGTGGTTGTCACCTTTAATACCCTTGATTGCAGCACAGGCGCGGATAAGTGCAACGCCACCACCCGGCACGATGCCTTCTTCAACGGCAGCACGCGTTGCATGCAGCGCGTCTTCAACGCGGGCTTTCTTCTCTTTCATTTCAACTTCAGTTGCAGCACCAACCTTGATTACCGCCACACCGCCAGCCAGCTTGGCTACACGTTCCTGCAGTTTTTCGCGGTCGTAGTCTGAGGTTGCATCTTCGATCTGAACACGAATCTGTGTTACCCGACTTTCGATGTCGGAAGGCTTACCTGCGCCATCAATAACCGTTGTGTTTTCCTTGCTGACAATAATACGCTTGGCATTACCCAGATCATCCAGAGTAGCCTTTTCAAGTGACAAGCCGACTTCTTCTGAAATAACTGTAGCGCCTGTAAGAACAGCGAGGTCCTCCAGCATGGCTTTACGGCGATCACCGAAACCCGGTGCCTTAACAGCCGCAACCTTGACGATACCACGCATGCTGTTTACTACAAGGGTAGCCAGAGCTTCACCTTCAACATCTTCAGCAATGATAAGTAATGGTTTGCCGGATTTGGCAACGTTTTCCAGCACCGGCAGCAGGTCACGAATGTTTGAGATTTTCTTGTCGAACAGAAGGATATATGGATCTTCGAGTTCCGCACTCATGTTGTCCTGGTTGTTTACAAAGTAAGGTGACAGGTAACCGCGATCAAACTGCATACCCTCTACGATTTCCAGCTCGTCTGCCAGTGAGGTGCCTTCTTCAACAGTGATAACACCTTCCTTTCCAACCTTATCCATTGCTTCAGCAATGATGTTGCCGACAGTGCTGTCTGAGTTGGCAGATATAGTGCCGACCTGTGCGATAGCTTCATTGCTGTCACATGGTTTTGACTGGTTCTGCAATGATTCAACTGCAGCGAGAACTGCCTTGTCGATACCACGCTTCAGGTCCATCGGGTTCATGCCGGCAGAAACAGATTTCATACCTTCACGAACGATGCCCTGAGCTAGGACAGTAGCCGTCGTGGTACCGTCACCGGCCACATCTGAAGTCTGTGAAGAAACTTCCTTCACCATCTGAGCACCCATGTTTTCGAACTTGTCTTCCAGTTCGATTTCCTTGGCAACTGAAACACCGTCTTTGGTGACAGTCGGAGCACCGAATGCTTTTTCCAGTACTACGTTACGGCCTTTAGGCCCCAGTGTTACCTTGACCGCGTTGGCCAGTGTGTTAACGCCCTGGATCATACGACCGCGAGCGTCATCACTAAATCTTACGTCTTTAGCTGACATTATTTTTCCTCTTAACTCTCTCTATTAAATTGATTACGCTGCAAGAACACCCAGGATGTCTTCTTCTTTCATGATCAGAACATCTTCACCATCGAGCTTGATTTCTGTACCGGAATATTTACCGAACAGAACCTGATCGCCTACTTTCACATCCAGTGCGCGCATTTCACCGCTGTCGGTTACCTTACCGTTCCCTACAGCCACAATTTCACCCCTTTGTGGTTTTTCAGCCGCAGAATCCGGAATCACGATACCACCAGCACTGGTGCGCTCTTCTTCCATACGTTTGACCACAACGCGGTCGTGTAATGGGCGTATATTCATTTATTTATATCCTCTTGAAAAATTAGCACTCTCACTAAGTGAGTGCTAATAATAATGACGAAATCATCAGAGTCAAGGCAAATCCTGCATTCCAGGGTCGCCTGTTCTCATGAATGGTTCAAATAGTGGGGACGAGTATCAGATATACAAGGGGCAATCAGAAAAAAACAGTCGAATCAGTCATCGCGGTGGAATTCACCCTCTATGGTCCTGCCCTTGTGGTGCCCATGGTCAGTTTGGCCGTGATCTCCGTGCCCGCGCGAGTAATGCGTCGTACCATGGCTGTAGAAACCCTGCCCATGGATGCGTGAGTGCTGCATAAGGTAACGGATCATCGCTCTGCGGGAGGCCGGTATCAGGCATAAAAAGCCCAGCGTATCAGTGATAAACCCGGGTGTAATCAGCAGTGCACCACCGACAGCCAGCACCATCCCCTCCATCATTTCCATCGCAGGCAAAGTGCCTGCTTCCATGTTCTGGCGAGCCCGGTTGAGCGTATTGAAACCCTGGACGCGGAGCAGTGAAACCCCGATAACTGCTGTCAGAACCACCAGCAACACTGTCCACAGCGCACCGATGACGCTGCCAACTTCTATAATGAGATATAATTCAACCAGAGGAACAACGATAAAAAGAACAGGCCAAATTCGTAACATAATGATTTTACTCTGTTATTATTCAATTCTCTAATTACCTGCCGACGTTGAACCGCACAGGCAAATTGTGTCTAAACTATTCCGTACCTTGTCATAGAACATATATCCATGAAGCACCAACAATATACACTACAGGCACTCCTTTTCACGGTACTGTCCATCCTCTTCGTTATACCCGCATCAGCAGCCGACAGTCTATTTGATGATCTCGGATTTGGGGGACAGGATGACATCCTCGAAGTCGATGATGCATTTCAGCTAAGCACGGAAATAGAAGGCAACCGCTTTATTGCACGCTGGGTCATTGCCGAAGGCCATTATCTGTATCAGGACAAGATGGACATCATACCGTCCAACGAGAAAATAGATACACTTCCCTTGCAGTCATCACCGGGAGAAGAAAAACAGGACCCCATATTTAACAAGCTTCTTTACGTTTATCACGACTCAGCCGAAGTTTCACTGCCCATTGCCAATACCAATGGGGCCGAAGATGCCGTTTTCAAGGTCAAGTACCAGGGCTGCTCAGAGATTTCCGGAATCTGCTACCCGCCACAAACACGTGAAATCAGTGTCCGCCTGCCGGAGATTGTTGGTGCTGCGACCGCTGGTCAGGATAGCGCCGACGCTGCGGCAACGGCCGGCGGTGCGGATATTGTCTCCGAGCAGGACCGTATAGCGAACACCCTGAAACAGGGTGACACCTGGGTAACCTTGCTGGTGTTTTTCGGTGCTGGCCTGCTGCTGGCATTGACCCCGTGCGTTTTCCCTATGATTCCGATACTGATGGGTATCATCGTCGGCCAGGGGGAAAACCAGACAATGCGCAGTACGTTCATGCTTTCACTGGTGTATGTGCTGGCGATGGCGCTCACCTATACCGTGGTTGGAATACTGGTCGGCCTTTCAGGCGAGAACATCCAGGCCTGGTTCCAGAATCCCTGGATCATTAGCGCCTTCGTCGCCATATTTATCGCGCTGTCATTTTCTATGTTCGGTTTCTACGAACTGCAGATGCCGGCCTCGATCCAGAGCAAGATCACACAAATAAGCAACAGCCAGCAGGGCGGCACTCTCACCGGTGTTGCCATCATGGGCTTTTTATCTGCTTTGATAGTTGGCCCATGCGTCACCGCACCACTGGTCGGCGCACTGATCTACATTGCCGAAACCGGCGATGCTGCACTAGGTGGGTTTGCGCTGTTCTCCCTGAGCATGGGTATGGGCACACCGCTGCTGGCGATCGGCGCCTCCGCTGGAAAAGTACTGCCGAAAGCCGGCCCCTGGATGGATGCAGTAAAAGCCGTATTCGGTGTTATGCTGCTCGGTCTCGGTATCTGGATGCTGGAGCGCGTGGCACCCGCCGCCTTCACCATGGCGTTATGGGCAGCCTTATTGATTGTATCCGCGGTTTACATGGGCGCCATCGATTCGCTGTCTGAAGGCGCATCGGGCTGGCGAAAATTATGGAAAGGCACCGGCCTGCTGTTGCTGGTGTACGGCATTGTGCTGATTATCGGTCTGGCTTCGGGCGGACGTGACATATTCAATCCGCTCAAAGGCATCGCAATATCAGGCGGAACCGGCTCTGAACAGGCGGCTCACATGTCATTCAAACAAATCAAGGGCGTCGATGGATTAAATGCCGCGCTGGCTGAAGCCCGTTCACAGGGCAAAACCGTGATGCTCGATTTCTATGCTGACTGGTGCGTCTCCTGCAAGGAGATGGAAGTGCTGACCTTTACCGATGCCGGCGTTCAGCAGGCACTTGCCGATACGGTGCTGCTGCAGGCTGACGTGACACCCAACGACGAACAGGACAAGGCCCTGTACAAGCATTTTGGTATCATCGGCCCACCATCGATTATGTTTTTTGATAGCAACGGCAACGAACGCAAGAACTTTCGTGTGGTCGGTTTTGTACCCGCCGACAAATTCAGCGCCCATGTTAAACAGGCACTGAACTAAATACAGACTGAAATGGAGCCAGGCTTGATACGATGAAAAACGCAGTTATATTTATCGCAGCTACAGTCATGGCCGGCGCTTCCGGCTTTGCATTGCAGCGCTACCTGTCAACAGATGCGCCGGACACGACAAACCCTTTCCAGGCTGCTGATAAGAGCAATCCCGTCATCGGGCAGACACGCCCTGAATTTGCGATGATGGATCTCGAAGGCAAGATTCGCAATATCAAGGACTGGGACGGCCAGGTCGTGCTGCTTAACTTCTGGGCCACCTGGTGTCCGCCCTGCCTCGAGGAAATTCCCGATTTCATCGAAGTCCAGGAGCAGATGCAGAATAAGGGACTGCAAATCATTGGTATCGCGGTCGACAATGAAGAGGACGTCAGGAAGTTTGCCGACGACATGGGTATGAACTATCCGGTCATGGCCGGTGAATCCGAGGCCATCGGTCTTTCACAGAAATACGGCAACAGTATTGGTGGACTGCCATTCAGTGCAATTATCGACAAGAACGGTAAAGTTACCCACACAATTACAGGAGAACTTAGCAAGGAGCGCCTCATATCCATCCTCAAACAGCTCGGTTTAGCCGTTTAAACACCAATGCCTCCTTGCGCATGCAGGTTCTCTGCATGTTCGAAGCAAAATCACACAAATAGTAGACATGAACGGCGATTTTATGCACAATCGCCCCTATTAATTTATTTGGCAGCAAATTACAACTAAAATATGCCTGATCTGCTCGTAATCAATGGACCCAACCTGAATTTACTGGGTACGCGTGAGCCCAAGCACTACGGAATGGATACGCTGAAAAATATAAATCAGCGGCTTGAACAACAGGCGTCAGCCCAGGGCTACAGCCTCGAATGCGCCCAGAGCAATGCAGAAGTTGAGTTAATTGAACACATCCATCGGGCAGGAACAGAAGGCGTACGCTTTATACTGATCAATCCGGCGGCGTTTACGCATACCAGTGTAGCGTTGCGCGATGCCCTGAGTGGGGTGGATATTCCGTTTATTGAGATTCATCTCTCCAACGTACACGCTCGCGAAGCATTTCGTGGGCATTCCTATTTTTCGGACATCGCCGTCGGCGTAATTTCCGGACTGGGCGCCCTGGGCTATGAACTCGCATTACAAGCAGCGATGGAAAACTTACAAAAAGGTCAATCCTGATGGACATACGCAAGGTTAAAAAACTGATCGAACTGCTGGAAGAATCCGGCATTTCGGAACTTGAAATTAACGAAGGTGAAGAGTCGGTTCGCATATCAAGATACAGCACCGCACCAGCCCAGGCACCGGTCAACTATGCAGCACCTCCTGTGGCAGCAGCGCCCGCCCCTGCCCCAGCGGCAGCTCCCGCTGAGAAGAGCAGCGATGATGAAGACAGCCTGCCAAGTGGGCACATCGTCAAATCACCGATGGTTGGGACTTTCTATAGCGCTTCATCACCCGGCGCCAAACCATTCGTTAATGTTGGCGACAGCGTGACCGAAGGCGACACGGTTTGTATCGTCGAGGCCATGAAAATCCTCAATCAAATCGAAACCGACGCTTCAGGAATCGTTAAAGCCATACTGGTCGAAAATGCGCAACCTGTTGAGTACGGCCAACCATTGCTGATCATCGAATAACAAAGCCATGCTAGATAAAGTTGTTATTGCTAATCGTGGCGAAATTGCGCTGCGCATACTGCGTGCCTGTCGTGAGCTGGGCATCAAGACTGTCGCTGTACACTCAGAGGTCGACCGTGATCTAAAGCATGTACGCCTTGCCGACGAGTCGGTATGCATAGGCCCTGCACCATCAGACCAGAGTTACCTGAATGTCCCTGCAATCATCAGTGCCGCAGAACTCACTGACGCCGTTGCCATTCACCCGGGCTATGGCTTTCTTTCTGAAAATGCCGACTTTGCTGAACGTGTAGAAGACAGCGGCTTTATCTTTATCGGACCGTCACCGGAATCTATTCGCACCATGGGCGACAAGGTCGAAGCCATTCGTGCGATGGTGGATGCCGGCGTTCCCTGCGTACCCGGATCCGGCGGCCCGCTGGATGATGACGCCAATACCAATATGACGCTGGCGAATAACATCGGCTACCCGATCATTATCAAGGCTGCTGGTGGTGGCGGTGGCCGCGGTATGCGCGTGGTGCACTCAGAAGCAACACTATTGAATTCAATCGCACTCACCAAGCAGGAAGCAGCGGCCAACTTCGGCAACGACATGGTGTACATGGAGAAATTCCTCGAAACACCACGCCATGTAGAAATCCAGGTACTGTCCGACGGTCAGGGCAATGCTATACATCTGGCTGAACGTGATTGCTCGATGCAACGCCGCCACCAAAAGGTAGTGGAAGAAGCGCCAGCACCGGGCATCACCCCACGCATGCGCAAGAAAATCGGGCAACGCTGCGTCGATGCCTGCAATAAAATCAAATACCGCGGTGCCGGCACTTTTGAATTCCTGTTCCAGGACGGCGAATTTTATTTCATCGAAATGAACACACGTGTACAGGTGGAACACCCGGTCACTGAAATGATCACCGGTGTCGACATCATTAAGGAACAGCTGTACATTGCGTCTGGTGAAAAACTGCGATACAAACAAAGTGACATCGAAATAACCGGCCACGCGATTGAATGCCGCATCAATGCCGAAGACGCAAAAACATTCATGCCATCACCGGGAAAGATCGAACGCTACCATCCACCCGGCGGACCGGGTATTCGAATCGATACACATATCTATGGCGGTTACACTGTACCGCCACACTACGATTCAATGATTGGAAAACTGATTGCCTACGGCTGCAACCGCGAAGTTGCCATTGCACGCATGCGAGGCGCGCTGGCAGAAATCGACATAACCGGGATTAGAACCAACATCGATTTACACCGCGAGATAATGGATGATCTGGCATTCCAGGCAGGCGGCACCAATATCCATTATCTCGAGAAGAAGCTGGGTTTATAGCTTGTATCAGACCACTATGTAACAGACACCCGGGCAACCGGGTGTTTTACTTTTGGCATAAGATAAACCTCTATCCTGACCTCTTCCTCTGCATTCATCATCCTGATAATTTCAACCACAGGCCGCAATGCAGCTGATCATCAGGGATTTAATTTATTCCGTACAGAGAACCTGCTGACCACAAATAAGCTTGCGACCTGGCTGCTCCAGCTTAAAAACCAGTCTTCACCGCATATCAGCTATTGACCGATATTGACCATTCGTTTTATTTACAGCGAGACATGTGCGCAAAACAACAACATCCCAAAGCGAATACTTGTGAATCTTCAGTCAAGCTAGCCCGCATTTCTCACCAGGCGGCGTAGGACACGGGTAAGGTATTGGTCCTTTGGAAAAAACCTGGATGATCAAAAATACAGTGTGTTATTCAATCATGCCTATCACAGTTCAGGCTAGTCTTCGAGTCCGTAAGCTTGCTCTTCACTCAAACCGTAGCTATGGCTACACTTTTCGCTCCAGAGCGGCGCTTACGAACACGAATCCTGCGCCTGCTCCCGTGATCCTGGTGAGAAATGAGGGCTAGAACCCGCCATATCTACTAAGAGATGATATTGACGATTATCAATGCCAGGCAATTGTGAAGTTGATATATATATAAGCGAATGAACGACATAACTGTTTTGTGGCAGTTTTATAAAGGGGAAATTGATATGTATAAAAAAATTAGAAATTCTTTTACATTAATACTCGGCATTGTAGCTATTGCCTTATTTCAGTCCGTAAATGCGGATTGGACAGTTGATACTGAAATACCAGATGACCATGAAGGTGGAGTTTCTTTGGGTGAATTACAGGATATAATGATAAGCCTGAAATCTAACCCTATGTCAAATCCCGAGACAGCATGTCTTGCGGTGACATTTGCAAACTCACTATCTGGCTTTGCCAACGTAACATTATTTGTAACGCTTGATGGTGTAACGCTTGCTGATGCTTCAGTAACACGCAGCCGTCGTTTCAAATGTGATACCCCAAACGGACAAATCTCACTTAAAGAAAATCTTGAAACATTCATTGACGGAAATCATAACAATATGGTTGTTTGCCCACTTTGCTGGATATCCAGATATGGTGATGAAGAACTCCCTGATTATGGCGTTCTTCCCGGTAGTGCAGATGGAACTCCACGTGAAGCGATTGGAAAAATGGTATTAGATGCTGATAAAATTCTTGACTTCTAAAGCATTTGATTAGAGCAGCCTGGTAAACAAAGCAGCGACTCATCCGGAGACTGTGTAAACGAAATAAATACTGTCAAAATACCCGCATCACTCGATGCGGGTATTTTTTTATGCGGCATATCACTGTTGAATCAAGACAACAAGCCACCCTGTTACCTGACACACTGAAAAACACCGCCTATGCAGCGTACAACCACAAGGACACTCTGCAACTGTTAAATTAAATGACAATTCAACCCTGAATAAAGGGTTAATTTATCGAATATTTAACACATCAGAAAAGACCACATGCAGACCAGTGTTTCTAACCCGCTGTATTACAATGCTTAATCAGATATTTGATATTTTGGCGTGTTTATTGCTTGATTAATCTTATACAGCAATGGGATATGATTCAGACGGTTATATTTCCGTTGGTTAAAGGCTGATATACATCAGTCAATCTACCCCCCTTTGTACACAGGAAAACTGATTGGAAGGTTAGCACCCATCAGAGGAGGTGCGCCATGTTAAGAAGATTGTTTTTTTTATTTCCTGATGAATTACATGCACAGCGTGTAGTAAATCAATTATATAGTCTCAATATTCCTAAACGACGGATTCATGCAATTGCGCGAAACGTCGAACTCAAATCCCTGCCACCAGCAACACAGAGACAGAAGAATGACACCGCCTCTCGTATCGAGAGATTTATGTGGCGTTTAAATTTAGTCGTATTTGCGCTCGCTTTTATAGCGTTAGTTGCATTGATTGTGTTCGGTGAATATATCTGGGCCATGATCTCCCTCGCGATAATGGCTGCAACTTTTATTGCGGGTGAGCAATTTGTTGTTCATGTACCTAATGTGCATCTGACCGAGTTCATAGAAGCATTATCAGATGGTGAAATCTTGTTGATTATTGATGTTCCATCAAGCCAGGTCGATGATATTGAAAGCTTCATGCGTCATAAGTACCCGGAAGCAGTTATTAGTGGTGTCAGCTGGTCGACGGACGCGTTCGGTCTCTGACTTGTTCAGGACGCAGGCAACGGCTATTGCCATTAAATTAAAGTAGATATCTCAATAGCTTTGATTGTCCAATTATGGTTGTTCTCGGAAGTTCGGGTAGAAAACCGCTGAAATCCAGGCCTGAGAGACTGCTGACCCGCTGCGGACATTCACTTTACTAGACAGGCTACTTTTTCGCTTAATAACTCAGTCGCACTTCATCGAGATAGAGCGTTCGTGATGTGGGTAGTGATACAACAAAAAGCTCTAACCCTCGAATGCGGCTCATATCCATGTTGCGACTGGAAGGACTTTCTTTCACTTCATAAAGATCTATTTCAATCTGATTCCATCCCGGCATCAGCCGGTAACTACGATTAAATCGGTCTTCATATTCCTCATTACCATCGGTATGCTGAAGATCATGAATCCT
>Ga0316201_10003562_pt1 | contig 11491 bp, 8 predicted proteins | sample CS6wburrow_MG_FD_204516 | JGI IMG/M metagenome (GOLD analysis project Ga0316201, IMG submission 204516) | Coastal sediment microbial communities from Delaware Bay, Delaware, United States - CS-6 worm burrow | ecosystem: Environmental > Aquatic > Marine > Coastal > Sediment | place: USA: Delaware... | reverse complement strand
CGCTCTGTCCGTAGACCGCCGTGCTCGAGGTGAAGAAAACCCGCCTCAGGGGGCAGCCCGCCGCTCGCAAAGCGCCCAAGAGGCTCCGAAGCCCGTCGACGTAGATCGCACGGTAGTGCTCTTCGTCGCGCCTGTCCGCGCTCGCTGTGTAGAACAAGTAGTCGAAGGCCGCGGGCGGGGCACTGAAACTGCTCGGCATGGTCAGATCGATGCGCCACGGCTGGATCCCATCGCTCAGAGCCTCGACGCGACGCCGGACGCCCCAGACCTCACAGCTTTCACTGAGCAGCCGCGCCCCAAGCGCATTTCCTACGTCGCCGCAGCCGGCGATCAAAATCTTCTCTGGCATGCCTCAACCACAAAGGCGATTGCCGCCCTTGCCTTTGGCTGAATATGCGAAATCGTCGGCGCGTTTCAAGACGGCCTCCACCGTGTCGCCAGGGCGGGCGATACTCAGGCCGGCGCTGGCGGTCACCGGCTTTCGCGAGTCGAACTTCATGCCGACTTCCCGAATCGCCGTCACAAAACGGTTTCCTGCGACGCGTCCCTCCTCTTGAGTCGTGTCCTGAAGGACGATCACGAACTCGTCGCCGCCGTAGCGGCCTGCGACATCGACTTCGCGCGTCGACCTTCGAAGCGCTTCTGCCACACTCTTCAGCACCTGATCCCCTTCGAGGTGGCCTCGCGTGTCGTTGACCCGCTTGAACTGGTCCAAGTCGATCATCACTACAGCCATCGGACGTCCGCGATTCAACCATGCAAGACCCTGCTCGATGTGGCTCAAGATGTGTCGGCGATTCCAGAGCTTGGTGAGTGGATCCTGCCTGGAGAGCTCGGCGAGGCGTTCATTGGCGACGACGAGCTCGGTCTCCCGCTGGTTGATCTTCCGAATCAGGGTCGCGACGATCGCCGTCCCAAAGACGAGCAGCACCGTGACCAGGAACGCTTGTAAGAAGCCGTCGATGGGGGTGGGTCTTCCCGCCTGCATCCATGCCGGTCCGTCGGGCGCAAAGGGCAACACACCTCGGACCTCCATCATGACCACGGCCGAGTACATCGCTGCACCAATGCTCGAAAGCAGGACGCCCATTCTCGGTGTCACCACGAGCGAGTTGACGATGCCTGCCACGAAATATAGCGCCACCATCACCGTCCGGGAGGAGCCGACGCGCTGGACGATGAACGTGAGCAGCGCCATGTCGAGGATCCCGCCGAGGAACGGTCGCCACGGCCCGGCGATGTCCCGCCAAATCAAGAATTGCTCCACGACCGCTACGCAGGCGTAAGCGACAAAAACCCCGCGATGCGCTTCCATCGGCGGGTACAGGAGTGGGACGAGCCAAATCCCACAGGCCGCTAACATGAAGCGGACCCACGCCGTACCAAAAGCCAATCGGTTGGAATTCATGCTAGCCGCACCAGTCTAAGCATTCTACCTTAACCCATCAGGAGTATATTGGGGTAGCAGCTTGGTCCCTCGTCGTCAGTATGGGTGCGTCGGCCTACGGGCGCATGCCACCTTTTAAGGTCATTACGCGAGTTCTTCGGGGTGAGGTTTGAAGCAGATGAGCGACGACGCGACGGCAGAACAACTCAAGCGGCTACTCGAGCAACGGATTGTCCTCTTCGACGGTGCCATGGGTACGATGATCCAGCGCGCGGGGCTCGGGGAGGCCGACTTTCGGGGCGAGCGCTTCGCCACCCATCCGAGCAGCCTCCAGGGCAACAACGACCTGCTGGTTCTCACGCGACCGGACGTGATCCGTGGGATCCACGAAGAGTACCTGGATGCGGGCGCGGACATCATCGAAACCAATACGTTCAACGCGAACTCGTTCTCGCAAGCAGACTATGATCTGCAGGAGGTGGTGTACGACCTCAACGTAGCGGCCGCGCGGCTTGCTAAGGAGGCGACCGCGAGCCGTTCCGACCGCCCCTGCTTCGTCGCTGGCGCGATCGGCCCCCTCAACAAGACCTTGAGCCTCAGTCCCGACGTCAATGATCCGGGCTATCGGGCGCTGACTTTCGACGAGGCGCGGGAAGCCTACGCAGAGCAAGTGCGAGGCCTCATCGACGGTGGCTCGGACCTGCTGCTCGTCGAAACGATTTTCGATACGCTCAACGCCAAGGCCGCGCTCTGCGCGATTGATGATGTCTTTGACGAGAAGGGAGTCCGCCTTCCGATCGTGATTTCGGTCACCATCGTGGACAAGAGCGGCCGTACGCTATCAGGCCAAACCGTCGAAGCGTTCTACGTGTCGATCGAGCATGCGCGACCCCTGGCGGTGGGCATCAACTGCTCGCTGGGCGCTCAGGAGATGCGACCGTTCTTGAAAGAGCTGACCGGGATCGCGGATTGCTACGTGCATTGCTATCCGAACGCCGGGCTTCCGAACGCATTTGGCGGTTACGATCAAACTCCCGAGCAAATGGGCGAGCTGCTGCGGGGTTTCGCCGCGGACGGGATGATCAACATCATCGGTGGCTGTTGCGGGACGACTCCGGATCACATTCGGGCCATCGCAGAGGCGGTTCGGGACGTTCCACCGCGACCGAAACCCGTGCGCGATACCCATTTTCCTCGCTTCAGCGGCCTCGAGCCTCTGGTCATTCGTCCGGAAACCAACTTCATCATGGTCGGGGAGCGAACCAATGTGACGGGCTCGGCCAAGTTTCGGAAGCTGATCACGGAGGGTGATTACCCGGAAGCGGTTTCGGTCGCGCTCCAACAGGTTCGCAACGGAGCGAACATCATCGACATCAACATGGACGAGGGCATGCTCGACTCCGAGCAGGCGATGACGACGTTCCTGAATCTCATCGGCTCCGAGCCCGAGATTTCGCGCGTTCCGATCATGATTGACAGCTCCAAGTGGAGCGTGATCGAGGCGGGTCTCAAGTGCGTACAGGGCAAGGCGATCGTCAACTCGATCAGCATGAAGGAAGGCGAAGCGGAGTTCCTCGACAGGGCTCACAAAGTGCGCCGCTATGGCGCCGCGGCGGTCGTGATGGCTTTCGATGAAGAGGGGCAGGCCGACACCATCGAGCGGAAGGTAGAAATCTGCGTGCGCGCCTATCGACTTCTGGTCGAAGAGGCGGGGTTTGCGCCGACCGATATCGTTTTCGACCCCAATGTCTTCGCGGTGGCTACCGGCATTGAAGAGCACAACCAGTACGCGATCGACTTCATCGAAGCGACGCGGCAGATCAAGGAGCGGTGCCCGGGCGCACTGGTGAGCGGCGGAGTGAGCAACCTCAGCTTCTCGTTTCGCGGAAACAATCGTGTGCGCGAGGCGATGCACTCCGCGTTTCTCTACCATGCGATTGCCGCCGGCATGGACATGGGTATCGTCAACGCCGGTCAACTCGAGGTTTACGCGGAGCTCCCCAAGGAGGTTCTAGAACACGTCGAAGACGTCATCTTCGACCGCCGCCCCGATGCGACCGAGCGCCTGGTCAGCCTCGCCGAGACGGTCAAAGGCAGGGGACGGCGCCAGAAGCACGACATGAGCTGGCGCGAGGCGACCGTCGAGAAGCGGCTTGAGTACGCGCTGGTCAACGGTGTGGTCGAGTTCGTCATCGAAGACACCGAGGAAGCGCGCCTCAAGCACAGCCGTCCTCTCGATGTGATTGAAGGACCGCTGATGAGCGGCATGGCTGTCGTCGGGGACCTCTTCGGCTCTGGCAAGATGTTTCTGCCTCAAGTGGTGAAGAGCGCACGAGTCATGAAAAAGGCCGTGGCGCACCTCGAGCCGTTCATGGAAGACGAGAAGGCCGACAGCTCCGCGCAGGGCAAAGTCCTTCTCGCGACCGTCAAGGGCGACGTGCACGACATCGGCAAGAACATCGTTGGCGTAGTGCTCGGCTGCAACAATTACGCAGTCGTCGACCTCGGCGTCATGGTCCCCGCAGAGAAGATTCTCGATACTGCCGAGGCGGAGGGCTGCGACGTGATCGGTCTGAGCGGCTTGATTACCCCGTCCCTCGACGAGATGGTCTATGTGGCCTCGGAGATGCAGCGCCGTGGCATGAGCGTTCCGCTTCTAATCGGTGGCGCCACGACCAGCCGGGCCCATACCGCCGTCAAGATCGCGCCGGCCTACGACGGCAGCACGACGCACGTCCTCGATGCCTCACGCGTCGTGAACGTGGTGTCCGACCTCCTGAGCCCCGAGCGCCGGACTGAGGTCGATGCAAAGAACCGAGGCGAGCAGGAGAAGTCGCGCAAACTCTTCGAACACCGTCAGAACCGCGAGTTGATTTCTCTCGAAATCGCGCGGGAAAATAGCGCACGGATCGAATGGAAGAACGACGAGGTGCAGACGCCGCTTTTCCAAGGCCGCCGCGTCGTCGAGGATGTGAGCCTCGAGGCGATCGCAAAGTACATCGATTGGACATTCTTCTTCTCCGCCTGGGATCTCAAGGGCAAGTTCCCGAAGATACTCGAGCACGAGAATCACGGAGCCGCGGCGCGAGAGCTCTATGAGCACGGACAGGCCTTGCTCGACCGCATCGTCGCCGACAAGATCATCTCGCCGCGCGCTGTGTATGGCTTCTGGCCGGCGAACCGGGATGGGGACGACATCATCGTCTGGGACGACGAGGTGCGCAGTCGTGAGCATCTGCGCTTTCACATGCTGCGACAGCAAGCGGTCAAGCCGAACGAACAGCCGTACTTCTCGCTCGCGGATTTCGTGGCGCCGGTCGGATCTGGCATCGCAGATCACATTGGGGCCTTTGCCGTCACGACGGGCATCGGCGCCGAAGAGTTCGCTCGCAGCTTCGAGCAGGATCACGACGATTACAACGCCATCATGGTCAAGGCGCTCGCAGACCGATTGGCCGAGGCGTTTGCAGAGCTCATGCACCAACGCGCTCGCCGCGAATGGGGCTACGAACCCAAGGAGAGCTTCAGCAACGAGGAGCTGATCGGCGAGAAATACAGGGGCATTCGGCCCGCATTCGGCTACCCGGCTTGCCCGGACCACACGGAGAAGAAGACGCTGTGGGAGCTGCTGCGCCCCGACGAAATCGGAATCTCGTTGACGGAACACTTCGCGATGTACCCAGCCGCCAGCGTCAGCGGGATCTATCTCGGTCATCCCAAGTCCCGCTACTTCGCCGTAGGCCCCATCGATCGAGAGCAAGTCGAAGACTACGCTCGCCGAAAGAACATGAGCCTTGCCGAAGCTGAGCGCTGGCTGCAGCCAAACCTCGGATATCAGCGAGGCAGCTGATGCAGCGGCCGCGGCTTCGAGACCTGCTGCCCGTCAGCGTGAAGACCTACGATCCTGAGGAGGTGACTACCAAGAGTCACCAGGAAATCGATCCGCGGGCTGTGGGTCTGAGCACTCAGGACGTCGAGGCGATTTGGAATTCGGTCGTGACCTTCTACAAGTCGGGGCTGCACCCGGCGATCGCGCTTTGCATCCGGCGAAGGGGTGAGATCATTCTCGACCGGGCGATCGGCCATGCTCGCGGAAACAGCCCCGAGGATCCGGAAGGCACGCCCCTCGTAAAGGCAACGCCGGCCACGCTCTTCAACTTCTTTTCGGGCTCGAAGGCGGTTACAGCCATGCTGATTCACCTCTTGCAGGAAGAGGACCAGCTACATGTCGACGAGCCGGTGGCGACATTCATTCCGGAGTTCGCGAAGCGGCGAAAGCACAGCATCACGATTCGCGACGTCCTCACTCACCGCGCAGGGATTCCGGCAACGCCCGAAGAAGCGATCAACCTCGACCTGCTCTCACAGCCTGAGGCGATTGTACGGGCCTTCTGCGAGCTGGAGCCCACGCATCGGCCGGGCAGCGTGCAAGCGTACCAGGCGGTCACCAGTGGATTCATTTTGGGCGAGATCATCCGGCGCGTGACGGGCCAGGACATTCGCGACTTCTTGACTGCGAAGGTCCGCGAGCCCTTGAAGATGAAGCACTTCAACTATGGTGTCGCGCCAGAGTTGCTCGACCAGGTTGCGGTCGATGCCTTCACGGGTCCCGCTCCGACCTGGCCCTACAAGAATCTCGTTCAGGTCGCCTTTGGCGCCTCGATGCGCGAGCTCGTCGACCTGAGCAACGATCCGCGGTTCCGCACCGGGGTCGCACCAGCGGCCAACATCATTGCGACTCCCGAGGAGATCTCGCGCTTCTTCGAGACCCTTCTTTGTGGTGGCACCTATCAAGACAGCCGAGTTTTCGAGCAGCGCACGGTTGCCCGTGCCGTGGAGCCCCAGGTAACGGGGCAAGTCGATCGCGTCTTGATGATGCCGATCCCACTTTCGATGGGGTTCATGCTCGGCTTGCGAAGCTTTGGCTTCTACGGACCGCGAACCGCCAATGCCTACGGTCATCTCGGCTTCACGAATGTCCTCGGATGGGCCGATCCCGATCGTGACATCAGCGTCGGGTTCATGAACACGGGCAAGCCGCTCCTTTCGGCCCGCATGTTGGCCTGGCTCAATGTGACGCGGGTCATCGGCACTCGGATCCCCCGAGACCGGGCATGAGCCGCATGCGCGCCTGATCGCGGCTTTGCCAGGGGCTCCGCTATGCTAAGGTCCGGCCGATGAAATTCTCTGTGTCCATCGCCATGGCGCCGCCCGAGCACTACATCCCGGTGGCTCAGGAGGCGGAGAAACTCGGCTATCACGCCATCGTCCTGCCCGACTCGATCTTCTTCTCCGAAGAAGTCAGCAAACCGTACCCGTACACTCAAGATGGCAGCCGCATGTGGGATGGCGAGACGCCTTGGATCGAGCCTATCGTGGGCGCGGCTGCCATGGCAGCGGCAACCAAGTCCATCTTCCTCTACACCAGCGTCGTCAAGCTGCCCGTGCGTCACCCGGTCTTGGTTGCAAAACAGGTCGCTTCCTTGGCGGCACTGTCGAACAACCGCTTTGGCTTCGGCTGCGGACTCGGCTGGTTGCCCGAGGAATTCAAGTGGTGTGGTACCGACTTCGACACGCGCGGCAAGCGCATGAACGAGTGCCTCGAGATCCTTCGACTGATCTGGGGCGGCGGCATGGTCGAATACCATGGCGAGCACTACGACTTCGGTAAGATTCAGATGAGCCCGGTGCCGAGCAAGCCGATCCCGATTTACATTGGGGGCCACACCAAGCCCGGGCTTCGGCGAGCCGCGAAATATGGTGACGGCTGGTCCTCCGCGATGCTTCCCTCGAAGAAGCTGCTCGAGCTGATCGGCCAAATCGAGGCCTTTCGCAAAGAGTACGGCCGCGATCATGTACCGATGGAGTACCAGGCGGTGGTCACGGACGTCTGGAACGCCGATGGCTTCAAGCGCCTCGAAGATGCAGGTGTGACGGACATCATCACCGTTCCCTGGCTCATGTACGGGACTCCCATGGTGGGCGGCGACTTGCAGGGGCGCATTGATGGACTGAACCGATTCGCGGGCACGGTCATCGCAAAGATGCAATGAGCTCGATGCCGACAATTCTGGACGGTGCGAGGCTCGGACCGGTCGGTGAGCAGGATGCTTACCGACTGAGCAAGCTCGACACTGCCAGCCTTTGCCAGGCCGCGCGAGAGCGGCGGGATAGAGCCTGGGGCAAGACACTGACGTACTCGCCCAAGGTGTTTCTGCCGATCACCAACCTCTGTCGGAACCAATGCGACTACTGCTCGTTCCGTCGCTCGCCCGGAGACGCCGGCGAATGGACGATGAGCCCCGACGAGATTCGTGATTGGCTCCATCGAGCGCGCGATCAGGGCTGCATCGAGGCGCTGTTCTGCCTCGGCGACACGCCCGAGACTGGCTTCCGTGAATATCGCGCCTTGCTGCGTTCCTGGGGTCACGAGCGGACGGTCGACTACCTTCGATGGGCCGCCCAGGAAGCGCTCGCCGCCGGGCTCCTTCCGCATACCAACGCCGGGATTCTCTCGCGCGACGACATGATCGCCTTGCGACCCGTGAACGTGAGCCTCGGTCTGATGCTCGAGAACGTCAGCGAGCGTCTCTGCGAGAAGGGCATGCCGCACCACCGCGCCCCCGACAAACGACCGGCCAAACGAATTCAAATGACCCGGGAAGCGGGCGAGCTTCAGATCCCGTTCACTTCAGGGCTGCTGATCGGAATCGGGGAAACCGTCGAAGAGCGCGTTGACACGATTCTCGCGATTCGGCGCCTGCACCGAGATCACGGTCACATCGGCGAAGTCATCGTCCAAAATTACCGCTCGCATCCCAGCACAGCGATGGCACTTGCGGGCGAACCCAGTTCCGAAGAGCTCGCTGCCGCGGTCGCCTTGGCCAGGCTCATCCTCGACGACGACGTCAGCGTCCAGGCGCCACCGAACCTCAATCCGGCCTCGACTGCGACCTTGATTCACGCGGGCATCAACGACTTCGGTGGCATTTCACCGGTCAGCCCGGACTACATCAACCCGCAGCACCCCTGGCCGTACCTAGAACGCCTCCGCGAGGCCTGCGAATCCGAAGGGTTTCGACTCGAAGCGCGACTGCCGGTATACCCCGCTCACCTCGATGCGCCGGGCTTCATCGACGCGTCTCTCCGCCCCCGGATCGATCGGCTCGAGCAGGAGCTTGCTACGACATGACGACCCCTCTCGAAACTTGCTTGCAAGCAGTCACGCGCGACATTCGCGCGATCCTCGAACGAAGCCTCGACGGCGACGAGCTCAGCATTCACGACGGCGTCGCCTTGAACGAGGCACATGGCCGCGACCTCCAAGCCTTGTGCATGGTTGCCGACGAGCTCCGTCGGCAGCAGCGGGGTGATTGCGTCACCTATGTGGTCAACCGCAACATCAACTTTACCAACGTCTGCATCAAGAACTGCAAGTTCTGCGCGTTTGCGCGCACGGTGCGCTCAGAGCAGGGCTACTTCCTTCCTCAGGAAGAGGTTGCACGGCGTGTGCGTCAGGCCTGGGAGATGGGCGCCACCGAGGTTTGCTTGCAGGCTGGGCTTTCGCCGAATCTCGATGGAGACAGCTACATCGAGCTGTGCCGTGTCGTGAAGGAAGCCGCGCCCGAGATTCACATCCACGCCTTCTCTCCAGAAGAGGTGAAGTTCGGCGCTTCGCTCAAGCGAGTGTCGTACTCGGAGTACTTGGCCGAGCTCGCAGATGCCGGCCTGGGCACGCTTCCCGGCACCTCGGCCGAGATCCTCGACGACCGTCTGCGCAAGACGATTTCACCGACCCGGATCACGACCAGCGAATGGCTGGACGTGGTTACCTCCGCCCATCGCCTCGGAATTCGAACCAGCTCGACGATGATGTTCGGTCACGTAGAGACGGTAGAGGATCGGATGCGGCACATGGACTTGCTGCGCAGAGTCCAGCGGGAGACCGGAGGTTTCACCGAGTTCGTTCCTCTGTCTTTCGTGCACGAGGAAGCCCCGCTCTTCGCGGCAAGCGAGGTGGCCGGCGTGCGACCGGGGCCGACCGGTGACGAGGTCTTACGCCTCTATGCGACGGCCCGCCTCATGCTCGGCCGGGACATCCCCAACCTCCAGGCATCCTGGGTCAAAGAAGGCCTTCGCACTTCGCAGCTGCTACTGAGTTGCGGAGTCAATGATCTCGGGGGGACTCTGATGAACGAGAGCATTTCGACTGCTGCCGGGGCTCGGAACGGACAACTGATGACCCCCGCGACCTTGCGCCGGGTCATTCGAGACTCGGGGAGGGTGCCGGTGCAGCGCGACACCAGCTATGGTGTGATTCGGGAATTCGGGGATACATCCGATCAGGACCCGAGCGAGCCACTCGATGCGATTCAGGATGCCGATTCGGTCTTTGGCTCCTACGATGCGCTCACCCGGGAACCGCGCTTTCACTACGAGCCCCGCGGCCTGCGCGTCGTCAGCTAGAGGCTGTCCGCCACCAAGTCGCGTGATACGCTGCCCGGCTATGAGCCAGCTTGCCGAGCGGTACGGACCATGGGCCGTCATTACCGGCGCTTCCGCCGGGATTGGAGCGCAGTTCGCGCGCCGCGTTGCGGATCACGGCATCAATGTCGTCCTCGTGGCGCGTCGCCGTAACCGTCTCGAAGCGCTGGCCTCGACCATCGAAGACATGTGCCAGGTCGAGGTACGAGTGGCCCCGGCTGACCTCGCGTCTCGTGACATCGTCGAAGTGTTGCGACCGGCGCTTGCCAACATCGAGGTCGGCTTGCTGATCAATTGCGCGGGCTTCGGCTCGAGCGGGCCCTTCCTCGACATGGATCCGAGCGTTCAGGAGTCGATGCTCAACTTGAATTGCCGCGCTCCAATGCTTCTGACGCACGAAATCGCTCAGGGAATGCGCGAACGGGGTAGAGGTGGCATCATCTTCGTCTCCTCAGTCAACGCGTTCTCCGGAGCAGGCGGCATGGCCAACTACAACGCGACCAAGTCGTACGACCTGCTCTTCGCCGAAGGTCTCGCCGAAGAGCTCCGACCCTGCGGCGTCGACGTGCAGGCGCTTTGTCCTGGAGGGACCAGGACCGAGTTCCAGCAGGTCGCCGGCCTCGAACCTCGGAACTTCGGACCACTGGCGCGACTGATATTCGGCAGTCCTGCTTCGGTCGTCGCCACGAGCTTGCAGACCTTGGGCGGGCGGGTGACGGTCGTTCCCGGCTTGCTCAACAAGCTGATGGTCCTGACGATCAGGCTGCTGCCGCGTCGACTCGCCGCACGCTTCTTGGGCCTGCTCATGGACCGCCTCTCCACGGGGCACTAGCGCTTGCGCATTCGATCGAGGTCGCCGGGGCCATCGACGTCGAATCCGATGCCGCTACTGAGCTGGACGCTGACGCTGAGCCCGAGCTCACAAGCGCGGGCGCGGTGACGTTGGAGGCTGTTCTCGTGTCCGAGGCAGCTCGGCAGTCCGGTGGCTGGCTTCACAGCGATGACGTTGGTGCCTTGCTTCGCGAGATCGGGCACGAGCACGACGTCGCTTTCCTCGAGTTGCCGCGCGACGACGGCGATGTCCTGCATGGCCAGATTGGGCAAGTCGCTCATGCAGATCAGCACGCTGACGGCGCCACGCTGCTCCAAGTCGCGCAGAGCGCCATCGACCACGTCAGCCAGGCCTCGGCTGTGCTCCGCGTCCGCGAGCGCCAACACGCCCAGACCTTCGGCGTGCGCACGGGCTTCGACCGAGTCGCTCACCGCTGCGATGTCGTCGATGTCGGGACACTCCCGAAGGACCTGCACGACGTGTTCGAACAATGAGCGCGCCAACGCGGCCCGTTCGACCGGGGGCAGAACTTCCGAGAGCCTCGACTTCCCACGATCGAAGCCCTTGACGGGGATCAGTGCCCAGCGACTCATGTCAGGCTCCGCGCGAACTCGAGCAGCTCGCCAGCGAAGCGCAGCCGATCTGCTTTCGTCTCAATCAGGATGTTCGTTTCGAGAATTGGATAGTCGGCTCCGAAAGAGTCGCCGAGATGGACCGCGTATCCATCCAGCAACCCCTCGTATTGCATGGCGACCGCTGCGGCCGATGCGCTGTGGCCTTCGATTTCC
>Ga0316201_10003561_pt1 | contig 11493 bp, 4 predicted proteins | sample CS6wburrow_MG_FD_204516 | JGI IMG/M metagenome (GOLD analysis project Ga0316201, IMG submission 204516) | Coastal sediment microbial communities from Delaware Bay, Delaware, United States - CS-6 worm burrow | ecosystem: Environmental > Aquatic > Marine > Coastal > Sediment | place: USA: Delaware... | reverse complement strand
CGACTCGTATTCCACGTGCGAGGTCGCAATCGTGATACCGCGCGCCTTTTCTTCCGGCGCGTTGTCGATCTCGTCGAACGCCTTGACTTCGCCGCCCTGCTGTTCCGCCATGACCTTGGTCAGCGCCGCGGTCAATGTCGTCTTGCCGTGATCCACGTGACCGATGGTGCCCACGTTTACGTGGGGTTTGGTTCTCTCAAATTTCTCTTTGGACATCTCTTAAGTTCCTCAGAATCAAAAAATTTCTGGAGACAGTTTAGGAAATACCGGGTATTTCCTAAACTGTCTCCCACTCCAGTGCCATCCCGGTAAACGCCGCAGGCCTGCATGGACCGGCGGGGATATTACATCTTTCCGCGCTATCCGGATACCATCTCTTTCCAGTTACCGCATCCCTGGCCATCGCGACAAGATGTCAGTTACCGCCCTTGATCACCGAATCGGCGACACTTTTAGGCGCCTCGTCGTACTTCTCGAATTCCATCGAGTAGGTCGCACGACCCTGGGTTGCCGAACGCAGATCGGTAGAATAACCGAACATTTCGGCCAACGGCACCGAGGCGCGAATAATCTTGCCCGACACCGAATCTTCCATGCCTGCCACGATTCCGCGACGGCGGTTCAGGTCGCCCATGACATCGCCCATGTAGTCCTCGGGTGTCACGACCTCGATCTTCATGATCGGTTCCAGCAGCACCGCGTGCGCGGCCTGCGCGCCCTCGCGCATCGCCAGCGACCCTGCCAGCTTGAACGCCATCTCGTTCGAGTCGACGTCATGGTAAGAGCCGTCGAACAGCGTCACCTTGACATCGACCAGCGGAAAGCCGGCGATTACGCCGTTTTCCATCTGTTCCTGCACACCCTTGTCAACCGCAGCGATGTATTCGCGCGGCACCACGCCGCCGACAATGGCATTTTCAAACTCGTAGCCCGAACCACCCGGCAAGGGCTCCAGTTTCAACCAGACGTGGCCATACATACCGCGCCCACCGGTCTGACGCACGAACTTGCCTTCCTGTTCGACCGTGTCGCGTATGGTCTCCCGGAACGCTACCTGCGGCTTGCCGATATTGGCTGCCACGCCGAATTCACGTTTCATGCGGTCGACGATAATATCGAGATGCAATTCACCCATCCCCGAAATAATCGTCTGCCCCGATTCTTCATCGGTACGCACCCGGAACGACGGGTCTTCCCTGGCCAGCTTGCCAAGCGCCACGCCCATCTTTTCCTGGTCGGAGATCGTCCTCGGTTCGACCGCGACCGAAATCACCGGATCCGGAAACTCCATGCGCTCCAGCATGATCCTGTCGTTGATATCGCACAACGTATCGCCGGTGCCGACATCCTTGAGGCCCACCGCCGCGGCAATCTCGCCGGCGCGCACCTCTTTCAATTCCTCGCGCGAGTTGGCATGCATCTGCAGCACGCGCCCTATGCGCTCCTTCTTGTCACGCACCGAGTTGTAAACCGCTTCCCCTGCTTTCAGGACCCCCGAGTAAACCCGGAAAAAGGTCAGATTACCGACGAAGGGGTCGGTCGCGATCTTGAACGCCAGCGCCGCAAACGGGGCCTGGTCGTCCGCAGGCCGCTCGTCTTCATACTCGCCCTCGCTGTTCACACCCCTGATCGGTGGCACGTCCAGCGGCGACGGCATGTAGCGAATCACCGCGTCAAGCATCGCCTGCACGCCCTTGTTCTTGAAGGCAGAGCCGCACAAGGCCGGTACAATTTCGCCACTCAGGGTTCTGATACGCAGTCCCTGGTGTATCTCTTCCTCGCCGAGGTCGCCCTCTTCGAGGTACTTGTCCATCAATTCGTCGTTGGCTTCGGCCGCGGCTTCCACCATTTTTTCACGCAAGGCCTCGCAATCGGCCAGCATATCCTCGGGGATAGCCTGTTCCTCGTAGGTCGTGCCCATATTGGACTCGTCCCAGATGATTGCCTTCATCTTGACCAGGTCGACCACGCCGCGGAAGTTTTCCTCGGCACCGATATTCAGCTGGATCGGAACCGGCGTACTACCCAGGCGGTCATGTATCTGATCGACTACACGCAAAAAATCCGCACCCGGGCGATCCATCTTGTTGACGAAAGCCATGCGCGGAACGTTGTACTTGTTCGCCTGACGCCACACGGTTTCCGACTGCGGCTCGACGCCGCCGACCGCGCAAAACACCGCGCAGGCACCGTCTAGCACGCGTAGAGAACGTTCCACCTCGATGGTGAAATCAACATGCCCGGGCGTATCGATGATATTGATGCGATGCTCATCGAACTGCTCACCCATACCGCGCCAGAAACAGGTGGTCGCAGCCGAGGTAATGGTAATGCCCCGCTCCTGTTCCTGCTCCATCCAGTCCATCACGGCAGCGCCGTCGTGCACTTCGCCCATCTTGTGCGACACGCCGGTGTAAAACAGAATCCGCTCTGTCGTGGTGGTCTTGCCAGCATCGATATGGGCCATGATGCCAATGTTTCGATACCGCGTTATCGGTGTCGTACGAGCCACCGTTGATTTCCCTTTAGTTCAGCTGTCGATTACCAGCGGAAGTGAGCAAACGCCTTGTTCGCTTCAGCCATGCGGTGCGTGTCTTCACGCTTCTTGACAGCCGTACCCTTGTTTTCGGAAGCGTCCAGCAGCTCACCCGCGAGCTTTTGCGCCATCGTCTTTTCACCACGCTTTTGCGCGGCATCGATCAGCCAGCGCATGGCCAGCGTGTTGCGTCGCGAAGCGCGAACTTCGACCGGCACCTGGTAGGTCGCACCGCCGACGCGGCGTGACTTGACCTCGACCGTCGGGCGCACGTTTTCCAGCGCCTTTTCCATTAACTCGACCGAGTCCAGGCTGCTTTTTTGGGCAACGTTGTCCAATGCGAAATACATGATCTTCTCCGCGGTGGATTTCTTACCATTGCGCATGATCATGTTGATGAATTTTGCAATCTGCAGATCGTGAAACTTCGGATCCGGCAGAATGACACGTTTCGGGACTTCTCTACGTCTTGGCATTAATCGGCTACCTTTGACTTATGACTTGGGGCGCTTGGCGCCGTATTTTGAACGACCCTGGCGGCGATCCGGCACGCCCTGGGTATCGAGGCTGCCGCGCACCACGTGATAGCGCACGCCTGGCAGGTCCTTGACACGACCACCGCGCACCAGCACCACCGAGTGCTCCTGCAGGTTGTGGCCTTCGCCACCGATGTAAGAGGCGACTTCGTAACCAGTCGTCAACCGTACACGCGCGACCTTTCTGAGCGCGGAATTCGGCTTCTTCGGCGTAGTGGTGTAAACACGGGTGCACACACCGCGCTTTTGTGGAGACGCTTCAAGCGCGGGTACGTTACTCTTGCTGCGCTTGGACTGGCGCGGTTTACGTACCAGCTGGTTAACTGTTGCCATCTAATCTACTCTCCTGAGAGCATCGCTATTTTCTGTTTCTCAACGAACAGCAGGCCATACATTACGTATAGCCTGCTATTATGGGAGGCGGAATTTTAGGGGCCAAACCGCCGCCTGTCAACCGCTTATTCCGATACCGCGGCCTCTTCCGAGCCGCTCTCGGCAACCCCTTCGGCTACGCTTTCCAGCTCATCCATATCGGGCATTACCGGCATCGCCGGCTGCATGCGCCTGCGGCGACGCTCCTCGTGGTAGGTCTGCCCGGTTCCGGCCGGAATCAGGCGTCCCACGATAACGTTTTCCTTGAGGCCGCGCAGATCGTCCTTGGCGCCCTTGACGGCTGCCTCGGTGAGTACACGCGTGGTTTCCTGGAAGGAGGCCGCGGAAATGAATGATTCGGTAACCAGCGACGCCTTGGTTATGCCGAGCAGGTCCTGTTCAAAGGTTGCCGGCTTCTTGTTCATCGCGATTACCTTGTCATTGGTATCGAGCACGCGGGCCTTGTCGACCTGGTCGCCACGCAGCAAGCGCGTATCACCGCCATCGACAATGGTAACCTTGCGCAACATCTGGCGCACGATGACCTCGATATGCTTATCGTTGATCTGCACACCCTGCAGCCGGTATACGTCCTGCACTTCGCTGACCATATAGTTGGTCAGGTCGCGTACTCCCTTGATGCGCACGATATCATGCGAGTCAAGTTCACCGTCAACCAGGATTTCACCCTTCTCGACGTGCTCACCCTCGAACACGTTGATATGACGGAACTTCGGAATCAGGGTTTCGATCGATTCGCCTTCGCTATCGGTAATTACCAGGCGTTTCTTGCCCTTGGTTTCCTTGCCGAAGGATACGGTACCGGTCATTTCGCTCAGAATCGCGGGCTCTTTCGGCCTGCGCGCTTCGAACAGGTCGGCAACCCGCGGCAGACCACCGGTAATATCCCGGTTCTTGGAAGATTCCTGCGGAATCTTGGCGAGTACGTCGCCGACCTTGATCCTGGCGCCGTCCTCTACGTTGACGAAAGCACCGCCCGGCAGCATGTAGTGCACCGGAATGTTGGTGCCGGCGTAACACAGCACGTTACCCTTGGCATCGATCAGTTCTACTGTCGGACGTAATTCCTTGCCCGCATTGGAGCGAATCGAATCGTCCATAACCTCGATCGTGGTCAGGCCCGTCATTTCATCGACACGATGCTGTACCGTAACCGCTTCGACGAAATCGGTGAACTTGACCTTACCCGCTACCTCGGTGATAACCGGATGCATATGCGGATCCCAGGTTGCCAGGGTAGCGCCGGCCTCGACCTTGGCGCCGTCCTTGATGGAGAACTCGGAACCGTAGGGAATCTTGTAGCGCTCCTTCTCGCGGCCGGTGGCATCGTCGACAACACCGACTTCACCCGAACGCGATACCGCGATCAGACGTTTGGAGGAGTTTTGCACCACCTTGACGTTGTGAAAACGCACGATACCGCTGTTCTTGACCTCGATACTGTTAACCGAGGCCGAGCTACTGGCGGCGCCACCGATGTGGAAGGTACGCATGGTCAGCTGGGTGCCGGGTTCGCCAATCGACTGCGCGGCGATAACACCAATGGCCTCGCCCTTGCCAACCTTGTGCCCACGCGCCAGCTCACGGCCGTAACACTGCACGCAGATGCCGTGGCGCGTCTCGCAGGTTACCGCCGAACGCACCTTGATCTCGTCGATGCCCATTTCGTTGATCATTTCGACTTCGCGTTCTTCCAGCAGGGTGCCATTGGGAATGACCACGTTGCCCTTGTCATCCTCCAGATCCTGTTGAATGACACGACCCAGCACCCGTTCACCGAGATCGACAACGATATCGCCGCCCTCGATAATCGGCCGCAGCTCGATCCCCTCGGTGGTGCCGCAATCGTCCATATTGACGACCAGGTCCTGCGAAACGTCGACCAGCCGACGCGTCAGGTAACCCGAGTTCGCGGTCTTGAGCGCGGTATCGGCCAGGCCCTTACGCGCGCCGTGGGTTGAGATAAAGTATTGCAGTACGTCGAGACCCTCGCGGAAGTTCGCGGTAATCGCGTTCTCGATGATCGAACCGTCTGGCTTGGCCATCAGGCCGCGCATGCCGGCAAGCTGCCGAATCTGTGCCGCCGAACCCCGTGCACCCGAATCCGCCATGACGAATATAGAGTTGAACGAAGGCTGCGTAACTTCTTCGCCGTCAGAGTTGACCACGGTCTCCTCTCCAATCTCCTTCATCATCGCGCGCGCCACCTTGTCGTTGGCGTGCGACCAGATATCGACCACCTTGTTGTAACGCTCGCCCGAGGTTACCAGGCCAGTTTGCCACTGCTTTTCGATGTCCTTGATTTCGGCTTCGGCGGCCTTTATCAGGTCGACCTTTTCCGCCGGAATGATCATATCGTTTACGCCGATCGAGATTCCGGAACGCGTTGCATAGTGGTAACCGGTATACATCAACTGGTCGGCGAGAATGACGGTATCCTTGAGGCCGACTTCGCGGTAACAGGCGTCGATCAGCTTGGAAACCGCTTTTTTATCCAGCGTCTTGTTGATCAGCGAGAACGGCAGGCCTTCCGGCAGCATTTCGCTCAAGATAGCGCGCCCAACCGTGGTGTCGACCAGGGTCCGGGTTTCGACGCGATTGCCGTCTTCGTCACGGTGAAACTCGGACACGCGGCACTTGACGCAGGCCTGCAATTGCACCACCTTGTTGTGGTAAGCCCGCAGCACCTCTTTGGCGTCCGCAAAAATCATGCCTTCGCCCTGTACGTTGATCTTGTCGCGTGTCATGTAGTAAAGCCCGAGGATAATATCCTGGGTCGGCACGATGATCGGCTTGCCGTTGGCTGGCGACAAAATATTGTTCGATGACATCATCAGCGCGCGCACTTCGAGTTGCGCCTCAATCGACAGCGGCACGTGCACCGCCATCTGGTCGCCATCGAAGTCGGCGTTGAACGCGGTACAGACCAGCGGGTGTAGCTGAATCGCCTTGCCCTCGATCAGGATCGGCTCGAAGGCCTGGATACCGAGACGGTGCAGGGTCGGCGCGCGATTGAGCATGATCGGGTGCTCGCGGATAACCTCTTCCAGGATATCCCAGACTTCGGCAACTTCGCGCTCGACCAGTTTTTTCGCGGCCTTGATCGTGGTCGCGAGCCCGCGCATCTGCAGCTTGCTGAAGATGAATGGCTTGAACAGTTCCAGTGCCATTTTCTTGGGTAATCCACACTGGTGCAGTTTCAGCGTCGGGCCGACCACGATGACCGAACGGCCCGAGTAGTCGACGCGCTTGCCGAGCAGGTTTTGACGGAAACGCCCCTGCTTGCCCTTGATCATGTCGGACAGCGACTTCAACGGGCGCTTGTTGGTGCCGGTGATCGCGCGACCGCGACGGCCGTTGTCGAGCAGTGCGTCGACCGATTCCTGTAGCATGCGCTTTTCATTCCGCACGATGATATCCGGCGCGTTGAGCTCGAGCAGCCGCTTGAGTCGATTGTTGCGGTTGATGACTCGGCGGTACAGATCGTTCAGATCCGAGGTCGCAAAACGACCGCCGTCGAGCGGCACCAGCGGACGCAGGTCGGGCGGCAGTACCGGCAATACGGTCATCACCATCCATTCCGGGCGATTACCCGAATCGATGAATGCCTCGACCAGTTTGAGACGCTTGGACAACCGCTTGAACTTGGTTTCCGACTTGGTGCTTTCGATTTCTTCGCGCAGTTCCTGCGCTTCGTGGTTCAGGTCGACAGCGCGCAGCAGTTCGTAAATCGCCTCGGCACCCATCTTGGCGTTGAAATCGTCGCCGAATTCTTCGATCGCCTCGAGATATGCCTCGTCGGTCAACAGCTGGCCTTTTTCGAGGGTTGTCATTCCGGGATCGATCACGACAAAACCTTCGAAGTACAACACGCGCTCGATATCGCGCAGCGTCATGTCGAGCAGCAGGCCGATACGTGACGGCAACGACTTCAGGAACCAGATATGGGCGATCGGGCAGGCCAGTTCGATGTGGCCCATGCGCTCGCGCCGCACCTTGGTCTGGGTGACCTCGACACCGCATTTCTCGCACACCACGCCGCGGTGCTTGAGGCGCTTGTACTTGCCGCACAGACATTCGAAATCCTTGACGGGACCGAATACCTTGGCGCAGAACAGTCCATCGCGCTCCGGTTTGAAGGTACGGTAGTTGATGGTTTCCGGCTTCTTGACCTCGCCGTAAGACCAGGAACGAACCATGTCTGGCGAGGCCAGCCCTACCCGGATGTGATCAAAATCTTCGTCCGCACCCTGCTTCTTTAACAGATTCAGTAAGTCTTTCATGATTATTCCTGCTCCAGTTCAATGTTCAGGCTCAAGGATCGAATCTCCTTGAGGAGCACGTTAAACGACTCCGGCATTCCTGCTTCCATACTGAAATCGCCGTCGACGATGTTCTTGTACATCTTGTTACGGCCGTTGACGTCGTCCGACTTGACGGTCAGCATTTCCTGCAAGGTGTAAGCCGCGCCGTAAGATTCCAGCGCCCAGACTTCCATCTCGCCGAAACGCTGGCCGCCAAACTGCGCCTTGCCGCCCAGCGGCTGCTGGGTAACCAGGCTGTAGGGGCCAGTCGAGCGGGCGTGCATCTTGTCGTCAACGAGGTGGTTGAGTTTTAGCATGTACATGTAACCGACGGTAACCGGGCGATCGAAAGCTTCGCCCGTGCGACCGTCGATCAACGTGGTCTGCCCGGTTTCCGGCAACTCCGCCAGCGCCAGCATGTTTTTGATCTCTTCTTCCTCGGCGCCGTCGAATACCGGTGTCGCCATCGGCACGCCGTCGCGCAGGTTACGACAGAGCTCGATCACTTCATCGTCGCTGAGTTCTTTCAACCTGAGTTTCTCGGAGTTGTTGTTGTAGATCTTCCTGAGGAAAGTCTTCAACTCCTCGACCTTGCGCTGGTTGTCCAGCATTTCGCCGATCTTGATACCGAGACCGGCCGCGGCCCAGCCGAGGTGCGCCTCGAGAATCTGGCCGACGTTCATACGCGAGGGCACGCCGAGCGGATTCAGCACCACGTCTACCGGGGTGCCGTCTTCGCGATAAGGCATGTCTTCCTCGGGCACGATCATCGAGACCACGCCCTTGTTACCATGGCGCCCCGCCATCTTGTCGCCGGGCTGCATGCGGCGCTTGACCGCGACGTAGACCTTGACCATCTTGAGCACGCCGGGTTTGAGATCGTCGCCCGCGGTAACCTTCTTTTTCTTTTCCTCGAACAGGCGGTCGAACTCCGCACGTTGCGATTCGAGCTGCTCGTTGAGTGATTCCATCTGCTGCGCAAGCTTGTCGTCGATGACGCGGATCTTGGACCACTGGTCACGACCGATAGATTCCAGGTAATCGGCGGTAATCACGCCATTTTTCTTCATGCCCCCTGGTCCGCCGCTGGCTTTCTTGCCGGTGCACAGGCGCGCCACACGCTGGTAAATGTTTTCCTCGATGATGCGGAATTGATCGTCCAGATCCTTCTTCAGCGAGTCGATCTCGATACGCTCGTTATCGAGCGCACGCGCGTCCTTTTCCACGCCGTCGCGAGTGAATACCCGCACATCGACCACGGTGCCGGTCACACCAGACTTCATGCGCAGTGAGGTGTCCTTAACATCGGAGGCCTTTTCACCAAAGATGGCGCGCAGTAGTTTCTCTTCCGGAGTCAGCTGGGTTTCACCTTTCGGCGTTACCTTGCCGACCAGGATATCGCCCGCCTTGACCTCGGCGCCGACGTAAACCACACCGGATTCGTCCAGCTTGGAAAGCAGTCCTTCACTGACGTTCGGGATGTCGGCGGTAATCTCTTCCGCACCCAACTTGGTATCGCGCGCCAGGCAGGAGAGCTCTTCGATATGCACGGTGGTAAAGCGATCTTCCTTGACCACGCGCTCGGACAGCAGGATCGAATCCTCGAAGTTGTAACCGTTCCACGGCATGAACGCGACCTGCATATTCTGCCCCAGCGCCAGCTCACCGAGATCGGTGGAGGCGCCGTCGGCTAGCACGTCGCCGGCTTCGATGACATCGCCCGGCCGCACCAGCGGCTTTTGATTGATGCAGGTGTTCTGGTTAGAACGTGTGTACTTGGTGAAGTTGTAGATATCCACACCGGGTTCGCCGGCGCTGGTTTCGGAATCGTTGACCCTAACCACGGTACGACTGGCGTCGACCGAGTCGACCACACCGCCGCGCAGGGCTTTAACTGTGGTACCCGAATCGACCGCGACTGCGCGTTCCATGCCGGTACCGACCAGCGGCTTTTCGGCGCGCAGACAAGGCACCGCCTGGCGCTGCATGTTCGAACCCATCAATGCGCGGTTGGCGTCGTCGTGCTCGAGGAACGGGATTAGCGAGGCCGCAACCGAAACAATCTGCTTCGGTGATACGTCCATGAAGTCGATCTTGTCGGAAGTCGACAGAATCGATTCATTCCGGTGACGGCAGGGAATCAGGTCGTCGGTCATCATGCCCTTCTTATCGAGCGCGACGTTGGCCTGGGCAATCTGGTACTGGCCCTCCTCGATCGCCGACAGGTACTCGACCTCGTCGGTGACCTTGCCTTTGACCACCTTGCGATACGGAGTTTCCAGGAAACCATAGTGATTGGTGCGGGCGTAAACCGAAAGCGAGTTGATCAGGCCGATATTCGGGCCTTCAGGAGTTTCGATCGGGCATACGCGGCCGTAATGCGTCGGGTGCACATCGCGCACTTCGAAGCCGGCGCGTTCACGCGTCAGGCCGCCTGGCCCCAGGGCCGATACGCGGCGCTTGTGGGTCACCTCGGACAACGGATTATTCTGATCCATGAACTGCGATAGCTGGCTGGAGCCGAAGAATTCCTTGACCGCGGCGGCTACCGGCTTGGCGTTGATGATGTCCTGCGGCATCAGGCCTTCGGATTCAACCAGGCCAAGACGATCGCGCACCGCGCGCTCGACCCGAACGATACCGGTGCGGAACGCATTTTCAGCCATCTCGCCCACGCTGCGGATACGACGGTTGCCGAGATGATCGATATCATCGACGTTGCCGTTACCGTTACGAATATCGATTAGCACTTTCATAACATCGACAATGTCGTCGGTCGACAGGACGCCTTCGCCATCGATGGCTTCGCGTCCCAGGCGACGGTTGAACTTCATGCGGCCGACTTCGGACAGGTCGTAGCGCTCAGAGTTGAAGAACAGGTTCTGGAACAGGTTTTCCGCCGACTCGCGCGTCGGCGGCTCGCCCGGGCGCATCATGCGGTAGATTTCAACCTTGGCCTCGAGGTCGTTGGTGGTCGGATCCAGCGCCAGCGAATTGGAAATATAAGGTCCGCGGTCGACTTCGTTGGTGAAGATGGTGCGAATCTGCTTGATACCCTTGTCGCGAATCATCGCCAGCATTTCCACGGTAATTTCATCATTCGCGTTGGCGAAGATTTCACCGGTTTCGCTATCCACCAGGTTTTCAGACAGCACCTTGCCGATCACGAAATCGTCGGGTACGGGCAGCAGCTTGATCTTGGAGGCTTTAAGTTGCTTGATATGCAGCGCGGTGATACGGCGACCCTGCTGCACCAGCACCTTGCCCTTGACCTTGATGTCGAAGGTTGCGGTTTCGCCCTTGAGCCAGTCGGCCTCGAGTTCCATGTTGATCCCGGTCTTGGCAAACTTGAAAACGTTGTGGTCGAAAAACATTTCGAGCATCTGCACGTTATCGAAGCCGAGCGCGCGCAACAGGATGCTCGCCGGCAGTTTACGGCGACGGTCGATGCGCACGAACAGCGAATCCTTGGGATCGAATTCGAAATCGAGCCAGGAGCCGCGATAAGGGATAACGCGCGCTGAGAACAGCAGTTTGCCCGAGGAATGGGACTTACCGCGGTCGTGATCGAAAAATACGCCCGGCGAACGATGCAGCTGTGAAACGATGACGCGTTCGGTACCGTTGATGACGAAGGTGCCGTTTTCGGTCATCAGCGGCATTTCGCCCATGTAGACCTCCTGCTCCTTGATATCCTTGACCGAACGATTCTTGGCTGAGGCTT
>Ga0316201_10003560_pt1 | contig 11494 bp, 10 predicted proteins | sample CS6wburrow_MG_FD_204516 | JGI IMG/M metagenome (GOLD analysis project Ga0316201, IMG submission 204516) | Coastal sediment microbial communities from Delaware Bay, Delaware, United States - CS-6 worm burrow | ecosystem: Environmental > Aquatic > Marine > Coastal > Sediment | place: USA... | reverse complement strand
TCGTCCAGTGAGTTATCCGCGCCCTGGCCGGATCTGGTCATCACGGCGGGACGTCGCAACGAGCCAGTGGCGCGCTGGATCCTCAAACAATCAGGTGGCACAACCCGGCTGGTGCATATCGGGCGCCCGTGGGCGCCGCTGGATGTTTTTTCCCTGATTGTCACGACGCCACAGTACTTTTTACCCGATCGGTCAAATGTGCTGAAGAATCATCTGCCACTGCATGGTGTCATGAGCGGTCGTCTGAACGAGGCCGCGAATGCCTGGCGGCAAAGATTTGCCCATTTGGCGCGCCCCTATACGGCTGTGCTCATCGGTGGCGATAGTGGCCCCTTTGTCTTTACCGCGGAGAAGGGGCGCCGCCTGGGTCGGCTGGTCAACAGCATGGCGCTTCACGACGGTGGGTCTTTGCTGGTAACAGACAGCGCCCGTACGCCGGGTCTTGCTTTTGATGCTTTCCAGCACGAGTTAAGCGTGCCCGCTTACATTCACTGCTGGGCTGATTCGGGAGAGGCTAATCCCTATCTTGCCTACCTTGCCCTGGCTGACCGGCTGGTGGTTACCGGTGAGAGCATGTCGATGCTGACCGAGGCCAGTTTTACCTGTAAACCATTGTATATATTCGATCCTGGCGACACTCGATCATGGTGGCGTCATGCCTACAATTTCCGCTACAAGCCACTGACCCACAGGCTGGCGATGCTGTTTGCGGCCAGGCGTATGCACCGCGACGTTGGCAATATCCAGCGTCAGCTGGTAGACAGCGGCCGGGCCGTGTGGCTGGGGCAGTCATTTCCTGACGGCAGGAGGACAGTACCGCCGGATGATGCGCAACGGGCGGCAGCGCGGGTGCGCGCGCTGTTTGAGCTAGGCCGCTGACAGCTTGAGAGGTGGATTACCGGGCGGTGCAAGCTCCGGAGTTCGGTCCAGCACCTCAAAGGCATCGTGCCGTACGTGGTTATGCTTCATTTCTTCTCGCAGCATATCCTCGCTGACGATGCCCTTGTCAACACATTCCTTGAGCAGCCCGAAGAACAGCCTGGTCTGATTCGGGTCCGGATGTTCTTTGTAGTTGCCGAGCAAGCCGTATTCCCCGAACAGCTGGCGGCGGGCACGCATCACCCAGGCTACCGGCGGGAACAGGCGGAAACGCTCAGCAGGGCGCCAGTCTATCGGCAGGCCCGCTTTCCACGGTTGCGTCTTGCGCCGCGTTACATGCAGCATTTTTGTGTTGGCGGTGAGTTTGTCGAAGTCGTTCCATTCGGGTTCGAAAAAAGCGATGGACTCAGGGGTTTCAAGGCGCAGGCAGATCCAGGGCATGTAATCGCGTTTGAACTCGAACATCTCATTGAACTGCTCTTCAACCTTCCAGTGTGTCAGTTTTTCGCAATCCAGCAGCATAACACTGCTGGCTTTGCAGCGGTCTACCAGGCCCTTGGGCCCGGAACGCATGCGGCACATGATGGCTTTGCCGTGCATATCGCGCGACAGCAGGTCCCAGATGTCGGCCACGGCAAAAATATCGGGATCGATAACTACAGCACGACCCTGATAGCCCATCAGCTCCGGCGGCATGAATCGGGTTGGCGTGAACGATTGGAGATCGTCATTCAGCCAGGTGCGCTTGACGCCGTCACGCAGGTAAAGCTGGCCTTCACGTGCCTTGAAAAAGGGAAATTCACGGGTGTGCATAATGCGTACATCGAATGCATCACTGTGGCGGGAATTGCGCCGCAAGGCATACTCGGCGACCAGGGCGCCTACGATCTGCTTGTGGTTGGTCTGGATAAAGACGCATTTGTCCATGAGTGGCATGGCCTTCCGAAGTGAGCAAATAGGGGGCGGATTATACTAGAAAAGGCTGATGACAAAAATAACCGCACAAAACCGCCCCTGTCATGTGTTGGCAGGATCCGGCTGGGCGATGACGACCATGTGCGGCCGCTTTTTGTCCGGGCGTGCCAGGTACTTCAGTCTGAACTGCAGGGAGTGCCACCACAGGCGCAGCGGGTGTTTTTTGCCGCGGGTGATGAATGAGGCGTCGAAATCCGTTGTCAGGCTTGTGATTACCGTGAAGTTACGGGAATCCAGGTAGGATTTTACCGATGCCTGTGACCAGTTGCGCACATGCTGCCATCGGTGGAAGAGCTGCCCCGATACCGGACACATGATGTAGTTGTCTTCCAGCTTCTCTTCATTCGGTGTGGTGAAAATAATGCGGGTTTCCGGCGTGGAAAGTGTCGTAAGGGTTCTCAGCAGACTATCCAGTTGTTCGTCATAGAGATGTTCAATGACTTCGGCAGCGATGATGGCATCAAATTGAAGACCGGACCCGTTGATTTCGCTCTGCTTGAATGAGCCGAGGAAGCCCCCCCTGCTGGCGAACCGGTCCGCTACCTGTTGCCTCGCTGAAGGGGAGGCATCCAGGCCGGCAACTTTGAAGCCTGCCTCCAGCAGAGGGCCGATCAGATTGCCGGGGCCACAACCGTAGTCGAGTACGGTGCAGTTGTCCGGGAGATAGGCTTTGATCTGTCTGATAATCTCGTAGCTGCGACTATAGGTGAAAAATTTTTTTGGAAACTGCGCCTCATAGTCCCAGTAATTTTTGACCATATCGTCTGTCCAGACTAACAATTCGTAAGCTTTCACGGCGCTGGCTCTTTAAATCTATTAGCGGGCAAGAAATATCCGGTTGTGAACGGTGTAAATAGCGTTCCGACATACTGAGTCGAGCATAGCCAGTTAAGCGCAACAGACCGGGGTGCTGAACTGGCGAAGGCCGGGTAGCGGCCAATTGTACTGGATAGAGGGTTGAACTCAAATAGTTATTGCGCCAGGCAAAGCTTGGTGAGGGGGAAAGTCATGTAGACGGACAGCCATGATGGAAACCTTTCATGCGACCCAGCAGGTGCAAGTCCTGACCCGGTAAAGGTTGGCCACCAGCCGGAACCGAGTGTTGCGTGTTCCGGGGGCGGCCCCGGCTGCGAAGCGTACACAGGGAGCGTATAGGCCGCGTGATCGAGCCTCGAGAGTGATAAGAGTGCGGAGCCGACGTCGTTTCTGGTCGGTATCGAGCGCCGGCGGTGCGACGGGTACATATCCCGAAGCCGGGCAAGGCGAAGAAGACGCGCCCGATCGGTATTCCGACGCTGGAGGATAAAGTGCTCCAGCGTGCGGTACTGATGGTGCTGGAACAGGTGTATGAGCAGGATTTTCTGGATTGCTCGTATGGGTTTCGGCGGGGGCGCAGTGCCCACCAGGCGCTGGATGCGCTGTGGCGGGGATTGATGGAGATGGGCGGTGGCTGGATCATCGACCTCGACATTCAGAGCTTTTTCGACGACGTCGATTGGGGCCACCTTCGGCGCTTTTTGGACCAACGGGTGCGCGACGGGGTGATCCAACGCGCGATTGGAAAGTGGTTGAACGCTGTGGCCATGGAATCCGGCGAGGTGAGTCACCCCGACCGGAGGGCACCTCAGGGCGGGGTGATTACACCACCAACAAAGTAGCAAAAAACCATGTAAACTGGGGTATACGCATCCGGGTCGACTATGAGCCCAATCGTTTTTCGGGCGACTGTCTTGAGAGAATATACGAGCAATTACACCCGACAAAAAGCCGTGAAGTGACGCCTGATAAGAATAACAAGCAGGGTGAAGTCGAGCCGCAAAAAGGCAAAGGGGGCCGGCCATGAACAAGGACGGTATTTTTGCGCTCTACGCGCGTGTTTCATCTGACAAGCAAGCAAAAGATAAAACCATTGACAGCCAAATCGCCGCTCTTAAAGAGAAGATCACGGCTGACGGTGGCACGCTGATTGAAGACATGATGTTCATTGATGCTGGCATTAGCGGCGCAACGTTAGTACGACCAGAACTCGAACGATTGCGTGACAGCGCAGCCATCGGCGTTGTTGATCGGGTCTACTTTCTGTCACCGGATCGGTTGGCTCGAAAGTATGCTCACCAGGCCTTACTGCTGGAGGAGTTTTCATCCGCGGGTGTTAGCGTTCACTTCCTAAACCATGCGGTCGGCACAACGCCTGAAGAAGAGCTACTGTTACAGATGCAGGGCATGATCGCAGAGTACGAACGCGCAAAAATCATTGAGCGTCACCGTCGGGGAAAACTGCATCGAGCGAAAGGCGGAAGCGTGAATGTGCTGTCAACGGCCCCCTATGGATATATCTATATCCGCAAGCAACATATGGTTTGCGCCTGCATCCGGAGAAGACTCGTCTGGTGGATTTTCGCAGTCCACCGCGCGCAGGGGGAGGCGGCTCGCAACGCGAGCGCAGCTTTGGTCTGCTGGGGTTTACCCAAATTGGGGTTGTCGCCTCAGCGGCCGTTACGCCGGGCTTTTCAGTGTGATGAGGATAAGGTGAAGGAATGGCGAGAGAAAGCCTACCCGGAAATTCAAAAGCTGGCGAAGAAAGTGAAGGCTACAGTTTACTTTGGTAATGAGGCCAGCGTTCGTTCAGATTATCATCGTGGCACGACATGGGCGCCGGTCGGGAAAACCCGATTGTTGCATAAAATCGAGGTCCTGGGGGTCAAGCGCCAAGCGCCTTCAGCAGTCCGAGGGAATGCAACAGCTCGTTTTCCAGCTTTTCGTTACTGTTCATGGACAGGATCAGTTTGCCGGCAGGGCGAATCATGCGTCCGGCGCGTTGGATGAGGGTCCGGCGAAGGGTTTCGATTTCGCGGAAACACCAAAGCGCCGCCCGTTTGGCCGTGGAGCCACGCGCACGAGGTGTCAGCTGAATCTGTAATTCGCGTGTAAGATTATGGCGCGAGAATGCCAGCGAACATATATAGTTGGTTGCCGACACGGGTGGTCACGGGTACGTAATCCATCTGGCAATGCGACTTGAGTTCAGCAAAGGTACCCTCTTGCGATCCACGACCTTCGTGGAATGCAACGACCTTGCGAGGGCTGGCGCAGTTATTGGTCACGATGACCTTGAATTCGTATCCATATTCGGTGGGCTTGAACAGATCGATTTGAACAGGCGCTTTGTCCTGACACCGGACCTGTTTACGGATGAAGATAAAGCGGTAGGGTGCGGTCCAGGACTTGGGTTTCCAATGGGTTTCCAATGGGTTTCAAAGTAGCTGAGCTCGCCGTTCAATTGACGCCATCGTTTCCTGGCCTCGATCATCCCTTTGAGTTCGGTGAAGCGCTCGAAGGGAACCGAAATGGTGAATTCCACGTCCGTGCTATGCAGTCGCTCAGCAATGGTCTCGTTGAAAAACGCACTGTCGATACGTGTCTCTGTTTTGACCCGAGGCAGCGCCGAGCGCACGCTATGTATACACTGGCCGATGAAGGCATCGGCTCCATTGGAGTCGTGGACATTACCGGGCCGGTGGTGAACATCGAGGACTTGGTCGGTCTGCGCAATGGTGCAAAACAGGGGGTAGTAGCTGCGCGCACCTTTCTTTTTCTTGTTGAAACCCACCGTCGTTCCTTCGGCGTGGCGTCCTGTGCTCAACACAGAACCGTCGAAGTCAAGCGTCACTCGCGAAAGCCCCTCGGTCGACAGGCGTTCAATGACTAGATTTCTCGACTCATCCCGCACTTTCTCGACGCTTACCTCGTCGGCGCTGCCGAGCGAGCGGCTAATGGTAGACACATCCGGCAAACGCTTAAGGCCAAGTACCCGTTTGACCATCTCGTCATCGCGATAGTAGTCCACATCTCGCAGCTTCCGGTGCCCAATGATCAGATGCACGACCAACAGCATCATGACCACGTGATGACTGTAAGTCGGGCTCACCTTAAGGTGGCGAAAACATCGCCACAGCCGCTCCTTGATGCCGATCAGGGGGAAAAAGTGTTGATAAAGGATAAGACCCGAGTAGGAAGTCAGACTCTGCGCTTCGAACCGAACATCTAAAGCGGGGTATTTCAAAGATGAAGACATTGCAGATGTCTTACATGTTGGCCGTGTGACGGTAGAACGGGTACGCAAGCGTTTTGTAGAGGAAGGGCTGGAGTCGGCGCTCAATCCCAAGCCACGCACCCGCCATCGGCCTAAGAAGCTGGATGGAGAAGCGGAGGCCTTCCTGGTGGCGACGGCCTGTTCGGCGGCGCCGGAGGGGCGCAAGGACTGGACGCTGCAGTTATTGGCGGATCGGCTGGTTGAATGTCAAATCGTGGATTCAATCAGTGCTGAGGCAGTTCGACACGTGTTAAAAAAAGCGGCACATACACCTGGTTAAAAGAGTGCTGGTGTATTCCGCCGAAGGCCAATGCAGACTTTGTCTGTGCGATGGAAGATGTGCTGGAGGTGTATCAGCGCCACTATGAAGAAGATGAAGTGTTGATTTGTATGGATGAGACCAGCAAGCAACACATCAAGGAAACCCGTATACCGTTGCCAACCCGACCTGGGGAGCCTGAAAGGATTGACTATGAATATGAACGAAATGGCGTCAGCAATCTGCTCATGTTGTTTGCACCGCTTGAGGGCTGGCGACCCGTCAAGGTCACAGACCGTCACACGAAGGTAGACTGGGCGCAGTTGATCAAAGAACTGGTAGATGAGCACCACCCAAAGAAGAAAATCATCCTGGTCATGGATAATCTAAACACGCACAAGCTTGGTTCTCTGTATGAGGCCTTTGAACCGGCAGAAGCCCGCCGGATTGCTGATCGCCTGGAGATCCATTACACCCCAAACCATGGGAGTTGGTTGGATATGGCGGAAATCGAAATCGGCGTCTTGTCGCGTCAATGTCTCGATCGCCGCCTGCCAGATCAGGAAACACTGAAACGGGAAATCAATGCATGGCAGGACACACGCAATCAGAAAGCCATTCGGGTTGACTGGCGGTTTACTGCCGAAGATGCCCGGACAAAACTGAAATCACTCTATCCATCAATATAATCTTGGTGGAGCACTAGTGCGCCTACGATCTCTGCTTGTGGTTGGTCTGGATAAAAACACTGTAGGTCATCGTGTTTCCGTTGTCAGCATACTGGCAAAACCGATTGTGTCAGAAAATCCTGCGTTAAAGGCCCGCGTCTTCGTACCATGCCTGGAACATCAGAATGCTCCACACGAGGTTTTTATGATTGCGCCAGCCGGATTGATGCTGCTGCCAAAGACGCTGCACCGCGCGGTTATCGAGCAACCCCTGTTGTTCAACGCGGGCAGGTGCGAGAAGCTCTTCCGCCCAGTCCCGCAACGGGCCGCGCAACCATTCCCCGACCGGCACGTTGAAGCCGGCTTTCGGTCGGTCGGTCATTTCCCTGGGGACATAGCGGGCCAGCAGTTCGCGCACCACGCGTTTCCCGCCGTCCGGTCCGATACGCAACGATATTGGCAGGCTCCAGGCGAACTCCACGATTCGGTGGTCAAGCAAGGGACTGCGGACTTCCAGGCTGACACCCATGCTGGCACGGTCCACTTTGACGAGGATGTCGTCACTCATGAAGCCTATGAGGTCCAGATACATCATCGCTTGCAATGGCTCGCGCAGCTGAGGCCAGCCCGAACGATCGTTCAACACGGTCTGCAATGGCCGTGCTCCTGGGACAAACCGGCTGCTGGTGGCATCATGGATGGACATGCGCGCGAACATATCCACCGGATCGGTCGCCTGCCAACGCTCTATTTTGCGCTGCAGCTTTGCCAGCGCCTTACCGGTCTTCGCCGGCCAGCCGCGATCGCTGGTGGATATGTTTTCCAGGACGCCCCATCCCTTGTCGAGTAACAAGTTGCCGGCCCCGTAGCTGAGCCGCCGAGCGAGCGGGGAGATTTTCTGCAGTTTTTTCCAGTTCTTCAGCGCCGACGGGTAACGTGTGTATCCGGCAAAGAGCTCGTCTCCGCCGTCGCCGGTCAAGACTACGGTGACGTCATTACGGGCAAGACGGGAAACCAGAAACGTGGGGATCTGCGACGCGTCAGCAAACGGCTCGTCATACAGGCTCGGTAAATCAGGGATGACCTGCATGGCTTCCTGCGAAGAAACATAGAGTTCCGTATGATCGGTTCCGAGATGACCGGCAATGGCCTTGGCATGGGTTGCCTCATTGTACTTCGCCTCGTGGAAGCCGATGGAAAAGGTTTTTACCGGTGTTGCGCTGATCGACTGCATCATTGCCACAATCGCCGTCGAATCAAAGCCGCCGGACAACATGGCGCCGAGGCTGACGTCGGCGATCATCCGTTCCGCGGTTGCATCCTTGAGCAGCGCTTGCAGCGCGTCGGTGGCGTCTGCCAGCGATCCGTCGAACGGCTCGCGCTCACCACGCTCAGCCACCTCTCTTGCGGACCAGTAGATCCCTTGCTGTGCGGAGTCCTCGCCGCCGTCCGGCGATACAATCATGTAAGCACCCGGCGCGAGCTTCTTTACCCGCCTGAAAATCGAATAGGGTGACGGAATCCATGAATACTGGATAAAAGTTCCCAGCGCATCACCATCAATATCGGGACGGAATGCAGGATGATGGCGCAGAGCCTTCAGCTCAGAACCAAACAGGAATACATCCCCGAACCACCCGTAATACAGTGGCTTTTTGCCAACTCGGTCGCGCACCAGCGTCAGTGTCCGCGCCTCCCGATCCCACACGCCGAATGCGAACATCCCCTGCATTCGCGGCAACGCCTTATCGAGCCCCCACTCGCGTATCGCGGCCAGTATCACCTCGGTGTCCGAGTGGCCACGAAAACTGTGTCCTGCCGCCTGTAGCTCGGCGCGTAGCGGCCTGAAATTGTACACCTCGCCATTGAACGTAATGACAAACCGGCCGCAAGCGGATTCCATCGGCTGGTGGCCCGCAGGCGACAGATCCTGGATCGACAAGCGGCGATGACCGAGGGCGATTCCTGCAGTCTCATCTACCCAGGCACCGGATCCGTCCGGCCCGCGGCGCTCCAGCGCGGTCGCCATGGCTGTCGCCGTCGCGCACAAACTCTCGCGACTCTGTCCCCGCTGGATAAAGCCGTTAATACCGCACATGTAAGACCATTCCGCTTGTATCCTTGGTAGTTTCGGGCCATCGAGCCGGTCTGCTACGACTCTCCAGACCTGACGGACTGCGGGTTTTGGATCCGTAATAGTCTGGACCGAAGAAATCCTTATAATATACGTTTTGGCGGCTGATGAGTGACGGCTGCATCGTCGAAACGCATGGGGGAACCCGAGTCGCTGCGCCGAAATCCGATCTCGTGACAGACTAGTTGTGAAAAAATTGAATCTTTGTCTCGCCGCGCCATCGTTCTTCCCCACCTACGGCGGCGCTGAATTGCGTTTTTTTCGCTATCTGCCTGGACTCCGCGCCCGGTCCATCGATACCCGTATTGTCACCGGCACCCCGACCGCCCATCAGCACACTGCTTCGGGACACGCAGAGGAGTGGCAGCAGAATCGGGTGGGCGACATTCTCGAATCAGCGACGCCTGACGGTACGCCGGTGCACCGCGTACGATTGCCCGACGAAAAGGGCTGGCGGCGAGCAGTCTTGTTCAACCAGACGGTGGCGAGATATTGCCAACAGGCAGATCACCGGGCCGACGTGCTGCAGCTAGTGACCGGCTTGCGCCCGCTAACCATCCCGTGGATCCGCTACCTACAGGCCCGCCGTATCGCCGTCGTCTACGCGGTCACTATTGCACCTAGGCAAAAGAACCTGTCGAAAAACCGCTTCAAGCACGTTTACAGGGCATGGTTGGCCAGAGAGCTGTACAATCAGCTCGACTGCATCATAACCAATAACACGCCGCTACGCGACATCATCAGGGAAATAGGCGTCACGACCCCCGTGGAGGTCATTCCCAACGGGGTTGACATGCAGCGCTTTCAGCCCCCGGGTGCCGGCGCAGAACACCGTGAGTTGCGTCTCAGTCTTGGTGTTACCGAAGGCGATTTTCTGGTCACGACGGTGGGTGCCGTTACCCCGCGCAAAGGTAGCGATCTGCTGTTGGAAGCTTGGCTAAACATTGCCGAGCGCTTCCCGTCCGCTCACCTGGGTCTTATAGGCCCGCGCACAGACTTGCAGAACCCGAAATTCACGGCCTTCCGCGACCGACTTGAGGCGCTGCGGCAGGCAAGTCCGGTTCCGCAGAACGTGCATTTCGTCGGAGAAGTCGCAAAGATAGAAACCTACATGAGGGCCACAGATGTATTTGTTTTACCTTCCGATCGCGAAGGCATGCCCAACTCGGTGCTCGAAGCCATGGCCTCAAAGGTACCCGTGGTAGTGACACCCTTTACCGGTCTTTCCGATGATCTGGGCAGCCCTGGCCGGCATTTCCTGCTTGCCGAACGTGATGCGGGCAGCCTTGCCGACGCTATCCTTGGGCTGTTGACCAACCCTGAATTGCGGGCAGAGTTTGCGTCCAACGGCCACCACTGGGTGACATCCAGAATGGACCTGGAAATTGCACTGGACCGCTACGCAGGCGTGTATCGCGAGCTGGCGGCACGATATTGGAAATGAGGCGGGAACCCGAACCCAGCACAAGACCATGCTTTGCATCATCAGTTATCATCTTGAAGGATTCATAGTCCAAGTCAAACTCGCTATCTTGAGGGTGGGTTGATCTATACCACTATACAGCTATGATAATGAAATTGATGTCATAACAGACCGGAATATCGGGGCGGTTATATTGTTAGATGTCCGCTGAATATACACAAGTTATTTTTGACTGGGCCCTTGCCGAACGTTTCAGAGAGGACCCCGAACCTCCTCAGAATGCCACTGCGGTGCAGGTCATGCGACATCGGCTGCAGACCCGGGAAGGAAAAGCGCTTTACGCCACACGCAAATCCACAGTGGAAACTGTCTTTGGTATCATCAAACAGGTCCGGGGGTTCAGACATTTTCTGCTCCGCGGGTTAGACTCAATCCAGAGCGAATGGAGTCTGGTCTGTATGGGATGGAATTTGAAGCGAATGCATGCCCTGAGGGGATGAAAAGTTGAGAGGGGAGGCTCTTGCCGTCTGAAAACAAGCGCGGATTCTCTTCATAACCAAGAAAAAGATCATGATTTTTGCTGGATGCACTTGGTGGCTCGCATTTCAATGCCAAGTGCGACAGGCACTCTAGTAGTCCAACAAGTATATATTGATGGTTAATTAATGTGGTCTCTCAAGTACAGATGATACTAGCATGATGCTTGGGAGATTTTATGCCAGGCAAGAAATATCGAGTCAAACTGACTGACGAGGAACGTGAACATCTGGAAGGATTGATTTCACGAGGAGCAATGGCGGTCCGCAAGGCAAACCATGCCCGGATACTGCTGCATGCCGACGAAGGCTCTGATGCGGGGTATTTCAAAGATGAAGACATTGCAGATGTCTTACATGTTGGCCGTGTGACGGTAGAACGGGTACGCAAGCGTTTTGTAGAGGAAGGGCTGGAGTCGGCGCTCAATCCCAAGCCACGCACCCGCCATCGGCCTAAGAAGCTGGATGGAGAAGCGGAGGCCTTCCTGGTGGCGACGGCCTATTCGGCGGCGCCGGAGGGGCGCAAG
>Ga0316201_10003559_pt1 | contig 11494 bp, 10 predicted proteins | sample CS6wburrow_MG_FD_204516 | JGI IMG/M metagenome (GOLD analysis project Ga0316201, IMG submission 204516) | Coastal sediment microbial communities from Delaware Bay, Delaware, United States - CS-6 worm burrow | ecosystem: Environmental > Aquatic > Marine > Coastal > Sediment | place: USA... | reverse complement strand
CAGCCGTCCGTCGGGCAGAAATGCCATTGACCAGGGCTCGTCAAATTTCGTGACTTCAGTGACGTCGAATGGCGCAGCAGTTTGTGCCTGCACGCATGTCATGGCCAGCACGGAAATAATAATAGTCAGGAGTTTTTTCATCGTCTTCGCAGTTGGGTGGTGAATGTCGTATTACTTTACCGAACGACGCTGACATACACCATAACCAACGCGATAACAGGACGACTGACACATCGTGAACCCTCAAATACCAATTCGGCCGGAAATCTTGCGTACACAATTTTTGCATTGCGATAAACTTGCTATATCAGACCATCGCCTCGCCGGGGGATTGAAACCAAATTGAAGGATTCGCTGACAGCCCTGGCCCGCGATGCTGTCGGCAGCGTGCGCGACTTGCTGCCAATCGTCCTTGTCATCACTGTTTTTCAGATCTATGTCTTTGAGGAATCTGTCACCGGCCTCTTGTCGATGGCCAGCGGCGCATTGCTCGTCGTCCTGGGTCTGACCTTCTTCATATTCGGTTTGCGACTCGCATTGTTCCCTGTGGGTGAGAGCCTCGCGAACGCCCTTGCTCGAAAAGGCAGCGTGTTCTGGCTCATCATGTTCGCCTTCGTTCTTGGTTTTGGTACGACGATTGCGGAACCGGCCCTGATCGCGATCGCCGATGAGGCAGCCGAGGTCGCCGCCGCCGAAGACGCAATCGCTGCTTCCAAAGAGGCCCGGGAAAGCTACGCTCTTGGCCTCAGGCTGACGGTCGCGCTCGCCGTCGGGGTGGCGTTGATCATTGGCGTAATGCGTATTCTGGCCAACTGGTCGTTGCCAGTCCTGATTATTAGCGGTTACTGCCTGGTCGTGTTGCTGACGACGATCGCGCCAGAGGACATCGTCGGCGTTGCTTACGATTCAGGTGGTGTCACGACGTCAACCGTGACCGTGCCGCTGGTCGCGGCCTTGGGCGTTGGATTGGCGGGCTCATTGAAAGGCCGCAACTCGATGACTGACGGCTTCGGCCTGATCGCCTTCGCATCGCTCATGCCCATTTTGTTTGTACTCTCTTACGGGATCATCATGCAATGGACCTGATTCTTGGTGCCGTTCAGTTCATTGCTGACAGTGCGATTGATGTCTTGCCCATCGCGATTTTCCTGTTCGCGTTCCAGAGAATCGTCATCGGCAAGCCATTGCGAAACGGCAGGCAAATCGCGATTGGCTTTGTGTTCGTGATTGTCGGTCTTGGTCTGTTCCTTGAAGGCCTGGAGCAAACCTTGTTTCCGCTGGGCAGGTTGATGGCACAGCAACTGACAGATCCGGCATTCTTGCATGAAGCCGTCGGCAAGACGGTGATGGACCTGGTCTGGCAGGACTACTACTGGGTTTATCTGTTTGCGTGTGCCATCGGCTTCAGCACCACGTTGGCGGAGCCGGCCCTGATTGCAGTATCGATGAAGGCGAATACCGTTTCGGGTGGCGCGATCGGCGTCGTGGGACTCCGCGTGGCAGTAGCGATCGGCGTGGGCATCGGCGTAGCCCTCGGGTGCTTTCGCATCATTACCGGGCTGCCGCTGCATTACTTCATTGCGGCGGGCTATTTTGTCGTGATTTTGCAAACCGCGATCTCGCCCAAGCTCATTGTGCCGCTGGCCTATGATTCCGGCGGGGTAACGACGTCGACCGTAACTGTACCCTTGATCACCGCGCTAGGCCTGGGGCTGTCCGAAGCCGTACCGGGCCGCAGCGCATTACTTGATGGATTTGGTCTGGTAGCGTTCGCGAGCCTGTTTCCGATTATCTCGGTACTGGCTTACGGCCAGCTGGCAGTCTTGAGAGAGCGTGCTTCAGTTTTTGTAGAGAAAGCGCAGCACACCAAAAAGGAAGAGGAAGATGCGATTTAAATTGATTATTGCTTTCGTGGAAGACAGCACCACCGATGCGATTATGGATGCCGCACGCGAGGCCGGTGCGACGGGCTGCACCGTCATCAACAACGCGCGCGGCGAGGGCATTAAGGAAAACAAGACGTTTTTCGGTCTAACGCTCTCATCGCAGCGAGATGTGGTTCTGCTGCTCGTGGAGCAGCATCTGAGCCGCGATATTCTCGAGCACATCGGTGAGGTGGGCGAATTCGACGCAACTCCGGGTACCGGGATAGCAGTCGTTATCGACGTCGAAGATGCCATCGGCGTAATTCATCAGAGCGAAGAACTGGAAGAGATCGTGGAGGAAAAACTATGAGCAGGCAAAGCTGGGGACAGGTGCGCGACTGCATGCGCACTAATGTAACAGAGGTCGAAGGCACGCTCGATGTGCTGTCGGCACTGAAAATAATGAAAAAGGTTGGCGCCACGAGTCTCATCGTCAAGCGTCGCGACGATCGCGACGAGTACGGCTTGTTGTTGTTTTCCGATATCGCGAAGAAAGTCATTGCCAAAGACCGTGCGCCGGAACGCGTCAGCGTGTACGAAGTGATGGCGAAGCCAGTGCTGTCGGTACGCGCCGAAATGGAGATCCGCTACTGTGCCCGACTGTTCGAGAACTTTGGCATCAGCCACGCGCCCGTCGTCGAAAACGACCAGATCGTCGGCATTGTCAGTTTTTATCTGCTCGTACTGCACGGCATAATGCCGGACCTTGACTAGGCACGCGATGCCGCTTATGCCGCGGCGCCGGACTCCTGGTGAACATGAATATCCCGCTGTGGAAACGGTATAGAGACACCCTCGGCGTCGAATCGGCGTTTCACCTCGCGCGTGACATCCCAGTAAACAGTCCAGTAGTCCGCGGGCCTGACCCATGGGCGAACTACGAAATTGACGGACGAATCCGCCAGTTCGTGGAGTTTAATAACCGGTTCCGGGTCTTTCAGAACAAGTTCGTGTTCATTGACGATCGCCTCGAGGATCGCCTCAGCCTTTTCGATGTCGTCACCGTAGCCAATACCAAAAACGAGGTCCACGCGACGTTCGCTGATACCGGTGACATTCGTGATGACGTCGCCCCATACCGAGTTGTTCGGCACAATAACGAGCTGATTGTCAGGCATTCTCAATTGTGTGGACAAGAGGTTCATCGATTCGACCTTGCCTAACACACCGGCGACATTGACGAAGTCGCCTGTATCGAATGGCCGGTAAAGCAGCATCAGGATGCCGCTGGCAAAATTACTAAGCGAATTTTGCAGTGCGAAGGCAATTACGAAACCGGCAGCGCCGACAATCGCAAGCACCGGCCCGACGTTGACCTCCAGCGCTGAAAGGCCGACAAAAAGGCCGACGAACAGGACGACCCGTCGCGCGGTGAGTACTATGAATTGGCTCAGCAGCGACGAGATGTTATTTGATTTCGCGAGCGCCTTTCGAGCTGCTTTGGCGGCTACCACGGACAGAAGATAAAACCCGAGAATGATGAGCACGAACTGCAAAACGTTGAACGCCCAGCGGACGCCGCCTTCCGGCGATTTCACCCAGCCGCTTATCGCTATCCAGCTCGCGGTTGCATCCGTGACATCTACCTTGATGCCGGATACAGCCTCGATGTAGGAGTCATACTGCGTCCGGTCTCCGCCTTTTGCGGCGAGCTCCGTAAGCACGACCTCGAATCGGTCGATTATCGCCGTTCTCTGTGCGGTAAGTTCCGTTGCGTACTCTATCAGGGCAGTCTTCAACTCCGCCCTGTCTTCAGCGGCGTCGCCAGCCACTGTGACTGTTTTACCGGCCTCCTCCGCGCTATCCGCGGCTGCCTTGATCGCGTCTTGCACGGCATCATCCTGCACGGACTTTTGTTCTGCTTCCTGTGCCTGCTGCAACGCTTCCCTGGCCTGCGTCGCGGCTTCGCGCGCAGCTTCCTGGTCAGATTCCTCGGCAGCCTCTTCGGCCTCCTGAAGAGCCGATTCCGCCTGCTCGACTATCTTGATCTCCTCATTTTTAAGAAATTCTGCCACCTCGGCGTCACTGATTTCGGCGACCTTGGCTTGCAACAGGGCCTGCCAGGCCTGCGCCTCGACTTCGAGTTCGCATTTTGTCAGGGGTTTGACGCGATAAGACAGAACGGGCACCGGCACCGTCGCATCTGAGCTGGTCACAGGCTCGAAGTCATCCGTGCAGTCCTGAGCAACGGCGAGGGTGGAAACGAAGGCCAGGGCAATTGACAGGAATAACGAGCGAATAGATGTGAGCGAGATTGTTTGCATTCGGGGTACTCTCAATAGTTCGGTGTGATGGAGCGACTTTCTGACAGGATATCGCATGACCTTGATATTAAAGTCCTCGGTCATTAGATTCGGAATCCAGCGGGCAGTAACTTACACCTCATTCATTCTGGGTGGTGTGTTGGAAACAAATTGTTACGATTCATATTGGGTTAACACAGAACGGGTCTAGTGAAATGAAAATCCTGGCAATCATTGCAACGATCCCGGCACTGCTTCTTGCTACACCAGCTATGGCGGATACTGCCAAGGCTCGCTGCGACGTTTATCCACTGGGCTCCGACCATATCAGCAAAATGGTCGCATGCACGTTCAGTCAGCGCCAGGGTTACGTGACCATTAGCCGGGATGACGGGGTCACCCACAAGCTTTCTCCGCTGGGGGACAAACCCGGCAATTTTCGCGATCAGCACGGTCACGCGGCCTACCGCCAGAGCGGGCTCGGTGACCAGGGACAGATCTTTCGTTTCAAGAATCAAAGTGTGTATGTCTACTGGAACGCGTCGGCCCTGGAGCCGCAGTCCGATGAGGACAACGCAACGGCGCCGTTCACGACCCGGGACTACGACGCGACAGCACTCTTGCGCTGTCGCGCCGCTAGTGACGCCGAGTTTGGCGGCTGCCCCGCCGGCGTCCTGCGCATGGACGGCGGACAGGCCTCGGTTGTCGTGCAGAACAAACGGGGCGAACAATTCACGATTAATTTTATGGCCGACTACGTCAACGCCACCAATCGTGAGGTCGAAGCCAGGCTTGACGGGGACACCTGGATAGTGACGATCGATGGTGACGAAGTTTATGAAGTGCCGCTGGCGGCAATCGAAGGCGGCTAAGAGATTCTTCTACCCACGACGAAGACCGACGCTGGCGATAACAAGAGCTTGCATGGTGAGCGGAGGCGCCCGTTGCTCGAATTGCATCACTGTGCATGAAGATGCACCGTTGAGACACGCAAAAATCACGCATTCAGAAACTTAATTGTCCAACAAGGACCCCATGCTGTGTCCGCCGCGGTATGATTCGGTCACGCTTAGCTCGGAATAATAACAATGACAATCAACTGGGTTCTCGCGGAGAGTTCGCGCATGCGCTACGCAGCCGGCTCATCCATGTACTTTGCACAGGGCATTCCCTACGGCCTGATGAACATTGCCGTGCCCGCCTGGCTGGCGAGCCAGGGGGTCGGGGCTGGCCAAATCGCATCCTTCCTTGCCATCATCATCCTGCCATGGGCCTTCAAGCTGTTGTCCGGGCCGCTAATGGACCGTTACCAGTTCCTGCCTATGGGCAGGCGGCGTCCCTGGGTCCTGGGCGCACAGCTCGGCATGACGCTGTCGTTCTTCGGCCTCGTCCTCATCGATAACCCGGTCGAACAGATTGGCCTGCTGATGATTCTCGGTCTGCTTATTAATGTGTTCGCAGCCACGCAGGATGTGGCCGTCGACGGCATGGCTATCGACGTCACACCCGTCGATGAGCAGGGTCGCCTGAACGGCTTCATGGTGTTCGGCAAGGCCGTCGGCTGGGGCATCACGTCGGCCGTGACCGGCACTATGCTGGTCAAGTTCGGCCTGGGCGTCACGGCGATCGCGGCCGCGGCCGTCCAGACCGTTGTGTTGCTGGGCTTTATGCTGACGATGGAGCGTCGTGGAGAACGCCGCTTGCCGTGGAGTCCAGGTGATGCAATGGCCGCGCAACGTGGCGCTTTTTCGTTCGCGGACCTGTTTAAGGGCCTGAACGCAGTGCTATGGTCCCGGGTCAGCATGATCCTGATGGTGATCATGCTCTTCGATGGTTTCATTGGCGGCTACGGTCACGCCCTGATGCCCATCGCGGCGATCAACCTGTTTGGTTTGACGACGCCGGAATGGTCAAATCTCGTTGCGATCATGGGGCTGGGGGGTGCCGCAGCGGCCCTGGTTCTGGGCCCGATGATCGATCGCTTCGGCGCCAAGCGAATGCTGATACTGACCATCTCGCTCGTTGCTGTTCACGCGTTCCTTCTCGCCGAAACCCAGTACATGTGGGAGAACACGACCTATGTCAAAGTGATGCTGGCCGCCTGGGTATTGCTCGGCCCGGTGACGATGGTGTGCATGATCGCGCTCGCAATGACCATTTGCTCCGGCCCGACCTCCGCCACACAATTTGCCGTTTACATGTCGCTGGCCAATCTTGGCGCTTCGGCCGGCTCGAAAACCTATGGCGTCATCGCCGAGCAGACATCTTACGGCGATGCCTACCTGCTGCTTGGCGCCATCACCATCGCGATGATCGCGATCATATTCTTTCATCGACATAAACCGGAACAATCGAAAGGTCGCAAGCGGGCGCCAAGCTACTCCGTTGGCATGGCCACCAGTGGCACCGGTATGTACTTTTCAGGTGCGATGCGTTGTCCCAAGTGCCGATCTGATATGCAGCAGGTCATGATTGACGACATTGAGGTCGATCGCTGTTCGACCTGTCACGGCCTGTGGTTTGACGACGGTGAACTCGGCAAGCTACGTAACAAGGAGGCGGCCGCCGCGCTCGACATTGGAGATGTAGCGACCGGCAAGAAGCAAAACGAGATCGAGCACTATCGTTGCCCGCGCTGCGCCGGCCCGATGAAGCGACTGGTCGACCCCGAGCAAACGCATATCTGGTTCGAACAGTGCGATTCGTGTCAGGGTTCGTTCTTCGATGCCGGCGAGTTGACGGACCTGGCGACCGTGTCCGTATCGGACTTCTTCAAGCGCTTTTTAACGCGCGAGCGCCGTTGACACTGCTAACGCAGCTGAGCGTCCTTAACCCTACGGAGGACTCAGTTACACTTCCGATACTGGACATTCGGACTACTTAACAGGTAATCGATGCGGGCGGCCATGGCAATCAAACGGTCGGCCGGGCAATCCCGACAACATTATTATGTTCAATAGTCGCGATACGTTCTTGATCGAATCACTCAAGCGCGTGTGATATCGTTCCAAGTCAGGACTCCGCTGCTGTCGTTTGGCTTTCCAGCCGTTGGTGCCGGCCTGATGGCGCTGATGATACTGAAGCCCGTGTGGTTCAAGTGGCTGTCAGTCTTGTTCACCGGCTACACGATCCTGATTCTTTACCTGACTGCCTGATACTTACGATGCAACAGTATGCTGCTCGAGGAAGGCTTCGGCAGCGGCAAAGATATGCGTTCGTCGCCCGCTATCCAGTCGGTCAAGCGCCCTCGGCATCAACGCAAGACGCGGATTGCCCCTGAAAAACTCGCGGTGCTTATCGATGAAGCGCCAGTAGAGGCCGTCGACAATGTCGCACCACGAATCCTTTTTATAATCGCTCATTTTGAGCAGGTAGTTTGAGCCACATATGTAGGGCTTGGTCGCGAAGATACCACCGTCGCTGAAGAGTCCCATTCCGTATACGTTGGGACCCATAACCCATTCCGACGAATCAACGAACATTTCCATGAACCAGCGATGCGCGCTCGATGGTCTGATTTCGCAAAGTGTCATCAGGTTACCGAGGACCATCAGGCGCGGTATGTGATGCGTCCAGCCGAATCTCTGTGCTGTGCGGATGGCGTCGTCAAGTGGCGGAATGCCGGTCGTCCCGTCGTGCCAACTGGGCGACATTTCGCGTTCGTGTGACCAGAAATTGGTGGCATCCTGTTGTTCGCTGTAAATCCGGTAGACGCCGCGCACGAACTCCCGCCAGCCAATAACCTGCCGAACGAATCCTTCGAGGCTTGGCATGGGTACATCGTCAACGCGGGCAAGAGCGGCGCCTATAACCTCGCGCGGCGTCAGCAGGCCCAGGTTTAGGCAAGGACTCAGCGCGCTGTGGAAAACAGTCACGGAGCGGGTACTTATGGCATCTTCGTAGGGTCCAAAATCGTGCAGGCGGTTGACGACAAAGTCATCGAGCCACTCGCGCGCCTGGCTGCGCGTAGTAGGCCAGCAAAATTCCCTGGCGTCGCCCGGATGGTCCTTGAACGCGCGTCGTACCAGTTCAATGACCTCCTTCTCGTGGGTGCCGGGTGTCGTCCAGACCATATCCGGTGGCTGCACAGTGCGTGGCAGCTTCTTACGGTTATCCGCGTCGAAACTCCACTGCCCGCCCAGCGGCTTTGAGTCTGCTCCAAGCAACACATCAAGACTGCGCCGTTGTTGCTTGTAGAAGTCGCCCATCAGTAAGCGTGGCTTGTTGTTGGCAAACGTCGAAAACACGTTGCGCGAACAGGTGAACATCGGTGACGGCAGTTCATCCCTGTCAAAACCATTATGGCTGGCGAATTCGACCAGTCTGGTTTCCATTGGCTTGTCCTCGACTTCAAAGTGCTGAACGCAAGTTTCACCGTGACGCCTCATCGCCACCTCGAGCTTTTGCTCATAGCTGTCGGTCCCTGATAGATCGAGTCGATGATAAGTAACCTCGTAACCGGCTTCCTCGAGCTCTTCGGCGTAGCGGCGCATCGCTGCGAGGAAAAGAACAATCTTTTGTTGATGATGCCGCACGTAGGTGCAGAGCCCCGGGTCTTCCGCCATGAATACAGGCGTTGTATTTGCTGCGGGCAGATGTTCAGGCGAGAACAGCTGGTTGCCGAGAATGACTAGCATGGTCGGCGGTCGCTATTCGTGCGCAATGACAATAAGCAGGGATACGATGGCGATCAGCGTCGCCACCTTGCGCACACGGAAATACGTTGCAGAAATAACGCCACTGGTACTAAGACGCAGATCAATAAACAAGAGTGTCAGGAAAGCGGCTATCTGAATGGCGATCGCCATTTTGACGCTGGTACCCACATACGCAAACCAGACAGCCAGAAATATGGCGTTGCTAATAACGAACAGGTTTAGCGAACCGGTGGAGCGGCCGGAGAGATAGGTGCCCCAGTGAGCACCAGCAAGGAAGCAGACGATCGCGAGCCCATACGAGGCCACCAGCTGATCCAAGGGACCCAGGTACGGCAGCGAGTCCCGGCCCAGCAACGGCAACAGCGCGCCGGCAACGAAAGGAATCGTACCGGCCAGCGCCAGCGCGGTGTAAAGCTTGGTGTTTTGCATCATCCGCGTACTTTAAGACGCGGCGGAGCGAGTCGTCCATTACTGAAACGACTTGTTACATGTAAGAGCTGCTATCTGGGCTGCCGAAGCGGCAAGATACTCGTCTCGTCATTGCCGTATGGGACACAACGCACATGCCTGAAGGACCGGAAATTCGGCTGGCGGCCGACAAGGTCGCCAAGGTTCTCGTAGGCCACAATATTGTTGAGGTGGAGTTTGGGCTGGCGCGGCTGAGCCGCTTCGAAAAGCGCCTGGCAGGTTCAGTCGTGACGGCGGTGGACACGCGTGGCAAGGCGATGCTGACCCGCTTCGACAACTGCCTGACCCTTTACAGCCACAACCAGCTGTACGGCAAGTGGTTCACGATGCGCAGACCGCGCCTGCCGCAGACCGCGCGGCAGCTGCGCGTCAGCCTGCATACTGAAACACACAGCGCACTGCTTTACAGCGCGTCGGATATCGAGGTGCTGACCGAGCGAGGTCTGAAGCAACATCCGTTTCTATGTCGCGCTGGGCCGGACATTCTCGATCCCGAACTAACCGTCGATGGCGTTGTCGATCGCCTCGAGTCAGCGACGTTTCGCAACCGTGCACTTGGCGGTCTCTATCTCGATCAGGCTTTTCTGGCAGGCATCGGCAACTACCTGCGATCAGAGATCCTCTGGGCCGCAGGGGTTGATCCGAAGTTGAAACCGTCACAACTGGATGCCGTCGCACTGCACGCGATCGCAAAGGAAACGCTTGCGATCAGCCAACGCTCGTATCGCACTCGCGGCGTCACCACACCGCCAAAGCAGGCAAAAGAACGCAAGGCGCTCGGCATGAGCTATGGGCAATACCGCTTCCAGGTGTTTGGTCGGGAGGGGCTCGATTGTTACGCGTGCGGGTCAACGGTAGAACGCCGCACATTCGGAAGCCGCAACCTGTTCGTCTGCCCGGGCTGTCAATAGAGCACGCAAGAAAGGGCACCAACGGAGAAACCGGAACAATCGATGTAGGTCGCAATCGACCTAACGTGCTGATTTCGAATGGTGGCCAGGAGCGGATCAGTTCGCGAAGCGAACTAAGACGGCGAAGCCGCCCGAAGGGCGAGAATCGACATCCAGTCGATGCGAGTCAATCGAACCACCGACACGCGGATTTTCAGTATTCGGTTACGATTGTCTATTGGGTTCCCGATTGATCCAGATTCATAAATAGAGGTCAGATACCGGCTCATGCATCTTGACGTAATGTTCTGGATTCATCGTTCTTGATACGTATTATTCTCGGCAAATTTACACAGAAACTACACATCATCGCCTGCGGTCATGGCGTGTAACGAAAGCGAAGTCCGCCGAGAACGACCGTTGAGCGCTCCGGATTCAGCGCGGGGTTGCGAAGAACTTGCAGCGACGGCGTCAGCGCAAGCTGCGGCGATATTTGCCAGCGGAAGTAGGCTTCAATTGTCGTTTGTTGTTCCAGACTGTTATCAGATGGATCCTGAATCGATACGGCAGTACCTAACTCGCTCCTGTGCTTACCGAATCGATACGTCAGTCCTGTCGATAACTGGGACTTCATGACGGCAGCTTCGCCGTCAGAAACCCCAACCCGAACGAAAGGCATCCATTGGTCATCGAACATCCAGTTAGCCGACAGGGCAACACCCTTGCCGGACGCCTGACCGCTGTCGCGGGAATCGGCGTGCCAGAGCGTCATGATGATTGCCTGATTGAAACGCAACGAGCGGGATGGAGACCAACCAACGAATGCCTGTTTGTAGAGCTCCAATCCTTCGCCGAAACAATCCATGCTCGTTTGTGACCCATTCAGATCGTGTGCGGTAGCTCCGATGATCCATTGGTCATTCAGCGTTCTGCCAGCTCCCGCGCCACAACCAACATCCGGGAGCGGCAATGCGAGGTTAGCGAGAGTGGCACCGTTTTGAAACGAGGTCCACTGACTCCCGACGCCCAGCACGTCAACAAAATCAAGGGGGTCGATGCGCCCTGCGACCAGCCCGACTTGACCATCCGAGAAATACTGCTCCCAATACAAAGGTGCGACGAACGCGCCGACGTCGGTAAAGCCAATAGCGTTGACACCCAGGTAACCAACATTGGCCGCGAGATCCGCGGGCGCCGTATCACCGTATGCGTGCCGGTGTTCAAGCTTCGCGACGAAACTGCCCCTGTCTCGCGTACCCTGACCGATAATTGTCCAGGTGCCGTATAGCCGCAAAACACCAGAGGCACCG
>Ga0316201_10003558_pt1 | contig 11498 bp, 7 predicted proteins | sample CS6wburrow_MG_FD_204516 | JGI IMG/M metagenome (GOLD analysis project Ga0316201, IMG submission 204516) | Coastal sediment microbial communities from Delaware Bay, Delaware, United States - CS-6 worm burrow | ecosystem: Environmental > Aquatic > Marine > Coastal > Sediment | place: USA: Delaware... | reverse complement strand
CCGGGCTCTGTTGACCATGAATTCTGCCGCATCCAGTTCCTGGTGCGGTGGCTTGGCACAGGAAACCAGCGATGCAACAAGAGCAAGTGTAAACAGGCAACGCAACATATGATTGGCAATCTGTTTCAAATCCAGAATCAGTCCTGTTTCTGCTGGGCGCGCACCGCGAGGCGGATGCCGAGTTCACGCAGTTGTTTTTCATCGACGGTTCCGGGAGCTTCCGACATCAGGTCCGTCGCTTTCTGGGTTTTCGGGAAGGCAATGACGTCACGGATCGATCCCGCTTTGGTCAGGATCATCATGATCCGGTCGAGACCGAAGGCGATGCCACCGTGTGGCGGCGCGCCGAATTCCAGCGCGTCGAGCAGAAAGCCGAATTTCTCCCGGGCTTCCTCTGCGCCGATGCCGAGCAGATTGAACATCCTGCTCTGTACCTCCTGGTTGTGAATACGAATACTGCCGCCGCCAATTTCGGAACCGTTCAGCACCAGGTCGTAAGCCTTGGCCCGTGCCTTGCCCGGGGCAGACTCGAGCAACGGGATGTCCTCGTCAAGCGGCGCAGTGAAGGGGTGGTGAACGGCAACATGGCGACCTGTTTCAGCATCCCATTCCAGGAGCGGGAAATCGGTGACCCATAAGAACTTGTATTCATTCGGGTCAGCCAGGCTGAGTTTCTGTCCAAGGTGTCCTCGCAGACGCCCGAGGGATTCGTTGGCAATTGACGGGGTGTCGGCACCAAACAGCAGCAGATCACCCGGTTTCGCATCAAGAGCGGCACCAATCTGCGCGAGTTCTTCTTCGGTGAAGAATTTGGCGATCGGAGACTGCCAGCTACCATCTTCCAGAATCTTGACCCAGGCCATTCCCTTGGCGCCGTAAATCGCCGCGAAATCGGTCAGGTCGTCGAGTTCCTTGCGGGAGAAAGTGGCGCAGCCCTTGACGTTCATGGCCTTGACCAGGCCACCGCTTTCAGCGACGCTGGCGAAGACCTTGAACCCGCAACCCCTGACGATCTCGGTCAGGTTGACCAGCTCCATCTCGAAACGCAGGTCGGGGTTATCGACACCATAGCGATCCATGACCTCGGCATAGCTCAGGCGCGGCATCGGCAAGCTCAGCTCCACATCAAGCGAACTCTTGAAAATGGCCGCGATCATCCCTTCCATGACAGTCATGACGTCGTCTTTGTCGACGAACGAGAGCTCGCAGTCGATCTGGGTGAACTCGGGCTGTCGATCGGCGCGCAGATCCTCGTCACGGAAGCAGCGGGTGATCTGGAAGTAACGATCGTAGCCGGAGACCATCAGGAGTTGCTTGAATATCTGCGGAGACTGTGGCAAAGCGTAGAAATTCCCCGGGTTGACACGACTCGGCACCAGGTAGTCGCGAGCGCCTTCCGGAGTACTCTTGGTCAGCATCGGCGTCTCGATTTCCAGAAAACCATGATCCGAGAGATATTTGCGGGTAGTCTGGGCAACCTGGTGGCGCATCATGATATTCTGTTGAATCGAATCACGACGCAGGTCCAGGTAACGGTATTTGAGTCTCAGGTTCTCGGCAACCTCGGTGTATTCGTCGAGCATGAAGGGCGGCGTCTTGGCGACATTGAGGATTCGCAATTCGCTGACTTCGATTTCAACCTCACCGGTTTTCATCTTCGGGTTGACTGTGCCCTCCGGGCGTGGTGAAACAGTGCCGATCGCTGCGACGACAAATTCATTGCGGACGGTTTCGGCCTTGGCGTGGGATTGAGGGTCGCGATCCGGGTCGAGAGCCAGCTGGGCGATGCCGGTACGATCGCGCAGGTCGATAAAAATCAGCCCGCCATGGTCGCGACGGCGATGCACCCAGCCCATCAGGCAAACTTCCCTGCCGATATCCTGTTTGCTCAGGTCACCGCAGTAATGACTTCTTTTCCAGTCTCCGAGTATCTCGCTCAAGGGAGTAACTCCTCATAAATATTGATTATTTCGCTTTTCTGCAGAAGCGTGTCCGACAGGACAAGCGAGCATTATATCGATGCCTGTACAGGGCGTCAAGCACCATCAATCTCTTTGCTGAGGAGGCTTTCGAGACTGTCCAGTTCAACTTCTTCCTGGCGGCTTTCATCCATGTAACGCAACTGTGACACGCCACGCTGCAGTTCGTCTTCGCCGATGATCAGGACCCTCCTGGCCTTGATTTTGTCGGCGCGCCGCAGTTGGGCCTTCAGGCTTTTGCCGGTGTATTCCATTTCAACCGGGATGCCCCGGCGCTGCAGGCGCGTCAGCAGGGCGAATCCGGCATTGGTTGCTGCTTCACCGAGGGTTGCGATAAACAGTTCAGGCCTGGGGGGTTGGACGCTCTGTTCACCGAGCATCAGCGCCAGGCGTTCCAAGCCAATGGCAAAACCGATGCCCGGAAGCTCAGGGCCGCCCAGGTCACGGATCAGGCCGTCGTAACGGCCACCGGCGGCGACGGCATTTTGAGCCCCAAGGCTTCCTGTGACCATCTCGAAGGTTGTCCTGGTGTAATAGTCAAGTCCTCTTACCATGCGCGGATTGACTGTGTAATCGACCTCCAGGGCGTCAAGGTGGCCCTTAACCTGGTTAAAGTGTGTTTCACAGCCGATGCAGAGGTTGTCCAGCATCGCCGGTGCCTCGACAGTCACCTCCTTGCAACCGGGGACCTTGCAATCGAGGACACGAAGCGGGTTGCTTATGTAGCGACGCTGGCAGTCGGCGCAGAGGCAGGACAGCCGCTGTTCGAGAAAATCGATCAGTGCTTCACGGTAAGTCGGCCGGCAACCAGGGCAGCCGAGGGAATTAATCTGCAGTGATACATCCGGAATCTTCGTCGTCATAAAATAATGACTGAGCATGGCCAGGACCTGGGCGTCGATTTTCGGATCGTCAATCCCGATAACTTCTGCACCGATCTGATGAAACTGGCGGTAACGACCTTTTTGCGGTCGTTCATGACGGAACATCGGCCCGATATAATAGAGTTTGGACACCGGGTCCAGGGCATGCAACTTGTGCTGGATGAAGGCGCGCATCACCGGAGCCGTACCTTCCGGACGCAACGTCATGGAAGTGCCGCCCTTGTCGGTAAAGGTGTACATCTCCTTTTCGACGATATCGGTTGTTTCACCGATCGAACGGCAGAAGAGTTCGGTCTTTTCAGCGACCGGAACACGGATTTCGCGGTAACCGAAAGCACCGAAGACCTTGCGGGCCTGCTCTTCCAGGTGTTGCCAGGTTTCGATGTCCCCGGGCAGGATATCGTTCATGCCCTTGATGCCGGTAATGCTCACTTTTGCAACTCCGAATCTTTGGGTATCCAGAATGCAGTATCAAGTATCAGGAATGTACCACAAAAAGTCCCCATTCTGACTACGGAATACTGGCTATTGAATACGATTGAATTTCCTTGCGTAGGGCTTTTTACTTGTTCTTGCGTCGCCCGTCAACCCGGTAAACGGCTGTGACGGTGTTTTTCCTCTTGCTCAGGTGGGTTTGACAGAAAGATGAGAGTGGGTCGCCCGGGACCAAGGCCGCCAAGGCCTTCTGGATTATGTGTCACGAACCTCCGAGGCACTCCGAGAGACGTTCCGGTCGTGCTTGCCCATATACATGGCCTTGTCAGCCAGTTCTATCATCTCGTCCTTGGTGGTTGCGTGGATCGGGTAGGTGGCGTGACCGACTGTCGCCGTCAGACGGCTGGTATTGTCACGACCGATTGAGAAGTCAAAACTCTCGATTTTGGATCGAATGCGTTCGGCAACTATCCTGGAGCTTCGTGTGTCGGTCTCCACCAGCAGGGCGGTAAATTCATCACCGCCATAACGGAACAGCATATCGGCGTCGCGGACACACTCGCGCAGCAGATTACCCACTTGACGCAGAACGTCGCTGCCAGTCAGGTGGCCATGCACATCGTTGATGCCCTTGAAGAGGTCCAGGTCGATGAATGCGAGTGAAAACTCCAGCCCATAGCGCTCAGAGCGATTGATCTCCTGCTCCAGGGCGATATGCAGGTAGCGATGATTATAGAGGCCTGTCAGATCATCAGTGTAAATCAATTCTCGAGCTCCACGGAACTGGCACGCATTATTAAAGCCGATCGCGATTTGCTCGGAAAGGAACAACAGATTCTCAACCGGCAACACTTCTGGCATCTCGGAGTTGCTGGGATTGCAGAGGACCAGTGCTCCATGCTCATGGTTCTCCGTATTCATCGGAAAGATCCACATGGCATCAAGATCGGGAAACTCCCTTTTGATTCCTGGGCAATCGGTAGCTTGCAAGATTGTCGCGTGAGTCATGACCGACGTGTGTTCACTCAGTATACCGGCTAACTTTTCTGCCTGATCATCACCGAAACCCGTGGCGCAAATATGGCTGATGGATTCCCGACTGGCAAGGAAGGCCAGGCCGCGGTCACTTCCCAGTTCGTTCAACAAAGTGCTCATGGCGCCCTGGAATAGCGTATCGACATTCAGTTGAACGGAAAGTTGCTGGCCTCTCTGGTAGAGGCGAATCTGGCTGTGCAGGTGGCTGTTCTCGACCAGCAAGCGACGTTGTTCGACACAGCTTTTGACCGTATGTCGCAACTGCTCCGGGTTGCATGGTTTAAGCAGGTAGTCACGCGCGCCGCTTTTCAAAGCCTCAATCGCAGTCTCTACCGTGGCGTTACCGGTAGCCAGAATGATGTCCGGTGCCGGGTTAAAGTGGCGGGTGCGGCGAATCAGCTCCAGACCGCAGATTTCAGGCATCACCATATCTGTCAGAATGACATCAACCTGTCTGCGGGTCAGGTAGTCAAGGGCTTTTTTGCCTGAATCAACAGCTTCGATTTCATACAGGTCGCCTTCCGAAAGGATTTCGGTAAACAGATGTCTGAAGAACATCTCGTCATCAACAATCAGAATTCGTGGTTTTGACATTTCAGGCCTCGGTTAAATTTGCGAAACACGCTACCAAACTCACTGAAATTAGTCAATTCTAAAGCCTTTTCGGTTTGTATGTAAGGACCTGCCATTCCCCGTCAAGAACACGAAACCTCAGCATTCCCATCTGGTCCGTCCGGTAAAAAGGTATTTGTCGCCGAGCACATGCCTCTACTGTTTCCATGTGTGGAAAACCGTATGAATTGCCCCGCCCGGCAGAGGCGAAAGCTGCCGACGGACTGAATTCCTCGAGGAACAAGTCGGGGGCAGCATGTCGACTGCCGTGATGGGGCATTTTAAGCAAGCTTATGTTGCCCGGTACTCCGCTGTCCAGTATTTGCCGGAGGCCTGCTTTGCCCAGGTCGGCAGTTAGCATGGCTCCCCGTTCAAGATATCTCGCATAGACGGCAATGGATCGCTCATTAATATCAGTTGCCGTCTGGTCAGGTACGAAGATGCGGAGCTCCTGACGAGTATCCTTTCGAATGTATGACCAGCCTTCATCAACCATAAAGACATCAACCTTGTGTCGTTGCAGGGCCTGTTGTAATTCCGTGTTGAGCTCTGAGGCGTTTGCCGCGAGGTAGAACCGCTCAACTGGAAAACGTTCGATAATGTAGGTCAGACCGGAGACGTGGTCCGGATGGTTGTGGGTCAGGATCACACCATCGAGGTGGTCGATTCCCATGCGACCGAGCGCCGGGGCTATCAGTCGCTCTCCCGGGTCGATGCTCGAGCCTGGCAGGCCACCACCGTCCACCAGGTAATGAACGTTATCCGATAGAGACACCAGGGTCGCATCTCCCTGTCCGACACTCAAGGCGGTTATCTGGAAATCCGCCGGCCGAATGCGCAGCAGTGATGCAGCCAAAATTGTTGTGAGCAGAATACCCGCTCGGCAGACCACAGGTCGTCGCACAGAGACCAACGGCAACATGGCGACCAGTAAGCCGCTCAGCAGAGTCAGTTTTGCCGGGGTCATATACACAGGGATTGCAGTGAGCCAAGGGACCTGGTTGATTTTAACGGCACCTGTCATGACGATATCCACAAGCCAGGCGGCGGTTAACAGAAGCCATTCAGCAGCTGGCGCTGCAAACGGGGTAATCGCCGTACCGATAAGCCCCAGGGGGACCGCCCCCCAGGCAATCAAGGGAATGGCAAACAGGTTGGATAAGAGGCCGGCAGGGGCAAACAAGTGGAAGTGCCATAGGGTCGCCGGGGCCGTGCCCAGGGTGGCGGCAAGAGTGGTTAGTACCAGCATCAAAGGCCATCGGAGCATCCTCGAAACGCCTTCGAACCGACGCCGCCATGCCGGTAGCCAGGCAAGCATGCCGGTGACACCCGCAAACGAGAGTTGAAAACCTGGTTGGAAAAGAGCCAGTGGATTGCAGATCAACAGGCATAACGCCACGCAGGCAAGCAGGCTAAAAGGTGATGTTCGACGTCCGTATACAATCAGCAATGCGACACAGCCGACCATCAGAAATGCCCTGCGTGTTGCCCAGGCGTTGCCTGTCAGGATCAGGTATCCTGCCAGGGGGGCCAGCAAAACGACCGGCAGGACTCTCTGCGGTGGACACCAGAGGGCCAGGCCCGTGATGCGGACATAGAGCCACTTGCCGACCAGGTAAAGCAGCAGAGCCAATAGTCCGAAATGCAGTCCGGAGATGGCAAAAAGGTGGGCGATTCCGCTCACCGAAAGGATTTCCCGCTGCCCTGGCTTGACTCCACCCCGCAACCCGAGCAGCAGCGACTGTAATAAACCGGCTTGCTCCTCCGGTACGCACGCCTTGATTGACTCAGCAAGGTCAAGTCGCAGGTTATCCAGAACGGCACTTTTGCGTAGCGGGTGGTTGATCAGTACGACCAGGTCGTCGGCAGATGAGATAAAGCCGGTCACGTGAATCCGCTGCGATGCAAGGTATAGTGGATAATCGAATTCCCCCGGGTTGCCGAATACGGAGGGTAGGCGCAACCTTGACCGCCAACGGATGACCTGACCGGGCCGTGCCTGAAGTTCTCCTTGCCCAATGTATAACAAAGCCTTTCCGTAAGATCTCCTGATCCCGCTTTTCTCGAAGACCCGCAGTGTCTCCGCCACAAGCCGATATCCGTTCATGCTCCGGTGTTCGACAGAAACGACCCTGGCCTCGACCGCCAGGGGCTGGCCTTCAGCAAAACGGCTGATGTGGTTCCCCTGTGCAGGAGGGCTGAGTTCCCGGGTGGCATTTATGTAACCGGCTAGCAGGAGGATCCCGAGCAAGGGCAGAGTCGCCCAACGGGACCGTCTCAGTGATACCCAGGTCAGAAAAAGGAGTCCGGAGGTAACGCTTAGACCGGTAACGTCACGCGGCGCACCAAGGTGCACCATGGCGATGCCGGTCGCATATGCGGCCAGCAGCAGGACAGGCATCGCAAGCTATCGTTTGACGCCTGGTGCTGCGAAAAAGGATGAGTATGAGTCGAGGTGAGCGGCTGATGGCTGCGCAGTTTGCCTGAGATCGAACCGCGGCCGTGTTGCTCCTGAGCCGCTTGCGCAAGCGTTCAGGCTCAAACGTTCGATGCCGCTGATGTTGCGTAAAATTGGATGTCGTCGCATGTTGCAGTCCCCTCCATAATGAATACCAGTAAATAAAATTGCATGGCTCGAAAATATCACAGTGAATCGGGTTTGAAAAGACTCGTTTGCATGGACAGGTGGGAAAATACAGTCATTTTTTTGTGACAAGAAATTTTCAACTCCTCCCATAAGCGGAGGCCTGTATAATTATTTGTCAGCGGAGACCATCTTTTAGTAAACTCGTAACATTCATATTATGCGGAGGCTTATACGATGACAATCAAAGGGTTTTTCCTTCAGGGACTGGTCCTGTGCGGCCTGCTGTCGGCGACCGGGTGTGCCGTCAACCCGGTTACCGGCCAGCAGCAGCTGATGTTGCTCAGCGAACAGGATGAATCCCGGCTCGGCAGCCAGACCGACCAGTCGGTGATCGAGCAGTACGGTGTCTACCAGGATGCCGGTTTGCAGAATTACCTGCAGGGTATGGGGCAATCGATAGCAAGGATTTCCCACCGGCCCAGTCTGGACTGGCAGTTCAAGGTTATGGACTCGCCAGTGGTCAACGCGTTTGCCGCTCCAGGCGGCTATATCTACGTAACCCGCGGCCTGCTAGCCGCGGTCAATGACGAGGCGGAGCTGGCAGGAATCCTTGGTCATGAAGTCGGTCATGTCACAGCCAGACATTCTGCCCAGCAATACAGTAAAATGATGCTGGCGAATATAGGCTTGGGCCTTGGTCAGCAGTTTATGGGCGGGTATGGCGACATGCTTGGCCCGATTATGGAGGCCGGCGCCGGGCTGCTCTTCCTCAAGTTCAGTCGGGACGATGAACGCGAGGCCGATGCACTCGGTGTCGAATATGCCTCCCGCTCCGGATATGACGCCGGGCGCATGGCGGACTTCTTCATAACCCTGCAAAACCAGCCATCTGACAATGGGGAGCAGGGTGCGCGTCTGCCGGAATTCTTTTCCACCCATCCCAACCCGGTGAATCGGGAAGCGAACGTTCGGTCCATGGCTGCCAGTTGGCAATCGAGATTGCCCGGCCAGAAATTTCTCGTCAACCGGCAACCCTTGCTCAACCAGATCGACGGCCTGGTGTACGGCGAGGACCCGCGCAAGGGCTTTCGCGAAGGGGGCTGGTACTATCTGCCGCAGTTCCGGGTCCAATTACCAATCCCTGCGCAGTGGAAACTTGAACAGGAGGGGAACAACCTGCAGTTGACTCATCCCGATCGCAAGGCTGTCTGTATTGTCGGTATCCGTCCGGACAGCCAGAGCACGGATATTGTCGCCAACTTTGTCAAATCGACCGGTGCCAAGGTCCATGGCGACCGCTCGACAACCAACAACGGTATGTCGGTCCGCATGCTGTTGTCGACAATCGCCGACGGCAACAAGCGTGCCGTGATCGTGTCGCATTTTTACCAGAAAGGCCGGGATGTTTTTGCTTTTCACGCCATGACGAGCGAGGCTGATTTTGATTCATTGAAAGGGGCGATGCAGAGCCCTGCAAACGGTTTTGCGGCCATGACTGATCGAGACAGGCTGAATCGCCAGCCGCACAGAATTGCCGTCAAAACCGTGAGCAGATCAATGACGCTGGAGACGTTACTGCGCGACATGAAGATTGATAGTGATCTCTGGACCAGGATCGCCTGGCTGAATGGCCGGCAATTGCTAACGGTCCTGGCTGCCGGAGAACAGATCAAAGTAATCCAGTAATGCTGTTTTTCAGGCGTTGTGCCTTGCGGAAGGTGTCCGATGGGATGCGATCAGTTTTTGCTTTTATTTCTGTCTTGTACTATTTTGTGCGATAGTTATCAATAAGTCTGCCACTTTGAATAGAGAGCATGCACAGCGCATGCTGTGTTCTTGTCAACTTTAATGGTCTTGGGGAAAACTTATGCCAAAGTGTGTCCTGGTTGTCGATGATTCGGAAACCGTACGTCAGGTTTTGCAGTTAACTCTCAGTAATGCCGGCTTCGATGTTATCGAGGCGGAAGACGGTGATCATGCATTGGAGAAACTGGCCAGCGCACCGGCGGTGGATATGCTGATCACCGACCTGAACATGCCCAATATGGATGGTCTTGAACTGATCCAGAAGATCCGTGAAGATGGCAAGCACAGGTTCACTCCGATTGTCATGTTGACGACCGAGTCCTCAGAAGAAAAAAAACGGGCCGGCAGGGAAGCCGGTGCCTCGGGATGGATTGTCAAACCGTTTAAGCCCGAACAGCTCCTCAAGGTCGTCAAAATGGTACTCGGCGACTAGTCCCTATCAGCCCATGATGTGATTTATGACCGAAAAACCCCTGCAAGGCCCCTCTGTCATGAAGAGATTCGACGCGCGCCTGACTGACAAGGACTTCGATCGTTTCAGCCGCCTGGTCTACGAACATAGCGGCATCAAACTTCCCCCCCATAAGCGCAGCATGCTAGAGGCCCGGCTGCGAAAACGCCTGCGTGCCCTCAACCTGCATTCATTCGAAGACTATGCCGAAATGGTCTTTGACCAGAGCGCCTCAACCGAAGAGTTGGTCATGCTGATCGATGTCGTGACGACCAACAAGACAGATTTTTTTCGCGAGCCAGCCCACTTCGATCACCTGGTGCAGTCCGCACTGCCGTTTCTGGTGAACAGCTTCGGCTCCGGGATCAAACAACCTCTAAGGGTATGGAGCGCCGGATGCTCAACGGGTAAGGAGCCTTACACTCTTGCCATGATCCTCAAGGAATATCAGAGCCGGACACCGGAATTCCGTTTTGATATCCTGGGTACCGATATTTGTACTGATGTTCTTGAAAAGGCGGTACTGGGTATCTACGCTGCAGTCAAGGCTGAGCCGATTCCAACCGCCCTGAAAAAGAAATACCTGCTCAAGTCAAAAGACCTTGAGTCCCGGCAGGTTCGCATCGTTCCGGAGTTGCGTTCGCTGATTCGTTTTCGTCGGCTTAACTTCATGGACGACGATTTCGGTTTTCGCGAGCCCTTCGATGTCATCTTCTGCCGCAACGTCATTATTTACTTCGATCGGCCGACCCAGGAGCGTCTTTTGACCAAACTGGTCGACAATCTGGCCCCCGGACGGTATATTTTCCTGGGGCACTCGGAAACCCTACTCGGGTTGAATCTGCCTTTAACGCAGATGGCCCCTTCCGTATATCGTCGACTGTAGCCTGAGCCGCTTCGACAACTTTTTATCTGTTTTCAAATATGGGATTCCCGGTTAGTTCGTGTGAGGAGGTCGCCATGCTGTCTCGTCGGATTCTTCCTGTGAAACGAAGATGGTTGCCAGTCCTGGCGGTAGCCTTGTGCATGGTTTTGACTGCCTGCGGCGAAGAACCGCCACTGAAAATTGGTTTTGTCGGGGGTACGACCGGCCGGGTTGCCGATCTGGGTGTTGCTGGCCGCGACGGGGTTATCCTGGCCGTCGAGGAGCAAAACCACGCAGGAGGTATCGCGGGGCGCATGGTCGAACTGGTTGCACGTGATGACCATCAGGATGCCGATCGAGCCAAGCAGGCAGTCAGCGAGCTGCTCAAGGAAGGAGTCATCGCGATTATCGGCCCGATGACCAGCTCGATGGCGGTTGTCATCAAACCACTAATCGAAGAGGGCCAAATGGTCACGATCAGCCCGACGGTCAAGACTGACCAGCTCTCCGCACAGGATGATTTCTTTCTGCGGGTGACCACCCCGCTCAGCAGCAACGCCAAGCAACTCGCCAGACATGCCGTGAGCAATCTGCACCTGCTGAAGTTTGCCGTGATCTACGATTTATCCAACCGGGCTTTTACCGAAACCTGGCTCAATTATTTCAAAACTGCTCTGCAGGAGCAGGGCGGTGAAGTCGTTGCCGAAGAAGAATTCACCTCCGACCCGTCGGTCCATTTCCTGCCGATCGCAGAACGGATCGTGGCGAAAGAGCCTGATGGGGTGCTCATGCTCAGCAATGCTATCGACACAGCACTTCTCGCACAGCAGTTCAACAAATTGGG
>Ga0316201_10003557_pt1 | contig 11499 bp, 3 predicted proteins | sample CS6wburrow_MG_FD_204516 | JGI IMG/M metagenome (GOLD analysis project Ga0316201, IMG submission 204516) | Coastal sediment microbial communities from Delaware Bay, Delaware, United States - CS-6 worm burrow | ecosystem: Environmental > Aquatic > Marine > Coastal > Sediment | place: USA: Delaware... | reverse complement strand
TAAACCGCTGCTTTCAGGATCGACATAATCCGGAATGCCCTCGCCATCACTGTCGATAACACCTTCGATGCTATCTTCAATGCCGTCGGCATCACTGTCACTGTCCTGGTAATCGGGAATACCATCACCATCGGTATCGACCGGGTTTCCTGATATCAGTGCACCGACTTCGACCGCATCCGGGATACCGTCGTTATCTGAATCCAGCTCCATGTAATCTGGCTGGCCATCAGCATCGGTGTCCGGGCATGCCGGATAGGCCGGGCATTCAACGTCATCCGCGATGCCATCGCCATCACTGTCGCCCGCGCCGGGGCCCGCATCATCGGCATCGACATTATCGGGTATGCCGTCACCATCGCTATCACCATTGCCTTCGGTAACATCCGGCACACCATCGTTATCGCTGTCGTCATCCTGTGCATCAGGAATGCCGTCGCCGTCGGTATCCAGCGGATCCGTGGTCGGATCATTATCACCATCGCTGTTCGGATCTTCGTCGACATCATCAATACCGTCGTTGTCATCATCCGGATCCAGATAGTTTTCTATGGTGTCACCATCGATGTCACCCAGCGGGCCGTCTTCATCTTTACTGTCCATATAATCAGGCAGGCCATCGCCATCGTTGTCAGGACATGCAGGATAGGCCGAACATTCGACATCATCGTTGACGCCATCACCATCGCTGTCACCCGCGCCCGGGCCGGCATCATCGATGTCGACATAGTCAGGAATCAGGTCACCGTCGGTGTCAATCACGCCTTCGATGACATCATCGACACCGTCATTGTCGCTGTCGCTATCCTGGTAATCAGGTACGCCATCACCATCACTGTCCAGCGGTAACCTGTCATCGACGCCGTCAGCATTCTGATCGAAGATGCCATCCATACCCACGTCAGTAATATCCACATCAAGCGCGTTGTCGATGCCGTCATTATCGATATCGTTATTGCTGGTACCGGCTTCGGTCGCATCCAGAATACCGTCATTGTCGCTGTCGGTTTCCATGTAGTCGGGCGTGCCATCAGCATCGCTGTCTGCACACAACGGGTAGAGTTCGCATTCGATGTTGTCTGCAATGCCGTCGTTGTCACTGTCACCTGCACCCGGGCCGCCGCTATCGGCATCGACGTAATCTGGAATCAGGTCACCATCGGTATCGCCCGTGCCTTCAACAGCATCTGAGGTACCGTCATTATCACTGTCACTGTCCTGGTAATCCGCAATGCCGTCGTCATCGGTATCCCTGGGATTCAACGGGTCGATACCGGCTTCGACACTGTCGTTTATACCGTCCTGGTCTGAATCAGTATCGGTATAGTCCGGCCGGCCATCGCCATCCGTATCCGGGCAACCTGCGCTGTAATCAGGGCATTCAACATTATCCGGAATGCCGTCGCCGTCGAAATCATTGCCCGTGGGCAGGTCAACGTAATCCGGGATGCCGTCAGCGTCGGTGTCGACAATACCTTCGGTAGCATCCGGCGTACCGTCGTTATCACTGTCAGTATCCTGGAAGTCAGGTATGCCATCACCGTCGGTATCGACCGGGTTACTGGGGTTGCCCGCTTCAACACTGTCGGGAATACCATCGTTGTCACTGTCGCTATCCTGGAAGTCAGGCGTACCATCGCCGTCACTGTCGAGGCAACTGTTGTCGTACGGCGGGCCACTGGGGCATTCAAGATCATTGGGAATGCCATCGCCGTCGTCATCGAGCGTGAGCACGATTTCATTGCTGCTGCCATCACTGGCGACATTGCCCGCAGCATCGGTGCTGGTCACCACGACTTCGTTATTGCCCTGCACCAGCGCGAATGGTCCACCACTGTCAGGCATGGCACTCGCCGTATCCAGTGACCAGTTGCCTGCCACACTTGTTACCGCGGAATAGCTGGCACCACCGACCACTATCGTCAGCGTGCTATTAGCTTCCGCGGTGCCGCTGATGGTCGGTGTCGGGTTGCTGGTCAACAATGGTGTAATCGTCGGCGGCAGCGTGGTGGTGTCGATAGTGAGTTCGCCGCTGGTCGCATCGTCAATACTGTTGCTCGCAGCATCAGTCAGGGTGGCGGTGACATTGTAAACACCGTCAGGCGTAATCGCATTTGCGCCGGGGATTATCAGCGTCCAGTCAGTGCCCACGCGTGCGAGGTTGCCATCGCCTTCGGTATAGGTCACGGTATCGACATTCACCGTCAACACTTCACCCGCGTTCACTGTGGCTGTGCCGGTAACGCTCGGCGTGGTCGAGTTTGTGACCAGCAGATTCACTGTCGGAACAGCCGGCGCCTGGGTATCGATCACCAGTTCATCAATGCTGCTGTCCACGCTGGCATTGGTCGCAGCATCGGTGACCGTGGCAACCACCTGGTAAGTACCATCCGGTGTTATCGCATTGCCACCCGGGATGACCAGCGTCCAGATTGTACCTACAAGTGTGAGATTGCCATCACCCTCGGTATAGGTCACGCTGTTGAGGTTGACTACCAGCTCTTCACCTGTGTTAACTGTGGCCGTACCAGTTATAGTCGGCGTGGTTGTATTCGCATCCTGTGCATTAACCGTGGGCACGGTCGGTGGCGTGGTGTCGATGGTGAGCTCATCCACGGTAACATCCGACACCGTATTACCAGCCGCATCGCTGCTGGTGACAAACACGGTATTCGTGCCATTTAGATTCGGGTCGTAAGTGCCGCTTGCCGGTGCTACTGACGTGTCGATGCTCCAGAGGCCGCCGACTGTTGCAGTGGTATTGTAGGTCGCGCTCAAACCTGTGCCGGTAATCATCGCGGTTATCGCTGTGCCCGCTTCTGCGGTACCGGTAACCACCGGTGTCGGGTCATTGGTTGTCAGCAGATCCACCGTCGGTGTTACCGGATCGACTGTATCAATCTCGAGTTCATCACTGCTGCTATCAGTACTTGAATTGAGCGCCGTATCAGTCAGTGTAGCCGCCACTTCATAGACACCATCCGGCGTAATCGCATTCCCACCCGGAATGCTCAGCGTCCAGTTGCTGCCCGAGAGTGCCAGGTTGCCATCACCCGCGGTATAGGTAACTGTATTCACCACAACAGTTAATGTTTCACCCGCCGCTGCAGCTGCAGTACCTGTAATCACGGGTGTGGCTGTATTGGTAATCTGGCTGTTGACTGTCGGTGTTGCCGGCACTGCAGTATCAATACTCAATTCAGACGCAGTACTATCGTCGCTGAAGTTACCGGCAGCATCCGTCACCGTAGCAGTAACATCATAGATGCCATCCGGAGCAATAGCATTTGTACCCGGAATCGTCAGCGTCCAGTTAGAGCCTGCAATACTTAAATCTGGGCCTGAATCAGGGTATACCACGCTATCCACTGTTACTGTCAGCGCTTCACCGGCAGCAATCACCGCCGTGCCGGTAATAACCGGTGTCGCCGTGGCTGCAGTTTGCGAAACCACGCTCGGGACCGCGGGCGCGATAACATCTTTATCCGCCTGGGTTAAAGGCGCAGAGCCAACATTGCCGGCAATATCGGTCTGGCTGGCATTAATATTGAGCACATTGGTGCCGTCGGCAATCGCGCTGACATTAAACACCGCGCTCCATGTACCGCCGCCATTACAGCCAACTGTTTGCAATGCAGGTGTGGCGCCGGTAATACGCGCGGCAACACCGCCCTCTGCCACGGTGCAGGTACCACTCACCGGGTAGGCAGGCGTATTTGCAATATTCGCGGCAACGGGCGCATCAATCGTGACAGCGGGTGGCGTCATGTCGAGAGTTACCACGGCCTGTGGCGCTGCATTATTCAGGTTGCCGGAACCGTCAGCGGCAACACCTGCCAGTACATCAATCGTAATATCACCACCACCGTCCGGTGTGATGCTAGCGGTGTAGGTATCACCGTCTACCGGTGTAAAGCCGGTGACTGAACCATTACCGACAGTAATATCGCCGGCAATGAAACCACTGACGTCTTCGCTGAATTGAATTGTGACAAAGAACGGCGCAGCGTTTGCTGCTGCCGGTTCACCCTGTATGTCAACATCGGGCGAAATCGCATCCAGCGGTACCACGGCCTGGCTTGCAGCCGTGTTGTTATTTCCCGCTGCATCCTGGGCCACATTGGCTGCGACATCAATCGTAATATCGCCCAGGCCATTCGGCGTAATCTCAACCGTATAACTGCTTGCATCTACCGGCGTGAAGTTAGTCACCGAGCCATTTGCAACGCTCACCTCGGCTGAAATAAAACCGGTTACATTTTCAGAAAACACAACCGTGACATTGAATGGATTGGTGCCTGTCGCGCTGACAGGTTCGCCCTGGATATCCGTGGTCGGTGATGTGGTATCGAAAACTACCAGCGCCTGGACGGCAGCCGTATTGTCATTATCGGCCGCATCCTGCGCCACGCCGGCGGCAACATCGATACTGATATCAGCCGCACTCGCCGGGGTAATTTCTAGCGTATAGGTACTGGCATTGACCACAACAAAGTTTGTCACTGAACCGTTGCCGACGCTGACATCGGTCGAAACGAAATTACTCACAGCTTCGCTAAACGCAACAGTGACGTTAAACGCGGCCGTGGTATTTACCGCGACTGGCTCACCCTGAATATCAACACCCGGGGCGGTATCATCGAGCGTTACCTGCACCTGGGTCGCAGCCGTATTGCCATTCCCCGCGAGGTCCAGCACTTCGTCTACCGCGATATCGAGCGTGATATCGCCGTTACCATCCGCAGAAATAGTCGCGGTAAATGTGACTGCATCAACCTGGCTAATGTTGACGGTCGAACCATTGCCCACGTCCAGGTCCCTGGGTTCGAATGTAAGCGCCTGAACGGCTTCACTGAAGGTGACCGTGACATCAAAATCCACCGTGCTGTTTGCCACTGCGGGCGCGCCTGAAATCACCACGCCAGGCGCCACGATATCTTTATCGGCAAGCACCTGTGTCGCGTCGCCGGCATTACCGGCTGCATCAGTCTGGCTAGCATCGATCACAAGTGCATCGCTGCCATCTGCAATCCCACTAACATTAAACGTGGCCGACCAGCTACCCGCATTACAGTTAACCGTCTGGCTGGCAGGTGTTGCACTGGCAATACTGACAGTCACATCACCATCGCCCGCGGTGCAAGTTCCACCAACGTTATAACTTGATGCATTCGTAGCATTGGCGGCAGGGGCAGTTGAAATAACCACAACGGGTGCGACGATGTCATACAGGGTGATTGCCTGTACCGCAGCCGTGTTCGGATTGCCGGCAGCATCGCTTGCAACGCCTGCAAGCACATCTATGGTGATGTCGCCACCAGCATCGGGGGTAATGCCAACCGTATAGGTATTGGCATCCACCGCGCTGAATCCGCTGACCGTGCCATTGCCCACGGTAACGCCGCCAGCGACAAAGCCGGTGACAGCTTCGCTGAACTCGACAGTGACATTGAACGCGCTGGTGTTATTGACAACCGCAGGCTCAGACTGAATATCCGCAGTTGGCACAACTGTATCTTTATCAGCTAGCACGGTAGTTGCATTGCCCGTATTGCTCGCCGCATCCACCTGGCTTGCATCAACGCTGATTGCATTCGTGGCATCAGCAATACCGCTGACATCAAACACCGCACTCCAGCTACCACCGCTGCAGATCACATTCTGGCTGGCCGGTGTTGCACTCGCAATACTGACACTGACATTGCTGTCACCCGCGGTGCAGCTGCCGCTGACGGGATAGGTCGCAGAATTCGCAGCATTGGCTGCGGGTGCACTGCTAATGACAACTACCGGTGCGACATTGTCAAAAATAACCACAGCCTGCACCGCCGCGGTATTGTCATTGGCTGCGCCGTCCTGCGCAGCCGCTGCAGCTACATCAATCGCAATATCACCGAGACCGTCCGGCGTGATATTGGCGGTGTAGGTACTGGCGTCAAGAACTACAAAACTACCGGCAGAGCCGTTAGTAACACTGATATCGGTGACATCAAAGCCGGTTACATTTTCACTGAACTGGAAGGTGACATTAAAGGCTGCGATCGAATTTACAATTGCCGGCTCATTTTGAATATCGACTGTCGGCACGTTCGCTTCTTTGTTAGCCTGAACCGTAGTTGCATTGCCGGTATTACTGGCTGCATCGGTCTGGCTGGCATCGACCACTATGGCATTAGTGCCATCAGCGATTGCGCTGACATCAAATGTTGCTGACCAGTTGCCGCCACCGGTGCATGTGACGTCCTGGCTGGCTGGCGCTGCGCCCGGAATACCCAGCGTGACATCACCGTCCCCCGCGGTACAGGTTCCACTCACAGGATAGCTGGCCGCATTACCCGCATTGGCAAGCGGTGCACTGCTGATCACAACCACGGGTGCAACATTATCAAATACGGTCACTGCCTGGGTTGCAGCCGTGTTGTTGTTATTATTACTATCCTGCGCTACCGCAGCGGCCACATCGATTGTCACATCGCCAGTGCCCGCCGGGGTAATGTCCGCGGTATAGCTGTTGCCATCCACCGCAGTGAAATTACTGAGTGTCGCATTCGCGAGCAGAACATCTATCTGGGCAAAACCTGTAACGTCTTCGCTAAATTCAAACGTGACGTTAAACGCGCTGGCGTTATTTACAATCGCCGGTTCATTCTGAATATCTACGCTCGGTGAGGTGACATCTTTGTCTGCCAGCATCTGCACGGCAGAGCCGACATTGCCGCGTGAGTCCGACTGCGTCGCATCAATAATGATGACACCGGTGCCGTCGGTAATACCTGAAACATCAAAACTCGCGGCCCAGTTGCCACCGCCATTACATACTACTGATCTGCTCGGCGGAGTCGCACCTGAAATAGAAACCTGCACATTCAGGTCACCCGCAGTACAGGTGCCAGTGACAGGGTAAGCTGTCACAATCGATGTTGTCACTGTCGGCGGTGTATTTATACTGATTTCTGAAGACGTGACATCACCAGCACCGGTGATCTGCAAACTATAGTCTTCGACTTCACCACTGGATTTACTGCCGGCATAATCACCCGCAAGGATAATCTCGTCATCATTGACCATGCGTATGCGCGCATAACTGGTTCCAAACACAATGTCAGGGCCGGCGCCACCGATGGTTGGCCAGTTGAGGGTGACATTGGTTTCATAGGCATTGGTTGCCACTGCAGCAGGATTCGACGCTTCATCCGCCTGAAATACCCCGTCGCGGTCGAAATCGATCCAGCCAATCAGGGTTGCACCCTTATCATTAATCGAGGTCGCATTCACCGTGATGCTGTAGCTGGTACTCAGGTCAGCATCGAGCGTAGTAAAGGTAAGCACGCCATCATCCGAGGCATCATCCAGGGCTTTTCCAGCGCTATCATCAATGCCGTCGTGAAAACCGTCATCATCACCGTCAGGCGCGGTTCCCATGTACACACCTTCAACGATGGTATGTGCTGCACCGATCGACAGTGCCAAGGTTTGATAACTGTCGGGCGCGTCTCCAAATTCGTCCGATGGTTCTGATCGCAAACTATGCGCGCGGAAAAAAGCCCATGAATCGAGCGAGGCATCACCATCATCCGCCATGCCTATTACTACAGGAATACTGACGCCGGGTGTTACCGGGTACCTGCAGCTGACGGTCTTGGTGAAGCCATCCATCTCGGTGCGGTAAGGGAAATTCGGGTTAAAATCACCGTAATCATTATCTTTGTAGAGGAAACTGTTGGCGCTGTTATTGATAGCATCAATACTTACAATCAATCCATTTGCGGTCACCGCACAGTTATTTCCATTAACAAAAATACGAATGAAATCGTTGTAGCCACCGTTGACGTATTCGTTGTATTCCTCTGAGCCGAACACATAATCAACAATCAGGGTGTTTTCGGTGGGTGTGACATTGAAGCTTAGCTTGACCAGGTCGTATACATTTCCAAAAAGCGGATCATTGTTAACAGTGTCATTAAACCGGGTGCGGGTGTTATCTGCAGTATTGCTACCAACAACATCAGATGCCGTTCCTGTACTGAAGATCACGCCTTCGTTGACACTGGCGCCAAATAGAAAGCTGTAATCCGAGAAAATACCGGCCTGCGAATTATTTTCAGCGACAAATGCTGGCGAGTCGATGGTGACGCCATCGCCCTTGAGCTCGTCGATAATGCTAGTCAGGGTGACCGTAACGTCGTCTTTGGGACTGACATTTTCTGCGCGTGCCGGCGCATGTGCGAGCACGCACAGCAGCAGTCCAGTAACAGCCAGTATTGTTTTTAAACGCATAGTCAAATCCTGATTTATCTGCGGGGCTTTCCCGGAAAAATCACGCGGCGCACTCGCAAGCCCTGTTTATTATTTTGTCTGGATTGATTTGTAACATTTGGCCGCTAAGTTGAATCAACATCCCGTTTAACTGGTACAACACGTCCGAAGCGTCAAATTATTGGCGCTTTATAGCCGTGAGACTGTGTTTTTCAACTTAATAACTTCAGTAAATAGAAGTCAGCAACATCCATGCCAGATGCAAGTATAGGAGGCATTAAAGGATTTAGTACGCCGAGTGGTGAATGGAATTGCTTGAATATGCTTACTTTTTCGACAAACGGTACTCTGCTGAACGCGCATGCGCAGTGAGCCCCTCACCGCGCGCGAGAATGGATGCACACTTGCCAAGCTCGGCAGCCCCCTGTGCGGAACAGCCGATCAAACTGGAACGTTTCTGAAAATCGTAGACCCCCAGCGGTGATGAAAAACGCGCCGTGCCCGAGGTCGGCAATACATGATTGGGTCCGGCACAATAATCGCCCAGCGCTTCGGCCGTGTAACGCCCCATAAATATCGCGCCGGCGTGGCGGATTTTCTGTGCCCATTGCTCGGCATTTTCTATCGAAAGTTCGAGATGCTCCGGCGCGATGTGGTTGGCGACTTCGATTGCCTGTTCCATATCTGCAACCTGGATGATTGCAGCACGGTCTTTTAGCGAGGTGGTGATAATGTCCTTGCGCGGCATATCGACCAGCAGTTTCTCGATACTGGCTTTGACCCGCGAAATATAGTCCGCATCCGGACAGACAAGAATCGACTGCGCTTCCTCGTCATGTTCCGCCTGCGAAAACAGGTCCATCGCAATCCAGTCCGGGTCAGTGGTGCCATCGCACACCACCAGAATTTCTGACGGGCCGGCGATCATGTCGATGCCGACCACGCCGAACACCATGCGCTTGGCAGTGGCGACATATGAATTGCCGGGGCCGGTGATCTTGTCTACCTTCGGCACAGACTCAGTACCATACGCAAGTGCCGCGACCGCCTGCGCACCGCCGACAGTGAAAACGCGATCCACACCGGAAATTGCCGCGGCTGCCAGCACCAGTTCATTGAGTGTGCCATCGGGCGTGGGTACCACCATGATAAGTTCGGGCACACCGGCCACTTTCGCCGGAATCGCATTCATAATCACCGATGACGGGTACGCCGCCTTGCCGCCCGGCACGTACAGGCCAACACGATCCATCGGCGTTACTTTCTGACCCAGCACCGTGCCATCGGCCTCGGTGTATTGCCAGGATTCCATTTTCTGGTGTTCGGCATAGGCGCGCACGCGTTGCGCCGCATGTTCCAGCGCAGTGCGGTGCTCGGCATCGATGGTATCGAGCGCCTGTTGCAGACGTGCGCGTGGCAACTCAAGTTCAGCCGCCGCTTTTACCTGCATGCGATCGAACCGGTTGGTGTATTCGATCAGCGCAGCATCACCGCGTTTTTTAACATCGGTCAGGATCGCGCTGACGGTACCGGCGATTTCACCATCAATCGAGGCGTCCCAGGCAAGGATGTCATCCAGCTGTTGCCAGAAGCCGGTATCGGCCGCATTCAACTCGCGCACCAGGCTCATACCGCTGCCTCGATTTTTTCAATAATGCGACTGATCTGCGCATGTTTCATTTTCATCGCCGCTTTGTTCACCACTAGCCGCGAACTGATATCGGCGATGTGGTCCATCGGTTTCAACCCATTGGCCTTGAGGGTATTGCCGGTATCCACCACATCGACAATCAGGTCAGCCAGCCCCACAATCGGCCCCAGTTCCATCGAGCCATACAGCTTGATGACTTCAACCTGCTCACCGCGCGATTCAAAATAACGTTTCGCAACATTGACGAACTTGGTCGCCACGCGTAATCGCCCGTTCACCGGCTTTGCATTCACCATGCCCGCAGTCATCAATCTGCATTTGGCAATTTTCAGATCCACCGGTTCGTACAGGCCTTCGCCGCCGTGCTCCATTAATACGTCTTTACCCGCAACGCCGATATCCGCAGCACCGAACTGCACATAGGTCGGCACATCAGTGGCGCGGATGATTAATAGTTTTATGTCGTCGTGATTGGTATCAAGAATTAACTTGCGACTGGTTTCAGGATCGTCCGCGGGCACGATGTCTGCCGCCTTCAGCAATGGAAGCGTTTCCTTGAAGATTCTGCCTTTTGAAAGTGCGATGGTAATCATAACTGTGCAGTGAATAGTGAATAACGAATAGTGAATAGTAAAAACTTAGTCATAGCATCGACCCTTTGCAGTATTGATACTTGATGTTAATAATTTAAGCAACTCAATAATTTCGGGAGACAAACTTGTATACATATGAATATCTATATAATCAGAATCTTTTAACAACTCTATCCAGTACTCTGTCTCACTCGCTTCCTTGATCGCAATCGACAACTTATTAATGAAATCCTTTCTTGACTGGGCGTATATCGCCTCTCTGACCAATGCGCCGATTGCAGTACCGGACTTTAGCACCTGCTTGCTCAGCACATATTCTTCATGAACTGTTTGCAGATATTGACTAAGGTTTACGATGCGCAATGCGAACGCATAACTCTTGTCCTTCAAGACGCCATCCATAACGACTCCACTCCATCTTGCACACTATTAGCTATTCGTTATTCACTATTCACTATTCACTATTCACTATTCACTATTCACTAAATCAGGCCGGTATTCGCCTGATGTTAGCCCCGAGTAGCGCGAGTTTTTCTTCGATAATTTCATAGCCGCGGTCAATATGATATATGCGCTGCACTTCGGTTTCACCTTCGGCGACCAGGCCGGCGAGAATCAGGCTGGCGGACGCGCGCAGGTCGGTTGCCATTACCGGTGCGCCGGTGAGTTTATCGGTGCCGCGAATAATAGCGGTGTTGCCTTCGACTTCGATGTCTGCACCCATGCGCTGTAATTCCTGTACATGCATAAAGCGGTTTTCGAAGACGGTCTCAACGATGGTGGCTGTACCGTCTGCGATGGTGTTGAGCGCCGCAAACTGCGCCTGCATGTCGGTCGGGAACGCCGGGTATGGCGCAGTGCGTATGTTGACTGATTTAGGCCGCCTGCCTTTCATATCAAGTTCGATCCAGTCGTCGCCTATTGTCAGCTCGGCACCGGCATCGCGTAATTTATCGAGCACGGCATCGAGCAGGTTGGGCTGGGTATCCTTGAGCTTGA
>Ga0316201_10003555_pt1 | contig 11503 bp, 8 predicted proteins | sample CS6wburrow_MG_FD_204516 | JGI IMG/M metagenome (GOLD analysis project Ga0316201, IMG submission 204516) | Coastal sediment microbial communities from Delaware Bay, Delaware, United States - CS-6 worm burrow | ecosystem: Environmental > Aquatic > Marine > Coastal > Sediment | place: USA: Delaware... | reverse complement strand
GTTGAGCAACAGTACATCCGGTCTGACCCGTTGAATAACAGCCGCGACCTTTCTGAGCGCCTCATCTTCCCCTGACTGTAGACGTTGATACAACTCACCTTCGGAATCCAGTCCCATTGCAATGTTGAATGTCGCAAAGCGGATTTGTTGACCCGTGTTGTCAATTGCCCCGGCAGAGTACGATAGTGCCAGGCTGAAGAGCAGGATTATAAGTGAATGAGTTGGGCGCATTGGGTTTGTTTGAATTGAAAGTCAGTATGATAATACAAACAATTGACGCAGACCCCCGTTTTCACGGGATTCGGCTAATAACGATTGAGATCAAGGAATTGGGTTCATGGCTTTTATCGATGTGATTGCACCACCGCTGGCGAGTGGTCGTCTGCAGACACTATATCAACGTGTCAAGGCACCGGACGGGCAAGTTGACAATGTACTGCAAGTGCATAGTTTGCGGCCGCATACGCTCGAAGGTCATATGGCAATTTACAAGGCGGTTTTGCATCACAGCAGCAACCGTCTACCGGAGTGGTACCTGGAGGCTATCGGGGTACTGGTAAGCCGGCTCAACGGCTGTTCCTATTGTGCGACACATCACGCCGAGGGGTTGAAGCGATTGCTGAAGAGGGCAAACTTGGATTTTAAAGCTTATGTTCAGGCCCTTGAAAGCAATCAGCCCGGTGAACCATTTACCGTACGTGAACAATCGGGTCTCACCTATGCTCTCAAGCTGACTCAATCACCGGGGCAAATTGGCTTGGCAGATATCGACATCCTGCGCGATGCAGGTTTTGACGATGGTGAAATTCTTGAAATCAACCAGTTGGCAGCCTATTTCGCTTACGCAAATCGTACGGTTACAGGCCTGGGTGTTAATGCCGATGGTGAAGTACTGGGTCAGTCACCCGAAACAGGCGACGACAATAGCGGTTGGGGGCACTCCGGTGGCAGCACGGCACCACTCAAATCATAATTATCCGGCCCCAGCACCTGCTGTATTTGCCGCAAGGGAGCTTCGATGGATTCCCACCGGAGACCAGCCTGTTCGGGATCGAATGCCCTGACATTCATGTCTTCACCGGTATAGCGCCAGGTGTGCACCGGAACATTCATGGCAGAAAAGGTTTCTTTTACCGCATCCAGGTTTTTCTGCTTGTCATCCACCATCACAATGACGGCAGGCATTGCTGTTGCGGTTTTCTCCAGGAGTACATAGAGCATCTGACCCTTGTGTTGTCCGGCAGTTAAAAACACACCATCTTCATAGAGTGACAAACGCCCGTTCTCAACCGGAACAAAGGGCTCGTTGTAACCACCGGAAGGGCCGATGGCAGAGTAGCTGAAGCTAAAATTATTGCGTCGCAGTTCACGAAAAGTCTGTAGTTGATAATCCATTCCACGTGAAGTCAAAGAAATTACCGGAACACCCAGATCCTGGATTGCCTTGACCTGGGCGGCCCCGTCTTTCTGGGTGGGGCGCATGGCACTGGCAAAATACAAGGCACCCTGAGCCGCAAAACGATCACCGACGTTCTGCGGGTTGCATTGATCTTCCTTGCTGAGATGCGTTTGCCAGTCATACCACTGGTCGGAGCCCAGACCCTGTTCCATGGCCAGAAGAGTATTGTCAATATCAAATACCACGAGTATGTTTTTTTTATCAGTCTTTTCAGTAAGATTCAGGGTGTCGGTTTTAACCTCGGCAAGGTCGGCGGTTTCCCTGTCCAGGGACTGAATTAGCTTGTCGGGCCGCTGTGTATGCTGGGTGGTGGTACAGGCGGCCAGAAAAAGTACTGCGAGCAGGGTAAATAGATGGGAAAAAGTGAGTTTGTTTTGCATGGTGAATATATTACGACATTCGGGTCAGTGCCCGCTATGCGCGGGTTTGAGTTTAGCTAATTTATTTACTGTAGTTAAGGAGGTGCTGCTTCAATGGTGGTTGCAAAATAAAGCCCCTGATTAAAGGGGCTAAATTTCAATGTCTTACGACGTTATGTGGCGGAGAGAGAGGGATTCGAACCCTCGATACGCTATAAACGTATACACACTTTCCAGGCGTGCTCCTTCAGCCACTCGGACACCTCTCCGTAAACCTGATTATTACCTGTTTGTTGCAAACAGTCGAACTCACTGAACCATCTTGAGGGCTCTTTGAGCCCTAAGAGAGAGGGATTGTTCAAAACCATCCTGGTTTTGACCCTGCGGGCGCTCCCGCTTCGCTCCAGCGACCCAATTTGTTCCCGACAAATTGGTCGAACCCTCGATACGCTATAAACGTATACACACTTTCCAGGCGTGCTCGTTATTCCGGGCTTCCTGCCCTCCACCCCTTCGGGGCCGTCTCCGCTTCGCTGCTACGTTCTATTTTGTTCCCGACAAAATAGTCAGCCACTCGGACACCTCTCCGGATTCATTCACCAGTTTATCAGCTAACCCCGTGTTATTCCCGCATGTTGGAAATGAGCAGTGGGTGCGCATGAAAAAAGGCAGCGGATTATCTGTTTAGTGCAGGTTCCATGTCAACAGGCTGAGGACCAATTAATTAAGTGGAGCACAGCCACCCCCAGGAATAAGGGTGGCAAAAACTCCAACCAGAGCCTATAAAAAAGCTGAATGTCTAGTTTTGGTTGTTGGCGTCCCGCGCTTCATCAAGTCCATTGCGAAGTGCTTCCGCCCAGGGCTTCATCATACGTTTTGCTGCTGAGTAATTAGCCACTTTTGTTTGCCATTGCATAAATCCCTTATCACGGTCGGCCTTGGGGTCCAGTGCCTTTGCCAGCAAGTCACCAGTTTCAGAGTCATATAACTCGAGATAGAGTGTCATCGATCCAGCCGAGGTTGTAAATGTTTCGACCCTTCCGGCAGACCGGACATCCGGTGCTTTGACATCGAGGTCAATAATTGCGGGTTTAACTATCAGTACGTCTTCGGCTCGCTCATCTGCAAGGGTATAACCACCTTTTGTCAGTTCCTCGGTAAATACTTCCATAAATAATTCTGAAACATTTTTCTTGATGCGTTCCATGTCACTGCTGCCGACTCTCAGTGATCCGCGATTTTGTTCCCGCTTCCAGTTTTTCTTGAAGGCCACGTAGGGCTCGGTCAGGTAAACACGATCATACTGAGAAAGGTCTGCACCAGGTTCGGCCCAGACCAGGGCTATATTCTTGGTATTGGGCACCAGTTTGAGGCCTTCCACGGTATATTCCGGAATCTCTTTCTTGTTCTTTGCGATGGTGGCTACAGGGGCTGAACTGAGAATTATTATGGACAACATCATTAGAAATATTTTCATTTAATTCGCTCTCTTAACGTCAAGGGATGTAGGGATTAATGACTACTCATTAGTATATACCGGATTGAAACCGGTTTTCATTCAACGGGCGTTCGCGATGATCGAGCAGAATGAGGCGAAATGCGCCGCTGCAACGGTTGACAATTAAGAGTCTCGCGCCGATAATTCGCACCCCTCGCGAAGTGTAGTGTTACGCGGGGGAACACAGCGCGCCCGTAGCTCAGCTGGATAGAGTACCCGGCTATGAACCGGGCGGTCGGGAGTTCGACAAATTCGCCGGGAGCGAATTTCGAATGAGACTGCGCTTGCGCAGCGAACCTGGAAGGTGGAGGGCAGGATGCCCGGAATAATCTCTCCGGATGTGTAGGAATGTTACAGTGTTCAAACAGCGCGCCCGTAGCTCAGCTGGATAGAGTACCCGGCTACGAACCGGGCGGTCGGGAGTTCGAATCTCTCCGGGCGCGCCATATTCAGACTGACCCCGATAGGGGTCACGAAAGTCGCTCAATACCGGAGAGTTCGAACGGTAAGAGTTCGACAAATTCGCCGGGAGCGAATTTGAATGAGCGCAGCGAACCTGGAAGGAGGAGGGCAGGAGCCCGACGTAATCTCTCCGGGCGCGCCATATTTATGAAGGCCATCCATTTGCGGGTGGCCTTTTGAATTTATTGGGTTTTGTCGACCCAAAACGATGGAAATGGATTGACGCAAATTAGCAGAGTCCGTAACATCGACAGGTTAACCGGTTTCGGGGTGTAGCGCAGCCTGGTAGCGCAACTGCTTTGGGAGCAGTGGGTCGGGAGTTCGAATCTCTCCACCCCGACCATTTTATAAAAGACGATGCGCCTGTAGCTCAATCGGATAGAGCATCAGCCTTCTAAGCTGAGGGTTGCAGGTTCGAGTCCTGCCGGGCGCGCCATGCGAATGGTAGCCATGCAAATGGTATAGTAGGACGGCAGACAGAAACAATGGTGGGCGTAGCTCAGTTGGTAGAGCTCCGGATTGTGATTCCGGCGGTCGTGGGTTCGAGCCCCATCGTCCACCCCATTTTTTTTTAAAGGCAGATCATGGAATCTGCTTTGGCTAAAAGGGCCATTAGCTCAACTGGCAGAGCATCGGACTCTTAATCCGCAGGTTGTAGGTTCGATTCCTACATGGCCCACCAATAATCATAGGCTCCTGAACGGGATATCAGTTCGGAATACGTTTAGCGAAAGTGGCGGAATTGGTAGACGCGCTGGATTTAGGATCCAGTGGGGCAACCCGTGGGAGTTCGAGTCTCCCCTTTCGCACCATATTGCCCGCCACGGTCGGCACGACGAGACATTACCAAGAGGTTGACACTATTCATGCAAGTCTCAGTTGAAAATATCAGCACAGTAGAAACGCGGCTGAAAATCCAGGTTCCCGCAGAAGAAGTTAAAAAGCAGATTGACGCACGCTTGCGCGAAATCGGTAAGCAGGTCAGGCTCAAAGGCTTCCGCCCCGGTCGTATTCCATTCAGTGTTCTGAACCAGCGCTACGGCCCCCAGGCGAAACAGGAAGTTATCCAGAAAACCGCACAATCGGCCTTACAACAGGCAGTTGAGCAGGAGTCACTTCGTATTGCGGCAAACCCAAGGGTGGAGAGCGAACCGGTACTGGATGAGTCGGGTCTGCAGATCGACGCGATCATCGAAACCTATCCGGAACTGGCTTCGATTGACGTTAGTGATATCGCCATTGAACGGCCGGATGTAAGTGTCGTTGATGATGATGTTGCGGAGATGTTGGAAACGCTGAAAAAACAACGGATCAAGTGGAACGATGTCGACCGCAAACCGGTGGATGCTGACCAGGTTCTGGTCGAGTACACGGCAACAGCCGATGAAGAGACGATACCTGAAGAAGGTACTCTCCGGTTGGCGATCATTTTGGGAGAGTCCGGGTTTGAGGCGCTTGAGAAGGCGCTCCGGAAAATGTCCCCGGGTGATGAAAAGAAACTCAAGCTGGAGTTCCCGGCCGATTTCCGTGAGCCTGCATTGGCCGGTAAAAAAGCCGATGTAGCCCTTACAGTGAGCAAGGTCCAGGAAAGTGAAGTACCTGCGGTCGATGAGGAGTTTACCAGGTCGTTCGGCGTTGACAGTGGCGATGTTGAAGAGCTTAAGACAGAAATTCGCAAAAACCTTGAACGTGAATTGGGTCAGGCAGTCAGCACCCAGCTCAAGGCGCAACTGGCTGACCGTTTGCTGGAAATGCACCCGGACCTTGAGGTTCCAGCCAGTATTGTCACCAATGAAGCCCACAACATGTTGCAGCAGATGTTACGCGGGGCCAAGCTTGACATAACCAGCGAAATGCTTGAACACTTCAAAGAACCCGCGACAAAACGGGTTCGAAGCGGTCTTTTGCTTGCTGAAATCGCCCAGCAGAATAAGATCAAAATTGATGGTCCCAAGGTGCGTGAGGCCATTGAGTTAATCGCCCAGACCTACGAAGAGCCACAGGAAGTTGTGAAGATGTATTACAGCGATCAGCGCTTGTTGCAGTCTGTGGAAAACTCGGTGTTGGAGGACCAGGTGGTTGACTGGGTCGTGAATAACGCTAAAGTGACGGATAAATCGATGAGTTTTCAGGAAGTCATCAATGCAGCAACACAAGCGGCGGGCCAGTAAAATGAATAATGAAACACGTGCATTGAATCTTGTGCCCATGGTGGTTGAGCAAACTCCACGTGGCGAACGTGCGTATGACATTTATTCCCGCTTGCTAAAGGAGCGGGTGGTTTTTCTGGTTGGGCCGGTTGACGACCACACTGCAAATGTCATTGTGGCCCAGTTTTTGTTCCTGGAATCCGAAAACCCGGACAAGGATATTAGCTTGTATATCAACAGCCCCGGTGGCTCAGTCAGCGCGGGTCTGGCTATTTACGACACCATGCAATTTATCAAACCTGATGTCAGCACCATGTGTGTCGGGCAGGCTGCCAGTATGGGCGCTTTGTTGCTCACCGCCGGTGCCAAGGGCAAGCGGTATTGTCTGCCGCACTCGCGGGTGATGATTCATCAGCCACTGGGTGGTTACCAGGGGCAGGCAACCGATATCGAAATTCATACCCGTGAAATTCTCAAGATACGTTCGCAGTTGAATGAGCTCCTGGCGTTCCACACGGGGCAGTCTGTTGAGACAATTGCGACCGATACCGAGCGCGATAATTTCATGGGTCCCGCTGAGGCCAAGGAGTACGGACTCATCGATGAATTAATCGAAAGTCGAAAGGATGACTCCGGAAGCAAAAAATAGTAGTATTTTCCGCAGGATGCAGGGAAAATTGAAATGAACGATCAAAAACACACAAACAACGACGGCAAAATTCTCTATTGTTCGTTCTGTGGTAAAAGCCAACATGAGGTTCGCAAGTTGATTGCAGGACCCAGTGTTTACATCTGTGACGAGTGTGTTGAGCTGTGTAATGACATCATCCGTGAAGAGTTGGATGAAGCCGGTTCAGATAAACGTGAAAAACTTCCCACACCCAAAGACATTCACGCGTTCCTTGATGATTATGTCATTGGTCAGCAACACGCGAAGAAGATTCTTTCAGTCGCTGTATACAACCATTACAAGCGTCTTGAGCCTAAACGTTCAAAAGATGACATCGAACTGTCCAAGAGCAATATCCTCCTGATCGGGCCAACGGGTTCCGGAAAGACCCTGCTGGCTGAGACACTGGCCAGGATGCTTAACGTTCCGTTTACCATTGCCGATGCAACAACGCTGACTGAAGCTGGTTATGTCGGTGAAGATGTTGAAAATATTATTCAGAAACTGTTACAGAAATGTGACTATGATGTTGACAAAGCACAGACCGGCATCGTTTATATTGACGAAATTGACAAGGTCTCACGCAAGGCAGAAAACCCCTCCATCACCCGTGACGTTTCCGGTGAAGGCGTACAGCAGGCACTGTTAAAACTCATTGAAGGCACCATTGCCTCGGTACCTCCACAGGGTGGTCGTAAACACCCGCAGCAGGAGTTTTTGCAGGTTGATACCGGTCAGATATTGTTTATTTGCGGTGGTGCGTTTTCCGGTTTGGAAAAAGTGATTCAGTCACGCTCCTCAGCATCCGGTATTGGTTTTGCAGCAGAAGTCCGTAGTCATGAAGACGAGAAAGACATCGGGAAACTGCTGCTGGATGTGGAACCGGAAGATTTGGTCAAGTACGGTTTGATTCCGGAGTTTGTCGGTCGTTTGCCCGTTGTTGCCACGCTTGAGGAGCTGGACGAAACCGCCCTGGTACGAATATTGGTCGAACCTAAGAACGCCCTGGTTAAACAGTATCAGCAGTTGTTTGATATGGAAGGCGCTCAACTGGACATCCGGGAAGAAGCATTGCAGGCCATCGCCCGGCGTGCCATGGCCCGCAAGACGGGTGCCCGTGGTTTACGCACCATCATGGAGAGTACATTGCTCAACAGCATGTATGAATTACCGTCATTGGAGAATGTTTCCAAGGTCGTGGTCGATGAAAGTGTCATCGATGGTGAGTCAGAACCATTTATTGTTTATGAGAATTTGCCTTCCAGTGCAGTTTCGGGCGAATAGCCGTAGTTTTTGACCTGCAATTCAAGTCAGGATAAGGGCACCAGCCAGCAGCTTGCTTGCCTGGCCTATAAGCATTTCGTTTAATTTTCACGACTATGTTCCCACGTCGCTGACATGCAGTTATGTCTACGCAAATGTGAACATGAGTCCATATAATTGTAAGTCCCGCTGAATTTAGTATTGATTTTTCCAATCCCGAGCCCATATTTGCCCTGAATAACTTGAAGGGCGCTTCGCCCTGAATTACATTTGTTTGACGGGCCGGTTTTCGACACTCGACAAGCGGCATGATTGATAAGGAATATGATGGCAAAGTCCGAAACAACAAAACCTGAAACAGTGAGCCCAGATTCACCTTCACTTGAGCAGAAAGGTAGTATGCAACCCACGCCGGTGCTGTCGCTGCGCGATGTGGTGGTTTATCCCCATATGGTCATTCCACTGTTTGTTGGACGTGACCGTTCGATTTTGGCGCTTGACCAGTCCATGAATATCGACAAGCGAATCATACTGGTTACGCAGCGAAGCGCAGAAATTGATGATCCGGCCCAAACCGACCTGTTTGAAGTAGGCACACTGGCAACCGTTTTACAGTTACTGAAATTACCGGACGGTACCACCAAGGTGCTGGTTGAGGGTGGTGAAAGAGTCAGAATCAATAAATTTATTGACGAGAATGGTTATTTTGAAGCCTGGTGGGACCTGCTTCCTGTTGATGAGAGTCGCGCTCCCCAGGAACTCGATGTGGCCATGCGTTCGTTGGTATCCGTGTTTGAACAATACGTCAAACTGAACAGGAAGATTCCACCTGAATTGCTTACCACGTTGGCTGGTATTGAGGATCCAAGTCGTCTTGCAGACACCGTGGCTGCGCATCTGAGCATCCGGCTTGAAGAAAAGCAGGAATTGCTCGAGATGGGCAGTGTTGCTGAGCGCATGGAAAAACTCATGGCACTGGTCGATGGTGAGATCGAGGTGTTGCAGTTGGAGAAACGTATCCGTGGCCGGGTTAAAACCCAAATGGAGAAAAGCCAGAGGGAATACTATCTGAACGAACAAATGAAGGCGATTCAGAAAGAACTGGGTGATATGGATGACGCACCTAACGATATGGATGACCTGACACGCCGGGTTGAAAAAGCCGGCATGAGTGCCGAGGCCAAAAAGAAGGCTACATCAGAGCTCAACAAGCTGAAAATGATGTCACCGATGTCGGCCGAGGCAACCGTGGTCAGAAATTATATTGACTGGATGTTGAATGTGCCGTGGAAAAAAAGCAGTCGCATTCGCAAAAACCTCGCAGACGCTGAAGCAATACTTGAAGCCGACCACTATGGGTTGGAGAAGGTCAAGGAACGGATTCTTGAATACCTTGCCGTACAACAAAGGGTAAAAGTCATAAAAGGGCCTATTTTGTGCCTGGTCGGACCACCGGGTGTGGGCAAGACCAGCCTGGGACGTTCCATTGCCAGGGCAACCGGTCGCAAGTTTGTACGTATGTCATTGGGCGGTGTACGTGATGAGGCCGAAATCCGCGGTCACAGGCGTACTTATATCGGTTCCATGCCAGGCCGCGTACTGCAAAACATGGCCAAGGTGGGTACACGTAATCCGTTGTTCATGCTCGATGAGTTGGACAAGATGTCCATGGATTTCAGGGGTGATCCTTCCTCAGCACTTCTGGAGGTTCTTGATCCGGAACAGAATCACACGTTTAATGACCATTACCTTGAGGTGGATTTCGATCTATCCGACGTGATGTTCGTGGCGACTGCCAATACGCTGAATATCCCCATTCCGCTTCTGGATCGTATGGAGGTTATTCGTATCCCCGGCTATACAGAAGATGAGAAGTTGCATATCGCGAGTAAGTATTTGTTACCCAAACAAATGGAACAACATGGTTTGCAGGAGACAGAATTGCAGATCAGCGACCAGGTATTGGTTGATATTGTCCGTTATTACACACGTGAGTCCGGTGTCCGTAGCATGGAGCGGGAGATCGCCAAGATCTGTCGTAAAGCGGTTAAGAAACTGGCACTTGATAAAAAGCTCGGCAAGGTTCCTGTTTCGGCACGTAACCTGCAGTCCTACCTGGGCGTGCGACAGTTTCGTTATGGTCTTGCTGAAGAAAATAACGCCGTTGGCCAGGTGACTGGTCTCGCCTGGACACAAGTGGGTGGAGAGCTACTGCAGATTGAAGCAATGTTGATGCCGGGCAAAGGTAAACTGGAGCAAACTGGTCAGCTTGGTGACGTAATGAAAGAATCGATCCAGGCCGCCATGACGGTGGTCAGGAGCGGGGCGGAGGATCTCGGGCTGGATCCGGATTTCTATCAGAAGTTCGATTTACATGTGCATGTTCCGGAAGGTGCTACACCCAAGGATGGCCCAAGTGCGGGGGTTGGCATGTGTACAGCGCTGGTGTCGGCTTTAACCAAAATTCCGGTGCGCGCTACGGTTGCCATGACTGGAGAAATTACACTTCGCGGCACGGTACTGCCGATTGGTGGTTTGAAAGAGAAACTACTGGCCGCACATCGAGGTGGTATCGAAACCGTTATTATTCCATCTGAAAATGAAAAGGATCTGGCAGATATTCCAAAAAACATCCTGCGTAAACTGGATATCAAACCTGTCTCAACCATCGATGAAGTACTTGCGATCGCCCTGGTTGAATTACCCAAGCCGTCATCCGGGGCCGTCGGACCGAAAACTTCGCTTACAGAAGTTGCCAAGACAGAAACCAGACCACATTGACAATTTACCCTGCGGTAAAACGCGGGGTAATGTTTTTGAGACCCGAAATTCTTCACAAAACATTTCAACTAACAGGTGATTGGCTGAAATATTGACAGAATTATTTTTTTTCTTTCAATCGTCAAAAATCAGTCTTCTTAGTTATATGAGTCAGTTGGACGTCGATATTAATGCAAAAAGTTGAGTTATTGCTTAATACCTGTTGCGTCGTGACAGAGTCGTGTATTAACATGGCTGTTCGGCTTGCAGGCCTTTATTTGTAAGGCCTTGCGGGAGTTTAGTCAACTTTCGCAATCAGCGGATTTTTCAGTGGGGGTTAGACGCTGAAGATCATGTTCAAGTCTTCACCATACACAATCGAAACTTAAAAAAATGGAGTGCATTAATGAATAAATCTGATTTAGTAGATGCAATTGCGGCCGATTCCGGTCTGAGTAAAGCGGATGCCGGTCGGGCTCTCGACGGTTTTACAACTGCTGTAACCAAAGCGCTGAAAAAGAAAGATTCCGTATCACTGGTTGGCTTCGGTACTTTTTCTGTTAAACACCGTGAAGCGCGTGCTGGTCGTAACCCACGCACCGGCGAAACCATCAGAATCAAAGCGTCAAATAATCCTTCATTTAAGGCTGGTAAAGCCCTTAAGGATGCCGTAAACTAGCGCGCCTTCGGGCGGGGGTGCTTAGCTCAGCTGGGAGAGCATCGCCCTTACAAGGCGAGGGTCGGGGGTTCGATCCCCTCAGCACCCACCATCGTACGTGGAGTGGTAGTTCAGTTGGTTAGAATATCGGCCTGTCACGCCGAGGGTCGCGGGTTCGAGTCCCGTCCACTCCGCCATATGAACGAACAAGGCGCCTGCAGGGC
>Ga0316201_10003554_pt1 | contig 11504 bp, 9 predicted proteins | sample CS6wburrow_MG_FD_204516 | JGI IMG/M metagenome (GOLD analysis project Ga0316201, IMG submission 204516) | Coastal sediment microbial communities from Delaware Bay, Delaware, United States - CS-6 worm burrow | ecosystem: Environmental > Aquatic > Marine > Coastal > Sediment | place: USA: Delaware... | reverse complement strand
GGAGCGACACCGCGGACCGCTGGCTGGCGGGGGACGATGACCTTATCGACTTCGCGGCAAGTCATGGGCCACAGCTGCGCGCATGGGCTGTTGATCGGCGCGTCAACAATGCGCGCAACGAGGGTGAAGATCTTATTGAGGCGGCTTCGTAAAAGGCTGCATTGAGACGACCAGTGTGCCGGGCCCGGTATGCACTCCGAGGGCAGCGCCGATTTCTGCCATCGTCAGGCGTTCGATCTGTGGCAGGCCCTGCCGCAACAGAGTGGCAAGTCTATCTGCGTCATCGGGACACGTCGCGTGGCCGACCGCGACATTTAATGGCCCCTTTCGGCGTGCGCGCCGCACCAGGGTGCGCGCAAATTTGCTGACGGTGTCGCGTCGGCCAAACACACATCCGGCCGGTGCGATTTTGCCATCCGCTGTGGTACGGACAAATGGTGTGACATGCATGAAGCGGGCTGCAGTTTGCACCCATGCCGGTACCCGGCCGCCGCGTACGGCGTAACTCAGGTCCCTGAGCATGCCGTAGGTTTGCGTCTGTGGGATGAGTTCTTGAACTGCCGCAATGGTTTTTTCCACGGACAGGCCTGCATGCGCACATTCCGCGGCAAACACGACCAGCAGTCCCTCACCCAGTGATGCATTGAGCGAATTGATGACATGGATCTTGCCCGGCGCATTGATCCTCTCTGCCGCGGAACGGGCCGCCTCGTAGGTGCCGCTCGCCGCGCTCGTCAGGTTAATGGACAGGACATCCTCGAAATGACTGGCAAGAAACTGGAACTGGCGGCGAAAATCGCCCGGTGCAGGCTGCGATGTTGTCGGGTGTATCGGATTTGACGCCAGCTCCGCGAAAAACTCGGTGGACGTGATACTGACCTTGTCGAGGTAACCCCTGTCGCCGAACTGCAGGCGGCACGGGACCATGTGAATATCGAGACGTTCGAGATCCTCATCGGCGATGTCAGCGGCCGTGTCCGTAATCACGGCAAACCGGCTCGCGGTGTCGTGACTGCTGTGCGTTTGCCGGTGCATGTCGTCGGCCTTTTCTGCACTCACCGCACCGTATTCACGGCCAATATTGAAAACGTCTTCGGGATCGTTAACGTGAATGTGAATCTTGGCTTTGCGCTTGGTTCCGGCCAGCAACAGTGAATCGCCGATTTCGGACAGCGCCTCACGCAATTTGCGCCGGTTGATGTCGGTGCCACTCACTACGCATTCGGTGCAGTAACGAAATTCCGAGTCCTCACCGGACCCGGCCATGGCGACCTGTGACATTTCACTACGCAGTACCGTTAAATCGGGCTCGTCCGCAATGCGGCCATCGATGATGTATTCAGACATTCCGCGCAGCAGCTCGACGAAACCCTTGGCGCCCGCATCGACGACGCCCGCCTTGCGGAGTACGTCCAACTGCTCGGTTGTTTCGGCGAGAGCGGTGCCAGCTCGCTCCATAGCCACCTTCATCATTGCTGGAAACTCGCCGTCCTGAACATTCGTGACGTGCGTCTGAATGGACTCGGATACAGCGGCGATCACTGTCAGGACCGTGCCTTCGCGCGGTTGCGACAGGGCGTCGTGCGCATATTCGGAGCCTTTCGCGATGGCAGAACTGAACGTATACGGTGTGAAGCGTGTACGGTCTCCCGCCGAGTCGCTGATACCCTGGAAGAACTGCGCAATGATAGCGCCGGAATTGCCTCTCGACCCATCAAGCAGGGCGTCCGCGACTTTCGCGAGCAACGTGCCCAGGTGTTTATCACTCTCCTGTTGCAATACGGGCAGGGCGGATCCAAGCGACAAGGTCAGGTTCGTTCCCGTGTCGCCATCGGCAACCGGAAACACGTTAATGTGATTCAGAAAATCCTGTGTGCCTATGACGCGATGGATGCCCGATACGAGTGCGTCAGCCAGCGCCGCACCGTCGAGATACTTTGAGACAGAATCACTCAAGCGCGCTGTTACTCGCGTGGCAACAAGAACGTCGATCCCTGATGTTTGAGAATGACACCGTCCGTGGTGATCTCGGTCACGACCGGGCCTTCATCGAGCTGCGAATTCTCACGATGCTTCTTCATATTGATGAAAACGAAGCGTTCGCTCGGATCTTCCGCGTAGACATGAATATCGATGTGCAGCTCGGGCAAAGACAGCGTGCCATTGAGACGCAGTTCATCGATGGTCATCAACCGCGGGCGACTCTGCGATGCCGTCTGCGTCGACGCGTTAACAGGAGCCGTGTTCGCAGTCTGCTGCGGAGCTGGTCCTGTCGCTGTCGTGTCCGGCGCCGGCTGGTTTTGCCGCGCCTCCGCGACACGCTCCTCGAACGATGAGCCGGCAGGCTGGCTTTGCTCAACGGGTGTTTGCTCAACCGGTGCTGGCGTGTCAGGCACGTCTTCTTTGCGCATCAGGACGCCGAACAGAACGACGACATTGACGAGCAGAAGCAATGCCAGGATCCATAGCCATTTGAACGATTGTGGTTCGCCAGAACTCGACGGGACGTTTGAAAATTCGGCGCCGGATTGTTCCTGGCGTTCGGTTTCAGACTTCTTGAGAGCGTCCAGTATGAAAGACATGCATTACTCCTGGGCGAGTCGTGGGATAACGAGCCGCGGCGTACTGTCAGGGTTGAGAAGTGTGTTGATGATGATCTGTGTCTGGTGCCCGGCAAGTCCGTCAACGTCCAGCCGGTTATCTCGCTGGAACAGGCGAACCTTGTCCGCCAGGTCGTCGTCAAATATATCGGGTGTCTGTGAGGCGGTCTGGTAACGGAGGTCAATGGCGGCAAGGCTCTGCCGCAGCCAGACTACGCCCGGACCGCGGGTTCCTGGCCCCAGCGCTTCTGATGAGCCATTCGGTGGGCGCCAAAGAAGCAGGAATTCACCGAACCACATGTCGGTGACCTCGTCGAGTGTGTGCGTCACCGCGACACCGCCGATAGAGAGTTCGACGTTCGCACCGTTGATCGCGGTCAATAAGACGTCATGTACCGCACCCCTGCCATCAATGAGCGTCAGAACTGCCGGACGGTCAAACTGCTTCAGACCGCTCCAGGAGCCACGTTGAAACAGGCACTCATAGCCGGCCGCGGCGGCCTGCGCGCAGCCTGTCCGGCCGCTTTGGTACTCGATGCCCCACAAGTCGAGCAATGTCATCATTGCGGACTCGGAGCTCGTGAGTCCGCTGGCAAGCTGCAACTGGGCGTCGAGCGAAACTGCCGGGTCACCCTCGTCTTCGATGTTGTTTGCCGTCTCGACGGAGGTGGCCACCGGTTCAGGCACGGATTCGGGCAAAACCTCGACAGGCGGCGGGTCGATGCTGGCATCGATCAGATTACGGCGTTCATCGAATGCCTGCAGGAAGCCGGCAACAATGACGACGGCGGCGCCGAGTCCAATGGCCGGAATCGCCCAGCGTGGCCATGTGCTGTTCTCTGTCTTGCCGGTGATCTCGATGGCAGCTCGCCGCACCATGCGGCGATTAACACGCCGGCTCTCCACGGTATAGGCACCGAGCAGGGCGCGGTCACAAATAACATTGATGAGCCGCGGCACTCCCTGGGAGAGGCGAAACACCTCACGCTTTGCGCCGGCATCGAAAACCTCACCAAGTGCGCCGGCCACCTTGAGTCGGTGCTCGATGTACTGAGCTGTCTCATCGCGGGATAACGGTTCGAGGTGATAACGGCCCGTAATGCGCTGCGCAAGCTGCCGTAAATCATTTCTTGCCAGCAGGTCGCGCAATTCGGGTTGCCCGATCAGCACGATTTGCAGCAGCTTCTGTTTGGCAGTTTCCAGGTTCGTCAGGAGGCGAACTTCCTCGAGAACGTCCGGTGCGAGGTTCTGTGCCTCGTCGACGACCAATATGGTGCGGCGGCCGTCGGAGTGCGCGTCGAGCAAGTGGTGATTCAGTGTGTCGATCAGCGCCTTGATACTGCTACGGTCCGCGGGCACGGCTATGCCAAGTTCCTCACAGATCGTGACAAGAAATTCACGGGCCGACAGTTGCGGATTCAATACCACGGCAACGTCCGCATTGGCCGGCATGCGATTCAGCAGCAGCGTGCGAACGAGCGTTGTTTTGCCCGTGCCGACCTCGCCGGTCAGCTGCATGAAGCCGCCGCTCTCCGTGACGCCATAGACGAGATGCGCCAGGGCTTCGCCGTGGCGCTCGCTCATGAACAGATAACGCGGGTCGGGCGTTATCGAGAACGGCTTTTCATTGAGACCAAAAAAGCTGGTGTACATTATTATTTGCCGTAGTCAGGCCCCTCAACAGGCCTGATTCTACATGACTCAGGGCCTCTCGAGAGTGCGGGCGCGGCCAACTGACAGGTTTCCGAATCGGTCGCGAATATCGTCCACCGCCTCATCCACGGCGTTCGTCGCCGAATAATCTTCGCTGGAAAACAGGTCCCGCTGCTCCGCCGGAGACAGCTTGCTGCTTCCCACGCCAAGCAGGCGGACGCGCGCACCGGGGTTTTCCTCGAGCCACGCGCGCAGCAGATCACAGGCGATGTGGTAGATCTGATCCGTACTGTTGACCGGTGGCTGCACGCTGCGCTGGCGCGTAAACGTCTGAAAGTCATCCCGGCGGATCTTGATCTGGACCGTGCCGGCCTGCAATTCAGATTTTCGCAGCCGACCCGCCGTAGTTTCGGCCAGGCGCAGCAACTCACGCTCCATATCGCCACGCTCATCGAGATCGACGTCGTACGTTTCTTCCGCGCTTACCGATTTTTCCTCGCGTTCGGCGACGACCGGGCGATTATCGATGCCAGCAGCGCGTTCGCGCGCCCGCTGTGCAAACCGCCCGAACACCGATTCCAGATCACGATCCGGCGCGAGCCGCAAATCAGCCACCGTGACAATGCTGAGATGCTGCAGCCTGGCCAGTGTCTGCCGGCCGATGCCCGGGATAACCGACACTGGCAGCGGGTCGAGTTTTTCCTGCGCATTGCCGGACGTGATAACGGCCAGGCCGTCCGGCTTGTCGAGGTCAGATGCAATCTTCGCAACGAGTTTGTTTTCGGCTACACCAACCGACGCCTTTAATCCGGTTTGCGCCAAAATCCGGGACTTGATAAGTGACGCGATCTCGACGCCGCTACCGTGCAAATTGCGACTCGCGGTCACGTCGAGAAACGCCTCGTCGAGCGACAGTCCTTCCACCAGCGGTGTGAACTGCCGAAAGATTTCGAATATCTGCTTCGACACGCTCTTGTAATGCGACATACGCGGAGCAACGCGTATGAGATCCGGACAACGGCGCAGTGCATCTGCCATCGACATTGCGGAGCGGACGCCGAACTCGCGCACTTCGTAACTGGCGGCTGCTACGACACCCCGGTTGCTACCGCCGCCGACGACGACGGGCTTGCCGCGCAGTTCAGGATTGTCCCGCTGCTCGACCGATGCGTAGAAAGCATCCATGTCGACGTGCAGGATCGTGCGCGCAGCTGCGACCATCTCAATTGGCGCGCTCGACAATGAAGCGGGCGAGCCAGCGCAGCGAATCTGCGTCGTTGCCGAAATCGTCCAGTTGTTCGAGTGCGCTGCGCAGCAGGCTGTCACAGCGCGAGCGGGCCTCGTCGATGCCAACGAGCCCGGGGTAAGTCGCTTTGCCGAGGCGCTGGTCTGCACCTGACCGCTTGCCGATGACCTCGGTTTCGCCTTCGATATCCAGGATGTCGTCCTTGATCTGAAATGCGACGCCGATCGTGCGGCCAAACGCATCAATCGCAGATACGCGGTCCCCAGGCAGGTTTTCGCTGAGCATTGCAGCGGACACGACGGATGCGTGGATCAGGGCGCCGGTCTTGAGGGAGTACATGTGCTCGATCTCGTCTGCGCAAAGCATTTGACCCTCTGCGGCGAGATCCATTGACTGTCCCCCGGTCATGCCGATCGAACCACAGGCATCGGCTACCAGCTTGACCAGACGCGCGCGGGTTGTGGGCGCCACGTCCCGGGCCTCGGCGAGGACACTGAACGCCAGCGGTTGCAGGGCGTCCGCGGCGAGAATAGCGGTGGCCTCGTCAAACTGGCGGTGCAACGTGGGTTTGCCGCGGCGGATGTCGTCATCGTCCATGGCCGGCAGATCATCATGCACGAGGGAGAACGCGTGAATGAGCTCTATAGCGGCCGCGGGCGCATCAAGTAGCGCTTCGTCGAGGTCCAGACATTCACCGGTGGCATACACCAGTAGCGGCCTGACACGCTTGCCGCCGTTGAAAACGGCGTAGCGCATTGCATCATGCAGCCGTTTGGGTGCCTGCGTCGCCGGCGGCAGGGCATTATCCAGCGTATCGGCTACACGTGCCGTGTAGTGCGCGAGACGATTCTCAAAAGAAGCTGACAACGTGTTCTCCGCCACGAACAGAAGGGCTACCTAGCGTACACGGAATTGCAGCCAGTCTGCAGCAAGCCTGGGCTATAATTCGCGTCCCTTTTCGCGCACTGAAAGAGATCTATGCGGGCAATTGCCAAAGCCCAGCCAAATATCGCGCTGATCAAGTACTGGGGTAAACGCGACACAAGTCGCAATCTCCCGGCTGTTGGCTCGATTTCCATCACGCTGGCCGATCTGTACACCACGATGAGCGTCGAGTTCGACAAGTCGCTGGATGCCGATGTGCTTGTCGTCAACGGCGCCGACGACAGTCTAATGCTGCCGCGCGTATCGCGTTGCCTCGACACTGTCGTTGGTGCTGAACGGCCGCATGCGCGGATTGAGAGCGAGAGTAATTTTCCGATAGCGGCCGGCCTCGCGTCATCAGCATCTGCGTTTGCCGCGCTGGTTGTCGCTGCCGATGCAGCCGCCGGGCGGGAAAATAGCAAAGCACAGTTGGCCAGCCTCGCAGGCCAGGCATCCGGGTCGGCCGCGCGTTCGCTATTTGGTGGGTTCGTTGAGCTCAGGAACGCTGGTGACGATATCGCTGTCAGCGAATTGCGTGGGCGAGACGATTGGCCGCTACGAGTGGTGGTAGCGGTCACGGCAACGGGCCCGAAGCCGGTAGGCTCAACCGAGGCGATGGAGGTGAGTCGAAATACCTCGCCGTTCTACGATCGCTGGATCGAGCAGCAGGATGCCGATCTCGATGAGGCCAGGGCGGCGATTGCCGGCATGGACTTCGCACGGCTGGCCTCGGTTGCTGAACACAACTGTCTCAAGATGCACTCAGTCATGTGGGGCTCGCGGCCGCCAATGATTTACTGGAACAGCACGACGCTCGCCTGCATGCAGACGATTCGCGATTTGCAGTCAGCCGGTATCGCGGTTTTCTTTACTATTGATGCCGGTCCGCAGGTCAAAGCGATTTGCACACCAGAGGACGAGGCAGCGGTTCAGCAGGCGCTTGCCGCAACGCCGGGTGTCGAGCAGGTGCTTGTCAGCGAGCTCGGGCTGGGCGCGGCGCAGATCAACGATGACTGAACAACAGGTTCTGGCAACAGCGAGTGCGCCCGGCAAAGTCATATTGTCCGGCGAATACGCGGTCCTGGTCGGCGCACCGGCTGTCTGTATGGCGATCGACCGGCGGGCCTATGTAACAATTTCGGCGAGTGATAGTGAGTACCATGTTGTCCGTCGTGTCGGAATCGATAATACGCCCTGCCGATTCAAGAGCAGCGGCGGTGTCATCGAGTGGCTTGATGGGGGTGACGATTTTGCCTTGCTTGAGGCCGTTTGGGAGACCGTCGGTTTCGAGCCGACGTCGAACGTGTCATTGCAGCTAGACACACGCGAATTTTTGGACCTCGCGACCGGCAACAAAACGGGCATCGGCTCGAGTGCCGCCTTGACCGTGGCGCTCACAGCAGCCCTTGGTGAATTGACTGCGCATGCAGCGGAGCCAGCGACTGCCGCATTCGATGCACATCAGAAATTTCAGGGCGGCCGCGGCAGCGGAGTTGATATTGCGACGAGCGTCGCTGGTGGATTAGTCGAGTACGTCATGAATGGACACGAGACGCATCAGTTAAATTGGCCCGAGGCACTTGTCTACGCATTGATCTGGACCGGTGCGCCGGCCAGCACAACGCAAAAGCTCGATCGCCTGGCCCGCAGTAAACCGCGCCCATCGCGCGCGGCGCTGGTGTACTCGTCCCGGCGACTCAGCAGAGCCTGGTGTGAAGGGCGAGCAGACAATATTCTCAATGAGTATCACGACTACATTGACGTGTTGCGAGAATTCAGCGTTGACCACGATATCGGCATATTCGATGCTGGCCACGCAGAGCTGTCTCTTGCGGCCCGAGCCGCCGGACTCGTCTACAAACCCTGCGGGGCAGGGGGAGGCGACGTTGGCATCGTCCTCGCTACCTGTGCCGCCGTGGTCGAGTCGTTTCTTGGCACCGCGCTGGGCGAGAGTGACCAGATCCTCGACGCGAGGCTGGACGTACAAGGTGTGCAATCGGAGCGAACAGATAATGGGTGACTCGCGCATAGGTGGCCTGTACCGGCTGAGTGTCCCGGAGCGCATTGATGAGCTGCAGCGCCGCGGCTGGCTGAGTGCCGCGGATGCCGAACAGCTACGACAGGGCCGGTCGACATTGTTGGCGGCAAGCGCGGACAAGATGGTCGAGAACGTGCTCGGTGTTTTCGGCCTGCCTTTTGCCGTCGCACCGAACTTCATAATCAACGGCCGCGATTACATCGTGCCCATGGTTGTAGAGGAGCCATCCGTTGTTGCTGCAACGAGCGGCGCGGCGTTGATGGCGCGCCCGACCGGCGGCTTTACGACATCGTGTAACGAATCACTGTTGATTGGGCAGATTCACATTCATGATGTTGATGACTGCGCTACGGCTGTCGAACAGCTGAGCGAAGCTCGTGATGAGCTCCTCGAACTCTGTAACATCGTGCATCCGAGACTCACGAAGCGTGGCGGTGGTGTGCGCGACATAGAGCACCATGTTCTTCGCCTGCCGAACGGAGACGCCGCCCTGGGTGTACACCTGCTCGTCGATACACAGGATGCGATGGGAGCCAATCTCGTCAACGCAATTTGCGAAGCGGTTGCACCGCGAGTTGCAGAAATTTGTGGTGGCAGGGTTGCGTTGCGGATCCTTTCCAATCTTGCAGACCGATCGATCGTTATGGCGCGTGTGAGTTACCAAGTCGATGACGACATTCGCGATGGCATTGTGCTTGCAAGCGATATCGCAAGCGTCGATCCCTATCGCGCGGCGACACACAACAAGGGCATCATGAACGGCATCGATGCTGTCGCAATTGCCACCGGCAATGACTGGCGCGCCATTGAAGCCGGGGCGCACGCATATGCAGCGCGGGGCGGTCAGTACGGCCCGCTCGCCACCTGGTCTGCGGGTGCCGACGGCACACTGGTCGGTGTTATCAGCCTGCCGCTCAAGGTCGGTACGGTCGGCGGCAATTTCGACGCCAATATTGGCGCAGTCTTTGGTCTCGGCATCAGCGGTGTCGAGAATGCGACAGAGCTTGCCGGGCTCATGGCGTCCGTCGGTTTGGCACAGAATTTTGCGGCATTGCGCGCCCTCGCCACGAGCGGTATTCAGGAAGGGCACATGAAACTGCATGCACGCAGCGTAGCGAGCAGTGCCGGTGTTCCTGATGAATTATTCGATGATGTCGTTGCGGACCTTGTCAGTGGCGGTGATATCAAGGTTTGGAAAGCAAAGGAGCTTGTTGAGCAAAGAAAGCGGACTAAAGTTGCGGAGCCGCCTGACGGAGTGGCGGCAGGAAAAGTCATTCTACTCGGGGAGCACGCCGTGGTTTACGGCAAGCATGCGATCGCGGTGCCGATACAAAATGCAGTCTCAGCGACTCTGCGTGACGAGCCGACTGATCTTGAGATCCCCGAACTGGAGGCAATGATCGCGCTGATCAAGAAGGAGCTTGGCGTCGAGGACTCACCGTACTCAGTGAACATTAGTTCTCGTTTACCGGTTGCCATGGGCCTGGGCGCATCCGCGGCCTATGCTGTTGCCATCGCGCGCGCCTTCAATTCAAAACACGATCTCGGGCTCGACGATATCGCCATTAACGAAGTCGCCTTCGAATGCGAAAAGCTGGCACACGGAACACCATCGGGCGTTGACAACACGATCGCAACCTACGGCGTGCCCATGTTGTTCAGGAATGATGAGTCATTGCATGTGCAACGCCTGCCAGATGCCGAAATGCCGCCGCTGGTTATTGCCTGCAGTCATCAGTCGGGGCGCACCAGGGAACAGGTAGCCAATGTCCGTGAACGGCGCGAGCACAATTCAACACAGTACGACGCAATTTTTACGCAGGTTGACGAACTCAGCCTCGCCGGTGCCAGGGCCATGCAAGACGGTGACTATGAGGCACTCGGCAGGCTGATGAATATTTGTCATGGGCTTCTGACGGCGATCGAGGTTTCCACGCCAGAGCTTGAGAGCATGGTTGCGCTGGCACGAGCAGCCGGCGCCGTCGGTGCGAAGATGACCGGTGGCGGGGGAGGCGGTTCGATTGTTGCGCTGTGCCCCGGACGTACCGCGGAAGTTCGCGAGACGCTCGAGTCCGCTGGCTACCGCACGCTGAGCTTAAATTGAGACAAGGGTTGCGAACTTGAACGAGGCACACCGAATCGTATCGTCAGAGGCGGAGGAGCTGATTCTCGTCGACACCGATGATAATGAGGCCGGATTTCTGTCCAAGGCGGCCTGTCATGACGGTGCGGGCAGGCTGCACCGCGCGTTCTCGTTATTTCTCTTCAACGCCGACGGAGAGTTGCTACTGCAAAAGCGCAGTGCCTCCAAACGGCTCTGGCCCGGATTCTGGTCAAACAGTATTTGCAGTCATCCACGTCGTGGGGAGTCGATGCAGGTCGCGACTGAGCGACGACTCCAGGACGAGTTGAACATGAAGTGCGAGCTCGAATTTGTTTACAAATTTGCATACCAGGCGGAATTCGGAGACAGCGGATCAGAGAACGAACTTTGCCATGTCTATCTGGGCCGCGCTCCTCTGGAGGTTGATCCGAACGCGCATGAAATCGACGCGATTCGGTTCATCTCTGCGGCTGATCTGGATCGTGAGTTTGGCGAAAGTCCGGAGACACTGACACCGTGGTTCGCACTGGAATGGCAAGCACTCACAACGCAATACCGCGATCAGCTAGCGGAATTCGCGAACCTGTAGGTTCGACATCAGTGCTCGTAGCCGGCTGCTTTTCCCTCGAAAGCAGCCATTCGTCCGGACGTATACTCAACGGCTGGTACTGACCCAAAGCGGACATTGCGGTTGGCAGTTGTGGTCGAGTTAAAGCGATTGCTGAAGGTTTAGAGTGTTCTTGCGCCATATCTCGAGGAACAAGCATGAAGGGACTAATTACTATTTTGTTGATAGTTATCGCTGCTGGAGTCGGGTATCTGGCGTTCAGTGAATACCAGAAACGCGAAGTGGCGCGAGAAATTGCGTACGAACTAAAATATCCCGGCGTACGATTGACCAAGAAGTGGATCGGCCTTGCGAGTTTGAAATGCGAATCT
>Ga0316201_10003553_pt1 | contig 11507 bp, 13 predicted proteins | sample CS6wburrow_MG_FD_204516 | JGI IMG/M metagenome (GOLD analysis project Ga0316201, IMG submission 204516) | Coastal sediment microbial communities from Delaware Bay, Delaware, United States - CS-6 worm burrow | ecosystem: Environmental > Aquatic > Marine > Coastal > Sediment | place: USA... | reverse complement strand
ATGTCACGGTATTCTTTTACGCCTGCATCATATGCCTTGGCCATGGTTTAACTCCTGCGCTATCGCTGGTTGATTCGAGCCGGAAATGGATCCTTCGATCGGGTGCTGAAGGATAGGATTGCGCCTAACCGCATTTCCAATAGATCCTATCTTCAAATCCCATAGACCCACGTCTATGTGTCGTTGTCGAACGATACAAAAGAGAGCGACTGACCCACCGAAGGGCCGGGTTCACTGACTCCTTGAAAACGTCCAACGCGTTGAAAACAAAGCTAACAGCCCGCCTGATCTGGGCTGTGGTCTGCAACCCCTGCTTGAAGGGAGCCCGGCGGGGGCGGAACCTGCGCGCCACTGTCGTGCTGCCGCCAGAGTGTGTCGCCAGGACATACTCCGGCGCGTTGCCGATATCTGTCCGGGCCGTGATGGTAATGCCACGCCCGGGAATGTCAATTTGTGTTCGCCGTGATTCGTGATCGAGACCGCAGATCATGTCAGACGCTCCGGGGGGCCAGGTCGTCCACCTGCCCATCCTTGTCTGCCCCTTCAGCGGCCGCCTGGGACACTTCGAAATCACCGTACACCCGAAACAGGGTGCGCAACGCCGTTTCCTTGTCCGAGAAGAACGCATCGCGCCCCAACTGCTCCACGACACCGCCGCGTTCGAGCAGGCTTCGCACCTGGTGCTTGAGCCCGCTGAACATCAACTTGACCCCGAGCTTCTGCAGCCGGTCGGCGACCTCAAGAATCTTCTCCTCCCCGGAAGCGTCGATATCGTTGATGCCGCTGCCGACGACGAGAATCGCCCTGGCCTTTGGAAAGTCGGATTTCGCTTCTAGGATAATGTCTTCGAAATAAGCCACATTGACGAAGGTCAGCGAACCGTCGAAACGTACGGGTACAAAGAAGTCGCTCATCGGTTTGAGACGGTTCGCGCGGATACCACCGAGCGTGCCGTCCGCCTTGCGCGCCACAATGTCGGCACGCGGCTTCATCGTACGGATCAGAAAGTGCAGCACCGTCAGCGCGACACCGAGCAGGATCCCGTTGGCGATGGCCGGGGCCATGACCAGCGTGGCGACAAAGGTCACGACACCGATCGACGCGCCCACCCGGTCGACGTTCCAGGCCTGGACCAGCGGCCTGATTCTGATCAGGCTGAACACCGCCATCATAACGATTACCGCCAGCACGGCCTGCGGCAGGTGATAGAGATACGCGGTAAAAAACAGCAGCACGAGCACGACGGCAATGGCGCTGACGATCGCGAACAGTCCCGTCTTCGCCCCGGTACGCGCAGCGACCGCCGATCGCGAGAACGAACCGCTGACCGTGAACGCGCTGAAGAAACTGCCGGCGATGTTGGCCAGCCCCTGGCCGATCAGCTCTTTGTTGGCATCCACGCGTTCGCCGGTGCTGGTCGCGATAGCCTTGGAGATCGACGTGGCCTCCATGAAGCCGATCAACGCCATGACCAGCGCCGCCGGCAGCAGCGCCAGGACCAGATTCCAGTGCACCACCGGCACCTCGAGGCTGGGCAGACCCTCGGGGATCACGCCGACGACGTCGCCACCGGCCGACAGGGTCACAAGGCCGTCGTCGACGCTCTGGAAGCGCCACCGCCGCCCGTCTGACGCAGTATTGTTGTCGGCCGCGCCGCCGGCGAAGAACCGCGGCTGACCTTCATCCTGCTCAACCGCGCGCATGAACACGTGGTGCAGCTCGACCCGCAGGCGCGTCACGTCGCGCTTGGCCTGGGCCTGCTCGAACTCCAGTGCCGGCAACTCGGAGCGCACGCCAGCCGCCCCGGCCACCGCGTCGAGATCGCCGTCACGCTCCAGTTCTTTGGCATGGCGGCTGATACTGGCCAACTTGGTCGTGATTTCGGCCATGCGGGTTTTCGCACTGTCCAGCTGTTCGACCTTGGCGAGTATCTGTGCATCGGCGATCTGTGCGGTCTTGACCGTAACCTTGTGTTCGAACCCGATCAGCGCACTGACCACGGTCGCTGCGAGCACCGCGAACAGCACGCCCGGCAGGCGCGGCTGTACGCGACGCAGGCCGGCAATCAGCAGCCAGGCGCCCAGCGCGAACCCCAGCGTCGGCAGGTGGACATCGGGTATCTGCCGGACAACCCGCCACAGGTCGGCCAGGTAGTTCTCGGTGCGCGGGAACGGCACGCCGAGCACTTTACTCAGCTGGGACAGACCGATGATCAGCGCTGCGGCGTTGGTGAACCCGACGATCACCGGGCTCGACAACAGGTTCACGACCGCCCCCAGTTGCAGGGCACCGAGCGCAAATCGCAGCACCCCGACCATCATCGCCAGCATTATGGAGAGCTCGATGAACGTAGCCGATCCGGGCGTTGCCAGCGGGATCAGCGCCGCGGCAGACATCAGCGACAGCATCGCGACCGGCCCGGTATGCAGTTGACTGGAGGAACCCCACAACGAGGCGACGATCACCGGGACGAAAGAGGAGTACAGCCCGTACACAACCGGCAACCCGGCCAGCTGAGCGTAGGCCATGCTCTGTGGCACCAGCACCAGCGCGACCGTGATGCCGGCGACCAGGTCGGCGCGCAGGCCGCTGCGGGTCATCGGGAACCAGCGCAGAAACGGCAAGAACCGGGACAGGATTTCGTACACCAAATACTACCCAGGTGAGAGATGTTGACGGCGACGCAGTGTCCATGGTTTCGCGACCCATGGCCAATCGATATTTCAAAATCTACCGATAGACTTATATCTATGGATCAGCGAATCGCCCCGCCAAATGCCCCTGCCCATCCCGGCTCTGGGCGCCAGCGCCTGCCGAACAGGCCGGCCGCCTGGCCGCCGATGCCGGTCCGCAACGCCCCGCCCGGCAGCCAACGACCGGCGGGAGTCATGCTAACCTGCGCCCCGCGAACGGTCGGATACGGGTCAGAAAGAGCTGCCTCAACCGGTGCGGCGTCGGTATCGAAAATGCCTTTTCATGGTTCATGCCCGCCGGCCATGTGTGCCTGGAGACGCCTGAACCGAGGTAGCCGCAATTTCCGGCACATCGGCAAGCCGATCGATCCAAATTGAGAAACCAGCCCGACAGAGCACCGCCCCGAAAGGGCAACCATCACCGCAAGGAAACACCCTGTAGTGGAACGCAAATTCGAGAATCTGCTGTATGCCAGCCGCTGGCTGCTGGCGCCCATCTACTTCGGCCTGAGCCTCGCCCTGCTGGCCCTGGGCATCAAATTCTTCCAGGAAGTCCTGCACGTGCTGCCGGCCGTTCTCGAATTGAAAGAGACCGATCTGGTGCTGATCGTGCTGAGCCTGGTCGACATCGCACTGGTCGGCGGACTGATCGTCATGGTGATGCTCAGTGGCTACGAAAACTTCGTGTCCGCCATCGACATCAAGGAAGGCGACGAGAAGCTGGACTGGCTGGGCAAGCTCGACGCCGGGTCGCTGAAACAGAAGGTCGCCGCGTCGATCGTCGCGATATCGTCGATCCACCTGTTGAAGGCATTCATGAATGCCACGCAGATCGATAACGACAAACTGATGTGGTACGTGATCATCCATATCACGTTCGTGCTGTCCGCGATGGGCATGGCATTCGTCGACCGGCTGAACCGCCACTGACGGCAGGGGCAACGCGCGTCGCGACGCCCGGCGCGCAGTCGCTGCCAGGGGTGGCCCGACACCGGTCGTTTACCAGGCCACACCACAAGGTGCCTGTTCCCGGATTGACTGGAGGGAGTGACCCGAGAGACCGGCCAGGGGGCGCACCGCGTCACGGGCAATTCAGAGACGATCGGCGCGACGTCAGCTGTCGTCTTCGAGCGCCCGATCAGGATCCCAGCCGGCGTTCCTGGCATTCTCGACGGCAGCGGCATAGATGCGCTGGTGTTTCTCGCGCAGGTCTGTCGGCAAGGCCGACGGCAGTCCGCCGTACGGCTCCCAGGCCTTCGACACTTTCGCGTACAGGTCGTCGATCGTACCCTGACTCCAGCCGGCGCAGGTCTGCTGTTCGGGGATCAGACCGAACACCCATGCATCGCGGATGATTCTTCCGGTGAGATTCATCGCGCCTTCCGGATCCTTGTCGATGCCTATGTAGTCGCTGTTCTTTCGCATTTCCCATTGGGCCCCGCCCAGGTAGTCTTGCGCGCAGTGTATCAAAAGGCCAACACCGCTTTATGCCGGCGACATCAGCAGATCCGACCATCCTCGATTACCTGCGTCACGGCACGCCGGTCGGCGGCAGCCGCTTTCGCGGTCACGGTGTCGACGACGCGCTGTCGGACACAGGCTGGCAACAGATGCGCGAAACAACAGCGGCGGTCGGCAACTGGCAGCACATCGTCAGCTCACCGATGCAGCGTTGCCGGGCGTTCGCCGAATGGCTCGGCGAGGAACACGATCTGCCGGTCGAGGTTGTCACGGATCTGCGCGAGGTCGGCTTCGGCACCTGGGAAGGCAGGCAACGCGACGAACTGAAGCGGGATCGCGGCGACGAATACCGCGCCTTCTACGCCGATCCGGTCAACAACCGGCCGAGCGGGGCCGAACCGCTGGACCAATTCGGGGCGCGCGTTGCGGCGGTGTTCGATCGGCTGGTCGAGCGTTTCGGCGGCCAGCACCTGCTGGTGGTGTGTCATGCCGGAGTGATACGCGGCACCCTGGGCCATGTGACGCAGGCACCGGCCGTGAACTGGTACCGCACCGAAATCGACAACGCCGCGATCACGCGATTCGCACACGATCACCGCGGCCCACGCCTGGTCGCGCACAACTGGCGCCCAAGACTGTAAACTGCGCTTTCGGTCAGGTTCGGTGGCCGCACAGCATTCAGACGGAGACGACCATGGCCTTCGCACGCCTAGCCTTTCGCGTTCTATTCATCCTGTTGATACTGCTGGCCGTCATCGGCCTGCTGTTGCCGTCATCGACCGCGGTGGAACGCTCGATCGTCATCTACGCCGCACCGGCCAAGGTATTCCCCCACCTCAACGGCATGCGCGCATTTCACGCCTGGTCGCCGTGGTCGGCGATCGACCCGGAGACCGTGTACGAGTTCTCCGGCCCCGAGCAAGGCGTGGGCTCACGCATGAGCTGGTACAGCGGCAATCAGCAGGTGGGCCAGGGCAGCCAGGAGATCACCGTCAGCCAGCCGCATCGCAAGGTCGAGACATCGCTGGTTTTTGGCGACAAGGGCAACGGCACCGCCACCTTCGTGCTCGAACCGGACGGTTCGGCAACCCGCGTGCGCTGGCAGTTCAGCACCGAGTTCGGTTGGGACCTGTTCGGGCGCTACGTCGGCCTGTTGCTCGACAACATGATCGGCACGCAGTACGACACCGGCCTCAAGGATCTGAAAGCGATGGTTGAGCGCACAAACGCGCCGCCGCAATCATAGATGGCCACGCCGCCAGACGGCTCATCGATGGCGGCCGGTAAGTCCGATCCACAACAGAGCGACCAGTACCGCCCCTACCCCGAGCCCCAGCCATTCACTGTCGACCCGCCAGCGTCCGCCGCTGAGCATGACCAGCACTATAATGCTGGCGACACCCGCCAATACAAAGACTGAAGCTAACCAATGTTGCCGCGGACCGGACATCCTTATACTCATCGAACCAACTCACGGGGGAATAATGGCAGACGCACTGGGGCATGACAGCTACCTGATCGACACCGGGCTCTACGGTCCCTTGCATGCCGCCTGCTACCTGATCGCCGATCACGGCGAGTTGGCGATCATCGACACCGGCACACAACACTCGCTGGGCCGCGTGCTCGACGCCATCGCCGCGGCGGGTGCCACGCCGGAGCAGGTGCGCTACGTCATGCCCACCCACGTGCACCTCGATCATGCCGGTGGCGCCGGTCAGCTGATGCAGGCCTGCCCGAATGCGACCCTGGTGGTTCACCCCAAGGGGCTCGCGCACATGGTCGACCCGAGCAAGCTGCAGGCGGGCGCGACCGCGGTGTACGGCGAGGCCGCCTTCCAGCGCGATTTCGGCGAACTGCTGCCGATCCCCGAACAGCGTACCCAGGCCGCTTCCGACCTGGCCTGCTACCCACTCGGCGAGCGCCAGATCCAGTTTCTGGACACCCCCGGCCACGCCAACCACCATGGCTCGCTGTTCGATCAGTCCAGCGCCTACCTGTTCACCGGCGACACCTTTGGTCTGGGTTACAGCGAGTTTCGCCAGGGTAGGTCGCCCCTGCTGGTCGCCACCACGACCCCGGTCGCCTTCGACCCGGATGCCTGGCAGACCAGCCTCGATCGCATGATGGCGATGAATCCAGGCGCCTGTTGCCTGACCCACTTCGGCCGCATCGATCACCCCGAGCAACATGTCGACATGTTGCGTGACAGCATCCGCGCGCATACGGCGATCGCGCTGGCCGAGGAGCAGCGGGGCGAGGAAGGCCGAGAGCAGAGACTCCGATCGGCCGTCGATCGCATGCTGGTGGATGCCGGTTGCCGCTACAGCGACCTGTCCGAAGACGCCGTGCGCAAGATATTCGAATCGGATATCGAACTGAACGCACAAGGTCTTGGCATCTGGCTCGCGCGGCGGGCAAAAAAACGCACATAAGCCGTCGCTTGGATCCGACTCACGAACCGGCGACTGCGACGACGCGTTGCTGTCATTACCCCTGGGGCTGCCGGTATAATCCGCCAACTTCGCGAAGCCAGTGACCAGCATGCAACAGACAGACGACCTACGTATCAGGGCCATCAAAGAGGTGGACTCGCCGGCCCTGCTCCACGAACGCCATCCAATATCGGCCGCGGCAGCCGAGACCGTATTCGAGTCGCGCGAGGCCATCCATCGCATCCTCACCCGCGAAGATGACCGGCTGCTGGTCGTGGTTGGCCCGTGCTCGGTACATGATCCGCAGGCCGCGATCGACTATGCGAACCGCCTGCTACCGCTGCGCGATCGCCTGAAAGACGACCTGATGATCGTGATGCGGGTGTATTTCGAGAAGCCGCGCACCACGGTCGGCTGGAAGGGCCTGATCAACGACCCGGACCTCGATGAGAGCTTTCAGATCAACAAGGGCCTGACGCTGGCGCGGCAGTTGCTGTTGCAGATCAACGAGATGGGCCTGCCGGCGGGCACCGAGTTCCTCGACCTGATCAGCCCGCAGTATGTCGCCGACCTGATCAGCTGGGGCGCGATCGGGGCCCGTACCACCGAGAGCCAGGGCCATCGCGAACTGGCCTCGGGGCTTTCGTGCCCGGTCGGCTTCAAGAACGGCACGGACGGCACCATGGGCATTGCCGTCGACGCCATGCGCGCGGCCGAACGGCCGCACGTCTTCCTGTCACTGACCAAGGCCGGTCGCTCGGCGATCTTCAATACGACCGGCAACCCTGACACGCACGTGATCCTGCGCGGTGGCCAACGCCCGAATTACGACACCGAGTCCGTCGCCGAGGCAACGGCCGAGATGGTCAAGGCCGGCGTGACGCCGAATCTGATGATCGATTTCAGCCATGCGAACAGCCGCAAGCAGCATGACAAGCAGGTCGAGGTCGGTGAAGACGTGGCGCGCCAGATCCGCCGTGGCAACGACAACATCATCGGCGTCATGATCGAGAGCCATCTGGTTGGCGGCCGCCAGGATCTGGGCAGCGACACAGACGGCCTGATCTATGGCCAGAGCATCACCGACGCGTGCCTGGCCTGGGACGACAGCGAGCCCCTGCTCAACAAGCTGGCTTCGGCCGTCCGCAAACGGCGCGAAGAGCGCAAAGCCTGAGACGGCGATCGTGCACGATCGCCAAACGCGGCGGTCACACCTCGCGTGTCTGTCGCCGCGACCGAATCCATGCAGCCGACCGCCGCCTGCGGGGCCGGTCGATGCGCACCACTCGAAGGGCCCAAGGGATCGGACTCGCGAGATCGCGCGCCACGAACATCGGCCACGCAGGGATGCATCGCAAGGCCGCGAATCGGCGGCAGCGGCTTGGGTATTTATCTGGCTTTCGGGTGTAGATCGACCGAACGGCGATCCGTCCAGGCTGGCGTGGATGCCATCCCCGGGTGCAGTGGCATCGCTGCAGTGACTGCAGGACGTGATGCCGGTACGACAGGCGTGCCGCATCGCTTGACGCGACACGGCACGCCCGCTGGATTACAAGGCGACGACGTTGTCGGCTTGCGGGCCTTTGGCGCCCTGAGTCTCATCAAACTCGACGGCCTGGCCTTCGATCAGGGAGCGATGTCCCTCACCAACGATCGAACGGAAATGGACAAACAGGTCTTTGCCATTCTCACGCTCGATAAAACCATAACCTTTGCCGTTGTCGAACCATTTGACGGTTCCCTTTTGTCTATCTGACATTACTTAAGTACCTAGAAGTTAAACACACGTTTTGTTCGGCTCAGAGAGCGAACTGCTGCCACGAGTCTTTGGCAATGCGATAAAGTGTTCAATGTACGGTGAGTCTTTGTAGGAAACAGCGGATCGAAACGCTTGAAAGGCGAGGCAAAAGTTCATGCAGCGTCGACACGTTACCTAGCACTGGCCGCAAATGCAAACCTGTTGAGCCAAATAAGCCCAGGCGGGTGCGCCGCGCAGCGCTCGCAGGCCGGTCGGCCGGCGGCCACGCAACCGGGCCCGGGCCGCAACCGGTGCCGCCAGAACCTGCCATATCCGCGTTGTCGACCTGCCCTCGCCCCCGGATAAACGGCGCCCGGCGCACGGCCGACCCACCCGCGTGACGGGGAAAGCGGCGGTGCGACGCCGATAACAGGCCCCTGCCGCGTGCGAATTACGCTCGAACTGCCGGATGCGGCTCAACGATCGACCGGCTGTCGCCACAGGCCCTGGCGAAGGATCGTCGGCGAAGCGACCACGTGGCGGCGCTCAGAGGTCGTCGAATCCGGCCTTGCGGAACCACTCCCTGGCCTTTTCCTCGTCGCGTTCGACGCCGGTTCCCTCGCGGTACATCATCCCGATCGTGGTCATGGCGCCTTGCAGGCCCTGCTCTGCGGCCTTGCGGAACCACTCCAGGGCCTTCTCAGCGTTCTGCTCGACACACTCGCCCTGCATGTACATGAAGCCCAGGCCGTGCTGCGCCAAACCCATGCCGGATTCGGCAGCGGCTTTCATATACTTGAAAGCGAGCATTTCGTTGGCGACCATGCCCAGGCCGTTCTGCGCCATGATCGCCATGCGGTACTGCGCCTCGGGATTACCCTGCTCCGCGATCGGTGCCAGATTGCGGGTTGCCGTGGGGAACTGCTTCGACTCGAAGGCGGCAATACCGCTACTCAGGTTCATATCCAGCCCGTGGTCATCACTCATGGTGTTCTCTACTCCTGTGCGGCAGCGTGCCTGGCCGGTAGTCTCCGGGGCGGATAGCCACCCGGCAAAAAACCTGAGCGCAGACACGCCCCTGCGTGTCAAAAAAGCCGTACTGAAACTCCGGCGTGGCGCGACCGCGCTCATGCAGCGCGACGCGTATGCGCTGTTCCAGCGCCGGGTCGAATTCGAATCTCAACTCCAGGTCGCTGCGTCCCTCGCGCAGAAAATCCAGGCGCAGCTCGCGGGTCCAGACCTGGTGGCCGGGGAATATGCGATTGCTGGCCAACGCCGCGATCGGATCCGCCAGGCACGCCATCGAGCCACCAAACATGCCGCCGCCCGGGTTCCGATTCGCCGCCAGAGGCAACAACAGGCGCGCCCGACGCCAGTCGGCGCTGAGCTCCAGCACCCTCACGCGCATCGTGCGAAACGGTGGATACCATTCGAGCCGCCGGGCCGGCGACAGTCGATGTCGCAGCGATTCTGGAATCCGCATTGCCTTATACCACCGTGAAGTTCACCACAAACGCCGCAAAGCGACAGGTAATACCGCCACAAATCACACGCCGAATATGGCCTCGAACCCGGCTACACTGCACCTTGTACCAGCATTGAAAGCACGCCGACCGCACCGGGTCTGCGGCCCCCATCAACGAGCATAACCACCGCCACCATGCAGACAGCACTAGCCGACTTTATCCGCAACACGCCGGCCGGCGACGAGGCTGACCGTATTTTGCGCGCCTGCGTGCACTGTGGTTTCTGTACGGCGACCTGCCCGACCTATCAACTGTTGGGCGACGAGCTCGACGGTCCGCGTGGCCGGATCTACCAGATCAAGCAGGTGCTCGAAGGCGAACCGGCCAACTCCACGGTGCGTGAACACCTCGATCGCTGCCTGACGTGCCGGGCCTGCGAGACGACCTGTCCGTCCGGCGTCGACTATCACCGGCTACTCGATATCGGTCGGGCTACTGTCGAACAACAGGTGCCCCGTTCGCTGCCGCAGCGCCTGTTGCGCCGCGCGATGATCGAGGTCATGGCCTACCCGAATCGTTTCACGCCGCTGTTGCGCATCGGACAGACACTGCGACCCCTGATGCCGACGGCACTGCGCAGCAAGGTCCCGCCGCTGGTATCCAGACCGCGTGTACCGACCCGACACACGGGCAAGCGCAGCGTGTTGGCACTCGACGGCTGCGTGCAGCCGGGGTTGGCTCCGCAGATCAATCATGCACTCGCGGACATCCTCGACCGACTCGGCATCACCGTGCAGGCAACGCCCGGCGCGGGTTGCTGTGGTGCCCTGCCACACCATCTCAGCGATACCGAGCGTGCCCGCGAGATGGCCAGGCGCAATATCGATGCCTGGTACCCGGCCATCGAGGCCGGCGCCGAGGCGCTGGTGGTCTCGGCGAGCGGTTGCGGCGCACACGTTCAGGATTACGCCCACCTGCTCTCGGACGACCGGCAATACAGCGAAAAGGCGGCCAGGATCGTCGACCTGCTGCGCGACCCGGTACAACTGCTTGCCGAAGCGCCTCTAGAACAACTGGGACTGCGACCGCGCAGCGCACGCGTCGCCGTCCATACCCCCTGCACGCTGCAACACGCACTGAAACTCAACGGCCTGGTCGAACAGGTGCTGCTGCGCCTCGGCTATGAGCTGTGCGCCGTGGAAGAGGGTCACCTGTGCTGCGGTTCGGCCGGCACCTATTCCATTCTACAAGGCAAGCTGTCCGGACAGCTGCGGTCGCGCAAACTGCACGCACTCAAGGTCGATCACCCTGACCTGATCGTGACCGCAAACATCGGTTGCCTGATGCACCTGGATGCCGGTGATCCGCTACCGGTCATGCACTGGCTCAACCTGTTGGCAGAAGACATGGCTGCCTGAATCCGGCAAGCGCTGTCGCCGCAGTCCGGCGCCTTGCCCGGGCCTGTCTACCCGGTGGCGTCAAGTCGAGTTGCACCCCGGTGGTTGTCAGCCCCGGACAGACACGAAGATTCGCACCGCGGACGATGCACGGGAAGACGGCCACAAGGCGCACCCCGGCAACGCCACCGAAAGTGTCTTCACATGGCCCTGCGACATGCCGGCCGGCATGCGCTCAGACGTGGAGCTGCTCGCAGATCCAGGCCCGCCACTGCCTGAGCAGGCTGACGTGCGTTGCGGCAATCGCAATCCGCGGC
>Ga0316201_10003552_pt1 | contig 11507 bp, 6 predicted proteins | sample CS6wburrow_MG_FD_204516 | JGI IMG/M metagenome (GOLD analysis project Ga0316201, IMG submission 204516) | Coastal sediment microbial communities from Delaware Bay, Delaware, United States - CS-6 worm burrow | ecosystem: Environmental > Aquatic > Marine > Coastal > Sediment | place: USA: Delaware... | reverse complement strand
CGGGTCGGCTCCTCATTCCAGTTTTGCCGCAGGTGCATTCTGTGTACAGAAGCGGCAGGCGGTTGGAGTAGCAGAAGGTGCGCTATAACAGGTGTGCCGAAATGGAACAATCAAGTGGCATGGGATAACCCTAAGTCCACAACAGAGACAGGTCAGGATCTATGCGAAGAGTATTGACAGACAATAACCAGGTGGCAGCCACGACGGCAGGCAGTCAGGAACACGGTGTCCGACATGTCTTCCTGCAGCTCACGCTGGTAACGCTAATGCTGATTGCAGCGTCGCCGGGCAAGGCGGTGATCGGGGCAGAGCTCACATCGCCGGCTTCTGAACAGGATGCCAAAGCGGCAGACGCTGCCGCCAGCCCGGATAGCGGGAAAGCCGCGAGTGAAGCGCCACTGGCGAAAGGACCGGATCCAAAGTGGCAGCCACCCCCGATGCCTGAACCGGCGCCATTCGCGAATGTTGATCTCCCCCCCGAGCAGATCAAGGAACTGGCCGACAAGTGGGGCGTCGAGCTGCTGGGGATGCGCCTGACAACGGCCGGTTACATGCTGGATTTCCGTTTCCGGGTCATGGATGCTGACAAGGCATTGCCGCTGTTCGACCACCGCATCAAGCCCCACATCGTCGCGGAGCGCTCGAACATCAAGCTCCCGGTACCCATGTCGACCAAGGTGGGGGCGTTTAGGCCCACCAACCGCGGCAAGAACATCAAGGCCGACAAGACGTATTACATGATCTTCGGTAACCCGGACCGTCACGTGAAAGTGGGCGAAAAGGTCACGGTGGTGATCGGGGATTTCAAGGTTGAACACCTCATGGTGAACTGAAAAGGTTGATACAGGCTATGAATAAAATGAAACTCAAGACAACTATGACGGCTATGCCCCTGCTGCTGGCGGGGTCGCTTGCCATGAATACCCATGCAGGGACACTGGACCCGGTACTCGAGGACGCTATCGCGGGAATGAACCCGGGCGATAAAGTGGATGTGATTATCCGCTGCACGGACCCGCTGGACCCGGCGTCGGTAGCCCCGGAAGATCTGCTTCCGGCGCTGAAGAACAAGGCCAATGCCTGCCAGACCTCATTCAGCAACGCGATGAAAGACATCACAGTTGAACAGCAGGATAACCTGTGGATCATCAACGGTATTGCGGCGAGGGTCCCCGTGGCGTCACTCTACGGGCTGGTCCATCGGGCAGGTGTGGATGTCATCTACCTGAACGAAACAGTCGAGCTGTCACCGGAACCGGTGCTCACCGGTGCACCCGGCAACCCGCCTTTTACTTACTGGAATATCAGCGAAATCCGCGCCACAGATCTGTGGGCCTTAGACCATTACGGTACCGGTGTGGTGGTGGCAACCATGGACAGCGGAGTTGATGCGAATCACGCGGACATCGGCCCCAGGTGGCGTAACGGCAGTAACAGCTGGTACGACCCGAATGGTCAACATGCCACGCCCTTCGACGCCAGCGGTCATGGCACGGGGGTAATGGGCCTGATTGTCGGTGGTAACGCCGGCGGTTTCGATATGGGTGTCGCGCCGGATGCGCAGTGGATCTCGGTGAAGATCTTCAATGACCAGGGCCAGTCGAATCTTGCCAAGATTCACCAGGGCTTTCAGTGGTTGCTGGACCCGGACAATAACGGGAGTACAGATGATGCTCCGCACATTGTCAACAGCTCCTGGGTTCTGCAAGGCACGGAAGGTCAATGTCTCGGTGAGTTCGCAACAGATATCACAATGCTAAGGACGGCGGGTATTGCCGTGGTATTTTCTGCCGGCAACAGTGGACACAAGTCCGATACCAGCATGGAGCCGGCCAATGACCCGGGCAGCCTGTCGGTCGGTGCTATCGATTCGTCCAGGCGTGTTCTCAGAACCAGCAGCCGTGGGCCTTCCGCCTGTGACGGCGGTATCTATCCGAAGCTCGCAGCGCCGGGCAAGGACGTGCTCACCGCCGGTCTGACTTCTGGTGGAGCCAATGCCACCAGTTATGCGTTCAGCACCGGTACTTCCTTTGCGGCGCCCCACGTCGCCGGTGCCATGGCGGTGCTGAAGAGTGCGTTTCCCGGTGCGACCATGGCCCAGATCGAATCGGCTATCAGTGACGGGGCGTTAGACCTGGATGCGTTCGGTCCGGACAACGACACGGGCGCCGGTCTGGTCGATATGGTCGGGGCCTACCTGCTGTTGAGTGGCTCCAATCCGCCGCCACCGCCACCGCTGGACACAGATCAGGACGGTGTGGCTGACGACGAGGATAACTGCCCGGCCGACCCGAATCCGGGGCAGGAGGATGCCGACAATGACGGTATTGGTGACGCCTGTGATCCGTTTACTGATTCCGATGGTGACGGTGTGGACGATGCCGTGGATCTCTGCCCGGGTACACCAGCGGGTACCGAGGTGGACGCCAACGGCTGTGCCGCTACCCCACCGGACAATACTCCGCCTTCAGCGGCGGATGACAATGCGACTATCGCCAAGGGAGCTGGTAACTCGGTACCGATCAGGCTCACGGCTAACGATACCGACCCGGACGGCACCATCGATCCGAACAGCATCGTGATCGTTTCCCAGCCGAACCAGGCGAGCGTCAGACTGCATAACGATGGCAGCGGCTACGTAACGTTCACGCTCGACAACAAGAGTGGCAAGAGCCGTTCGTTCAGCTACACCGTTCAGGACGACCAGGGCGCGACTTCGAATACAGCCACTGTCAACGTGACGGTGAACTAGTTGTCTGCCTGGTGGAAGGCACCACATTTCCCTGCACTGTGATTCTGGCAGTAAGACAGAAATAAACATCCCCTCTCCCTGCGGGAGAGGGGACCACTTGTGTCTTCTAACACCCTCTGCGATCTCTGCGCCTCTGCGAGAAAAGAGTGTTAGCTTTTATCATCAACTGGGTTTCCGCTTACATGAAAATCAACAACAACTGCCAGATCAAGCCTGATCGACTACACTTGAATCCATTCAGTAGACGTTATGCCTGCCGATCCATCTTTTACCTTAATAAGGAATGATATCAATGTTTTTCGAAAGTAATGCCGGCTCCGGTCGGGCGCAAAAGCTGCTGTCCTGGGGCGGTAGAGTAACATTCGCACTGGGTGTAGCAGCGGCCGTGCTTGTGCTCGGTGGTTGCGAAGCCAGCAGCGATGCGATGAACCATGACCACGCCGTCGAGCACCCGGCCGAGCATACCCAGGCCGCCGCTGAGCAGGCTGCTGACGATGCTATGGAGAGCACAGACGAGGCCGATCCGCATGCCCATCACCGGCATATGATGGAATCCAAGACCTACAGCCGTTCAGAGCACGACTACCAGCTGCCCGACCTGGAGCTGGTGAACATGGCGGCCGAGAAGACCAGCCTGCTCGACGAGGTCAATCCCGGCAAGCCGGTGATGGTTAACTTCATCTTCACCACCTGCACCACCATCTGTCCGGTGATGAGCGCCACTTTCGCACAGGTGCAGTCTGAGCTGGGGGCTGACAGCGATGCGCTGCGCATGATTTCCTTCTCCATCGATCCCGAGCAGGACACCCCGGAGCGCCTGCGTGAGTACGCCGGGCGGTTCAATGCGGGGCCCCAGTGGCAGTTCCTCACCGGCAGCCTGGCTGACAGCGTGGCGGTGCAGAAGGCGTTCGATGTTTACCGCGGCAACAAGATGAATCACGAGCCGACCACGCTGCTGAAAGCGGCGGACAGCGACACCTGGGTGCGGATCGACGGGCTCGCCAGGGCGTCAGATATCGTAGCGGAATACCATCGCCTGCTAGGGCATTAGTTGGAGCACAGTTCATGACATCTGTTGGAAATTATGCACGGGCTGCGGCGATTCTTATTGGCGCCATCTTCATGTTTTCTCATGCTATTTCTGCCGTCGCGCAGGAACAGCCCCCGGCCGCGGAGGCGGCACCCGACCCGCAGAGCGCTGCACTGGGTAAAAAAATGTACATGGAGGGCGTGCTGCCTTCGGGCGAGATTATGACGGCGATCATCCAGGAGGATATCAAGCTCACTGGCGAGCAGGTCGTCTGCGGTGCCTGTCACCGGCGCAGCGGGATGGGGTCGAGCGAGGGCCAGGATGTCGTGCCCGCGGTCACCGGCGATATGCTCTACCAGCCGTTGAGATTGCCAACGATAAAACCACCGCTGCCGCCGGCGCTTCGACCGGCCTACACAGACGAAACGCTGAAGCAGGCAATTCGTGACGGCATTGGTGCGGATGGTGAATCCTTCAGCCCGCTGATGCCCCGTTACCCGCTGTCCGATGCCGAGCTGGATAGTATGGTTGCTTTTCTCAAAACACTGAATACGGATCCCGACCCGGGCGTCACCGAGAAACAGATCCACTTTGCCACCGTCATTGCCGACTCGGTGGAACCGGAACAACGCAAGGCCCTGCTGGATGTGCTGAATACGTTCGTCGATCAGAAGAATGTCGAGACCCGTAACGAGAGCCAGCGTGCCGAGCATGCCCCATGGCACAAGCATTGGACCTTTTCACCCTATCGGAAGTGGAAGTTGCATGTGTGGGAGTTGCAGGGTCCGCCGGAGTCCTGGCCGGAACAACTGGAGGACCACTATAACGCACAGCCGGTGTTTGCGCTGCTGAGCGGGCTTGTCCCGGCAAGCTGGCAACCGGTTCACGAGTTCTGTGAAAGTTTCGAGATACCCTGCCTGTTCCCGATAACCGATCTGCCGGTGATCGATGAACAGGATTTTTATAACGTCTACTTCTCCAAGGGCATGACCGTGGAAGGGGAAGTCATTGCCCAGAACCTGGCCGATGACGGGCTGCTGGATACCCGGGTGGTTCAGGTCTACCGCGCCGGCGATGCCAGGGGAACAGTCGCCGCGGCGGCACTCAAGGGCGCGTTACAGGTGAGAGGCGCACGAGTGGAAGACGTTTCGCTTACCGACCTGGATGCTGAATCGGTGAACGACTTCTGGTCTTCGGTTATCGACCAGGGGCGCGGTGCGGTGGTGGTCCTGTGGTTGAGCGAGGCGGATACCCGGACTTTCTGGCAGCGCCCGGGTGCCGACACCGCTCCGGCGCGGATCTATCTGTCCACCACCCTCTACGGTAGTGACCTGGACCGGATTCCCGACAGCGCGCGTCAGCAACTGCGTTTTGTGCATCCCTACGAGATGCCGGACAAGTTGAATCGGCTGCTGATGCGGTCAACGGGCTGGCTGCGCTCCAGACGGATTTATGCGCCGGGGGAAAAACAGGTGCAGGCTAACGCCTATTTTGCGCTGAAAACGGCCGGAGGCGCACTGAAGGGCATCCAGGGGTATTTCGATCGCGAGTTCCTGCTCGAGGGCATCGAACACATGGTGGATAATGCCAACTATACTTCCGTGTATCCGCGCATCAGTCTCGCCCCCAACCAGCGCTTTGTGTCCAAAGGCGGCTATATCGCCCAGCTGGAGGCTGGCGAAAAGGCGCGCTTAAAGTCCGTTTCCGAGTGGCTGATTCCGGGCGCACGGTAATTTCTCTGCCAATTGGCCGATTTCCCCCTCGCCCTCTGGGCGAGGGAATCCTTCTTTTCAGATCGCGTTAATATTCAACGTCAACGCACTTACATACCGCCTCCCTAAAACACAAGTTTTAATTGTCCCAAACCGTTAGTAAAAACTATGCACTTTAATGCAAGGCTTTAGCTTTGTCTTTTAAGCCGATTTCAAAGAAGCACATAATAAAAAAAAATAGTCGTCATTCCCGAGTGTTTCTATCGGGAACCCAGTGGCCTTGCAGTATTTAAAGTCGCTGGATCCGGCTCAAAAGCATGCCGGGATGACAGGTATATGGATAGTATATATCTTGCTCTGAAACGACTTTCACTCCATAGTCGTTGAGTTGTGTAACAAAGACTTACTTATAACCAACCGGTACAAGGTAGGGTATACCCTGCCATCAAATACGGCCTGCATTTTCTGAAAAGTAGGGTTTTATCCTACTGCTTTCCATGTGAATTATCCGAATACTGTCACAAAGAGGAATAGCGCAAGGATGACTCTTGCCAGTTCCACTAAACAGATACACTGCAAATAAGGCGAGGGTATTCCACGTACGGCAACGGAAGAGCCTGATATATCCTACCGCTTGCAGCAGAAAAACAAGGCTAGTAAATAACACTTTTCAGGAAAATGACGAGCACGAGCAGGGACAGGTTGATATTTTTTAAAAATGGGAAATAATTCCCAGTATTGTTTCTGTAGATATTATTAATAAGGCTGATTTGTCGGAATACAGTGCATACATGTTGGCTGAATTCCAGTAATAAGAGTAACTGAGGAAATACTGCTCAACAAATTACGCTGTGTAAATATTCTATCTTTAGACAGGGGGGGGGAGGAAATTCACGCGGTTGACGCACTAACCAATATTGCTTCTGTAATGTGAATCAATTGCGGGGTGTGCCCAAAATGGTAACTGATATATGAGTATCCGCCAGACCCTGTTATATGCATTTTGTCTATTCATTCTTGCCACTGGCTTTGCACATGCGGCTTTGGTAGCAAATGATGATAACTATGGCATACCTGTCTCCAGAGTTCTTCTGATAGAAGCTCCAGGAGTACTCGACAATGATACGCTGAATGGTCTAAACGCTGGTGAAAACGGTGTAACTGCCATTCTTCACTCTGACGTCAGCAAAGGAACGCTGACTTGCCCGGGCGTCGGCCCTGGTTTATGTGAGGATGGATCATTTGAATACACACCGGGCACCGGATTCGATGGGCTCGACTCATTTCAATACCAGGCTGTATCCATCTCAACCTCAGAAACAAGTCCACCAAAAACCGTGACAATAACTGCCTGTAGCGGTGGTCCCCAAATCTACACCTGCTGGCTGGAAACTTCATATCTCAACAAGTTATCAGAGCTGGGCTACAACAACGCCTTTGTGGAAAGTTTTGAAGGTACGGTGTGGGATGTCGCACGCTCACCCGCTGCAGCCGCAAGCATTGAAAGTAAGGGAATTATCTGGACAAGCAATCATCCGGCTACGAATGGTATCACCACTGGCACCGGCCCTGCGAGAACCGGTATGTGGGGTGTGTACGATCCGAATCACGGGTATGCAACAGGTAGCATTGCTGAATGTACTGGTAATAATCCGCCAGTCCAGTGTTTCAGATACGATGGGTTCAGTGGAAGCATGCCTGGCCCGGATGTTATATATGGTGTTGGTGGTTATATTTCCGGTTTCACCGGAGCCAACGTAGACATTATTATCGAAGGTATTCCTCATGATGCAGGCAATGTACCTGGTCCCGGGCACCACTTTATGGGTGTTATCAATACGGCGGGGTTCAATGCATTTCAATACCGCGAGCTCGAAGGAAAAGTCGAGCAGCAGTTATTTATTTTTGGCGATGACTTTACTATCGCTACAAGTACGATGCTTCCGGTCAACAGTGCACCGGTGCTGGCAACAATCGGTGACCAGACAACAGACGAAAATGTACAGCTGAGTATCCCTTTGAGTGCCAGTGACGCAGACGACGGCGATAACTTGATTATTTCGATGAGCGGTGGGCCGGTCGGTGCAACGTTCTACGATAACGGTGATGGTACCGCGGACTTTTTCTGGAGTCCTGATTTTAACCAGGCAGGCAGCTACCCGGTGACTTTTACGGTGACCGATAACGCTATCCCGGCAGCAACTGCATCAGAAACAATCACCATCACGGTAAACGATGTGAATCGTCCACCGGTATTGAGCACAATTGGCGACAAGTCTGTAGACGTAAATACCGAGCTGAGTTTTCTGCTAACCGCCAGTGATCCCGATGGTAATAGTCTGAGCTTTGTGAAGAGCGGGGGCCCAACTGCAGCTTCGCTTACAGATCACGGTGATGGTACCGCGACGTTCAGCTGGACGCCAAACATTGGCCAGGCGGGTGACTACCCGGTTACTTTCACGGTAACCGATAATGGTGTGCCTGTAGCAAGCGACCTGGAGACGATTACCATCACGGTTATTGACCCCATAGTCGTCGATGTCACGCCGCCACAGGTTCAGATTAACAGTCCGGTTAACGGGGCTGCATTGACCGTCTCACCGCTCACGGTCAGCGGCACGGCCAGTGACGATACCGCACTGACTGGCGTCACCGTCAACGGTGTGGCTGCCACCCTTGGCAGCGGCACCTTCAGCGCCAGTGTGCCACTGGTGGCCGGGGCCAATACCCTGGCCGCAGTAGCCACCGATAGCAGCGGCAATACCGCCAGCACGTCGATCCAGGTCACGTATACGCCACCGGTGGGCAGTTTGCAATTCAGTTCAGCCAGTTACAGTGTGGTCGAGAATGGTGCTATTGCCACTATTACAGTCACCCGCGTGAACGGCGGCTCCGGTACCGTAGGTGTGAATTATGCCAGCACCGACGGCAGTGCTACAGATGGCGGTGATTACACGGCAGTGAGCGGTAGCCTGAATTTTGCCGATGGCGAGACAACAAAAACGTTCACGGTGCCCATATTCGATGATTTCGATTATGAAGGCGATGAATCGGTGAATCTGTCCTTAAGTTTTCCGACTGGCGGTGCTGACCTGGGCTCACTATCCACTGCGGTGTTGACCATCACCGAAGATGATCCGGTACCGCCTACTGGCAGTTTACAGTTCAGTACACCGACCTATACAGAGGCTGAGAACGGTACTACCGCCACCATTACAGTGACCCGTATTAATGGCAGTTACGGCACCGTCGGCGTTGATTACGCCAGCAGTGATGGTACCGCTTCGGCCGGCAGTGATTACACTGCAGTGAGTGGTAGCCTGAGTTTTGCCGATGGCGTCACCAGCCAGACATTTACCATCGACATCTTCAATGATGCTGATTATGAAGGTGATGAGACGGTCAATCTTACCTTGAGTAATCCAAGCGGTGGTGCTGGCCTGGATTCACCATCGACAGCTGTTTTAACCATTAAGGAAGATGATCCGGTACCAGCTGCAGGTAGTTTGCAGTTCAGTGCAGTGGCCTACAGTGCTGACGAGAACGGTGTAAGCGCGACCATTACCGTCTCACGTGTCGGAGGCAGCTTCGGCACCGTGGGTGTTGATTATGCCAGTAATGATGGTACGGCAACCGCTGGCGCTGACTATGCTGCGGTGATCGGCAGCCTGAGTTTTGCCGATGGTGTCACCAGCCAGACGTTTACCATCGACATCTTCGATGATGTTGTCTATGAAGGTAACGAGACGGTGGGCCTCATCTTGAGTAACCCGAGCGGTGGTGCAGGGCTGGGATCACCGTCGTCAGCAATATTAACCATCTCTGAGGATGATCCGGTACCATCCGCCGGCAGTCTGCAGTTCAGCTTGCCGACGTATAGCGTAGCCGAGAACGGCACTGTCATCTCTATCACAGTGACGCGTGTTGGAGGCAGCTTCGGTCTTGTGGGTGTGGACTACGCCAGCAGCGATGGTACTGCTTTGGCGGGAACAGATTACATTGCAGTGAGTGGTAGTCTGAGTTTTGCCGATGGTGTAACAAGCCAGAGTTTCAACATTGATATTCTTGATGATGCGGATTATGAAGGTAACGAGACGGTGTATCTCTCCTTGAGTAATCCTGACGGTGGTGCCGGCCTTGGTAGTCCAGCGGTAACAGCACTCACTGTCACAGACGATGATCCGGTTCCGACATCAGGCAGTCTGCAATTCAGTGACGCCGATTATCAAGTGAATGAAAAACGTACCAGCGCCAATATTACCGTTACCCGTGTGGGCGGTAGTTATGGCTCCGTAGAGGTGGATTATGCTACCCGTGATGGCAGTGCTATGGCCGGCAGTGATTACACTGCAGTCAGTGGCAGGCTGAGTTTTGCCGATGGTGTCACCAGCCAGAAGTTTAGTATCGAAATCCTGGGTGATGCAATATTTGAAGATAATGAGTCGTTGAACCTGATACTAAGTAATCCTACTGGTGGTGCAGGTTTAGGTTCACCATCGACAGCTTCATTGAGAATTACTGATGATGATACTCAAACTGATGATGGCAGTACTGGCGGAAGCAGCTCCGGCAGTATCGATTTAATAACATTGATGTTGCTGTTCAGCTTCTATCTACGAAGATTTTGCAAGAATATTTATAGCTGAAAGTTTTAACTTGGTATTCGAGCAGGATGCACTGCAGGTACAGGTAGAAAAACAGATTCAAAAACAATTCACCACAGAGGCGCAGAGGCACAGAGAAAAGCATTTCGTATTGTTAACTGCGCCTGTGGCGCAGTTAACAAAGTATAAAACTCTGTGCCCTGTGTGACTCTGTGATGAAATACTTTTTAGTTCTTGACTGTCAGGCTGTAAAAAATTATTGAGTAGCCTTGTCACCGTCTTTAATGATCTGGCAGTAGCTGCGATCATCGGGGTTTTCAACGGCATCGGCCACGGCCTCTATGAGCTGGTTCAATTCATCGGTGCTGATCGTCCGCATGACGCGGTTGATGATATCCATGTCTACATGGGCGTAGGATATCTCGCCATTTTTCAGGGTGATCAGCAGGCTGGCTTTCTGGTAATTATCGCGGCTTTGGCCTTCGTCGCTGTCAGTCTGGTCACGGCTGAGATCGAGCAGGCGATCATATTCGTCTTCGAGCTGTTCGATGAGATCATCATCCAGGTCTTCTGAAACCGAGACAGTGATGGTCTCATCGTTTTCTGTGGTGTGGTATTCAATGCCTCGCGCTGTTGTGAAATCTGTAAACAGTTTACAGATGTTGTGATGGAAAAAAATAAACTCAAGCATTGGACGTCGAAAAGTTCAACCAGTAAAAACGTTGATCAGATGTCAGGTGTATTGAGTATGCCCAGTACCACGGCTTCGCTGGCACCGGTGACCGAGGGCAGGTTGCCGGGCCTGTTGTCAAGATGACACTGCGCCAGCCAGGCGAATGCCATGGCCTCAACCCAGTCAGGCTGGACGCCGTGCATTCCGGTTGATTCGACCGGTATATTCGCAAGCCGCGATTGCAGTCGTGCAAGGCCGTAGCTGTTGTGCACGCCGCCGCCGCAAATCAATACCCGCTCAACATTCGTCTCACTCGCCAGCACGGCATCGGCAATCGTTGCTGCCGTTAGTTCACACAATGTGGCCTGCACATCCTCGGCAGGCAGGGCGTCAACATTGTGCTGTTGCAGCCAGTCCATGTTGAAATATTCGAAGCCGGTGCTCTTGGGTGGTGGCAGCTGGAAGTATTCATCGGCTTTCAAGCTTGCCAGCAGGGCATCATTGAACTGGCCTGACCGGGCCCATTCGCCGTTGTTGTCGTAGGGCTGGGATTTGTGCTGCTTTATCCAGCCATCCATCAGGTTGTTGCCCGGGCCGGTGTCATAACCAGTGACTGGTCGTGATTCGTCGGCGGGCAGCAGGGTGATGTTGGCGATGCCGCCGATGTTGACCACGCAGCGGTTCTCATTTTTGCTGCGCAGTACGGCATTGTGAAAAGCCGTTGCCAGTGGTGCAC
>Ga0316201_10003550_pt1 | contig 11509 bp, 10 predicted proteins | sample CS6wburrow_MG_FD_204516 | JGI IMG/M metagenome (GOLD analysis project Ga0316201, IMG submission 204516) | Coastal sediment microbial communities from Delaware Bay, Delaware, United States - CS-6 worm burrow | ecosystem: Environmental > Aquatic > Marine > Coastal > Sediment | place: USA... | reverse complement strand
CCGAACAGGCACCGCCGGCAATCCCGAGCGCAGGAAACACGGTGATATCGTGACACTGGTCCGTCTGCGACGTTTCCTGCGTATCGTCACCGTGGTCGCCACCGCGCCACAGGGAACCGAGCACACCGCTTTCGGGATCGGCAAATACGGCAGGACTGTCGACGATACGAGCTTTGCCCGGATCCTCGACCGGAATCTCGATCACGTCGATGCGAAACAGCGCCGTGCGATCGTCACCGGGAGACTCACCGATGCAACCTTCCAGCTCCTCTTCATCACGCACTGATGAGGTACCGGAGTTGTAGACGATGATCTTGCCGTCATCGCCGGGTCCCGAAACAACCGAATGCGTGTGCGAGCCGCGGCAGGTTTGTACCGCGCCCACCTGCACCGGCCGTTCGAGATCGCTGATGTCGAAGATGCGGATACCACGAAAGCGATCTGTGCTCACGTCTTCATTAACTCCCTCGCGGCCACAGTCGAGGCGGCCGCGGGTCTGCTCGACGGACATGATCAGCAGGTCACCGACGATGGACACATCGCCCTGCCCGCCGGGGCACACTACCGAACCCAGGAGTGCAGGCACGCCATCATCCTGCAGCCGATACGTGTTGAACCCGTGGTAGCTGCCGGCGACCAGCACATCTCCGGCAAAGGCCATGTCGGTGTTGGAGAAACTGAGCAGCGGAGAACGTTCATCACCCGCCTCTATGTCGTCGTCTTCGTTCTCGTTCGACAACAAATGGCCCGGCAGCTCGACCGGATTCTGTGGGTCAAAGAATCCGGCGGGCCGAGGCAACGTTGTCACGAGTCTCATGTTGCTGATTGCCTGGCCGGCATCGTCGATTCCAGCGGACAGGTTCGCACGCGGATCATCGGACAGGCCGATGAGCAGTGCATGCATCCGCTCTATTTCGGCGGTCTGGTCGTTCGTGATGTCCGACGTGAATTCGAACAGCACAGCATCGTACGCAGAGCCCGGCAGCTCCAGCAGTTCTTCGACCATCCGCACCGCGCCTTCGTGGTGCGCGATCATCAGCGTCAGGAACAGGCGGTCGAACGCCGCGCCCTCTGCGGCGGCAAGCTCAGCCATTTGTTCCGGCGTGGCCATACCGGCCATGGTGTGCGTCGTGTGCATGGCGTGGTGAGCCGTGGGTTCCGGCACAGGCTCGCCACGCTCGCGCAGCCAGTCCTGCATGAACTTGATTTCGTCATCCTGCGACGCATTGATACGTCCGGCAACGTCGATCAGCTCCTGCCGATTGGTTCGATCGGCCACAAGCGCGGCCATCTGGATAGCCTGGTGATGGTGCGGGATCATGTCCTGCATGAACTGCGAGTCGGCAGCCGAGTGAGATGTGTTGGCAATCGCGATTGCCTCTTCCGGACTCAGCTCCTTCACGGCCTCGCCTGGCGCACCTGGCTGAACGATGGGCGCATCTGCCAAGCCGATGGCGGGCTGTCCCGCAAGAAAGACAAGCAGCGCAACACTCCCTAATGGGTACACAGATTTGTAAATCGAACTCATGAACTCGCTCCTTTGCCGAGCCTTGTATCGTCAATTGCAACTCGCAGTTTCGCGTCAATCTATCAGAATGCGAGTAATATTGGCGTTAATGCCTACGAACGTCTCACCCGAGTACAAGAAAGCCGAGGATGCTTACCGCAGAGCGCGTGAGCCAAAAGAGCGCCTGGACTGCCTGCGGGATATGCTGCGGACGATTCCCAAGCACAAGGGCACGGACCACCTGCAGGCCGATATCAAGACTCGCATCAAGCAGCTGAGCGAGGAACTCTCTGGCCCAAAAAAGGGCGGCCGACGCGGTGGACCATCGCTCGTCGTGCGTCCCGAAGGCGCCGCCCAGATTTGTCTCGTCGGGCCGCCCAATGCCGGCAAGTCGCATCTGCACACGGAGCTGACCGGATCACACAGTGACATCGGACCGTACCCTTACACCACGCACCTGCCTGTGCCGGGCATGCTCCCCTTCGAAGACATCCACTTTCAGCTGGTTGATTTGCCGCCGGTATCGGATGACTTCATGGAGCCCTGGTTTGTCAATGCGCTGCAACCCGCAGATGGTGTGTTGCTCGTGATCGACGTCAGCGACCCCGAGTGCCTCGAACAGGTCCCAACGGTTATAGAGCGTCTGGCGGAAAAGAAGATTTTCCTGAGATCGGGCTGGCCGGGGCTGGATGAAACACCTGCCGCCGACACAGAGGATGAAGATGACCCGTTCAGTCTCAGCTTGCCAACCTTGCTGATCGCCAACAAAAGTGACCTCGACCCCGATCCCGGGGAAGTCGAGACACTCGAGGAATTACTCGGCTTGCGTTATCCGGCCCTGACCGTGTCGGCGAAAACCGGAGACGGTCTCGACGTGCTCGGTGCGTTTCTTTTTCGGGCGCTCGAGATCGTTCGCGTTTACACGAAGACACCGGGCAAACCGGCAGACAACGACAAACCCTTTACCGTACGTCGTGGCGGCACCGTGCTGGACGTCGCGCGCCTGGTGCACAAGGACATCGCCGAGGGCCTGAAGTTTGCGCGCATGTGGGGCACCGAGGTATTTGACGGTCAGCAGGTAGGTCCGGACCATGTTGTTGTTGATGGTGACCTTGTCGAACTGCATGTGTAGGAACTAATGGCAACTGAAAACAAACTCGTTAAGTACGAACTGCAAGACCGCGTCGCCACTATTCGCATTGACGATGGCAAACGCAACGCGCTGTCGCCCGAAGTCCTGCGCGGGATTTACGCGGCATTGGACCAGGCACGAACCGATCGTGCCATCGTGATCCTGACCGGGCGGGAATCCGTCTTTTCGGCGGGCTTCGACCTCAAGGTCATGCAGCGCGGCGGCGTGGAAGCGCTGCGCATGTTACGTGCCGGTTATGCCCTGACAGCACACGTCCTGAATTACCCGTTTCCGGTCGTCGCTGCCTGCAATGGCCATTCATTGGCGATGGGCGTCTTCCTCATGTTGTCCGCTGACTACGTGATCGGGAGCCGCGGGGATTTCAAGATTGCGGCTAACGAAGTGGCTATCGGCATGACCATGCCACGCGTTGCCGCTGCTGTGCTACGCAACCGCCTCGTATCGTCGGCCTATCAACGCGCGGTCGCGTTGGCCGAGTACTTTGACGTCGAATCCGCATTGAGTGCCGGATTCTTCGACGAGGTCGTCGACCCTGACGATCTGCTGCAACGCGCCGCAGCTTGTGCGGAGTCATACAAGGAGCTCGACCCGCAGGCGCACAAAGTCTCCAAGCGCCGAATGCGCGCCGCCCTGATCCGGAAGATTCGCTTCAGCATTCCACTGGATCTGATGGACGCCGGCCTGATCGGTTTGCGGCGTGCGAGGTCTCGCTAGATCGGACCGATTACTGGCCCATTTTTCCTAGTCTGTCTTTCGGTACCGCTGGAACCACGCAAGGATGTTATCGACCTTCGCAATGAGGTGAGACGGCCTTCTCACGATGCCGTGAGGTGCTTCCGGAATGCGGATTAGCACCGTAGGGACCTTTTGTAACATCAGGGCGTGGTAATACTGCTCGGACTCACCGATCGGCGTGCGGTAATCGGCCTCACCGGTCAGCAACGCGGTCGGCGTCGTCACGTTGCCAACCAGGGACAACGGCGATTGAGCCCAGTAGGTTGCGAAGTCTTCCCACGGTTTCTTTTCGAACCAGTAGCGTGTCCAGGTGTGTGTGCCATCAGCAGTCAGCGTATGACTGATCCAGTTGATAACCGGTTTTGCCACGACAGCCGCAGCAAAACGATCCGTCTTGCCGACGATCCATGCCGTGAGTACGCCACCGCCTGATCCGCCGGTCACAAACAACTGTTCTTCGTCGATGTAACCGCGCTCGATAACGGCATCCACGCCCGACATGAGGTCGTCATAGTCCTCGCTCGGGTAGTTGTGGTGAATCTCGTTTACGAAGTCGTAGCCATAACTGGTCGAGCCGCGCGGATTGGCATACAGCACGACGTACCCGGCTGCCGCGTACAGCTGAATCTCCGGGGAAAACTGTGGTCCATAGGCGGCGCGTGGACCGCCGTGAATCTCGAGGATCAACGGGTATTTCCTGTCCGGATCGAACCCCGGCGGAAACGCCAGCCAACCCTGGATGTCCAGGCCACCGGCCGAGGATTGCCAGGCGATTTCCTCGATCGCCGAGATCGATTTGTGGCCCAGTGCATCTTCGTTGAGCGTTGTCAGGCGGCGCGTCGCCCTGTCACCCCGTCCTGTGCCCAGATCGGCGGGCCGGGTCGCCTGGCCGGCCGTGTAGGCGAATGCGCCGTTGCTGGCTACGGAAAAGTCCCCGCTCGTGTAGGGCCGTCCCATGACGACGCCTCCCAGGTCATCCGTGATCGACTTGACGTTGCCGCTCATGGACATCGACGCGAGATGCGTGCGGCCATGATCGTCGTAGCGAATGTAGAAGCTGCGCGAATTTCCAGCCCATTGCACATCGCTGATACTGCGATCGAAATCGCCACTGATTTTTCGCGTCTCGCCGCTAGCAAGATCGAGGACGTACACGCCGACGTTTTCGTAGCCCATCATGTGGTCGTCGAAGCCCCGGTAGGCGACCGACTTGCCATCTGGGGAAATGGCGGGACCGAAATCGGGTCCGTTGCGATCGGTGAGCTGCGAAAGTTCTCCGTCGGCTACCTCGACAGACCAGAGTTCTGACTCGACCGGGTCGTGCTGGTAATCCTCCTGCCGATTCGCCGCGAACAGGATTCGCTTGCTGTCGCTCGTCCACGCGAGTTGCCCGCCGTGATCATAGTCGCCAGTCGTGAGTTGACGGGGCGTACCGCCGTCCGCCGGGACAACGAATACGTGCGTGTTGCCGGGCTGCAGGTAGCCCTGCCCGTCCGCCCTGAAGGGCATTGTGTCGATGACTTTTGCGCCGGGTGCCCACTCGGCACCTTGGGGCGCAGCCGGCGGCGTGGCAAGGGGCTCGCGCTTTGCCGGGACAAGCATGCTGAATGCCAGCCAGTCTCCGTCCGGTGACCATGCCAGCGACCCCGGCGCATTCTGCACGTTGGTCAGCACCGCTGTCTGCCCTGTATCCACCCACAGGACGTGAATTTGTGGTCCACGACCTTCAACCTGGCTCACGTAAGCAAGTCGATCACCGCCTGGTGACCAACGCTGCCCGCTGAATGAGCCACCGTCGACAAGCAACGGCAGATGATTATCCCCGTCGCTGTCGATGACCCAGATGCTTGATACGCTGCGGTCGGACATGATGTCGAAGGCGCTGCGCTCATAGGCAATCCGGGAACCATCCGGTGAAATCTGCGGGTCCACCGCTCGCTCGAGCTGGAAGACGTCGATGTTCTTCAGGATGTCGGCAGCATTTGCCGGAGCTGCTGCGAGCAGCAATACGAGAACAAGTCGGGTCATGGGGCCGTCCTTCTTATGATTGTTAATTGATACTCGCAGGCGCCGGGCGAATTCGCAAAAACAGGCCCACCGAGCCCGTCGCGGGAGCGCCGTCTCAGGCCAGCGCCGCTGCGAGCACATCATCGAGGCGCATCAGGTCGGTATCGTCCGTGTACACGTGCGGCGCAACCCTTAGGTAATCACCACGTACGCTCGCGAAAACATTGTTCTCCACCAGGCGTGCGGCCAATTTCCTGGGGTCGGCTGCCGGAACGCGGGCTCCCTGGAAATGGGGTGCGCGGGCATCGGCCGTCATCGTTTCAAAACCGTGCCTGGCCAGTATTTCCGAAATCCGTACGTTGGTTGTAGCCAGCATTTTGGAAACGGTATCGATACCCCAGCCTTCGAGCTTTTGCAGTGCGGCGAGCGCACCCGCAATATTCGAAAAACTCGACTTCGCGCTCATGTCGTAGCGCCGGGCTCCCGGCTGGTAAGCGTCGGTGAAATCGGCGAGCCGTGAGAAATCCTCGGCACCGGCACGGCTCATCCATGGCTCCTCGATGGGAACACCCTCGAGATAACGATCGTCAACGTATAGAAACGCAACGCCGTACGGGCAAAACTGCCATTTGTAAGCGGCCGTGGCCATGAAATCCGGGGCGAGCCGGCTTATATCGATCGGGCAGCCGCCTATCGTCTGCGTCAGGTCCAGAACGACCTTGGCTCCAACATCGCGCAATGCGGGAATAACCAACTCGAGGTCGATAAACTCAGCCGAGGCCCAGTGGTGCCCCTCGAGCGTCGCAATCTCGATACGATCGCCGAGGTCCCGGATGGCTTCGAGCAGCGCATCAGCCCAGGACTGCCCTGCTTCTCTGTTGACGATATGAAACTCGGCACCCGACGCCAAAGCCTGGCGGCGCCAGGCGTAGTAGTTCGATGGAAATTGCTCGTGCAAACCCAGGATAACGTCACCCTCACTGAGCGGCATATTGATCGCCGCGCAAGACACGCCGTAACCTGCCGACGGCACTATGGCGATGTTATCGGGGGAGCAGTTGACCTGCCGCGCGAAAGTCGCGCGCAACTCCTCAACGTCGTGGAAGAAATCGGTTGGTGTGACGTGCCAGGGCTGTGAGCGCAGCGTTGCCCCGCGCATCGTCGCTGTTACCACGTCACGTGGCTGCGGCGTCATGTAGGCCGCATTGAGATAACAAATGTCTCGCGGAATATCGAAATCAGCGCGGTAGTTAGCAGTCATCGTTCTATGGCTCGCTTTTGCGTCAGTCTAAGTGCGACTTGAAAGGCCTGCGGAAAAACAGCAGCAGTCCGGCCAAAAATGTCACAAGCGCCGCATACATGGAAATACGCCAGAAGCTCCTGGCAGGCTGCAGGATCTCAAAGTGATCGACATAGATCGTTTCGCACGCACCGTCACCGGTATCCAGGCGTGTCGTGCTGGTGCCCCGGAGTCCGCCCGGGCTCTCGTAGCTGGCGAGAACCCCCCGAATACGTACCTGGTCGCCAACCTTTACCTTGCGCACCTGGTCGCGAATGAGTTCGTCGTCGGAGATCAGGTGATTATTCGACAACTGGTACATATCGAAAGACTCCCAGGCCGCCTGGTCGCGGGTCTTTACGTTGCAAGTGAAAATGCCATTCCAGAAATCGATCTTGTCCAGCTGAGCGCCGCTTGTGTTGTCTCCCCAGACAACACATACGTCGAGCATGTTGAGATGATCATCGGCGAGGCGGTGCATGCGACTGTTGTCGTCGTGATGTCGGAATGACACGATCATGCCGACGAGTTCATAATCGTATTCCGGATCAACGCGATAGCCAACGTTATCCCACTCGGTTTCAAACGAACTTCTGTCCGTTCTCGTTTGTTGCGGTTCGTTTGCGATGGCCGCCACGTAATCGATCGACCCCGGCAAGTCGTTCCTGTTCCAGAACGCTATCAGCAGCCAGAAGAAGCTGACAACGATTACGACATTAGTGACGTTTCGCATCGCTCAAATCCGGCGCGGGCGCAAACCCCTTATTTTTCGAGTTCCTCGCGCACCAGGTTCGCTAGCTGTTGCTGACCAAAACTCGGCAACGGCCGACCGTTTACGAAGTAATCCGGCGTCTTGCTGACTTTGAGGAAGATGGAGTCCTTCTTGTCCTGCTCCATGCGCGCCATGACTTCCATCGAATTCATGTCGGCCTCGAGCTGCTCCATATCCAGGCCGACCCCCGCTATGGCAGGGCCGATTCTTTCGGGCAAAACGGTATGGTGCTGTGTCCATTGACTTTGCGTTGCAAGCAGCGTCTCCAGGGTCTCCCAGTACTTGTCCTGTTTGCGACTAGCCTCGAGGACCTTGACCGCGTAATCAGACCCTTTGTGAAACGCCACGTGGCGAACCGACAGGCGAATCTGGCCGGGCACTTCCTTCATCCAGTTTTTGACCATCGGAAAAAACAGTGCGCAGGTTTCGCACGCCGGATCGAGAAACTCGACGATATGCACCTTTGCATTCGCCTCACCAAGCATTGGCGAATGTTCACTCGCGAGAGCCGCCGCGCGTGCCGCGTCCCCATCCTGCGCAGGCTGCACGTTGTCGCCCTGGTACATCAGTGTCGCTGCCACCAGGGCAATCACCAGAATCGCAACGGCGATCGCAATCAGGCTGCCTCGTCTGTTGGGTGTCGCAGAATTAACCTGGCTACTATTTTTTTGCTCGCTCATGGTGACTCCGTGTGTTTGACCGCGATAATAATGGCATAGTCTTTAACGTGATGCGCAAACGCGCCACGCTCGTCCCTTGCATGCCTCATCCCGGCTATACTAATTATGCTGGCAAGAGAAAGACGACATGCCAATACCTGAAAAGCGCAATATCGCGATCTTCCTGGCCGCCTATCCGGCGACTTGGGGGTTGCTGTGGCTGGCATCCCATGGATCCATCGCTTGGGCCCTGCTGGCGGCCTGGGCATTCGCCTTCGTTAATCACACGCCGTTTTCGCTCATGCACGAAGCAGTGCACGGCGTGTTCTCGCCAAACCAGGCACGGAACAACTTCTTTGGCACGCTGAGCGCTCCGGCATTTCCCACGTCGTTTACGTTGCAGAAAATCGCGCACATTGGGCATCACCGGCGCAATCGAACGGATGAAGAACTTTACGACTACTATCTTCCTGAACAGTCGAGATTCCTGCGCAACTTCCAGCTGTATTCCGGCAACCTCATGGGGTTCTACTGGTTTTGTATTCCACTGAGCAATCTCATCTACCTCGTAACACCGTGGCTGTATACATCTCGTGCGTTCATCGAGGGGCCGGCGCGCCACTTGGGGTTCGAGCCGTACATTCGCGAAATTGCGCAACACTCTATTCTCAAGATCTGGCTCGAGTGTTTCCTGGCACTTTCGTACCAGGTCGCAATCTGGTGGGCGCTCGACCTGACCTGGCAGGGCTGGCTACTTTGTTACTGGGCCTTCGCCCTGCATTGGTCTGCACTGCAATACGTAGATCATGCCTGGTCGCGGCGGGATGTAGTAAACGGCGCCTGGGACCTCAAAGTCCTGCCAATCACGCGCGCCCTGGCGCTGAACTATCACTATCACCTGGCCCACCACCGGCATCCGCAGGCACCGTGGACGGAGCTACCCGCCCTCGTAGACCAAAGTGAGCAAAGACCGACGTTCTGGCGAGTCTACTTCCGGCTTTGGGGTGGCACGCGGCCCGCACCACCCATGGGCGGACCGTCTACGCTGGGCACATAGAACCCGACCCGCCCTGACCACGTCATGGAACTAGCGCACAAACTCTTGATGCTCTCGAGAGAGTGTGGTGGACAACATTCCCGAATCTATAGCCGCAGGCGTGTGAGGGTGTGTTGTCCGCCGCGCTCTATGTGCGGAGTGTCGGTAGGTTCTCACCTACTGTGAACAACCCATCGAGAGGCTACATCTAGGCTGCCTTCTTGCGTCTCCACAGCAGGAAGCCAGCCAGCAGACCAACCAGCAGCCCGACGACGGCTCCGCCGATACCTGCTTTCTTAACCGAATTTTCTGCCATGGACAGAATCGGGTTATCCAGAAAGTTTGTACCGATATGCAAGGTCAGAATGCGCCATTTGCCATCCGTATCCTTGATGACCGTAGCGGTCCAACGTGTCTTCATCGGGAAGAAACGGGTATCGGACAGCACATAGTCCTCATCGCCCGAGCCGCGCACGACACCGATCGTTTTGTCGGCGTAGAACTCGGTGAGGGCATCAGCCTCCAGTTTCATATCGAGCTTCTTGAGGTAACCACCCTCGCCAAACCAGAACTCAAAGTATGGTTCGATGTCAGCGCGCGAGAACATGACTTCCTGGGTGATTGTCGTTATGCGCAGGTCTTCGTGAAAATACTGTGCCAGGTCACCATATTTCTCGGTGTTGATTGCCGTTTCGATGCCACTCAGTAAACCACGCAATTCTTCGTGGATTTCCTGATCGGCTTCCTGCGCCGCGAGCATGGGCGCGATAATTAATAACAGTGATGTAAGTATTACTTGTCTAAGCATGACGTTCACCTTTTCCGATGAAACGAATGAAAGTCGCAGTTACGAGCAGCCCCGTAACGACGTCCAGAAGGTGATGTTGGTGTACCAGTACCGTAGAAGCGCAGATGAGCACTAACCACGCCCCAAAGATTATCTTCGCGAGGTTTGCCTGCTGTGCACGGTACAGCGACAGCAGAATCAGCGAGCTGAACGTCACATGCAACGACGGTACCATGTTGTGCGGAAGATCCACTGCAAACATATTGGCAAATATTGAGCGATAGAAAGGGTCATCCGGAACGGTACGCTCGAAACCCAGCCTTGCTGGCAGTAACAGGAATATCACGCCGCAAAAAATTGTTGCGGCAACAAGTTGCTTGCCCAGAACATCCATCCGTGCCGGATTGAGGAAAAACGGCGGGATAATGAAAAGGAGATACAGCGAAAGATAGGCCCAGACAAACTCCGGAATAAACGGGATACTCAACTCGGATTCAATGTACAGGCTGAATGTTGTACCGCGCTTCGCCGTCAGCCAGTTACACAGGGGGTAGACAGTGAAAAACACAATGCTTATCCAGAAGAACCAGTAAGCATATGTCCTCCATGTGCTGTTCAGCCGCTGTAACATTGCATCTGCGTGCTTGTTGTTTACTGTCTACTATACACCTTGACACCCACATGCAGAGACTTGTTCCTGCGAGATCAGAGCAGCCGTTGCACTAAGCGGAGAAAAAATGAAAATATGGGTCGATGCAGATGCTTGTCCGGTCGTCATCAAGGAAATCCTGTATCGCGCTGCCGACAGGACCGAGGTGGAGCTCACGCTGGTTGCCAACCAGGCACTCAGCACACCCTCGTCGGCGAACATCAATACACTGCAGGTGCCGCGGGGCTTTGACGTTGCCGATGATGAGATCGTCAAGCGCCTGTCCGAGGGTGATCTCGTTATCACCGGTGATATTCCGCTTGCCGCCGAGGTTATTGCCAAAGGTGGACACGCGCTCAGCCCGCGCGGTGAGATGCACACCAAGGAAAACATCGGGGCACGACTGAATATGCGAGACTTTCTGGACACCATGCGATCAAGCGGCGTTGAAATGAGCGGCGGACCGGCCGCTTTTAGTCAGCGCGACAAACAGACTTTTGCAAATGAATTGGATCGGTTTCTCGCGAAGAATGCCAAGACCGGCTCAGAAAAGGGGTAGAACAGTGGCGGGGAAAGGTCCGATTTTTATTTTGAGCATCGATGGCGGTGGATCGCGTGGCGTCATCCCGGCCAACATTCTGAACTTCATAGAATGCGAAGAGAAGGTCTCCATTCGAGATGAGTTCGATTTCTTTGCGGGCGTAAGTACCGGGGCGTTGGTAGCAGCCTACCTCGCTCGCAATGTCGGCAACATGGAACGACTCGTTACCGAGGGCTACACGTCCGAGTCGATGTCCAAGATGATGGACAAATCTGTCTGGGACAAGCTACTGGGACGCATGCAGAACCAGCCCAAGTATGACGGCGTCGGCAAGCGAGCTTTTATCGATGGGCAGGCGGATGGCATGCTGATCAACGACATTGT
>Ga0316201_10003549_pt1 | contig 11512 bp, 12 predicted proteins | sample CS6wburrow_MG_FD_204516 | JGI IMG/M metagenome (GOLD analysis project Ga0316201, IMG submission 204516) | Coastal sediment microbial communities from Delaware Bay, Delaware, United States - CS-6 worm burrow | ecosystem: Environmental > Aquatic > Marine > Coastal > Sediment | place: USA... | reverse complement strand
ATAGATTACAAGCTTTATACCCTGCACGGATTTGGCCCGAAGACGGAGTCTATTATGTACAATTTCTTGATCTTAATAATGGCTTTACTTTTGGAGAAAACTTAACTCATGCCAAAGAAATGGCCACCGATGTACTCAGTGCATTATTAGCATCCTCATTAGCGCATCATGAGCCCATTCCACTTCCCCAAAAAGCACAAGGAGAAGAGATTTACCTGATTGCACCAACGGCCGAAGTACAAGTGGCCCTATTATTACGCTTCACAAGCACACATTTGCCCCAAGAACAAGTAGCAAAAGCAATGGCTTGGCAAACAGAACAAAATATTGAACCAAGCCGAACCAATCCCACTTTATCTCAATTACAAAAAGCCGCACACGCTTTAGGTCAAGAATTGGTGATTGAATTTAGGGGTTGAACGAAAAACGAATTTAACGAATCCCATTCAACGATGCCAGTGCCATCGCACCTTCGCGAAAATAAATTTTGCACTCCAATGAACATGAAAAAAAAGATCGTGCCAAACTGGAAACAAATTGATTTGCAAACAACTTGAACTCATAGTAAAATCAGCCCGTTTTTTTGAACTCAACTCATGGCAATAAAGATTTACCGATTCGCACTAAAGGATATCCCCAAAATTCCCTAAATACGCGGGGATTTGTAGGGGCCTACCTGCCTGTATGCCCGATACTTAATGGCATTGACGCTCAATTCACCCATTTGGTCTTTTTTTATATGAAAGTCGAATCTATCTCTCTTCAAAATTTTAAGCTATTTGACAACCTTGATGTTTCCTTTAAGCACCAAATGCTTGAAGAAGTGAGTAACCAATTTCTCATACTGGGTGATAATGGCACTGGAAAAACAACACTACTGCAAGCTATTGCGCTCCCATTGGCATTAGCAACCCGACAAATTCAAACTCTTTACGACTTTGATTGGATCGGATTTCTGCCCGGACGTTTCTGGAAATGGGGCAAACCACGTATTCAATTGGAAGTGTCATTTGAAAATGAAGAAATTGAAGCCACTCGCGTGGTGGCAGAAAAATGGTATGAGGCACAATCAAAGGAATTTCAAACAGAACATGAATTTGTTCAACCCAGCGGCAAGGCTTTAACTCAATTGACTTTGATGGGTCATTATTGGAAAGTCGGTGAGAATACGCCAGCAGAACGTCTACAATTTCAGGGACGCTACTATGCGAGAGAATTATTTTTGTCTGGAGAAACCTCCGTTCGCCCATGGTTTTCAAAATTGCCCGGTATCTTCTGGTTTGACCAGTTTCGCAACCCAGGAGCGAATACCACTTCCGAAAGTCATTTTGACCCGCGAAAAGAAGGTAAGGGCCAAATGTCCTTTGAATCGGGAGTGGGTCGTTTACGTGAGCATCTCATTAGATGGAAACGCCGACAGAATTTGGGTCAACCAGACTACTTAAAGGAATTGGAAACGCTTTATAAAAGTATTTTTTGGGGACGATCCTTTGTAGGCATTGAAAGTATGCCCAGTTTTGAGTCACCCACTGAAGAAGAAGAGTGCTTTGTACTCAGTGATGGGCATCGCACTTATGACATTGTGGAAATGTCCGCAGGTGAACAATCCATTATTCCGTTTCTCTATGAAGTCGTCCGACAGCAAATGGCCTATTCTGTTGTGCTGATTGATGAAGTTGATCTCAATCTCCATCCACCCGCCGCGCAGTCTTTAATACGTCATCTGCCTTCAATCAGTTCAACCTGTCAATTTATCATGACGACTCACTCCGAGGCGGTGAGCAACGTCATCAATCAAAATGAAACTTGGCGTTTGCCTGGAGGATCGCTATGCCTGTAAATACGCTATACTGCGAAGGCGATATCCAAAGTATTGATGTACAAGTTTTACTCAAGATAGTGCCGAATGGTTGTGTCGTTAAACCTATCGGCAGCAAACATGGTTTTCGTCAAAGAATTTTGGCAGCAAGAGAAATCCAACCCAACATGATGATTGCTCGACTCAAGGATAGAGATTTTGATGATGATAATTCCAAACCTATCAATACGCCTCATGAATGGTATGCAACCGTCAAAAATCAACAAGTGCCGCTTGGATGGTACTGGGATAGGAAAGAAATTGAGAATTATCTGATTGCTCCAGAAGTGGTCAAATTAGCATTAGGTGATAAAGCACCGCCCATTGATAAATATCAAACGGCTTTAGATAAATCAGCACGAAAAATAGCCAACTATACTGCTGCAAGAATCGCATTATCTTGTGTTTCGTATCCCAATCCACCTTTTAACGGTTGGGGAGACGAACGGGAACCGGGCCACTTTTTTCCTAAAGAACGTGGATTAAAAGAGTCAGATTGTCGTAGTGAGATAGGCCATATTATTGCCCATAAAAAAAGGGCCATGGATGCCTTAAAAATCAATATATTAGATCAATTTGAACAATTGCTTGAAGAATGTGGAGAGGGTGGAGAACGTTTCAAACATTATCTCACTTTCTTTGCAGGCAAAGACTTACTTTATATGATGCGATCTGAATTGAAAAAGCTTGGTTTTAAAGATTCACCCCAACCTGCTTGTTATGTGTTTCGAGAGCGTATTCGGCGCGGTATTCAATCTTCATCCGATGTATGGACATGGTTACCAGAATGGCAAAGACTTCGGGAATTGATTTCAGAATTTATTGTCAAATAAGCATTTTTCAGTTTTCACCTAGGCTATTCCTAATGAAGATTACTTAAAGGTAAATAATAATCTTCAAAGAAATCACTATCAATGGATTTAGCTACAAGCAGATATTGAAAACCGTTTTATAAATGTCGTTCAAAAGAACTACAATGGAAACTGGCAAAATGCAATTACCTCTTTCTTGAAAATTCACCGCCGTATTGGTTGAAGCCATTAAAGCACAACAACTTCAGGTAGAGCGGCTTGAAAACTTCTTTCAAAACAACATTATTAATTCTTACAAGCTATATGGGCTATTTATTTAAACGATTGCAAAATTTAGCCTATCTGCTAAAAGCCGGTTTCAAAAGTTTCAAAAAAATCCGAGAACGAATCGTTCTCGGATTCAAGCCACTCAATTTATGGCTGTTAAAACACCCTTTCAGAAAAAAAAGGGCTTTTGGAACCGCTCAATATCCCAAAATGGCACCTTATGCCCCCAATATCAAAGGCCCAAGAACCGCATCAGATGCCATCGCTTTGGCCAAGTCAAAGGGTATAGAAATACCAGATGATATCTATATTGGGTTTATGAAGAACTGGAGGAGAACAGATGCCGATGCAGAATATTTCTATCGAAAAGATGAATTTGATCCCAATGACTGGATTAAATGGACTGATTTCTATCATGACAAAACCGGTAAAATTCCAGTTCGTTTTAATGCTAAAATTCTAGTAAGTGATGAAGCTATCATAGCCCATATTGCTCATGAAATGCATGAGCTTAATGCCTTAAGACAACTATTCGATGAAGAAGAGGGAGAAATTCAGGCGCGAAAGCTTATGCAACTTATGGGCCCCGGGATTCCAAACAATTTACATGATCAAGCTTGGGATGTTGCGGATAAAATGGTACGTGCGTTGAGGGAAGAACAATGAAAACAGATAATAGCGATTTGAAAGCAGAATTAAATGAACTAAATACACAATATGAAGCAGGACTTTACACCCGTCCAGAACTGATTTGGGTTGTCATTGATTTGATGAGTGAATCAATGACGGATGAGAATTGGCATACTTTACCTCAGTGGTTACAAATACAAATTGTGGCGGCCATGAAAAATTTTTCTGAAACAAAGACAGACAAAACAATTTTTGGACAGATTAAGCCTGAAATTGCTATACAACAGAATCAGATTGTAAAGGAATGGTTAAGAAAAGAAGACTATTTAAAGGGTTAAAGCTTAACTTAAACCTGACAAGTTTTTAAAACCTGTCAGGGGGCGCATTCCCAAAAAAAGGTCATTATCTCAATCAGGCCTTCGCAAAATAAATTTTGCACTCCAAAAGACGCAAAATAACATGCATTCCAATCAGGGCTTCTATTTTCGTTCCAAATTTATTTTGCAGCTTGTGCAAACTTTTGAGGCTCATTCTGAACCGAAAAACATTTTCAAAACTCATTTTTAACCCATCATAAACAACCCAAAAGGAGATGTCATTATGATGTTATTACCTAGAACCGCCCGATGGCGTACTGTCATCGTTTCGTTATTAGCGGTGCTTATCATTCATTTTGCTCATGTGCCTCGTGTACAGGCCGGCGAATGTTCTTGGTGGGACACACTCTCATTAGGCATCAGCTATGTAGTCAAATTGGCAGTAAAAAGGGTAGGGGAAAGTGCTGGTAGAGGAATCGCTCAAGGCATTAAACCCGAGTTTGAGAAAATGGTTGATAACACAGGCCAAAAATTGGTTGACCATATTAACAATACCGTTGATTGGGAAAAGCTCGGACAAGAACTGGGAAAAGGGGCCAGTCAAGAAGTGTTAAAGGCCCTCAATACCATTAATTGGGAAGGATACGGGCAACAAATCGCAGCTGGGATTCGGCAAGAATTTGAAGCGGCCATGGATAAACTCTTCGATGACAAAATCAAGCCGCTGTTGGATGATATCGACTTGATTTTGAAAACGCGCATTGAACACGTTAACAGTCTCATTGATGACAAGCTAAAGCAGATTGATGTGCTGATTCAACAGACTGTTGAACGATTTCAGGCAGCCGCCGATGAAACCATTGCCAAAGTCAAAACCGATATCATTGACTACGCCTTTAATCGGTTTGAGATCGAACGTGACAAAACGATTGCCCAAATTCGCTCAGAACTGATAGCGTATACCGCGATCACCGTTACCCAAACCACGACTGAAATCATTGCAAAAGTCAAAGCCGAACTCATCGCTCAAACTTTTGCCCAACTTGAGCAATTGCGTCATGATTTTCGTCGTGATGTCAATCAATTCTTTGATCGTGCGGAAAACTTGCTCACCCTCTTAGACTGTACAGAGGAAAAAACGCGCATCGACATGGAAAATCTCATTAAAACGCTAGGGAAAGAATTAGAATCCCGATGCCCACCGATACTGTGTGGTTCGTCAAGCAAGGTTGCAGATGATCCAACCCTCTTAGCGTGTTATAAGAAACTGCATTTGAAGAAACACCCTAAATCGTGGCAATATTCGATGATTTATCGGTTAGAAAAATGTGAAGTTTTGAGTGACTTAACACCAGATACGCCCGTTGAAAATATCGCGGCTGTCTACCTTGATCTTCATAACTGGGCGAAAAGAATCGCTTGTATCCAACGTTCCCCGAAAGCGATGTGGGATTCCTTAGAATTTAAATCTCGCCATCAATATTGGTCCGATTTTCCAGAAGTTTATTATGAATAGGGAGTACAAACTTTAGTTTGTTTTTCGTACAAACTCTGGGTGTCATTAAAAGTGATAGTTGTAGGGTGGGTTTTGCGAAGCTGGCCTTCGGCTGTGCGATACGAAGGAAGCTAAACCCACCATTTGCTATGCATAAACCCCTTACCACCTATCAAGTTTGCAAATTCGCTCAAAATGTATTTAATATCAGAGTATTAATTGAAAAATCAAATTCACATTTAGCTTCGCCTCTCTTCGGTCAGCCTAAATACAGTTTTTGTTTGCCTCAACTGGGGCAAAAATGACTTATTCTCTGTGGTACTCTGTGCTACTCTGTGTACTCTGTGTTGAAGGTGGTAAGGCATAAACCCTTCATTCATTGAGGCAAAACTGATAATAAAGGTAAAATATGTTATCACTCAATTTACAAGCCGATATTGAAAACCGCTTCATAAATGTCGTTCAAAAGAACTACAATGGAAACTGGCAAAATGCAATTACCTCTTTCTTGAAATTACAAGAAAAATATGGCTGGAAAGAACAGCTACTTGAAGATGTCACAAGCATTCAAACGGAAGTACGTCGAAAAGGCGGGATAGCCGAATCAGCGATTGATGAAGCGATCAAAAAATACAGAAATCATCAGGGTGGTTTAAATGCTTGAGATTTTACGTGTTGTGATTGATACTAATCTTATTATTTCAGCTATTTTGAATGAAAGAGGCGCACCTGCAAAGCTAATTAATTGGATGACACGGGAAGACGATTATTTTATTTTGTTAATATCCCAACCCATTTGGAATGAATATACAACAGTTGCTGATTGGTTAATTCCTGATTCAAAAGAGCTTGAGAAAAAACGTGTTCTGAAAACCTTGCGCGAACAATCAGACTGGATTGAGCCCTATTTCCAATTGAGCGTTTGCTCTGATGTTTCTGATAATCGTTTTTTAGAATGTGCTGTAGCTGGAAATGCAGATTATTTGGTGACCAAAAATAGTCGACATTTTCCACACACAAAATACGAGGATATTAGCATTCTCAAAATCAGTCAGTTTTTAAGTGTATTGGAAAAAAGAGAGAAGTCTTAATAAACGGCTTCTATACAGAATATCTTGAATGAGAAAACTCACTCAATGAGGAAAACACCATGCGATTAACTTTCGTTTTACTACTGGCCTTGACATTAACGCCCATTACCTCAATTGCCTACGGCAACAAAACCGTGATTGAGGTTTATCAAGAAGCCATCCAGAAATTGGATTTGGAGTACGAGAAACTCAAACAACTCACCACCGAAGCCAAGCAAAAAGTGGCAGAATTGGAAAATGATGCGAATAGCATCAAAACCCTGATTGCCGAATACGAAACGGCACTCAAAACCACTACGCAAGCTTTGGAGAAAAAACACGAAGCAGAACTCAAAACCGTTAAAGAGGTTTACAAGACAGAACTGGCAGCAGAGGCCGGTTTAGCTGAACTGGCGCGAAAATCTGCCGAAGACGATGCCAAAGCAACACGGGTTATTCTTGATGAACTGGGTTCGGCCGAAAAGGTAGCAAAGTTGACGGAAGCGGTGAGTGTTTCGAGTGATGGGAAGGTTGGCATTGGCACAACAACTCCGGGGGCGAAGTTGGATGTGGCGGGTAATTTGATTAGAACAATGGCATACGCCACAGCTAATGGCCCCAATGACGGCACAGATGTTGGTCAAATTAAGAGTCGTGTTTTAAGTTTTAGTAAAGCAAAAACACAGACCAAAATTCGCATCAGCTACACTGATAATTTACGTACACACGGATCGAATAAGGCTTGTCGTTGGGAAATTCGTGTTGATGGCACTTCTTGCCCTAGTCAAGCTTTAGTTTATGACTATTACGCTAAAAAAGAGGATAATACTCACCGTAGTCGTACTGTTGTTGGTTATTGCTCAGGTGTTGCAGCCGGTTCACATACGATAGGGATTTGGGTGAGCGAGGTACCTGGATATTCTGGTGGTGACTGCTGGACGGGCTGGTACAATTCCACATGGGTTATAGAGGCGGAAGAAGTCAATTAAGGGCGGCAACGTGGCTATCGGCACAAGGATTCCCTAATATTGGTGAAGCCATGTCGGGTGAGTAAACGTGTTTTTGTTTGCCCACCATTAAAAACGGGAAAGACAACGCGCAAGATATCCATTATCGGGTTGGCGGTGGGGTGTTAAATTTCAGGTATTTTGGTTACTTTTTTTTTCACCCTACATTTAAGCCACAATTGATTTATTTTTCACATACAATCCTTGTCGTTAACGGTTTAAATTCTTTATGATAATATATAAGGAAATGCAGATTATTTGGTGACCAAAAATAGTCGACATTTTCCACACCAAAAATACGAGAATAGTATCATTCTCAAAATCAGTCAGTGAATCGTTTCGAGTATATTTTTAGGAACAGGATATCAACATGCAAAAAAAGAAGGAAATAAACCAGGAACGATTAAACCAAATCGTTACTGAGGCTCGCCGCAACCAAGAACAGCGAGAACGTGGCTATCGGGAGCAAGCACTCAAGCTATATCCTTGGGTTTGCGGACGATGTGGACGCGAATTTAACTACAAAACTCTTAATGAACTTACAGTCCATCACAAAGATCATAACCACGATAATAATTCCCCGGATGGTAGTAATTGGGAATTACTGTGTCTTTATTGTCATGATAATGAACATTCACGATATTTGGATGCAGAATATGGAGAATTAACATCAGACAAAGCGCAAACCCAATCAGCAACCCACTCACCATTTGCTGATCTCAAGGAATTATTGAAGAAAAATGAATAGCCGGTAAGGAGCGGTTTTTTTGACTTGCTAATCCTACTAAACTTCCCATCTCATGTTATGCACAAAGCTTCACAAATTCGCATCATGCTTGTCATTTACCGTTACTTATAGATAGTCATGGCGGGCATAGAAGGAACCCTAATTGAAGAAAACATCTAACAATCATATCTTATGTTAGTGCTTGGAATGAGTACCTTCTATGCCCGCGATAACTATAGTGAAGTTACTTCCCATCGCTTTGCGTAGTTAAGTACTGAATCATAAACTTTTGGAAGAAGGACAAGGGACACTTCCATTTTGATGAGCAAAGTTGCTTCAAAAATAAATGTGGTCTGTCCCCTATTTTATGACTAATCAATTCATTTTTTTACCGAGAGGCTATATCAAATAAAACCAATTGACACTTTGACAATTTGCGTGCATCGTAATCATAATCATCAGTCAAACACACTGCTTCGCCAGTTTCCATATCGATTTTGCACTCAAGTGTACCAAATGCGCTTTCTGACATTTTTATATCAGAACAACCCGTTTGTACCAGCTCGGTAAAAGAAACAGAAAACTCAACAATAATAAAGCCATCGTCTTCCCTGGATTTATTCACAGTTACTGACAGAGAATCTTCGTCTGGCCAGCCACCTTCATTGCAAAACAGATCTAAAGGTAATTCATATTCATAGCTGGTAATTTCATCAGAAAAGACATTATTAAATTCTTTTGTGCTCCATGCCTTTATCGTTGGGAAATTCGTGTTGATGGCAATTCTTGCCCTAATCAAGCTTTAGTTTATGACTATCACGTTCGTTCCGATGATAATGCTCTCCGTAGTCGTACTGTTGTTGGTTATTGCTCCGGTGTTGCAGCCGGTTCACATACGATAGGGATTTGGGTGGGCAATACGCCTGGATATTCTGGTGCTGACTGCTATACGGGCTGGAAAAATTCCAGATGGGTTATAGAGGCGGAAGAAATTAATTAAGAGTAGCAACATGGGCATCGGCACAACGATTCCCCAATACTGCACCTCGCAGGAAAAGGGAACGTTGTCAGCTCACCATTAAAAACGGGAAAGACAATGCGCAAGATATCCCTTCTTAAATTAGCGCTGCCCAAGAAGCCATGTCGGGTGGGGTAGCATTGCGCGCAAAACGACTGAGGCCTAAAAAATGCTAAAAAAAATGATAATCCGCTCTTTTAAATCCATTTTAAATCAAGAAGTTACATTAGGCATGATGAATGTCTTTATTGGAGCCAATGGCAGTGGCAAAAGTAATTTTCTTGAAGCCATCGGCGTGCTATCTGCGGCCGCCGCTGGCCGAGTAGATGACGAAGCCTTGCAAAGACGTGGTATTCGCCTTGGTACGCCCAGATTATATAAATCGGCCTTTGAAGAAAAAACACCACCTCATCTCTTTTTTGAAGCGCAAACAGATAGGGCCAAATATGCCGTCTCTTTGAACAATCCTTTAGAAAACCCCAAACCGGCTTGGCAATATCAAACCGAAGAATTAGTTTGTAATCAAGAAACCATTGTCAATCGCGGGCCTCAGCGTGATATCAAGAATAAAGAACAGGGATTGGCCGCTTTAAAACTGGTCGAATCAGATGAAAACTCAGAAGTCGCTTTATTAATTAATCTGTTACGCAATTTTGCAGTCTATACCCCGAATACCCCCGTATTACGCGGCATTATGCCCGATCAACAAACAAGGGAACCCGTCGGCCTTTCCGGCGGCAGACTTGCCGAAGCCCTTAAAGAATTACAAAGCCTCATTTCCAAAAACGAGTTTATTGAAGAGGCTTTTGATGATATTCTATCCTTGATTGACTGGATTAATGCTTTTGATATCACTTCAAATGTCAACACCCTTCTCTCGTCTGCTATTGCGAGGCCCAAAAATGTGATTCGTTTCAGTGACCGGTTTATGAAAGGGCGTACTCATCATTTGACAGCTTATGATGCCAGCGAAGGTGCGCTTTATATTCTCTTCTGTGCCGTGCTAACACTCTCACCTAATTCACCCTACTGCCTTGCGATAGATAATTTAGATCAAACACTCAATCCTAGACTGAGCCTCAATTTGACTCGTTTATTATGTCAATGGATTACTGAAGGCGACGACAAACGCCAGATATTTTTCACCGTACACAATCCAGCAGTATTAGATGGACTCGCTTTACAAGATGATCGCATCCGACTGTTCACCGTTGACAGAAATAATCGAGGCCATACTGAAATCAATCGCGTGATAATTACAGAAGAAATAGTCGCCTTAAGTCATCAAAAAGGTTGGCCCCTTTCAAGACTGTGGGTGATGGGACATCTTGGAGGCGTGCCCAATGTCTGATTATCGAATTGGAATTGTTGTCGAAGGCACAACAGATCGTATCGTCATCGAATCTGCTCTGAATAAAATATTTGCGGAACACACCTATACATTGACACAGTTACAACCAGAATTGAGTGATGGCTTTCATCACGGAGGTTTTGGTTTAAGGGGTAGCGGTTGGGGTGGCGTTTATCAATGGTGCAGGCAAATGGTGAACATGAACATAGCCTTAGCGGATAATCTGTTTTTACAAAAATTTGATATGATAATCATTCATTTAGATGCCGATGTGGCCGAGAAAAACTATCAAGATGCCAATATAGCCAATCCCATAGAAAATGATCTGCCATGCGTCGTACAACCCTGTCCTCCTGCAAGTCATACTATACAAGCACTTGAACAGGTTGTCTTAGGCTGGCTGAATTTGAAAGAACCACTCCCAGAACCATTCGTGATGTGTATCCCTTCAAAATGCACAGAAGCTTGGGTAGCGGTTGCCCTTTATGGACAAATCGATCCAAATCTCTTAGTTGATATAGAATGTCATTCTAATATAGAGAATTACTTGGCTCAAAAACCAGCCATAGAAAGACTGATCCGAAATAAAAAGGGTAAAATGAAAAAGATTACTCAGAAATACTCAGAAAAATCGGAAAAAATAACCCGTCAATGGGATTATATTACCCAAAAGTGTCATCAGGCTGAAAGATTTACTCAACATATCGTTGTTATGAGTTCGGTATCTGTGCCTACTGACACTTGATAATGCTCTGATTTCCGCGTTAAACAACGAAGTGGCAACTACCTATCAGCAACGCTGGCCCACGCTGGAACCGTGAAATCGTCATTTTCCGAATTGGCAGGTGACTCGGCTTAATCAAAATACTGAACCCTAAATTTTCAGGTATTTTAATATAGATATTCATAAAAATAATTTCACACCAAGGGCGAACACGTCGGTTCGCCCTCTGCGTGTTC
>Ga0316201_10003548_pt1 | contig 11513 bp, 11 predicted proteins | sample CS6wburrow_MG_FD_204516 | JGI IMG/M metagenome (GOLD analysis project Ga0316201, IMG submission 204516) | Coastal sediment microbial communities from Delaware Bay, Delaware, United States - CS-6 worm burrow | ecosystem: Environmental > Aquatic > Marine > Coastal > Sediment | place: USA... | reverse complement strand
CGCCCACGCGAAAACCCGTCCACGCCTCGGCCCTCGCCCCTCGGCCCTTTATCAAGCAAGCAATGCCACGCTCTTCACCTGGGCGTACAGCTGACTGCCCGGCTCGATCGCCAGGACCCGCCGCGAGCGACGGGTCACCCGGGTGAGCAACATCTCCTCGCCGGCCTGCAGTCTCACCATCACTTGCGCCGGACCATCCTCCGCAAGCCCGGCGACCGTCACCGGGAAACTGTTGAGGATGCTGCTGCCGCTGATCGGTTGCAGCGCCAGGCTCACATCACGGGCCCTTATCCGCAGCCTGACCGGGGTCCCGGCCGGCATATCCACCCGCGGCACCCAAAGCCGGCCGCCGCTGAAGGCGAGCTCGGTGAGATGGTCACGCTCGTCCTGGGTGCTGACCCTGGCCCGAATCACCGCCTCGGCCTCGCCCCCATGGGCCAATGGCAGGTCGAGGCGGGTCAGCAGATCGTTGACCGCCCCACTGGCCCTGACCCGACCCCGGTGCATCAGGACCATGAACTCGGTCAGCCGGGCCACTTCATCCAGTGCGTGACTGACATACAGCACCGGGATATCCAGTGCCCGCTGCAACGCCTCGAGATAGGGCAGCAAGGCCAGCCGGCTGGCCTGGTCGAGTGAGGCCATCGGCTCGTCCATGAGCAGCACGCGCGGACTGCTCAGCAATGCCTGGGCAATCGCCACACGCTGACGCTCGCCGCCGGACAGACCGGTCACACTCCGCTCGAGCAGGCCGCCCAGTCCCAGCAGTTCAATCACCTCTTCGAATGCCAGCACCGGTCTTGGCGAACGTCGCCGCATCCCGTAAACCAGGTTGCCCCTGACCTTGAGATGCGCAAAAAGGGCCGGCTGCTGAAACACGTAACCGACCGCGCGCCGGTGCGTCGCCAGCCGCCAGTTTGCATCCAACCAGACCTGATCACCGACCTGCACCAGCCCCTGTGCCGCCGGTTCCAGGCCCGCAATGACGCGCAACAGGGTGGTCTTGCCGCAGCCTGAAGGCCCGAATACCGCGGTAAACCCGCTGGCTGGTGCCTGAAAACGCGCCTGAAGCTCAAAATCGCCCTTCCCGACCCGCATATCGATCACGATGCTCATGGTGTCACCCGGCGGCCATATCCACTGGCATACACCAACAGCAGGAGCAGGAAAGACACCAGCAGCAGACCGGCAGCCAACACGTGCGCCCGCGCATAGTCGAGGGACTCCACATGCTCGTAGACCGCGATCGACAATACCCGGGTCTCACCCGGTATATTGCCGCCGATCATCAACACCACGCCGAACTCGCCCAGGGTATGCGCGAACCCCAATACCGCGGCGGTAAGGTACCCGGGCCTGGCCAAGGGCAGAACCACGCTGCGGAAACGGTCAAGCGGGCCCGCACCGAGACAGGCCGCCGCCTCCAGTGGTTGCTCGCCGATCGCGGCAAAGGCATCGCGCAGTGGCTGAACCACGAACGGCAGCGAGTAGATCATCGAACCGAGCAACAGCCCGCCGAAGCTAAAAGCCAGCGACAGGCCCGCCAGCGGTCCACCCGGCCCCATGGCGAGCAGCAGATAGAAACCCAGCACCGTCGGTGGCAACACCAGCGGCAAGGCAACCAGGGCCTCCACCGGTGCGCGCAGCCGACCGTTGGTCCGCGCCAGCCACCATGCCAGCGGAGTTCCGAAGAGAATCAGCAGCAGGGTGGTCAGACCTGCCAGTTTGAGCGTGACAAGCAGCGCCTGCAGGTCGGCAGCTGAAACCGGGGTTTCTGTCATGAATGCCCGGGGAGCCCGTATCCCGCGTTCCGGATCAGCCTGGCAGCGGACTCGCTCCTGAGATATTTCAGGAATGCCTGAGCCGCGGTACCGGAACGCAGCAGCAATGCGTCCTGCATGATGGGGGTGTGGAGCCCGTCGGGAATGATACGGAAGGCGCCAGGCCCGGCCCGGTCACCCTGGAGCAGTTGTGACAGGGCTACCAGACCCGATTGTGCGTTTCCGGTGGCGACAAATTGATACGCCTGGGCAACGTTTTCGCCCCGAACCAGCTTCTCCTGAAGGCGATCCCAGAGTTGCCAGGTCTCGAGCACCTGCTGTGCCGCCACCCCGTAAGGGGCAAGGCGCGGATTGGCGATCGCCAGGTGCCGGAATCGGGCATTCCTCAGATAGTCCTGGGGCCGATCTATCCCGGTCTGGCCCGGCACCCACAGCACCAGCCGTCCGACCGCGTAGGTAAAACGGCTACCGGGAATACCGATGCCCTCGGCCTCCAGCCGGGTGGGACGCGCACTGTCGGCGGCAAGGAAGACATCGAATAGGGCGCCATTGCGGATCTGCGCATAGTGTTTGCCGGTTGAACCCGATGATATCTGTACGCGATGGCCCGTATCTGCCGAAAAATCTTCCGCCAGCACCCGCAGGGTGGGCGCAAAATTCGCAGCAACTGCGATGCGGACCTCACCCGGCGTCGCCCAGACCGGCAGCAGAAACACGAACAGCAGTGCAGCCAAGAGAAACCGCGAACCGGGCATACAGGCCGACCCCCAAGAAACACATCAGGGCCCCGAGTGTAACGCGAGTCGGTACCGTTCCGACGGGTTTGCGATGCGCGAGCACGGGCCGATAATCAGGCGTTGCGGACAACGATTTTCCGACTTTGACCGAATTCGGCGCATGGACAGCGGCCTTCATAAATGCGATCTTTCTTATCGCTGCCAAAGTTTCACCAATGGCTGTACGCCCAATCGGTTGATATTGCCTGTAATAACATTGTAACAATCCAATCGGAGGCGTCGAAAAGCCCCTGACAGCAATGCTGTTAATCGCGGTATTTGCACAATTTGGTTGGTAATCGGCCCGCGAAAGCGAAGAATTCGCGGCAGAAAATTTCAATAGCTTGCATAAAAATCTGAACTGAACGCACTCACGATAGAGGGGAAGTCTTTCATATGAATACGGCACTCTGGTTTGCCCTGGCCGCCTCGTTGCTGGCACTAGGCTACGGATTCGTCTCGACGAAATGGATACTCAGTCAACCCGACGGCAACGACCGCATGCGCGAGATCGCGCAGGCTATACAGGAAGGCGCTTCCGCCTATCTCAACCGCCAGTACACCACCATCGGTATCGTGGGCGCGGTACTTACGGTCATTCTTTTCATTTTCCTGGATGCTGCCACCGCGATCGGCTTCGTGATCGGTGCGGTGTTTTCCGGCGCGGCCGGCTACATCGGCATGAACATCTCGGTGCGTGCCAACATACGCACCGCGGAGGCCGCCCATCATGGCATCAATCCGGCGTTGCAGGTCGCGTTTCGCGGCGGCGCCATCACCGGTCTGCTGGTGGTCGGCCTGGGCCTGCTCGGGGTCGCCGGCTACTACGCCATTCTGGTGATGATGGGTGTCGAAGATCCGCTGCACCCCCTGGTCGGCCTCGCCTTCGGCGGCTCGCTGATCTCCATCTTCGCCCGACTCGGCGGCGGTATCTTCACCAAGGGTGCTGACGTCGGGGCCGACATCGTCGGCAAGGTCGAGGCCGGCATCCCGGAAGACGACCCCCGCAACCCGGCGGTGATCGCCGACAACGTCGGTGACAACGTCGGTGACTGTGCCGGTATGGCGGCCGACCTGTTCGAGACCTATGCGGTCACGGTGGTCGCAACCATGCTGCTGGGCGGCCTGTTGATGGCCGGCAACGAGGCGGCCGTAATGTACCCGCTGGTTTTGGGCGGCATTTCTATCGTCGCCTCGGTCATCGGCACCTACTTCGTCAAGGCGAAGGAAGGGGATGCCAAGATCATGATCGCGCTGTACAAGGGCCTGATCGTCTCCGGCGTCATCGCGGCCATCGGCTTCTATTTCGTCACCGAGGCGATGATGGGCGGCAACGAGGCGTTCTCCTCCACGGGCCTGTTCCTGGCCTCCCTGATTGGCCTGGTGCTGACCGCCGCCATGGTGCTCATCACCGAGTACTACACGGCCACCGAGTTCAGCCCGGTGCGCCACATCGCCGAGGCCTCGACCACGGGTGACGGTACTAATGTCATCGCCGGTCTGGGCGTGTCAATGAAGTCCACCGCCGCGCCGGTACTGGTCGTCTGCGCCTCGATCTGGGCGGCCTATGAACTGGCCGGCCTGTACGGCATCGCCATCGCGGCCACCTCGATGCTGTCGATGACCGGCATCATCGTTGCACTCGACGCCTACGGCCCGATCACCGACAACGCCGGTGGCATCGCCGAGATGGCCGAGATGGACGAGAAGGTACGCAACATCACCGACCCGCTGGATGCAGTAGGCAACACCACCAAGGCCGTGACCAAGGGCTACGCCATCGGTTCGGCCGGCCTGGCCGCACTGGTGCTGTTCTCGGACTACACCCACTCGTTGGGCAAGGCCGGTATCAACATCACCTTCGACCTCTCTGACCACATGGTGATCATAGGTCTGTTCATCGGGGGCCTGGTTCCGTATCTGTTCGGCTCCATGGCCATGGAGGCAGTCGGTCGTGCCGCCGGCGGCATCGTCAACGAGGTGCGTCGCCAGTTTAAGGAAAAGCCCGGCATCATGGACCACACCGAGAAACCGGACTACGGTCGCGCGGTCGACATGCTGACCAAGGCGGCGATCAAGGAGATGATCATCCCATCGTTGCTGCCGATCGCGGTACCCGTGATCGTGGGTCTGGTACTCGGTCCCAAGGCATTGGGCGGTCTCCTGATCGGTACCATCGTAACCGGCCTTTTCGTAGCCATCTCGATGACCACCGGTGGCGGCGCCTGGGACAACGCGAAAAAATACATCGAAGACGGCAACTTCGGTGGCAAAGGCTCGGATGCCCACAAGGCCGCGGTCACCGGTGACACGGTAGGCGACCCCTACAAGGACACCGCCGGCCCGGCCGTGAACCCTTTGATTAAGATCATCAATATTGTTGCACTGCTGATTGTGCCGATGCTTTCCGTATAGTCCGCAAATCACCGCTATCACAAGCAATTAACAAGGGGGCGGCAACGCCCCTTTTTGTTTGCGCTGCCGGCAGCTGTGGACTCGGCTGCCACACTGCGCTTAACCTAGCGGGCCACAAAAACCGGTTGACAAAGGTTGGCCGGCACCCCGAACCGAAAAATTCGAACCCCAAGGGGGGATTTCATGATCCTGGACCGCGTCACCACCGGCAATGTGCCCAATGAAATCAATGTCATCATCGAGATCCCGGCCCATTCCGACCCGGTGAAGTACGAGCTGGACAAGCATACAGGCGCCATGTTCGTCGACCGTTTCATGTCGACGGCGATGTACTACCCCTGCAACTACGGCTATGTCCCGCATACCCTGTCCAAGGACGGCGACCCGGTCGACGTACTGGTACTCACGCCACATCCGCTGATCTCCGGTTCGGTTATCCAGTGCCGCCCGGTCGGGGTGCTGAAAATGAAGGACGAATCCGGCGACGACGCCAAGGTCCTTGCTGTACCGGTCGACAAACTGTGCAAAACCTACCGCGGCGTCGAGACCTTCCGCGACCTGCAGGGCGAGGTCCTCAACCGTATCTCGCACTTCTTCGAACATTACAAGGACCTGGACGAGGGCAAGTGGGTCCGAGTTGACGGCTGGTATGGGATCGAAGAGGCCAAGCAGGAGATCATGGCCTCAGTGCAGATGTACATCGACGCCCCGGAGAAGCCTGCGTTCTGAGGTTCGAGGTTCTGCGACATTGTACCGACATCGGCAGGCACAGCCTGCCTTACCCCTCGGCCCTCGGCCCTGATTTTGGGTTACGATACACGGCTTTCCAGTCGCACTTGGATGTCGTATCCCAATGAAGGTTTGTATCCTCTCCGACAGTCATGACCATATCGCATTGATCGATGCGGCCGTCGCTGATGCCAAGGCCGCCGGGGCCGAGGCAGTTCTGCACTGCGGCGATCTGGTCGCCGCAAGCACCCTGCACTGTCTGGAAAAATACGGCCTGCCGGTACACGTCATTCACGGCAACAATACCGGCGATCTGTACGCCCTGACCCGGCTGGCGCACAAGCCCGGTGGTGTCATCCGGTTTCACGGCATGGACGCGGGGATAGAACTTGCCGGCAAACGTATCTTTCTGGTGCATTACCCGCATTACGCGCACGCGATGGCCGCCACCGGCGACTGGGACCTGGTGTGCTGCGGGCACAGTCACAAGGTCGAGATCGGCGAGCACAAGAACTGCAAGGGCGGCGTCACCCATCTGGTGAACCCGGGCACCGTCGGTGGCGTTGGCCAGGCACCGGCCACCTGGGTGTTCGGCGACCTCGCAAACATGCGGTTCGAGCTGCGCGAGGTGCCAAAATCACTCGAGTATCGGGACGGAGTGGCTGGCCATGTCTGATCGTTTTACCCACTTCGACTCAGAGGGCCAGGCGCACATGGTCGACGTCGGCGACAAGACCGTGACCGAACGTATCGCGATAGCCAGCGGCAGCATCCGGATGCAGACCGGAACCCTCGCCATGATCCTGCAAGGCGGCCACAAAAAAGGCGACGTTCTGGGCGTGGCACGGATTGCCGGCATCATGGGCGCAAAACGCACCGCAGACCTGGTGCCACTTTGCCATCCCCTGCCACTGACCAGCATCAGTATCGAATTCACCCCCGATTCGCATCTGCAGGAGATCCGTTGCGTTGCGACCGCCAAGACCCGCGGCCGAACCGGGGTTGAGATGGAGGCCCTGTGTGCGGTCCAGCTCGCCCTGCTCACCGTGTATGACATGTGCAAGGCGGTCGACCGCGGCATGGTGATCGAGAGCGTGCGCCTGGAGGAAAAGTCCGGCGGCAAATCCGGTCACTGGCGGCGTAGCGATTTTCCCGACGCATGAACCCCGTGTATCGGCAGGCCGAATTTCTCACCAGCGCGGCCAAACTGACCCAGACACCGGCAGACAAGGGCTACGAGGTTGCCTTCGCCGGGCGGTCAAATGCGGGAAAATCCAGTGCCATCAACACCCTGTGCGATCAAAATTCGCTCGCCCGAACCAGCAAGACCCCGGGGCGCACCCAATTGCTGAATTTCTTTGCGCTCGACAAGCAGCGGCGCATCGTCGACCTGCCCGGCTACGGCTACGCCAAGGTCGCCGAGGGCATCAAGCGCGACTGGCAGGGCGCGCTGGCCGACTATCTCGAGCAGCGCGAATGTCTGCGTGGCCTGATGCTGATGATGGACATCCGCCACCCGCTGAAAGACTATGACCGTCAGATGCTGGACTGGGCCAATCACATCTCGCTATCCGTACATGTACTCCTGACCAAGTCGGACAAACTGAAACGCGGACCGGCCAGCAGCACCGTGCTCAAGGTGCGTGCGGAACTGCAAAAACTCAATCCGGCTTTCACCGTGCAGGCGTTTTCCTCGCTCAAACGGACGGGCATCGACCAGGCACAATCCAAACTCGATGAATGGTTCGGATACGCGCGTCCGGCACAGGCCCACATTTCAAGGGACTGACAGCCTTGAACCCCAGAGTCATCACGTACGAACCCAAGGCTGCGCCGCGCGAAGCGCCGCCATTGTTTTTCGTGCATGGCGCCTACGTGGGTGGCTGGTGCTGGGCGGAAAATTTTCTGCCGTACTTTGCCGCGCTCGGTTACCGCGCACACGCCATAGATCTATGCCGGCATAGTCGGGGGCGCCTGCGTTTTACACCGCATGCCTCGCTGAGTGACTACATCGAGGAAATCGAGACGTCGATCGCAAGCCTGGGGGAATCTCCGGTACTGATCGGGCACTCGATGGGCGGCTACCTGGTGCAACAATATATAGCTCAACGCTTCGCACCGGCGGCCGTTCTGATGGCCTCGGTTCCACCGCAGGGACTCCTGCCGAGCACGGCGTGGCTGGCATTGACCAACCCCCTGCTGTTCCAGCAGATCCAATTGCTGCAATGGTTCGGGCCACAGACCGTGTTTGCGCTCTACGGGGTCGAAGGTGGCCGCCGGCCGCTGTTCTCGCCGCATCTCGCGGAAAAAAAGGTGAGGGAGTACGTCGCGCGAGCGCAGCTTGAATCACCACAGGCCATTATCGAGATGTCCTTACCCCTGGGTGCGCAAACCCAGGCCTCCTCCGAGATGAAAACGCTCGTGATGGGTGCGAGCCTCGACAGCCTGATCCCTGCCGCTGCAATCCATTCGACCGCGCGCGCATTCGACACCCAGGCGGTATTCGTCGACGAACTCGGCCACGCGATGATGCTTGACCACCATTGGCTGAATGCGGCGACGATGGTCGAGAACTGGTTGCATGAACAGGGGATGTAGTGCGCGAGCGGACCACGCGGACATTCACAACCGGGAATTGCGCATCGCCAGTAAGATCCCAAGCACCACCGACAACCCGCCAACGCCGTGCATCAGGACATCGCGGGTGGCCAGCACGATCAGCGCCGCGCCCAGGAGGATCAATCCCATACCAAACCAAAACAGGCGCTTTGCGCGCATGCAGCTGGGATTGCTCATATAGGCGGTCCTCCGTGGGAACTCAGTGCGCCTCGTCCCAGTTGTCACCAACACCGATATCCACCACCAGCGGCACGCTCAGTCGCGCGGCGGATTCCATCAGCTGCCTGATCTTCGACGATGCGGCATCGAGCTCATCGGGGGCGACTTCGAATACCAGTTCATCATGCACCTGCATGAGCATGTTCAGCGACGGCCTCTCCTGCTGTATCCAGTCGTCCACGGCCAGCATGGCACGTTTGATGATGTCGGCCGCGGTACCCTGCATGGGCGCGTTGATCGCGGTACGTTCCGCGGCGGAGCGTACCTGCTGATTGCGTGCCGCGATATTGGGTAGGTAAAGCCGCCGGCCGAAAAGCGTCTCTACATAGCCCTGCTCACGCGCCTGCTCACGGGTACGATCCATGAAATCCTTCACCCCCGGGTAACGGGCAAAGTACAGGTCCACGTACTCCTGTGCCGCACCGCGTTCGATGCCCAGCTGCCTGGCCAGACCGAACGCCGACATACCGTAGATCAGGCCGAAATTGATCGCCTTGGCCGAGCGCCGCTGCTCTGCGCTCACCGCATCCGGGCCGTCTGCACCGAACACCTCGGCAGCGGTCGCACGATGGATATCGGCACCGGCGGCGAAGGCCTCCACCAGACCGGCATCACCGGAAAGATGCGCCATGATGCGCAGCTCGATCTGTGAATAGTCGGCCGCCAGCATCCGCCAGCCATCCTGCGGCACGAAGGCCCGGCGGATGCGCCGACCCTCGTCGCTGCGTACCGGGATGTTCTGAAGATTCGGATCCGAGGAACTCAGGCGTCCGGTCGCGGCAACGGCCTGATGATAGCTGGTGTGCAACCGGCCGGTGCCGGGGTCGATCATCTCGGGCAGCTTGTCGGTGTAGGTCGACTTGAGCTTGGCCAGGCCGCGATGCTCCAGGATCACCCGCGGCAGCTCGTACCCCTGTTCGGCGAGTTCCTGCAGCACCGACTCGGCGGTGGAAGGCGCACCCTTGGGCGTCTTTGCGACTATCGGTAGCTGAAGCTCCTCGAAGAAGATCTGACCGATCTGTTTCGGCGAGCCCATATTGAAACTGCGTCCGGCGACCTCGTAGGCCTGCTGTTCCAGCTCATGCATGCGCTTTGCCAGCTCGACACTCTGGGCGGCCAGCATTTGTCCGTCGAGTCTTACGCCCGTGCGCTCGATCCGCGACAAGACACTGAGCAGCGGCACCTCCATCTCGGTCAGCACGCGGCGCAGCGGCTCGACCGCCTCCAGCTCGGGCCACAAGGTTTGGTGCAGGCGCAGGGTGATATCGGCATCTTCCGCCGCGTAGGGTGCGGCCTGCTCCAGCGGGATCTGGTCGAAAGTCAGCTGTTTGGCACCCTTGCCCGCAACATCTTCGAAATGAATGGTCTTGAGACCAAGATGACGCTCAGCCAGGCTGTCCATGTCATGGCGACCACCGCCTGCGTTCAGAACATAGGACTCGAGCATGGTGTCGTATGCGATGCCGCGCAAGGTGATGGCGTGATTGGCCAGTACGCTCATGTCGTATTTGAGGTTCTGTCCGACTTTGGGTCGTTCGGGATCCTCGAGCAAGGGTTTGAACAGTGACAGCACCTCATCGCGGTCGAGCTGATCGGGCGCGCCTGGATAGCTATGTGCCAGCGGGACGTAGGCCGCACAACCGGCCTCGATTGCAAAGGACACGCCGACGATCTGCGCCTGCATGTAATTCAGGCTGGTCGTTTCAGTATCGAATGCGATCAGGGGCGCCGACTGCAGGCGTTCGAGCCAGGCATCCAGAGCGGCCCGTTCGAGGATGGTTTCGTAGTTTCTTTCGACCCCTCCAGCGGCCTCTGATGTCTCATTGTCAGGTGCGGAGCCATCCTCGAGGCTGGCCAGCAGTCGGCGCGATTCCAGACGCTCGTAGTGTTTGCGCAGCGCCGCAGGGTCACCGGCATGCGGCCGCAGATCCTCTGGCCGCTGCTCGAGCGCCACATCGGTCTTGATGGTGGTCAGGGTGCGCGACAAGGGCAGCAGATCCAGGCTGGCACGCAGGCTCTCGCCGATCTTTCCCTTCACCTCCTCGGCGCAGGCCATCAGCTGGTCGAGGCTGTCGTAAGTGTCGAGCCACTTTGCCGCAGTCTTCGGCCCACACTTGGGCACACCGGGGATGTTGTCCACACTGTCGCCGGTCAGGGCGAGAAAATCGATGATCTGATCGGGGCGCACACCGAACTTGTCCCGCACCCCCGCCTCGTCCATCACCGTATCGGTCATGGTGTTGATCAGGGTGACATGAGGATTGACCAGTTGCGCCATGTCCTTGTCACCGGTAGAGACCAGGGTCTCAATTCCCTGCCGGGTCGCCTGGTGCGCCAGGGTACCGATCACATCGTCGGCCTCGACGTCATCGACGATCAGCAACGGCAGACCCATCGCGCGGATGATGTCGAGCGTCGGCTCAATCTGCTCGCGCAGCTCCTCGGGCATCGGCGGACGATGGGCCTTGTATTCCGGATAGAGATCGTCGCGAAAGGTCTTTCCCGGTGCATCAAACACCACTGCAATGTGGCTTGGCCGGTACTCGGCGATCAGCTTGCGCAGCATATTGATCACGCCGACGGTGGCGCCGGTGGGCTCACCCTTTGAGTTGGTCAGGGGAGGTAGCGCGTGAAAGGCCCGGAACAGGTACGAAGAACCGTCGACGAGGATAAATGGGGGTTTCTTTGTCATGGCCGGAGGATACTACTTTTGGCCGTGACGCTGTGCGGCGCCGGGCTGATGACGGTGCGCCTGTCCCGCCGGCGGCGGGTTCCGGGCGTGCCAAAGGGGCTGGAGGCGGTTACGTAAGCATCTAATCAATCGGCCGATTCATTTCTTCGTATTTTCTTCGTGCGGTCTTCGTACAGGGCGCCGCGTTGCCTGCTAAATGTTTAGGGCAAGTCGTCAATTGGAACGAGAATGCGAGGGTTGTGACGACGATCCAGCTCGTGCATCCGCGGGGCACCTGCGCTG
>Ga0316201_10003547_pt1 | contig 11515 bp, 8 predicted proteins | sample CS6wburrow_MG_FD_204516 | JGI IMG/M metagenome (GOLD analysis project Ga0316201, IMG submission 204516) | Coastal sediment microbial communities from Delaware Bay, Delaware, United States - CS-6 worm burrow | ecosystem: Environmental > Aquatic > Marine > Coastal > Sediment | place: USA: Delaware... | reverse complement strand
TTTACCGGAATCAGCCTGCTCATTTCCATTAATGATCTCGTAAAAAGCCGTGGTAGCACGTGAATCCCTGGAGAACACTACTACCTTATCTCCTTTCGCTAAATTTATATCTACATTACTAAATAGTACTTCTCCATCCAATGAGGCCGATAAACCTTCAACGTTGAGAATCTGGTCTCCCGCCTCCCTTTCACGGTCAAAGATAATGGCCGGATAGCGCCTGCTGGATGGCTTGATAGAATCTACATTGAGCTTCTCGATCATTTTCTTACGGCTCGTTGCCTGTTTCGACTTGGCCACGTTTGCGGAGAATCTTCGGATGAATTCCTCTAATTCCTTCTTCTTGTCCTCTGCCTTCTTGTTCTGTTGTGCACGCTGGCGCGCGGCTAGCTGACTACTTTCATACCAGAAGGTGTAATTTCCACTGTAGTGGGTGATCTTTCCGAAGTCTATATCACTGATATGCGTACAAACCGCATCCAGGAAGTGACGGTCGTGAGACACTACAATCACACAGTTATCGTAATTTGCCAGGAAATTCTCTAACCAGGTTATGGTCTCATAATCCAGGTCGTTTGTTGGCTCATCCATTATCAAAAGATCAGGATTACCGAACAAGGCCTGAGCTAATAACACCCGGACTTTTTGCTTTCCGTCCAGGTCGCCCATCATATTGTAATGTAGATTCTCGTTGATTCCCAGGTTAGACAGTAAAGCCGCAGCATCACTATCGGCGTTCCATCCGTTCATCTCTTCGAATTCTACTTGCAGCTCCCCTATCTTCTCGGCATTTTCATCCGTGTAATTTTCGTATAGGCGGTCTATTTCAGATTTAATCGAAAATAGTTCCTTATTCCCTCTAACCACTGTTTCCAGTACCGGGTATTCGTCGTAGGCGTTGTGGTTCTGCTCCAACACAGACATTCGCTTTCCCGGTTCCAGGTGAACACTTCCCGAAGTAGGGTCCTGCTTTCCTGCAATGATTTTTAGAAAAGTAGATTTTCCCGCTCCATTGGCACCAATGATCCCATAACAATTTCCCTGAACAAACTTAGTGTTCACTTCATCAAAAAGCACTCTCTTTCCAAATTGAACCGAAAGGTTATTTACAGCTAACATATCTCCTTTATAATTATTCTTAAATTCGCCGCAAAAGTAGCGAAATAACTGCTATTGTCGCAACAATCAGGTTTTAAAATACTTTTAACTAGGAATTAACACTGACTAGCTCAACTGAAGGTTACTTTTGTTTCGTGTACCAAAATCTACATAGTATTGATTAGAAAACTACTTCTTTTCACATTGTGTTTACCCCTGCTATCCTGTGAGACCGGTTCTGAAAGGAGGTCTGACAGCACCTGGATTGGGGGTGAGATCGTCAATCCCAAAGGTGATTATGTTTTACTTCTGAAGGATAATAAGGTTCTCGATACTATCGAATTGGACTCCAAGAATTTCTTTCGTTATAAATCGGATAGCATAAAACCCGGACTGTATTCTTTCCGTCATAATGAATACCAGATCTTTTACCTAGAACCGGGTGATAGCCTGATGTTGCGTGTAAATACGGTGGATTTTGACGAATCCCTTACCTATTCGGGCATTGGTGCGGCAAGGAATAATCTTCTCATGGACCTGTTCCTGATGAATGAGAGTGAGAATACTCTTATGCCTACATTATATCGTTTGAGTCCGGCCATGTTCGAAGAAAAGATAGATTCTCTTCGGGATATCCGAATGAATCTATATAACGATTATACAAAAAACCAGGATCTGTGTTCCGATTTTAAGAAGATTGCGCTGGCCAATATAGATTACGATTATTACTCAAAAAAGGAATTGTACACTTCGGCCAATGCCATGAATCCGAATCTATCGCAAGAAGATTTCCCCTCTCACTTCTACGATTACAGGAAAGAGATCGATTTTGGTAGTGCTGAGCTGCGTTCCTATTATCCATACTACCGTTTTCTGAATCGCTACTTTGATAACCTGGCTCACAACAAGAATAAACATACCGAAGATTTCCTGAATAGAAATAGCTACTATCACAATTTTCACAAGATGAAGATCATAGATAGTATTGTGGAATGTGATATCCTTAAAAACAACTTACTCTATACCTGCGCACGCAGATACCTGATAAATGCGAAGGATGTGGAGAATGAAAAACAGATGGTAGCTATGTTCAAGGGGATGAATACAAACGAAAAACATCATTCCGAGATAGAACAACTGGCCGACAGGACCATGCAACTCACTCCCGGGAATGTCCTTCCCAATGTGATGCTGGTTAGCTACGATAATGTAATGAAGGACGTTCACTCTATCATCAATCGCCCAACGGTATTGTACTTCTGGTCGGCAGAATCTGTGAAACATTTCAAAAACCTTCATTCACGCGCTGCGGAGCTAAAATCCAAATACCCTGAATATGATTTCATAGGAGTCAATACAGACACCCATTTTAAGAAATGGAGAGAGGTTGTAACCAAAGCCGGTTATAGCACCGTCCATGAATACCAGCTTGAAAATATCAAGGACGCAGAAAAGAAATTGCTAATTAATTCCACCAACAAAGCGATTATCGTGGACAAAAATGGTGAGATCAGGGATGGGCACACCAACCTCTTCTCTCCTACCATTGAAGAAAATCTCCTTGGATTCCTGAATATTTAAAAAGCCCCGGTTTCCCGAGGCTTTATGTATTAATTCCCTTTCCTATAATCCGCCAGGAACTTCTCCAGGCCAATATCGGTTAAAGGATGCTTTAGCAGGCCTTCTATGGAAGAAAGCGGTCCTGTCATTACATCGGAACCGATCTTAGCACATTCTAACACGTGCATGGTGTGACGCACGGATGCGGCGAGGATTTGCGTTTCAAAGCCGTAATTATCGTAAATCAACCTGATCTCGGCAATCAGGTTCAGTCCATCTGTAGAAATATCGTCTAACCTGCCTATGAAAGGGGAAACATAAGTCGCACCCGCCTTAGCAGCCAACAATGCCTGCCCCGCTGAAAAAACCAACGTGCAATTTGTTTTGATCCCACTATCGGAAAAATATTTGATCGCCTTCACACCTTCCTTGATCATTGGTACCTTCACAACAATCTGTTCGTGTAATGCTGCCAATTCTTTACCTTCTTTAATGATGCCCTCGAAATCGGTTGCAATAACTTCAGCAGAAACATCGCCATCCACGATATTACAAATGTCCACATAGTGCTTCAGGATATTTTTTCTCCCGGTTATACCCTCTTTTGCCATTAAGGAAGGGTTTGTGGTAACGCCATCCAGTACACCCAAATCCTGGGCTTCCTTTATCTGATCTAAATTTGCTGTATCAATGAAAAATTTCATGCTGTGATTGTATTTTTTGTTGTGACAAAAGTACGAAGGAAAGCAAGTCTCTTCAATGTAAAAATTGATTTTTTCAAACAAAAATTGTTGACAACTTCAGGAAATGAAAAATCGAATAACCGATGCGATTATTTCAATTTGTAGTGATTCATAAGCATACGCTCATACATACGCTGTGGGAGCACTCTTTTTAAAATTATTGAGAACTTCTGAAGAAAGGCCCCTACCTTGTAACGTACCTTAGGTTTTGAGGTATTTATTATGCGGTAAATCTTCTCTGCCATCTGAACAGGATCCTCTCCTGCATCCACATGCTCGTTCATCATTTTCAGGGTAGCACCATAGGATTTCCTGTAGGGTGAATTCTCCAATTCTGGGGCGTGATACCTGCCAGCCGCTATATTCGTGGCGAAGTCACCGGGTGCTACATTCGTCATCTCTATACCGAACTGTCTGACCTCCATGCGTATGGCCTCTGTTGTTATTTCCAGAGCCGATTTAGTAGCCGAATAGATCCCACGATAGGGCAGCCCCATATATCCTGCAATAGAAGTAATGTTGATGATCAAGCCACTTGACTGACTGCGCATCTGGGGGAGTGCGGCTTTGATCACGCGAATCGGTCCGTAGACATTCGTATCGAAAGCCTTGTGTATTTCCGAATCCGGCGTTTCTTCTATGGGACCGGTTATACCCACACCTGCATTATTGATAACGACATCCAGCCTGTTCTCTTTCTGAATTACTTCGGAAATAGCCGTACGAACTGATTTCGCATCACCTACGTCCATTTTTAGTAACTGAAATTTGAGATCCTCCGAAAACCGGTCCGGATTCCTTGAGGTCCCATAGACTACAAATCCCTTATCGGTAAGAAATTCGCCTATGGCTCTGCCGATCCCTGAGGATCCTCCTGTGATGAAAATAACTTTGGACATAGTTGGTTACGAACGAAGCAAAGATGCGCTTAAGGGGTAAGAATTGCAAAAAAAAGGGCATAAAAAATGGCAAGCTACCTACATCACACCGCTACGACCGTATACCCTTGCTGCGTTCCCGCCCTGGGGGATTCAACAGGAGCTGGTTGTGTAGGACTTGCCACTGCAAAGATACGGCAATTTTAAGGTTTCGCAAGGGTTTTTACATTACAATTTTTATTGGTTATCTTGGCCGAAAATTGAGATTGTATGATGCCATTTCTTAAGATATTCGTTCTGATAGTTTTAGTGATAGCTCCCGCTGCATGTGGCGACAAGGAACCTACGGCTAGAAGTCTTTTCAAGATGGAATTCGACGGTGCAAAAAAAGGTCATGACGGTACGAAACCGTTGAATATTTCAATAAAAGCAAGAAAAGGAAATATAATAGACTCCGTGAGTTATTCCATAGACGGAAACTCCATGGAGCTCAGTAAAGGCGCAGCCCAGGTAGCACTGGATGTCGCTTCCCTAAAACTCGGTAGACGGGAGATCACCGCTACAATTCATTCCGAAGGAAAACAATATACACTAAATGAAGCGGTAGTATTGCTGGCTTCGGAAAAACCTGTCCTCTACACATATAAAATCCTCGAAAGCTACCCGCACGATAAGGTGGCTTATACCCAGGGCCTGGAGTTTCACAATGATACCCTGTACGAAAGTACCGGGAAGTACAAACTATCGAGTTTGCGTAAAACCGACTATCAAACCGGCGAAGTAGTTAAGAAAGTGCCCCTTAGTGACGGTTATTTCGGGGAAGGTCTTACCATTATGAACAATAAGATCTACCAGCTTACGTGGCAGGAAAACACAGGCCTAATCTACGATCTTAGCTCGATGGAAAGCACTGGTTCGTTTGTTTACGGAGAAAGCAAAGAAGGCTGGGGCCTTTGTAACAATGGTTCGCAGATCTTCAAAAGTGATGGCACGGAACGTATCTGGACCTTAAACCCCGAAACACTGGCCGAGGAAAGTTACATTGAGCTATACACTAACACCGCCAAGATTCCGAATGTAAATGAACTGGAATGGGTGGAAGGAAAGATCTACGCGAATATTTACCAGAAAGATGCCATAGCCATCGTAAATCCTGAGAATGGTGCCGTTGAAGGAGTGATCAATCTGAAGGGTTTAAAAGACAAAGTAACCCAGCACGAGGAACTTGATGTGCTAAACGGAATCGCATATAAGGGTGAACCCAATATCCTTTACGTAACAGGGAAGAACTGGGACAAACTCTTCAAGATACAGGTGGTGAAGAGTGAGTAGTGAGTAGTGAATGGTGTTAAACTTTCAATCAATATACCAACTTTCTAAAATACCAACATACTTCCCCCACTCCCCCATTCCCTCATTTATTACCCCTGTTCCCTCAATCTGTATTTTATCTTGGAGTGAATTTTGATTGCTTTGATGTATCAATATCAAGAGCATGAAAAAAACCATCACCATCAATGTGCCAGAGCCGTGTCACGAAGGTTGGGAAAATATGTCTCCTACTCAAAAAGGCAGATTCTGCAGCAGTTGTGAGAAAGAAGTTGTTGACTTTAGTAAGAAAACGGACGAGGAATTAGTTAAGGAACTGGCCGGTAAAACGAATCTCTGTGGCAGGTTCAGCAGCTCCCAACTTAATCGCCCGGTGACTCTTGAGCGAAAGAGTTCGACAGGCTTCCTTCCCTATGCGGCCTCCCTTATGCTTCCTTTATCCATAGTGGGCTCCAACCCTTCGAATAATTTCCCCGGGGATACGAATTTTACTTCCCTTGGGATTGGCAGGTATAGTGATCCTGATGCTGCGAGATACCAGATAACTACAGTAGGAAAAATAACGGATGTAAACGGCAAGCCTGTGTTCAATGTGGAGATACTTTCAAAGGAAAGCAGAAAGTCCGAACTAAGCGGAATGCGCGGTGATTATGAAATAAAATCCTTCGACAGGGATATCCTTTTGTTCAAAAAAGAAGGCTATGTAAGCCAGGAAGTGAAATTAGGCAGTAAGTCGGGAACACTGGATATAATCCTGCATACGATCCCACAGAACATAGAGGTTATGGTGGTTGGTGGAATTGGTGCCGTAGAGGATATAGAAGTAGAGCTCAAAACAGATATGGAAAATGCAATACCCATCTGTTACTCCAATGAAGACGAAGAATTGATCGAAGGAGAAATCCTCATGGAAAAGGACAATTCTGAAGAAAAAGATGTTAATAAAGGGCCATTTAAACTGAAAGGAACAGTTACAGACAAAGATAAACTGCCATTGCCTGGAGCAAATGTGATCATTGATGGGACCACCACCGGGACACAAACTGATTTCGATGGAAATTTTGAGATAAAAGTGGAACCCGGACAGTCACTGCAATTTTCGTATGTTGGTTTTGAAACACAAAACATATCGATCGAAAAGAATCAACCTGTCAATATCAAAATGGTCATGGATTCGATGGTACTGGGAGGATATATCGGACTTGTGGTAACGCAGGAATATCGGGGCCACAATCTAAACAATGCCAAATATATAGTGGAACCCGAATCCTATCCCGAGTCGGAGTACACCTTATACACCGATGGGGACCGCAAGCGTTGGCGTGAGAAGAACAAAAAGGCAGAGGCCAACGAAGTAGCATTCAAACAGATTCTACAGGCAAGGAAGAAAGCAGCACGCACCTTGAGAAAAAGTAAACGCAAAAAGAAATAAAGAGCAGCATACAGCAGGTATCCCTGTAGAATCTGGGTAGGTTTGGGGTACATTGGGAGATACCTGCTGCTACTGCTTTATAAAAGTTATTCCTTCAACAATAAGTAGCTTCATAAAAAGTTATATTTTTACTGAAATTTAGCTTAGATGAAGTATTTGTACGCGATCGCAGTCCTAGCCTGCATAGTCCTCTGGAGTTCTTGCCGAAACGACTTCGAAACTGTGCCCAGCACAGGTAACCTGGAATTCTCCAGGGATACGGTTTACCTGGATACGATCTTTTCCAATATAGGCTCAAGTACCTATAACCTTAAAGTATACAATCGGAGTAATGACGATATAAATATTCCTACGGTAGCCCTGGGTGAAGGAGAAAGTTCCAACTACCGCCTCAACGTAGACGGAGTACCCGGAAAAATGTTCCAGGACGTCACCGTACTGGCGAAGGACAGCATCTTTATCTTCATAGAAACAACCATAGACATCAATAACTTCTCAAATCCGGATAATGCATTCCTGTATACCGATAAGATTCTTTTCGATACCGGCGGCAATCAACAGGATGTAGACCTTGTAACCCTGGTCCAGGATGCCGTTTTCCTTTACCCGGAAAGATTCGCTGATGGGACGATTGAGACCCTTAATCTTGGAGTGGACGGAAATGGAGAAGATATATTAGTAGAAGGATTCTTCCTGGACGATACAGAACTTAATTTCACAAACGAAAAACCCTACGTGATCTATGGCTTTGCCGCTGTGCCGCCGGATAAGACACTTACGGTCGATGCCGGCGCCCGCGTGCATTTCCATGCCGATAGTGGGATCATTGTAGCTAATAACGGCTCTATCCAGGCAAACGGAACTCCAAGTGCCGATCCGGAACTCATGGAAGGTGAGATCATTTTTGAAGGTGACCGACTGGAACCCACGTTTGCAAACACTCCCGGACAATGGAGCACCATTTGGTTGACCCAGGGAAGCACGAATAATAGTTTTACACACACCACTATAAAGAATTCAGTGGTGGGAATACTTAACGACAATTCCCCATTATCCTTAACAAATGTTCAGATCTACAACAGTGCAAATGTAGGTTTGTTGGGACGTACAGCTACCATCGTTGGGAACAACGTGGTGATCAACAACAGCGGACAAGCTTCTCTTGCCTGTTCCCTGGGTGGAGATTACGAGTTCAACCATAGTACCTTTGCCAACTTCTGGACGAATAGTTTCAGAACCTTCCCAACAGTACTCATCGACAATGTACTTCGGGTAAGTGAGACGGAATTGGTCGTGGCCGATCTGGTTCGAGCCGATTTCACCAATTGTATCATCTATGGTAGTGAACAGCGGGAATTAGGCTTTGTTAACGATCCTTCGGCACAGTTCAATTTTAACTTCAGGAATAGCTTGATTCGGTTTGAAGACCCGAATAATGAATTTACCGGTATTCCCGAATACGCATTCGAAAACCCGAACTTATACACGGATGTCGTCTTGAATGAGGACCCTGTTTTCCTTGATACCGAGTTAAACGATTTCAACATTGAAACCGGAGAATCCGGAGCCGATGGCATAGCACTGCCGGGCATTGGACCTGCCCAGGACCTCAACGGAGTAACACGCGGAGCCAATCCCGACGCCGGGGCCTACGAAAGTATTGTCTTCCCCGATCCGGGAGGAAGACCATAATTAGGTGGAAAATAGAAGTAATTCTGCTTCATCACCTTCCATTTTAATCCGGTCGATGGCTTTCAGACCCAGCTTTTGAAGTAATCGCTGCGAAGCTTTGTTTGTGGGTAAGGTGATACCGTAAATAGTCTCCATTTCTAATTTGGTACGCGCATGATTCATCAATGCCGAGCTTGCTTCAAATGCATAGCCTTTGTTCTCGTACTTCGGAAGTAAGGCAAATCCAATATCGAAATGATCCAGGTTTGGCCTTTTATACAATCCACAGGTCCCCACTATGGTTTCGGTTCCCTTTAGTACAGATACATAGGAACCAAAGCCCAATTCAGTATACTGGGCAAGATATTTTTCCTCTATATAATTCCTGGCATCTTCCAGCGTACGCACTCCCCTGTCCCCGATATTCGCTATCCAGTCGGGGGTATTTAGCAAATCAAGTACGAAAGGAGCGTCATCAAGTGTGTACTGACGTAATGCAAGGCGTTCTGTAGTAAGAATAATCATTCGCAAGCTAATTCATTGGCGCTCTCAAAATAGGGATTTTCCTGTGAATTTTTAGGCAAAACCCCTTGTAAGAAATTTCGTTCCTTCGTATCTTTACACTGGTATAAATTTCTGGTAATGAGTATTTCTGAAAAAAAGGTATTCACAGGGATTCAATACTGGACGTTACGAGTATTCTCAGGGAAGTCCAATACTTCTCAAAAACAAAAAGATCGATTGGCTATAATGAACAAATCCTCACGGTTTGTGAAATCAGGACACAATTAATCAAAACGAATATAATCTACCTCCAGTTCGAAGGGCCCCGCTTTTTTATCGTATAGGATGATTCCCATTCGGATGATCTCCGATTGTGCTTCTTCAGGCATCGTATTGCCCGTATATCGACCTACTCGTGATTCCCTGAAATCGGATAATTTAATTGTCGTCTCCTGCCATTCTTCATTGGGGACAAACTCATATTTGTAATTGGGACGATACCAGGCAGTATATCGATCGAACGATAGCGCAAAATTTCTACTGGTCCCCCTGTGTCGGATAGTTACCGACTTGAATCCTGAAAGGTCCATTTTTTGGTATGGACTACGTATGGAAGCAAAGCCACCATTATTTTCCAGGGATACATTTCCTTTAAAATACAGGCTCTCTTTTTTCAGGAACGCCTCTGAAGCAGATCTTCCTCCCATTACGTCGTCGTTTACAACCCGCCAGTTTTTGCCGCCCGTCTCGGTTCCGAAATCAATCTCGAAATCTTCAGAAGCCATAAATCCAAGGATAAATACTAATGCCAAGATCTTCATATGTTTTGATTGTATCTACACAAAGCAATGATCTTTGGATGAAGTAAATACTAACTTTAACGCTCTTTAACGCAGCCTGTCAGTCTTTAATCAAAAGCTTTTTTGTGTATACCTTTCGATCGCTCTCCAGCGTCACGAAATACACCCCTGAAGCATAGGAGGAAATATCCAGTTTCAATTCCGTTTCTTCCATTACCAACTCGTTTAGCAAACTACCATTCGCGTCGTGGATTATTAGTTTGCTTCCCAGCATCTCAGAGGAAAAGTCGAAACTTACGATATCAGTGGCCGGATTGGGAAACATTTGGAATGAAGTGGCTTCAATTACATCAGTCGTGGCAAGAGAAGAACCTTCCACCACCGTAATTTGTGTATTGATGGCCGGGTTGGTGATAAGGTCCACATTGCCACTTAGCCAGGTGACCTTCACATAATCGATCTCTGTTGCGGCTCCTATTCCGAAGAACTCATAAGGCGAATTCTGTCCCAAATACCCTTCACCACAAAGCGTGTAATTGTACTGGCTTTCTCCGTTTACAGATACCTCTATCCAGGACCCAACGCCCTGCCTGTTCGATTGGTTACCCTCCAATTTTACCTTGATCCAGTTATTGTTACTGGTGGATACATTTTTGTAAAGGAAGATATCATGCGGAGCGTAATTCAAAACAGCGATGTCCGGATAACCGTCGTTGTTAATATCGCCAATGGCATTCGCATAACTTTCGGCATTGTCATTGTCGAACCCTATTCCGGAGGGAATGGTGTAATTACCTGCCCCATCATTGTAATAGTAGGCCGATGTAAGACCAATCATAGGATCGTCGATCAAAGCACTCACATAAAGATCCTTGATTCCCCTATTGTCCCCATCTACGAATACCGCTCCCCAGGCATAACTTTCCATTAGGGTGCCGTTTGATGGCGCAAGATCGGTAAATGTGCCGTTGAAGTTATTCTTAAAGAAGGCATTTCCCTCTGCCGTATTGGTTACGTAGATATCCAGGTATCCGTCATTATTTGCATCGTCAATAGCTGTACTCATGGCCTCCATAGAAACACCGGTTCCCGAAGCGTTGCCTATCTCAGTAAAGGTTCCATCTCCATTATTTCGATATAAGTGGTTAACGGGTGTCCTATCGTTGGCTACGTAGATATCCTGCCATCCGTCCTTGTTAAAGTCGAAGAAAGCCGCACAAAAGGAATAAAACCCATCCTGCAATATTCCAGCCTGTACACTTACATCTGTAAAGGTGCCATTACCGTTATTCCTGAAAAGTTTATTGCTGTATCCTGAATCCGGACCACGGTGGGACGATAGGAACAGGTCCAGCAAGCCATCATTATTGTAATCGCCCCAGGAACTGCCGAAACTCCAGTTATTAATGATCTGTAGTCCTGCTTCGAAAGTGATATTGGTAAATTGCATCATACCGTCGTTTTCGTATAACCTGTTATCCTCATGAATCGACGTGGTGA
>Ga0316201_10003546_pt1 | contig 11517 bp, 10 predicted proteins | sample CS6wburrow_MG_FD_204516 | JGI IMG/M metagenome (GOLD analysis project Ga0316201, IMG submission 204516) | Coastal sediment microbial communities from Delaware Bay, Delaware, United States - CS-6 worm burrow | ecosystem: Environmental > Aquatic > Marine > Coastal > Sediment | place: USA... | reverse complement strand
CCAATGGAATTTTACATCATCCTGTCCAGGTTGAAGCGACACCTGAAAATACCACGGTCGATGCCATAAGTCAAAAGGTGTATCGTGTGGCCAAGGCGAAGAAGACTGGATTGATCATTAAACTCATTTTAGACGGTAACTGGAACCAAGTCTTGGTGTTTACAAGAACCAAGCATGGCGCTAATAAATTGTGCAAGAAAATGATAAGTTCCGGTATATCCGCTGCTGCTATTCATGGTAATAAGACTCAAGGTGCTCGGACAAAAGCGCTTGCTGGTTTCAAGAGTGGAAACATAAGTGTCTTGGTCGCAACGGATATTGCTGCACGTGGATTGGATATACCGCTTTTGCCTCATGTCATTAATTTTGAATTACCGAATATTTCGGAAGATTATGTGCACAGAATTGGCAGAACGGGTAGAGCGGGAGCTAGTGGTGAAGCTATTTCGTTAGTAAGTGCAGATGAAACCAGTTATTTAAAGGCTATCGAAAAATTAGTGGGTCTCAAAATAGCTGTAGAAATAGTCGAAGGTTTTGAACCAGACCCAAACGCATCGACTGAGCCGATTAAACAAGGCCAAAGAGGTGGGCAAAATAGAGGTGGAAGGAACTCAAGACCAAGTAGCTCAAGTTCAAATCAAAATAGAAGGGATTCAAAATCCAGAAGTGGAGGTCAGAACCGAAATAAAAGGCGAAGACATTGATCTGTCAATTAGAGGAACTTAGTTCGTTATTTATTTGGTCTATATAATCCAAGACATCATCTTTTCCGGTATTTCTTGTGGAGGAAGTCACAAAATAAGTGGGCATTACTTCCCAAGTTTCTAAAAGGATTTTTTCATAATCCTTGATATGTCGCTCAATAGCCATGGGCTTCAACTTGTCTGCTTTGGTAAAAATAATCGAGAACGGAATCTGTTTTTCGCCCAACCATTGTATGAATTCAAGATCAACGGATTGGGGTTCGTGCCTTACGTCAATCAAGACAAAGGCCGAAACTAACTGATGTCGCTCCTTAAAATAATCTGTAATGAATTTCTGGAACGTTCTTTTAGCAGATTTCGAAACACGTGCATATCCGTATCCAGGCAAATCCACTAAATGCCAAGTTTTGTTGATAATAAAATGATTAATGAGTTGTGTTTTTCCTGGCCGACCAGAAGTTTTGGCCAAACTCTTTTTGCTCGTAAGCATGTTGATCAAAGACGATTTACCAACGTTACTCCTGCCAATAAAAGCATACTCTGGAATATTGCTTTTTGGGCATTTGGCAACATCAGAATTGCTCATAACGAATTCAGCAGATATGATTTTCATTTTGTGTGAATTAGTATTCGCGATCTATCAACCACTTATTCAGAATTTGGTTGAATTCATCTGGATGTTCCATCATAGCTGCATGACCACATTTGTCAATCCAGAATAAGTCCGAATCCGGTAACTTTTCATGAAACTCTTCGGCTACGGAAGGAGGTGTAACATGATCGTTCTTTCCCCAAATTATACATGTTGGGGTCAATATTTTTGGTAAATCCTTGCCCATGTTATGCCTAATGGCGCTTTTGGCTATTGCAAGGGTCTTTATAAGCTTATTTCTATCATTAATGGTGGCAAAAACTTCATCAACTATTTCCTTTGTGGCAATTGTAGGGTCGTAGAAAACTTCTTGTGCTTTTTTCTTGATGACTTCATAATCACCTCTTCTAGGGTAACTACTGCCCATGGCACTTTCATAGAGCCCAGAACTCCCTGTAATAACTAAGGCTTTCACTTTTTCAGGATACAATTTATTGTGCAATAACCCGATGTGTCCACCTAGCGAATTTCCGAGTACAATGACCTTTTCATAACCTTTGAACTCTATGAAATCATGAAGATATGTAGCAAAAGTCTTGACATTGGTCTTCAAGAGGCTCATAGAGTAAATTGGAAGTTCCGGAATGACTACCTTGTAGCCCTTTTCACTAAAAAAATCAGTGACGCCATCAAAGTTACTCAAGCCTCCCATAAGTCCATGTAATATGATGATTGGAGTCCCTTCACCTACTTCAATGTAACTGAACTTACCTTCTTTTTTAAGCTCGTGCTTCATGTATTATTTAGTCCTATAAATCAGTGGCAAATATAATCATTTCATAATGATATTGCCTATTTCATTGATAATGCCCAAAATGAATTCATGAAACATATTATTTATCATCAGGATGAAAATTTATCAACAAAGTGGTAAAAAGTGGTAAAAAGTGGCAAAAAATTCAATATATTTGAAACTTATACATCCTATAAAATCCTCTGAATTGAAGTCATTAATTGGGACATATGAGTGTAAGGCCGATGCTAAGGGACGACTGATGCTGCCTACTGCCTTGAAAAAGCAGTTATCTCCCGTGTTGCAAAATGGTTTTGTCGTTAAACGAGCTGTGTTTCAACCATGTCTGGAGTTGTATCCAATTAATGAATGGGAATCACTTATGCAGAAAGTGAATAGGTTGAATCGTTTCAAGAAAAAGAACAACGACTTCATTAGAAGATTCACCGCAGGTGTAAAAATGGTAGAATTGGATGGTTCAGGTCGATTATTGGTGTCCAAGGATCTTTTGGCATTTGCCGGAATCTCAAAGGACATTGTTGTTTCTGCTGCTGTCAATATCATTGAGATTTGGGATAAACAGAAATATGAACAAGCTATAGATGATGCTACAGTGGATTTTGCAGATCTAGCGGAAGAAGTTATGGGACAAGATGATGATGACAATGGAATATCATAATCCAGTTTTATTGAAGGAGGCTGTTGACGGACTAAAAATTGTTGACGACGGTATTTATGTGGATGTGACTTTTGGCGGTGGAGGGCATAGTAAGGAAATATTAAAGCGGCTTGGAGCAAAAGGAAAACTTTACGCTTTTGATCAAGATAAAGATGCTCTTGTGAACACTATTGATGATGAGAGATTTATTCTCATCAATGAGAATTTTAGATTCATGAAACGCTTCTTGAGATTTCACGGTGTCAAGGAAGTCCATGGAATCCTAGCGGATTTTGGAGTGTCCTCTCATCAGTTTGATATTGCAGAACGTGGTTTTTCAACAAGATATGAAGCTGAGTTGGATATGCGAATGAATCAAGACGATCAGTTGTCTGCCTATAATGTGGTCAATGAGTATGAAGAGGACGACTTGAAGCGTATATTCTTTAGTTATGGTGAATTACGATCGGCACCTGCGTTGGCTAAGGCCATTGTTGAAAAACGAAAGGAACAACCCATTAAAACAAGTTCCGAATTAAAAAGTGCCATTAAAAAATATCTTCCTGCTAGATACGAGAACAAGATTTTGGCTCAGATTTATCAAGCCATTCGGATAGAGGTAAACGAAGAATTGGAAGCCTTAAAGGAATTTTTAACACAAACGCCAGAATTATTGGTAACAGGTGGTCGTTTATGTGTTATATCCTATCATTCATTAGAAGATAGGTTGGTAAAGCGTTTCATGAAAAATGGCATGTTCGAAGGAGAACCAGAGAGGGATATGTTTGGGAATTTTGAAGTGCCATTAAAAAAAGTAGGGAGATTGGTGGTGCCGGGACCTGAGGAAATACGTCAAAACAGCAGAGCGCGAAGTGCCAAGCTTCGTATTGCAGAGAAACTATAAATGAAAAAAGGGATATATAGCATATTAAAAGGAAAATTCTTGATCAGCGATGATTCATTCAAGAATTGGCGGGTGATCATTTTCTTCTCCGTTTTAGCAATCATCATGATTGCAAGTTCACATAGTGCGGATAGAAAAGTGCATGAAATAGCACAACTCAATAATGAAGTAAAGGAATTAAGATCAAAATTCGTTGAAGGGAGATCGAAACTGATGAGACTTAAAATGGAATCTTCCATTCAGAAAAAAATGGCGGAAAAAGGATTGCAGCCATCCGAGATTCCGCCAAAGAAAATAAAAGTGAAATCACAACAAGATTAATGTAATTGGAAACAAAGGACAACAACATATTGAACCGATTGTATTTTGTGGCAGGATGTATGTTTGTCTTCGCACTAGCTGTCGTGTTCAAATTATGCAGTATCCAATTCATTCAAGGTGACAAGTATAGGGACCTTGCTGAAAAGCGAACGGTCAAGAATGTCGTAATTCCAGCAAATAGAGGTAATGTATACGCAGCCGATGGAAGTCTATTGGCAACATCAGTTCCTAAATACGATATTCGGTTCGATGCCATAACGCCTTCTGAAAAGAATTTCACAGAACAGCTCAAAGGGCTCAGTGATTCTCTTTCCAAGTACTTTGGGAAATCATCAAGTCATTACCAACAAGTATTGGGTAAAGCACGAGTGAATAAGAATAGATATTTTCTGTTAGGAAGAAATTTAAGCTACTCTGATTATATTAGGTTTCGTTCTTTTCCTCTTTTGAATCTAGGCGCGTTTAAGGGTGGATTGATCGTTGAACAAACGACAAAGCGTGAACATCCCATGGGTGGTATAGCTCAAAGGACAATTGGCTACGAGCGTTTTGATGAGGATGGCAATGTTACCCGTCCAGGACTGGATGGCGCTTATGGTGACAAGTACTTACGAGGTAAAGATGGGCATCGTTTGAAACAAAAAATAGGCAAAGGGCAATGGAAGCCTGTTGCAGATTTCAATCAGGTGGAGCCAAAAGATGGTTATGATGTGGTAACTACTATAGATGTCAACATTCAAGATATCGCGCATCATTCCTTGTTACAACAGTTGGAAAAGTATAAGGCAGATCATGGTTGTGTTGTGGTGATGGATGTCAAATCTGGGGAAGTGAAAGCCATTTCAAATTTAGGCAGGAATAGTAATGGATATTATTACGAAAGGCTGAATTATGCGGTTGGCGAATCTCATGAACCCGGTTCAACATTTAAGTTGATGGCTGTTACAGCAGCATTGGAAGACAAGGTGATCGATACCAGCGATGTGGTTGATACAGAAAATGGGATTATTCATTTCTATGGAAAACCCGTAAGGGACTCGAATAGACGCGGATATGGGAAAATAAGTGTTTCGGAAGCTTTTGAAGTGTCCTCTAATACAGGTATAGTAAAGGCCATTCATGAAGCATATAAGGACAAACCTTCGAAGTTTGTTGACCGCTTATATGACATGGAACTGAATAATAAACTCGATTTGGCGATAATAGGTGAAGGTGTTCCTATAATACCAGATCCAAGAATCAAGAATAAACGATGGAGTGGTATTGCCCTTCCTTGGATGGCGTTCGGCTATGGCGTGTCATTCACACCTTTGCAAACACTGACTTTTTATAATGCGATTGCCAATGATGGCGCTATGGTGAAGCCGCAATTCTTGAAAGAAGTTCGTGAATTTGATGAGGTCATTGTTCCTTTTAAAAGAGAAGTCATCAATAAGAGGATCTGTTCTAAGACAACAGTGGCTAAAGTCCAGAAATTATTGAAGAATGTGGTGGAAAAAAAACATGGCACAGGTCATGGATTGTATTCTGAGAATTTCTCGATGGCTGGAAAAACCGGTACTTGTCAAAAGGACTATTCAGACAAAGACAAACTAGCATATATTTCAACGTTTGCCGGTTACTTCCCTGCTGACAACCCTAAATACTCCTGTATTGTTGTTATACACGAACCAGATAAAAGCGTAGGTTATTATGGTGCAGATGTTTCCGGACCTGTATTCAAGACCATTGCCCAAAAAATATATACTGATACACCGCTTGTGCATGAGATAGAATCACTAGTTGTCAAGGATGATGCAGCAGAAAAACAATATGAGGAGTTTTTCAATACTGCCCAAACATATAAAACCATTATGCCTAGGGTCGTAGGCCTACCAGCTATGGATGCCTTGGCTTTGTTGGAGAATATGCCAATAGATATAAAGGTAAAAATGATTGGAGCCGGCACCATTAAAAAACAATCAGTGAATAAGGGAATAAAATTGAAAAAAGGTCAAACCGTAATAATTGAAGCATCTTGATAGCATTAAAGGAAATATTATATAAAGTCACTATCAATAAAGTTATTGGAAGTACAGGAATCTATGTGCGAAATGTAGAATTCAATTCCAAGAAAACAGCTATGAATGATGTGTTTGTTGCAATCAAGGGTGGTACCGTCGATGGCCATGATTATATTGAGATGGCTGTAAAGCAAGGTGCTTTGGCGGTAGTTTGTGAGATCATTCCCAAGAAACGGAAAGACCGTGTTACTTATATACAAACCGATGATACTAGTAAGGCCTTGGCAATCATGGCATCCAATTTCTATGGCGTGCCTTCAGACAACTTGAAATTGATCGGAGTTACTGGTACTAACGGAAAGACGACGGTAGCTTCTTTGTTATATTCTCTTTTCAAAAAAGCGGGTTATAAAGTAGGATTGCTATCAACCGTAAAGATCCTGGTGAACGATAACGAATATAAAGCAACGCATACTACACCTGATTCATTGACCATAAATCGATATCTAAGCGAAATGAATGTTGAAGGTGTGGAATATTGCTTCATGGAAGTGAGTTCACATGGTATTCATCAAAAACGAACCGAGGGTTTGAATTTTACCGGTGGGATATTCACGAATTTATCCCATGACCACTTAGATTATCATGCAACTTTCGCTGAGTATAGGGACGTAAAAAAGCAATTCTTTGACCAACTCTCCCCCAAGGCATTCGCATTGACCAATAGCGACGATAAGAATGGGGCTATCATGCTTCAAAATACTAAAGCAAAAAAATATGCATATGCCCTCAAGACCTATGCGGATTATAAAGCACAGATCCTAGAGAATCAATTCAGTGGGTTGCTCCTAAAGATAAATGATAGTGAGGTTTGGACACGATTGATCGGCAATTTCAATGCCTATAATATTCTGGCAATTTATGCTTGTGCAGATATTCTTGGGCTTGAAAAAGTTGAAACATTGCGGCACATAAGTGAATTGGAAAGTGTGAGTGGCCGTTTTCAATATATGATTTCGGAAGATAAAATTACGGCTATTGTTGATTACGCACATACCCCAGATGCACTTAAGAACGTCTTGGAAACCATTAATAGTATAAGAACCAAGAACGAGCAATTAATAACAGTTGTTGGTTGTGGTGGAGATAGGGATAAGTCAAAAAGACCAAAAATGGCACATATCGCCTCGGCTTTGAGCAATAAGACAATTTTCACTAGTGATAATCCTAGAAATGAAGTCCCTGAAGAAATCATTGCGGATATGGAAAAAGGTGTGGAACCTATCAATTACAAAAAAACACTTTCAATAGTAGATAGAGGTCAGGCTATAAGGACGGCTTGTCAATTGGCCCAATCAGGAGATATTATTTTAATAGCTGGGAAGGGTCATGAAACGTATCAAGAAATAAAAGGTAAGCGAACGGATTTTGATGATTTCAAGATGGTAGAAGATTATTTAAGACAGTTACAAGGTTAATTATGTTGTATTACTTATTCGAGTATTTAGAAAATGAGTACCAGTTCCCTGGAGCTACACTTTTTGGGTTTATAACCTTTAGAGCTGCTGTTGCGATAATCTTGTCTCTCTTGATATCGACTATCTATGGTAAGCGCATTATTCGCTTTTTGCAAAAACAACAAGTGGGTGAGTCCGTTAGGGATCTAGGATTAGAAGGTCAAGCGGAAAAAGAAGGAACCCCAACTATGGGAGGTATCATAATAATCATAGCTACGCTTATTCCAGTGCTGCTGTTGGCCAAATTAGAAAACATCTATATCGTTTTGTTGGTCATAACCACGCTATGGATGGGGACCATAGGATTCATAGACGACTACATCAAGAAATTCAAGAATGATAAAGATGGTTTAAGTGGCCGTTTTAAGGTTCTAGGTCAGGTTGGTCTTGGTATTATTGTGGGAGCTACATTGTTTTTTCATCAAGATGTAACGATGAAGGAAAAATTACCAATAGCACAACAACAGGTCTTATTGGCTGAAAATCCGAATATAGCGCCAGCAAAACTATTTAAACCTGGTGAGAAATCAACCAAAACTACGATTCCCTTTGTTAAAGGCAATGAGTTTGATTACGCCGATCTAATCACTTGGATAAGCCCTGATTTAAAACCATATGCATGGATTATTTTCATACTAGTGGCCATATTCATTATAACGGCTGTATCAAATGGAGCTAATCTGACCGATGGTATTGATGGACTGGCTGCTGGTACTTCGGCAATAATCGTACTCACACTAGGAATATTTGCTTGGGTCTCTGGTAATATCGTTTTCTCAGAGTATCTCAATATCATGTATATCCCAAAGGTTGAGGAAATCACGATCTATATCGCAGCGTTTGTTGGTGCATTGATCGGATTCTTGTGGTATAATACATATCCAGCACAAGTGTTCATGGGCGACACGGGTAGTTTGACCATTGGAGGGATTATCGCAGTTATTGCCATTGCCGTTAGAAAAGAATGGTTGATTCCCGTGTTGTGTGGCATCTTTTTAGCAGAAAACCTATCCGTTGTTATGCAAGTAAGTTGGTTTAAGTATACTCGGAAAAAGTATGGAGAAGGACGACGAATTTTTAAGATGTCGCCTTTACATCATCATTATCAAAAATCAGGGTATCATGAAAGTAAAATAGTCACACGATTTTGGATTATTGGAATCTTGTTGGCGATATTATCAATAGTGACCTTGAAAATTAGATAAATGAAAAGGTTGGTCATACTAGGCGGCGGAGAAAGTGGGGTCGGTACAGCATTGCTTGGGAAAGAAAAAGGGTTTGAGATTTTTGTTTCTGATAAAGCGGAAATAAGGGAAAAATACAAAAACGTTCTTATACATAATGAGATTGAATGGGAAGAACAACAGCATTCTGAGGGTAAGATCCTAAATGCCGATTTAGTTATGAAAAGCCCTGGAGTTCCAGACAATGTGCCTTTAGTGATGAAACTAAATGAAAAAGGTATTCCTGTTATTTCTGAAATTGAATTCGCTTCGAAATATACGGACGCAGTAATTATTGGAATCACAGGTAGTAATGGCAAGACTACTACAGCGACTTTGACACATCATTTATTGAAGAATGAATTGGATGTTGGATTAGCCGGAAATATTGGAGACAGTTTTGCGAAACAAGTGTTGGAAAAGGACCATGAGAACTATGTATTGGAAATAAGTAGTTTCCAATTAGATGGTATCATGGATTTTAAACCGCATATCGCCGTCATTACGAATATTACCCCTGATCATTTGGATAGATATGATTATGAATTCGAGAATTATGTCAACTCTAAGTTTAGGATTGTAATGAACCAAACAAATAAAGATTATTTCATATACGATGCGGATGACGAAGTAATTACTGAGTGGTTGTTACAAAACCCTATTCAATCCATACAATTACCATTTTCATTGTCTAAAACCATTGAAAACGGAGCATATTACAAAGACACAAATATCTATATAACAGTTAATAACAACCAAATAATTATGCCAACAGCAAATTTAGCATTAGAGGGAAATCACAACATCAAGAATGCGATGGCGGCGTCTACAATTGCCAGTTTATTGGGAATACGGAAGTCTATCATACGCGAATGCCTTGAGAATTTTCAAGGTGTGGAACACCGATTGGAGCATGTCCTTAAAATCAATAAGGTGCAGTACATAAATGATTCTAAGGCAACAAACGTAAATGCTACGTATTATGCATTAGAAAGCATGGACGCGCCAACGGTCTGGATTGTTGGAGGTGAGGATAAAGGGAACGATTATCAGGAGTTATTTCCATTTATAAATGAAAAAGTAAAAGCGATTATTTGTTTAGGTGTAGACAACGAAAAACTCATGAACGTGTTCGGGAATATGGTGGATATTATCGTTGAAACACAATTCATGAGTGAAGCTATAAAAATCGCCTATAAAATTGCAGAATCAGGTGATAATGTATTGTTGTCTCCAGCTTGTGCAAGTTTCGATTTGTTCGATAATTATGAAGATAGAGGAAGACAATTCAAGGAAGCCGTCAGAAAATTATAGTGAAAACAGTTTTTAATAACATAAAAGGAGATAGGTTAATATGGGCGATTGCAGCATTGCTAGCAATTTTCTCATTCCTTCCAGTTTATAGTGCTGCCAGTAATTTGGCATATACCGGTGGCAACGGAAACACTTTTAGTTATTTCCTTAAGCATTTCATGCATCTCTTTTTGGGGTTCTCTATCATGTATGGAGTACATAAGATTCCGTTCAGGTATTTTAAGGGTTTGTCAATCATAATGATACCAATTGTTTTGGTGTTATTGGTCGTGACAATGCTTCAAGGGACAACGATCGAAGGCGCTAACGCAAGTCGTTGGATCTCTATTCCTTTAGTAGGGATGTCATTTCAAACATCCACCTTCGCATCTGTAGTATTAATGGTTTATGTAGCGCGTTATTTAACGCGAATAAAAGACCGAAAAGTGTCGTTTAAAGAAACATTGTTGCCATTATGGGTGCCTGTTTTCGTTATATTGGCATTGATTCTTCCAGCGAATTTTTCGACCACGGCGATCATTTTTTCCATGGTCATGGTATTGACATTTTTAGGAGGCTACCCAATTAGGTATTTGATCGTTATTATTGGTTCTGGTATCATAGCGCTAGTAATGTTCGTTTTAGTTGCCAAGGCATTCCCTGATGCCATGCCCAATAGAATAGATACATGGATGAGTAGGGTTTCAAATTTTGCTGATGGAGGAGATTCAGAAACTAATTATCAAATAGAAAAAGCCAAGATTGCTATAGCATCTGGCGGCATACAGGGTGTAGGACCTGGCAAGAGTGTTCAGAAAAATTTTTTACCACAGTCATCGTCAGATTTCATATTCGCAATAATCATTGAAGAATATGGTCTCGCAGGAGGATTGTTTTTAATGTTATTATACCTCTGGCTGTTATTCAGGATTGTCATTGTTGCTCAAAAATCCGATTCTTTCTTTGGTAAATTATTGGTGTTGGGAGTTGGTTTGCCCATAGTATTCCAAGCATTGATCAACATGGCTGTTGCTGTTGAATTATTTCCAGTGACAGGGCAAACCTTGCCATTGATAAGTAGTGGAGGGACTTCCATTTGGATGACTTGTTTGGCAATTGGGATCATATTGAGTGTGAGTGCAAAAAGACAGGAAGAAAAAGAACAAGAAAATAGAGAAGATAATCCCTTAGAGATCCTATCGGAAACCATATAAATGAAGAATTACAAAATCATATTATCAGGAGGAGGAACTGGAGGTCATATTTATCCAGCGATTGCCATTGCAAATGAATTGAAGGCGAGATATAGTAATGCTGAGTTCTTGTTCGTTGGTGCGAAAGATAGAATGGAAATGGAAAAAGTACCGCAAGCCGGATATGATATCGAGGGTCTTTGGATTTCAGGAATTCAACGTAAGTTGACATTAAGGAATTTGATGTTTCCTTTCAAGCTTATTCACAGTTTAATGAAGGCAAAGAAAATTGTGAAGCGGTTTCAGCCAGATGTTG
>Ga0316201_10003545_pt1 | contig 11519 bp, 17 predicted proteins | sample CS6wburrow_MG_FD_204516 | JGI IMG/M metagenome (GOLD analysis project Ga0316201, IMG submission 204516) | Coastal sediment microbial communities from Delaware Bay, Delaware, United States - CS-6 worm burrow | ecosystem: Environmental > Aquatic > Marine > Coastal > Sediment | place: USA... | reverse complement strand
TTTATTTTGAGCTTGGGAGCAAATCTTTTTTGAGTTTGTATTTTATTTCTCATCATCTTTCGATTTTAAAGCACTTCAGGAGCCAATGAAACAATTCTCATATAATCGCGCTCTCTGAGTTCTCTCGCAACAGGGCCAAAAATCCTGGAACCTCTTGGCTCATCATTCTCACTTAATAGTACAACTGCATTGTCATCAAAGCGGATATATGATCCATCTTTTCTGCGAATCTCTTTCTTTGTGCGGACAACAACTGCTTTAGATACAGATCCTTTTTTTACGCCACCGGGTGAAGCGATTTTAACAGAAACCACAATTGTATCACCTACTGAAGCATACCTTCTACCTGAACCGCCAAGTACCCGAATACACAAAACCTCTTTTGCACCACTATTATCTGCAACCTTTAATTTACTTTCCTGCTGTATCATGGTTGTCTATTATATACTTTGAATAAATAATTATTTCGCTTTTTCAACTACTTCAACCAATCTCCATCTCTTTCTTGCACTTAATGGACGAGATTCAACGATTCGAACCAAATCGCCAATTCCACATTGGTTCAATTCATCATGAGCCATAAACTTTTTGGACTTTTTGACGAATTTTCCATACATCGGGTGTCTAAACCTTCTCTCAACCAAAACCGTGATTGTTTTATCCATCTTATTACTGGATACGACACCTGTCTGTTGTTTTCTATTTTTATTATCTTCTGACATTCTTCGAATATTTATCTTTCCTTGAGGATCACTTGCTCCTGCGAAACCTAATTTTAGAACGTTTTGCAATTTGATCATCAGTAAAATTCGCAACCTCTCGTCTGCGAATTTCGGATTGAATTCTTGCAATATCTCTTCGTACTTCACGAATTGAAATTGGATTATCCAATCCTTTAATCGCATGATCAAATTTCATCTTTTGATATTGAGTGCGAATTGTATCTAATTCGCTTGTCAAATCTGCATCCGACATATCTTGTAACTCGAGAAACTTTTTAGTCGCCATTCCTACAATCAGTTTTAAAATTATTCGGTGTAATCTACACGCGAAACAGTTTTTGTTTTTACGGGCAATTTTTGCGCTGCCAGTCTCAATGCTTCTTCAGCTACTTCCCTGGTCACTCCATCCAGTTCGAACATAATGCGACCAGGTTGAACAAGAGCTACGTAATGATCCAATGCTCCTTTTCCTTTCCCCATCCTTACTTCCTGAGGTTTTTGAGTAATAGGTTTGTCAGGAAAAACTCGAATCCAAACAACACCCTCTCTTTTCATATGCCTTGTCATAGCTACCCTCGCTGCTTCAATTTGACGACTCGTAAGGCGACCTAATTCCATTGATTTCAAGGCAAATGATCCAAAGGAAATTGTACTTCCACGATGTGCAACTCCTCTATTTCTCCCCTTTTGTTGCTTACGATATTTTGTCCTTTTTGGCTGTAACATTATTCAATCTTTCTGTTCGAAAAAAATTAATTCGGATAGGTTTCAGAAAAGTTTCGCAAAGGTAAAATCTTTTTAGAATTATTTCTAATCTCTTCTTGGATTTCTATGGCCATGTCTGCCACCACCCTGGCGCTTTCTACCTTTCTCTCTTTTACCTAATCCAGCATTTAACGAGAGGTCTCTTTTCCCTAGAACTTCTCCTTTACAAATCCATGTTTTAATCCCAATTTTGCCATATACGGTCTGCGCTTCACTCAGGCAGTAATCGATATCAGCTCTGAAAGTGTGAAGCGGTGTTCGGCCATCTTTATATTCCTCTGACCTGGCCATCTCAGCGCCATTCAGTCGACCTGATATTCTGACCTTAATTCCCTCAGCTCCAGCCCTCATTGTAGATTGAATTGCCATTTTTATCGCCCGGCGATAATTTATCCTGGATTCAATTTGCTTTGAGATTGATTCCGCAACAATACTTGCATCCAATTCAGGCTTTCTAATCTCTATGATGTTGATCTGAACATCCATCGAGGTTAATTGCTTTATTTCTTCACGGATTTTGTCTACTTCCTGACCACCTTTTCCAATGATAATCCCAGGTCTAGAGGTATGAATTGTAATCGTGATTCTTTTAAGCGTCCGCTCAATCACGATTCTTGCAATTCCTCCCTTTTGTACCCTTGCACGAAGATATTGGCGGATTTTTCGATCCTGAACGACTTTGGTTCCAAAATCTTTACCACCATACCAGTTGGATTCCCATCCCCTGATGATTCCGAGCCTATTACCGATAGGATTTGTCTTTTGACCCATTAGTTAGAATTATTGAGATTAAAATATTTATTCTTTATCATTTTCTACGACTTCTTCGACTTCATCAACTTCGTCCATATCTTCAACTTCCACAAAGTCTTCATCCTCGTCATCCACAGGATTTAGCTCACGATCCATAGGAATTCTGTTTTCCACTACAATCGTAACATGATTTGTACGTTTGCGAATGCGATGCGCCCGACCATGAGGTGCAGGACGGAATCTTTTTAGCATTGTACCTTCATCAACAAGCAAGGTTTTAATATACAGATCGAAGTCATCTGCACTCACGACCATGTCATTTTTATATTCCCAATTCGCAATTGCTGACAAAAGTGTTTTTTCAAGCCACTTAGCAGCTTCCTTTTTAGTAAACTTCAGCACGTTTAGTGCATCATCAACATTTTTTCCGCGAATCACGTCTCCAACTAGTCGCATCTTACGTGCAGACATTGGGCAACTCTTCAATTTAGCGATAGCTTCCATTTGATAGAATTATTTGAAGATTATTTTCTATTTCCTGAGTGACCTTTAAATGTTCGGGTAGGTGAAAATTCACCTAGCTTATGACCGACCATATTTTCCGTTACGAATACTGGAACAAATGTTTTACCATTGTGAACAGCAATTGTCTGTCCAACCATATCCGGTATAATCATCGATGAACGGGACCAGGTCTTAATAACTGATTTTTTATTTGATTCCTTTGCCTTCTCAACTTTCTTCATAAGTTTATTGAAAACGTAAGGTCCTTTCTTAACTGATCTTGCCATGATCTTCTCGTTTATTTATTTCTTATTTTTTGACTTTCTCTTGGAGATTATCAATCTGCTAGAATACTTATTTTTATTTCTGGTTTTCTGCCCTTTGGCCATAATACCAGTTCTTGAACGTGGGTGTCCTCCGGATGCACGTCCTTCACCACCTCCCATTGGGTGATCTACTGGATTCATTGCTACACCTCTTACTCTTGGTCTTCTTCCCAGCCATCTTCTCCGGCCTGCCTTACCAAGTACTTGCTGACTGTGATCTGAATTTGAAACAGACCCGATGGTTGCTTTGCATGTCTGAAGCACTCTTCTTACCTCCCCTGACGGCAATTTTACGATTGCATATTTTCCCTCTCTCCCCATCAAAACGCAATAAGAACCAGCACTTCTTGAGAGAACAGCACCACTTCCTGGTTGCATTTCAATATTATGTATGACTGCTCCTAATGGGATCTCACTCAAGTACAATGAATTCCCGGGTTCTGGAGAAACACCCTTACCGGCTTTAATTTTCATTCCAACCTGAATCCCTTGAGGAGCTATGATGTATCTTTTTTCTCCGTCTTCGTACTGAACAAGTGAAATAAACGCAGATCGATTTGGATCATATTCAACAGAAATGATCTCAGCACTCATATTTTCTTTGTCGCGCTTGAAATCAATAACCCGATACCGGCGCTTATGACCTCCACCTTTCTGGCGTATTGTCATTCGGCCCTGATTATTTCGCCCTCCACTTTTCTTTAATGGCGCAAGAAGGCTTTTTTCCGGCTTATCCGTAGTCAATTCCTCAAACGCATTTCCGACTCTTGCGCGCGTTCCTGGAGTGACTGGGCTGTATTTTTTTATCGGCATAGCTCTTAACTTTATAAATTGCTCAAATGGACCTCATCCAAATTATAGATCTCCAAAATGATCGATTGTTTCTCCGTCAGCGAGAGTGACGATCGCTTTTTTAAATGCAGATTTTCTTCCTTTCAAAACACCAGATCTGGTGGACCTGTTTTTTTGCTTAGCAGGCATTATCAAGGTATTCACAGATTGTACGTTGACGCTATACATACCTTCAACTGCTTTTCTAATTTCAATTTTGTTGGCCCGTTTATCAACGATAAAACTAAATTGATTTTTATCCTCAGAAAGCATTTCTGCTTTTTCGGTGATCAATGGTTTTATTAAAATTGTCCTTGACATTGTTTAAAATTTTTATGGATTACAATGCAAATGTTTCCTGAATCGCTGCAACAGCATTCTCTGAAAGAATGAGTTTTTGCGCTTTCAAAATATCATATGTGTTTAAATCGCCAGCTGCAATTACATTTGAGTTCTGAACGTTTCGTGCAGACAAATACAAGTTTGAATTGTATTCTCCTGTCACTAAAAGCGTTTTCTCTCCAGCTTCCAGATTGTTCAAAATCGCTACAAACTCTTTCGTTTTCGGTGCATCAAGCGTAAAGTCTTCCATAACAACAACTTGCCCACCTTGAGCTTTTGTTGAAAGAGCTGACAGTCTAGCTAACTGCTTGACTTTTTTATTCAGACCCACGTCATATTTATGAGGTTTAGGTCCGAAAACCCGACCACCTTTTCTGAACAAAGGACTTTTTAAAGATCCAGCACGTGCTGTACCGGTTCCTTTCTGCCGCTTAATTTTACGCGTTGAAAAGGATACCTCTCCTTTCTCTTTGGTCTTGTGCGTTCCTTGCCTTTGTCTCGCCAGGTATTGCTTCACAGCAAGGTACATGGCATGTTCATTTGGTGTAATATTGAAAACCTCAGCAGGCAATTCCAATGAACGCCCGGTTTTTTCACCTTTAGTATTAATTACATCGACTGTCATGATGCGTTACTTTTCAATTATTACGAAAGATCCCTTATATCCAGGGACTGCTCCTTTTAATAAAATCAGATGTTGTTCTGGAAAGAGTTTAACAACTTCCAGGTTTGTTACTTTCACACGTTCTCCACCTGTTCTTCCACCCATTCTCATACCTTTAAATACTTTACTTGGATATGAAGAAGCGCCGATAGAACCTGGAGCACGTAATCTGTTATGCTGTCCGTGAGTGGCATCACCAACCCCATGAAAACCATGTCTCTTGACGACTCCTTGAAAACCTTTTCCTTTACTTGTGCCAATCGCACTAACAATATCGCCTTCAACAAACATCTCTTCAATAGAAATCACTTCGCCCAACTGCTTGTCTAAATCAAAATCGCGAAACTCTACAAGTTTGGATTTAGGCCCTGTTTTAGCTTTATCAAAATGCCCCATCATCGGTTTAGATGTATTCTTTGTTTTAGCTTCACCAAAACCAAGTTGAGTAGCGCTATAACCATCGCTCTCAACAGTTTTTACATGTGTCACTACATTAGGGCTTGCTTCTATGATCGTGCACGGGATATTTTTCCCATCCTCATTAAAGATGCTGGTCATCCCAATTTTTTTGCCAATGAGTCCGTTCACTTTAATTTGATTTTAATTTTCAAATGTCTTTCCATCAAATCCTCCCTATATCAATTTGATATAGGGAAATTCATACATCAATATTCCAATCAATACGCATCTTAATGCGCTGGATAATTGACTTTGTTTAGGTTAACTTAACCTGGATATCTACACCTGAAGGAAGCTCCAATTTGGAGAGAGCGTCCACCGTCTTTTGAGTAGGTGTGTAAATCTCGATCAAGCGTTTATGCGTTCTTAATTGAAACTGCTCGCGAGATTTCTTATTTACGTGCGGTGAACGCAGAACGGTAAATACTTCTTTCTCGGTGGGCAGCGGAATCGGACCAGTTACAACAGCTCCACTGTTGCGTACTGTTTTTACAATCTTTTCAGTCGATTTGTCGACCAGATTGTGATCGTAAGAACGCAGTTTAATCCGAATTTTTTGATTCATACCTCAACCTAAATTATAATCTATAAATATGTCTAATCAATAATATTATCCAACATTAACTTCTCCTCGCGCTTTTTCAATAACGCTTTCAGAGATATTTTTTGGTACCGGAGCATAATGTGAAAATTCCATTGTGGAGCTTGCACGACCTGAAGTGATGGTACGCAATTGTGTCACATAACCAAACATTTCAGATAATGGTACTTCTCCCATGATCGCAACTGCACCACCTGCTCTCGGGTCTTGTCCTTTTGGCACTCCTCTTCTTCTATTCAAATCACCTATCACTGAGCCAACATATTCCTCCGGTGCGACCACCTCTAACTTCATAATTGGTTCCAGTAAAACAGGCTTAGCTTTATGCGCGGCAGCCCGAAATCCTTCTTTTGCACAGAGTTCAAACGCAATAGGCTTTGAATCCACGGCGTGTGTAGCACCATCGTACAACTTAACTTTCATGCTGTCGATGTTGTATCCAGCCAACACACCATTGTCCATCATCGAGTTGAAACCCTTAACAATTGAGGGAAAGAACTCTTTTGGGATAGAACCCCCAACAATTTTATTTTCAAACTGCAACCTAATTTTTCCAGATTTGAAGTCGTCACTTTCTAAAAACTCCTGATCAGCTGGACCAATTTCAAATTGCATTTGAGCAAATAGTCCTGATCCACCAGATTGTTTTTTCAATCTTTCTTTGTGGTCCACTGTAGTTGTCAGTGCTTCTTTATAGTTCACTTGAGGTGCGCCCTGGTTACATTCAACCTTGAACTCCCTCCTCAGTCTATCTACAATAATTTCCAGGTGTAATTCACCCATCCCGCTAATGATCGTCTGGTTTGTATCTTCATCATACTTGACCATGAATGTTGGATCTTCTTCTGCCAACTTTGCGAGTGCCATACCAAGCTTGTCCAGGTCTTTCTGAGATTTTGGTTCAACCGCAACACCAATTACCGGATCAGGAAATGTCATACTTTCCAATACTATTGGTTTGTTGACATCACAGATCGTATCACCTGTTCTCAAATCTTTAAACCCCACACCTGCAGCAATATCCCCTGCCTCAACTACATCAATTGGGTTTTGCTTATTGGCATGCATCTGGTATAGTCTAGAAATTCTTTCTTTATTTCCAGAGCGAGTATTCAATACATAAGATCCTGCTTCTAATCTTCCAGAATAAACACGGAAAAATGCAAGCCGGCCAACATAAGGATCAGTTGCAATTTTAAAAGCTAATGCTGCAAAAGGTTCCTCAGTATTTGGTTTTCTGATTTCAGGTTGATCTGTATTTGGATTTATCCCTTCTACCGCTTCAACATCAACTGGAGAAGGAAGGAATGCACATACAGCATCAAGTAAAGCCTGAACTCCTTTATTTTTAAAAGCAGATCCACACATCATCGGTACGAAACTCATGTCACATACAGCAGCACGAATTGCGCTACGGATCTCATCCGCCGAGATAGAATCCGGATCTTCAAAATATTTTTCCATTAAAGTCTCGTCATACTCAGCAACTGCCTCAAGCAATTTCTCTCTATATTCAACAACCGTATCAACGAGGTCTGCTGGGATTTCAACAACATCATAGGTCATTCCCATGTCGTTTTCATTCCAGGTAATTGCCTGATTAGTGATCAGATCTACAACACCAACGAATGTTTCTTCAGCTCCGATCGGAATTTGCAGTGGAATTGCATTCGCACCAAGTTTTTCTTTAACATCATTTACGACATTAAAGAAATCAGCTCCAGACCGGTCCATTTTGTTTACAAATCCAATTCGAGGAACGCGATACCTGTCTGCTTGCCTCCAAACCGTTTCAGATTGTGGCTCAACACCGGATACTGCACAAAAGAGGGCAACAGTTCCATCCAACACACGCAGAGATCGCTCAACTTCAACAGTAAAATCGACGTGACCTGGAGTGTCAATAATATTTACCGAATACTCTTGATCTTTCCACTTCCAGGATGTTTTTGTAGCAGCAGAAGTGATCGTAATTCCACGTTCTTGCTCCTGCTCCATCCAATCCATCGTTGCAGCACCATCATGAACTTCGCCAATTTTATGGCTGATTCCAGTATAGTACAGCACTCTTTCAGTGGTAGTGGTTTTACCAGCATCAATGTGCGCTGCAATACCAATATTTCTCGTAAATTTTAGATCTTTTCCCATGACGATATCTCCAACAATATGATTTGTATTAAACTCTGAAATGAGCAAATGCTCTATTTGATTCAGCCATTCTATGCGTATCTTCTTTCCTTTTTACTGCAGCACCTTCACCTTTGCTTGCTGCGATCAATTCACTTGAAAGCTTTTCAGCCATTCCTTTTCCACTTCTTTCTCTTGCAAATCGAATCAACCATTTCATCCCGATTGACATCTTTCTACTTGGATGAATTTCTGTAGGAATCTGAAATGTTGCTCCTCCAATTCTCCTGCTTCTTACTTCAACCTGTGGCATTGCATTATTTAATGCCTTCTTCCAAACCTCATGCTCATTCTCACCGGTTTTCTCTTTGATAATATCCATCGCATCATAAAAGAGCTTGAAAGAGACTCCTTTTTTCCCTTGCATCATTAAGTTATTTACAAACTTAGTCACCAGTTCATCACCAAACCTCGGATCTGGTTGTATGACTCTTATTTTTGGCTTTCTTTTTCTCATTCTCTTAAAATATCTGGTTGATGATTAGCGATTATTTTTTCGGTCTTTTCGTTCCATACTTGGAACGGCTTTGCAATCTATCAGTCACTCCAGCGGTATCCAATGCCCCGCGGACTATTGTATATCGAACACCAGGTAAATCTTTTACTCTACCTCCTCTGATCAACACGATCGAGTGTTCCTGCAAATTATGACCTTCTCCAGGGATATATGCAATCACCTCTACTCCATTGGTCAACCTCACTTTCGCAACTTTTCTCAGCGCAGAATTTGGTTTCTTTGGCGTAGTCGTATATACACGTGTGCAAACACCTCTTTTTTGTGGGCATCCAGCTAAAGCACGTGATTTACTCTTGGTAATAACCTGCTTTCTTCCTTTTCGCACAAGCTGGTTGATCGTAGGCATACTCTAAATTTTACTCTTTTTGTTCAATAAATGATATAGGTCTCTCAAAAGCGAATGCAAAGATATGACTATTTTCCCGATTACCAAATACAGTATTTACTTTTTATCAGAGGACAATCTCTCCATTTTAATGACGAAAGAAATTCAGTCTTAAACACCGAAAACCCAGTATAAAATTCTGAAGATATTTGTTGCGCCAAATAATTCTCATTTTCGCTTTTTTATTTAATCGTTTTGAAGTCAATAATTGCCCTATGATGCCAGATTCAAATGTGAGAAAAGCAACCATCCTGGACATTCCCTTCATTCATCAGCTTGTATGCGAACTTGCAGAATATGAAAAAGCAAAGCACGAGGTAACTGTAGACGTTGCCCAGTACAAAGTAGATTTTGAAGAAGGATTATTTGAAGCGTTTGTCATTGAATCTCAGGGCCAGATCATTGGGACAACCATCTTTTATCAAACATACAGCACATGGAAGGGAAAGATGATTTACCTGGAGGATTTTATCATTGCTCAATCGCATAGAAAAAAAGGTTTTGGGAAAAAACTCTTTGATTACTTTATCCAACATTGCAGAAATGTTCAGGCTAATATTGTGAGATGGCATGTGCTGAATTGGAATCAACTCGCTATTGATTTCTATGACAAATATCCTGTCTCATACAGCCATGAGTGGGTGACCGTTAAGTGGGAAATTTGATATTTAACCGTTTCGACTTTTGGTATATATACTATGGTGTCAGAATTTTCTCTCAAACAACATTCTGGATACCTTTTTTAACGGTGACTTACGGTCTTCAGAAGCCTCGATGGCTGATAAATGATCCATCGCAATACCATAATACCTCTCTTGTTCTATACGAGCCTCTTCCAATACAAGGTTATTTTTAAAAATACTTTTGACTTCTGAAACGTCATTCTCTATTAACTCCTTGTCAGATGTATAATAAGAAAGAAGATGATTTCGAATTTCCGGTGATAATATTTCAAGCGCTTTAGTAAACAGGTAAGTTTTCTTTTTTTGGTAAATATCTCCTCCTATCCTTTTCCCCACATTTTGGGAGTTTCCAAAAGTATCGAGTATGTCATCCTGGATCTGAAAAGCAATTCCAATATTGCGGCCAAATTCATAAAGGTGGTGCACATCCGTATCCTTTGCTCCTGCAAGAAGTCCACCGATTTTTAACGAAGCCGCTAGTAGAACAGATGTTTTCAATTCAATCATTTTCAAATATTCAGACACCTCTACTACGTTCTTCTTTTCAAAAACCATGTCAAGATCCTGGCCTTCACATACTTCAATCGCCATTTTAGTCATTGTCTCCATAACAGAGGCAATGTTCTCTTTCGAAGAGGATCGCATTAAATATTGATAGGCAATCATCATCATCGCATCTCCTGATAGAATCGCCTGGTTCAACCCAAATTTTTCGTGTACCGCCGGTTTTCCTCTTCGAATGAAGGCATTATCCATGATATCATCATGAATCAACGTAAAATTATGAAATAGCTCAATCGCAAATGCAGCGGGTAAAGTCCTTTTAATATCGTCTCTAAATATATGGTAAGACATCATTAATAATGTCGGACGAAATCGTTTTGCCCCAGATGCCATTATGTAGTTTATCGCATAATAAAGCGGGTAACTAGAGGTATCAAATATTTCTTTTTCAATGTAATGCTCAAATTCGAGTCGAATTTCCTGATATGTCATATTTCTGATTCTCTTAAGTGTGAGTCAAATTAACAAAATGATCTGTATATCTTTACCCGTATTCAAAATGAAAAAATAAATCACGTTTAATATGCGATATCCATTCTTTATCATTGTTTTTATTGGATTATTTGGCTGCGGTCAAGAAGTGCAAAACAATCCGGACACAATTATATATAACGCAAACATTTACACAGTGAATGAGGTTCAGTCACTTGCTGAAGGAATGGCTGTAAAAGATGGGAAAATTATCGCAATAGGATCAACTGATGAAATTAAAAAATTGGCTGGCACCAATACTGCTTCAGTGGATGCAAAAGGTCAGTTTGTGATGCCGGGTTTTATTGAAGGGCATGGCCACTTTTCGGGACTCGGTAAAAGTTTAATGAATCTCAATTTTTTGAAGAGCAAAACCTGGGATGAGATCGTGGCAATGGTTGCTGATAAAGCGAAAAATGCAGATCCAGGTGAATGGATCATCGGCCGCGGGTGGCATCAGGAAAAATGGAGCAAGACACCTGATCGTAATGTGGATGGATATCCATATCACGATGCGCTTAGTGCTGCTTCTCCCAACAATCCTGTAATGCTTTCACATGCAAGTGGTCATGCATTATTTGCAAATCAGTCGGCTATGGAGCTGGCCGGCATCTCTCCTGAAACGCCTGACCCTATCGGTGGCCATATCGTTCGGGATGATAATAAGGAAGCACTTGGGGTTTTTGAAGAAAGAGCCCAGCAAATCATCCGGGCAGCATATAATGAGTATTTAAAAAGCTTATCA
>Ga0316201_10003544_pt1 | contig 11519 bp, 8 predicted proteins | sample CS6wburrow_MG_FD_204516 | JGI IMG/M metagenome (GOLD analysis project Ga0316201, IMG submission 204516) | Coastal sediment microbial communities from Delaware Bay, Delaware, United States - CS-6 worm burrow | ecosystem: Environmental > Aquatic > Marine > Coastal > Sediment | place: USA: Delaware... | reverse complement strand
TGCTGCGAGTTGACTATGCTGGAGATCAGAAACCGGTTAGCAAGGGTAGCAACAAGAAGGCCCTTGCCGCCAATCGTCGGGTAACGGTCGAACTGCGCCGCTGACAGGCGGCTGCCCGGAGCCGGATCAGTCGCCACCCCGATTCAGGCGCGAGTACTTGGAATTCCAGTAAACTTCGCCGCCGTCCTCGGATTGCGACTGCGCGCGCGCCAGGATAAACAGCAAGTCCGACAGCCGGTTGATATAGCGGCTGGTTATCGGGTTGACGATTTCGTGTTCACCCAGGGTCACCATCGAACGCTCGACGCGGCGGCATACGGTTCGCGCCAGTTGCAGGCTGGCTACCGCCGGCGAGCCACCCGGGAGGATGAATTCCCTGAGTTCGCTGAGGTTTGCATTGAACGCGTCGGCACTTTGCTCCAGTTCGCTAACGTAATCCTCGGATATCAGGTGCTTACCGGGTTGGCAGAGCTCGGCGCCGACGTCAAACAGGTCGTGCTGTACCGCGAACAGTAGTTGCTGCATCGGTCCGTCGTCGAGTTGGCTCAGGGCGATTCCAATGCAGGCGTTGAGCTCGTCAACTTCGCCCATACAGTGCACGCGCGGGTCGTTTTTCGATCGCCTGCTGCCGTCCGCCAGGCCGGTACTGCCCTGGTCCCCGGTGCGGGTATATACTTTTGTCAGTCGATTTCCCATTATTCAAAACCATAGGCTGCGGTTAAAGTGAAATTGCGGTCGGGGCTGGGCTGGTAGGCGGCCCCGAAACCGTTGTTGGTAACAAATTCTGCATACTCTTCATCGGCCAGGTTATTGATCTTGAAGTTTACATCCCAGGCCTGGTAGCGGTATCTGATCCCGGCATTGTACACGCTGATCGAATCCAGCTTGCCAAACTCATTGGCATTGTCGCCCTGCGCATACCTGGGCGCACTATAGTGGTACTCGAGGTAGGTCGTAAAGCGATCGTCGAGCCGGTAGTCGGCACGCAGCCTGGCGACGAATTCGGCGACGCCGGAGACTTCCTTGCCCTCGAAGCTACCCGACCTGAATTCAGCATCGACGTATCCGAGTTCGGTTTTCAGGCCGAGGGAACGGCCGAGCTCGCTGGACACGGATAGCGTAACCCCATCGCGCCGCGTGTCGTCGAGATTTACGTTTTCGCCGAAGGGGGGCACGTTGGGATCGAATTCGATTTCATCCTCCAGGTTCAGCCGGTAAACGGAGGCAATCACGCGATGGTCGCCGCGGCTCAGGTCGAGACCGATCTCGAAAGATTCACCGGTCTGCGTGTCGAGTATTTCTCCCGCCCTGGCCAGCGCGAGTTCGTTGACCTTGGCAAAACGAAAATTTTGATCGTAACGCAGCTTGATACTGGTGTCAGGATCGATGAAGAATGCGACACCGAGTTCGGCAACGGTAACGTCGTCGTCGTAGGATCCTCCATTCGGAAATGCGTTGCCGTCGACAAAATCATTTTCGACCGATGTATGCCGCATACCGAAGGTCATGCGCGTCATTTCATTCAGCTCGGGATTGAGCTGAAAGTAAAGGCTCTCGCTATCCTGTTCGTTGCTTGAGCTGGTTACCCCCGGGACGAAAAAGAAGAATGGTATTTCGAGTTCGTAGTCGACTTCCTCGAGATCGATACCGATCACGTAGGGTATATCGATCCCGGTCCTGAAGCTGCCGGATAACTTCGGGTTGAGGCTGTTGTTTTCGCGATCGTCGAAACCGACCTCAGGGCTCGGAGAATCGCGAAAACTCTGGCGAATATCGGCGTTGGTCTTGCGCTGGGTGGCGTCGATGCTGAAACGATGATCGCCCAGGTCAAGCGCGTAACCCAGTCGGATAACGCTGATATCTTCGTTACGGAAATCGTCGATGAAGCCCGGATTAACCTGGGTGGGGTCTTCTCTAATCTCGTCTTCCAGCAGAGCCCCGGGTAATTCGAGATCGTTTGTGATTTCCTGTATCTCGACAAAGAAGTTATTCCGCGTCGTCTCGTATTCCAGTAAACCGCTGAAACTGGTGTTTTCCTCGGCGTTGTGGTCGCGGTAGTTATCGGTTTCGAAACTGCCGGCCGACAGGCGATAGGCCAGCGTCGGCGTCAGTTGCCGCGACGAACTGAAATCGATGCCGCGGTAGTCGTAGCTGCCGGCACGGGTGCTGATCTGGTGAAAATTTTCGACTGGCTTTTTGGTGATTATATTAATGACGCCGCCCACGGCCTGGTCGCCGTAGAGGCTGCCCGCGCTGCCGGCAAGAACCTCTATGCGTTCGATATCCTTGAGCGGTACATGGTGTAAATCGGGTGACGCGGTATCGCTGTAATTGAGGCGTCGGCCGTTCACCAGCACCAGCGTGTTGGCATTGGCGGTCGAGGAGAATCCGCGCAGGCTGAGGTTGACTTCGCTGCCGTTGCCGAACAGGTCATCGATCTGCACACCCGGTATGCCGCGTAACACCTGGCTGGTCGTGGTAGCACCGCTGGACTGTATTTCACTCGCGGTGACGACGTATACCGTGGCGCTGGACTGGTTACCCGCCTGTTCGGTTCGGGTGGGGGTGATGACTATTGGCCCGAGTTCGGCGTAAGCCTCTACTGGAGCAATGCTCAGGCACAGGGCAATCAGCGCAATATAATTGAATTTCATGTGGTTCTCAACGCAGAGAGACACACACAGTTGGCGAGATTTATTATTTTCGACAAGCTGTGAGAGCCGCCACCCGCAGCTCTGGTCTTGTAAAATAACTTTCAGGCCGGTCTCCGGACTTGGCAGCAGGATTACCCGACTTCCTTACCGTTGCGGGGGCAGTACTCGATTTTCACGAGTTTCCCGATTCTCGCGACTGGCGCGCACCTGAAAACGTGCGGTAATCATTAAAAAAATACTTGTCGATGTCCAGTAAAAGGAGGGCACGATGTCGCAGATAGACTATATTTGCGTCGACCCTGGTTCTGTCGCATGATCCCACTCTCGAATTATCGTCGCTAACTATCCGTGTTAAGTTTCAAATCAAGAGCCTGGCAACTGGGTTTAACCATGATTTTGCTGGTGGTTACCTATTTGCTCAGCCTGACCTCGACGGTTTCGACCCTCGAGTATGACCTGTTTCTTTACATCCTCGGCTTACAGCCACAGGATCGCGAGCTGTTCGCGATTTCTTCGATTCGCGACGCGCCGCAGTGGAGCCTGTTACTGGTCTATGCATTGATACTCGCGATCTACGTGCGCAAATACACGCGCTCCCGCACCACGGCGGTTTCATTTCTGACGGTGATACTGATTCTTTTCGGGCTGTTGATGCTTGAAGTCATGCTCGCGATATTCGCGCAGCTCTTTCTGCCGGTGGTGTTTCCCGCATTGATCATGCTGCTGGTGTCGGCGATCTACTGGGCGCTGGATCTCTACCAGGGTTTCGTCACCAGTGTATTGACTCAGCAAAAAACGATTACGCTTTCGGACGTCAAAACGCGTGTCGAAAAGGGTGATTTGCGCACTGCCCTGACCATGCTCAAGCAATGCCCATATAGTGACGACCTGCTCGAGGTCGGTTACGAACTGGGTATGTTGCTGGAGTCGGGCAAGCACTGGGCCAGCGCCTTGAACCTCTACCACTGGCTGTCGAAATATGATCCGGGACTGAGCGATTTCGTGACTCGGATCGAGGAAATTCGCAGAAACCGGGCGCTGCTGCTCAAGCTTGGTAAATCGCTACCGGCGCCCAAGCCGGAGCTGCCGACTATCGGTCATTACCGACTGCTGCGCAAGATCGCCAAGGGGGCCACCGCGGTCATGTATGAAGCCACCGATATGCGCAGCCATAACCGCGTTGCCCTCAAGGTAATGTCGTTGCGCAAGGAAGAAACCAACGATCGCGAGCGTATCGAACATTGGCTGCACGAGGCAGAGATCGTGTCGCAATTCGATCACGATAATATCGTCAAGATTCACGACGCTGAACTGCTCGACGATTGTGCCTACATCGCTATGGATTATATTTCCGGCTACTCGATGTCATTGCGTCTGCGCAAGCGACAGTACCTGACGGTCGGTGAATGTATCCGTATTTCCAGGGATATGTTGCGAGCGCTGGCCGTGGCCCACAGTCACGGCATCGTGCATGGCGACATCAAGCCCGCCAACATCATGTACGACGCGGTAAACGACACCTATATCTTGACCGATTTTGGCGCCGCCTATACTGAACTGCGCGAGCGCAAGGGAGACAGCCTTATCGTCGGCACGCCTGCCTATATGTCACCGGAGCAACTCGAGGGTAAAAAGCTCGACGGGCGCTCGGACCTGTTTTCGCTGGCGGTAACGCTTTACCAGTTGCTCACCGGCTACCAGCCGTTTGCCGGCGACAGCCTGCCCGAGTTGAAGAAGAATATCGTCAGCGAGGAACCCGATCTCAACCATTTGACCCTGCCGGCGGGGATAACCGAGGTCATCATCAAGGCGTTGCAGAAAAAACCCTACATGCGATTCGCCGATGCACAGCAAATGTTGACCTCGGTGGAATTTTGCGAAGCGCAGTTGCGCGAGCGGATGAAGCGACAGTCCTGACGCGCGCGCTACTCGGGCAACACGGGTGCCGAATCGATGCGCTTCCTGCGTTCGCGCCAGGCAATCAGCATGCCGCCCGCGATAATCAGGAACACCCCCGGAATCAGCTTTTCGAAAGGCGCTTCGTCGAAGAAGAGCCATCCCAGTACGAAGGCGAAGGGAATGCCGAAATACTCGTAGGGGGAGAGACTGGCGGGTTTGGCCAGTCGGTAAGCGCTGATCAATCCAAGGACCGCGAAGCCCCCGACGAGGCCCATGGCGATCAGCAGCAGCCAGTCATCGGTACTGGCGACGGGTTGATATCCGGTGGTTGCGATTACGATTGCCGTTGCCCCGGCAAGGGCGCCGACCGAAGCGTACATGTTGATTAGCGCGGTAGGCTGGTGATCATCGAACAGCCGCACGCAAACGGTGGATAGCGAATAGCCAAACGCGGCACCAATAGGCAGCAGGCTGTATGGCGTGAACAACTCGCTGCCGGGCGCCATGATCAGCAGCACACCGACAAAGCCGATCAGCACCGCCAGCCAGCGCCATAGACCGACCCGATGTCCGAGTATCGGTATCGACAGCATGGTTATCAGTACCGGGCTGATATAGGTCAGGGTGGATGCTGTCGCCAGTTCCATTTTGGTAATCGACAGGTAAAAACAGAATTGCGCCATGGCGATAAACAATCCACGAATCAGGCCGAGGCGCCATTGCCTGATGACGAGTTGCCTGCCAGCCGCGTGCCATTCCCGCGCCAGCAGCAGTACCAGCACGCTTGGAATCAGTCCGAAAACGTTGCGAAAACCGGCCAACTGCTGCACCGGGTAACGATCGCCGAGGTGCTTGATAATAACGCCCTGCAGGTCAAACAGCAGTATCGCGAGCAGGATGTAGACGACCGCACGCGTAAAATGACTTGGGGCAGGCAACATTCAGGCAGCTCGATGGATGGGTGCGAACGCACGAAGGCCTGTAATTTAGCAAATTTTTACCGCAACCGTAGACTCAATCTTGCAATCAACATACAATACGCCTTCAAGAAGATGCTGCTTCCGCGGTGTTATCGCTTAGTGAATTACTCGATGGGAAGAACCTGCGGTTCCTCCCATTTTTGTGCGCGCGCATTTTTTTGAAACCGGAGTTGATGTGCCCAAACCAGCAATACTAGTCCTGCAGGACGGAACCGTTTTCAACGGTAGTTCAATCGGTGCCGCCGGCCTCTCCAGTGGCGAGGTGGTGTTCAATACCGCGATGACGGGTTACCAGGAGATTCTCACCGATCCCTCCTATTGCCGGCAGTTGATAACCCTGACCTATCCCCACATCGGCAACACCGGTGTCAATTCCGTGGACGAAGAGGCGACCGAGATTCACGCCAGCGGCCTGATCATTCGAGATCTGCCCCTGCGTGCGAGCAACTGGCGCAGCCAGGGCGGTTTGCAGGACTACCTCGAGCGGCGCGGTGTCGTTGCCATCGCCGATATCGATACCCGTAAGCTGACCCGACTGTTACGCGACGGGGGGGCCCAGTCCGGTGCGATCATGGCCGGAGACGACGTTTCCGAAGCGGCTGCGCTGGCGGCGGCAAGGGAGTTCGGTGGCTTGGCTGGCCTCGACCTGGCCCAGGTCGTGTCGGTGCGGAAGCCCTATAGCTGGACGCAATCGACCTGGTCGCTCGAGTCCGGTTACCGGGAAAACAGCAATACCTCCTGCCACGTCGTTGCCTATGACTATGGCGTCAAGAAAAATATCCTCTGCATGCTGGCCGAGCGCGGGGCGCGGGTTACCGTGGTGCCGGCCAGGACCCCGGCCGAAGAAGTGCTCGCGCTGAAGCCGGACGGGGTATTCCTGTCCAACGGGCCGGGAGATCCCGAGCCTTGCGACTACGCGATAGCGGCCATCTCGCGTATCCTGGAAACCGAGATCCCGATGTTCGGTATCTGCCTTGGCCACCAGTTACTGGCGCTGGCGAGCGGCGCCAGCACCATCAAGATGAAGTTCGGTCACCATGGCGCCAATCATCCGGTACAGGACCTGGGCAGCGGGGTGGTCATGATCACCAGTCAGAATCATGGTTTCGCGGTCGACGAGGCCAGCCTGCCAGCCTGCCTGAAAGCGACGCATCGCTCATTGTTCGACGGAAGCCTGCAGGCGGTGGAACGCACCGACAAGCCGGCTTTCAGTTTTCAGGGTCATCCTGAAGCCAGCCCGGGACCTCATGACGTGGCCCCGATGTTCGATCGCTTTTTCGAAATGATTGCGACCCACGGGCGTCGCCAGGGAGCATCCTGATGCCGCGCAGACAAGATATAAACACGGTATTGATTATCGGTGCCGGGCCGATCGTCATCGGCCAGGCCTGCGAGTTCGATTACTCGGGTGCCCAGGCCTGTAAAGCGCTCAAGGAAGAGGGCTTTCGGGTGGTGCTGATCAACTCGAATCCGGCGACTATCATGACCGATCCGGATACCGCGGACGCGGTTTACATCGAGCCTATCCACTGGACCGCGGTCGAGAAAATCATCGAGAAGGAGCAGCCCGACGCCTTGCTGCCGACCATGGGTGGTCAGACCGCGCTTAATTGCGCGCTCGATCTGGTGCGCGAAGGCGTGCTGGAAAAACACGGGGTGGAAATGATCGGCGCCACGCGCGAGGCCATCGACATGGCCGAGGACCGCGAGCAGTTTCGCGTCGCCATGAGCGAGATCGGGCTGAAAACGCCGAAGGCCTTTATCGCGCATAGCCTCGAAGAGGCCTGGCAGGGCCAATCTCAAATCGGATTCCCGTTGATCATTCGCCCTTCATTTACGATGGGAGGCAGCGGCGGCGGTATAGCCTATAACCGCGAGGAATTCGATGACATCATTCGCCGCGGGCTCGACCTGTCGCCGACCACCGAGGTGCTAATCGAGACTTCGGTGCTCGGCTGGAAAGAATTCGAGATGGAAGTGGTGCGCGACAAGAACGATAACTGCATCATAATTTGCTCGATCGAAAATCTCGATCCGATGGGGGTGCATACCGGTGATTCGATCACGGTCGCGCCGGCGCAGACCCTGACCGACAAGGAGTACCAGATCATGCGTAATGCCTCGCTCGCGGTGTTGCGCAAGATCGGTGTCGAAACCGGGGGCTCCAACGTTCAGTTCGCGATCAACCCGGAAGATGGAGAAATGATCATCATCGAGATGAATCCGCGGGTATCGCGTTCCTCGGCGCTGGCATCCAAGGCTACCGGCTTTCCGATCGCAAAGGTTGCCGCCAAACTGGCCGTGGGCTATACCCTGGACGAACTGCAAAACGATATAACCGGCGGAGCGACCCCGGCTTCCTTCGAGCCCAGCATCGATTATGTGGTCACCAAGATCCCGCGGTTTACTTTCGAAAAATTTCCCCAGGCGGACGACCGCCTGTCGACGCAGATGAAATCGGTGGGCGAAGTCATGGCGATCGGGCGCAATTTCCAGGAGTCTTTCCAGAAGGCGTTGCGCGGCCTCGAGATTGGCGTGCACGGCCTCGATCCAATTGTTGACCAGGCCGGCGATCCGGGCGAACTCGAGAATTTTTACCGCACCGAATTGCGCCTGCCGGGGGCAAAACGAATCTGGTATGTCGCCGATGCGTTTCGTTCGGGTTACAGCCTGGAGCAGATTTTCGAGCAAACCGCGATCGACCCCTGGTTCCTCGTCCAAATAGAAGACCTGGTACGGATTGAAATGGACCTCGCCGGCCGCAGTCTCGACTCTCTGGATGCCGCCGAAATTCGGGCCCTCAAGCGCAAGGGATTTTCGGACAACCGGCTCGCCGAACTGCTCGGCGCCGATGAACCCGGGTTTGCCGCGCGTCGCCGCGAACTGGGCGTGCGACCAATTTACAAGCGGGTTGACACCTGCGCCGCGGAATTCGCCTCGAGCACTGCCTATCTTTACTCGAGCTATGACGACGAGTGTGAGGCCCAACCAACGGATCGGGACAAGATCGTCGTACTCGGCGGTGGCCCCAACCGCATTGGGCAGGGTATCGAGTTTGACTATTGCTGCGTGCATGCGGCCCTGGCGATGCGCGAAGACGGTTACGAAACGATCATGATTAACTGTAACCCGGAAACAGTGTCCACGGACTACGATACCTCGGACCGGTTATACTTCGAACCTTTGACTTACGAAGACGTTCTCGAAATCATCCACCTGGAACAGCCCAGGGGCGTGATCGTTCAGTTCGGGGGCCAGACGCCGCTGAACCTGGCGCGCGCGCTCGAAGCTGCCGGCGTGCCGATCATCGGCACCACGCCGGATTCCATAGACCTGGCCGAGGACCGCGAGCGCTTTCAGAAAATGATCCAGGACCTGGGCCTGCTGCAGCCGCCAAACCAGATCGCCTTCGACGTCGAATCAGCGGCGCAACTTGCCGAGCAGGTGGGTTTCCCGCTGGTGGTGCGGCCATCCTACGTGCTCGGGGGGCGCGCGATGGAAATCGTCTACGACCAGGACGACCTGGCGCGTTACATGAACGAGGCGGTCAAGATTACCCGCGATTCGCCGGTGTTGCTGGACCGATTTCTCGACGAGGCGGTCGAGGTTGACGTTGACGCCATCTGTGACGGCGAACAGGTTCTGATCGGCGGTTTGATGGAGCATATCGAACAGGCCGGAATCCATTCCGGCGATTCGGCCTGTTCGCTGCCGCCTTATACATTATCCGCGGAAATACAGCAGCGTTTGTGCGAGCAGGTGGGTGCGATGGCGCACGAGCTCAAGGTCGTGGGCCTGATGAATACCCAGTTTGCCATCAAGGGTGACGAAGTCTATATTCTCGAGGTCAATCCGCGCGCCTCGCGTACCGTGCCATTCGTGTCCAAGGCTACCGGCGTGCCGCTGGCCAAGGTGGCCGCGCGCTGCATGGTCGGACAAAGCCTGGCGCAGCAGGGCCATACCGAGCAGGTAATACCTGATTTTGTTTCGGTCAAGGAATCGGTATTCCCGTTTGCCAAGTTCCAGGGTGTCGATCCGATTCTCGGTCCTGAAATGAAGTCCACCGGCGAAGTAATGGGCATCGGACAGACCTTTGCGGAAGCCTATGCCAAGGGTTTACTTGCCTCTGGCACCAGAATTCCTGAGCCTGGGCTGGCGTTCCTGAGCGTGCGCGAAACCGACCAGAAGGCGATAGTCGAACTTGCTCGCGATTTGCGCGACAGAGGCTTCAGGCTGGTCGCCACCAGCGGTACCGCCAAGGCGATCCGCGAGGGCGGCGTCGAGTGCCAGCATGTCAACAAGGTCAAGGAAGGGCGGCCGCATATAGTGGACATGATCAAAAACGATGAAATCGCGCTAATCGTCAATACCACCGAGGGTCGCTCGGCCATTGCCGATTCCTACACCATCCGGCGCGAGGCAATCATGCATTCGGTGTGCTATACCACTACTCTGGCGGGCGGTAAGGCGACCTGCCAGGCAATGGCACACCGCGAAATAAAAGAAGTATATTGCTTACAATCGTTACACTAGGCGACACATCATGAATCAGATACCGTTGACCGCCGTCGGCGCGGAAAGACTCAAACTCGAGCTCAAGGAGTTGAAATCGGTCAAGCGTCCGGCTGTGATCGAAGCCATCGCGACAGCGAGGGATCATGGCGATCTCAAGGAAAACGCAGAGTACCACGCCGCGCGCGAAGAGCAGGGCTTCATCGAGGGCCGTATCGCCGAACTGGAAGCGGCTTTGTCTAATGCGCAAATCATCGACGTGACCCAGCTCAATGCTGGCGAACGCGTGGTGTTTGGTTGCACCGTGGACTTGCTCGACGTCGCGACCGATAAGGAGGTCAGCTACCAAATCGTCGGCGATATCGAGGCCGATATCAACCACAACCGTATCGCCATCAGCTCACCCATCGCGCGCGCCTTGATTGGCAAGGAAGCCGGCGACGAGGCAATCGTCGACGCCCCGGGCGGCACCATGGAATACGTCATCGCCGGCGTCGAGTACAAATAATGTCCGTCCCGACCACCTTATTTATGATATCTATTACTTCCCGTGAAATTATAGTCCCTTCGACGGCCATGCCTCTCATATAGCCAAACTTTAAGGTTAATCGCTTCGGCGATACCAGTTACATCGAACACTATTCAAGCTTGCTTAATGCTAAGGCGTGGGCGTTGTAAACGTTTTTCGGGAGGCTGTGCGACATGGATGTCGCACGCCAGCCTACATGGATGTATTCACGGCGTTCCCGAAAAACGTTTACAGCGGCCGCGCCGTCGAAGGGACTTACCAATCAAGGACAGTACCGGGAGGAATCAGTTTTTGCCGGATCAGGCGGCGATTATTGCGGCGAAGCGGTTGGTTTCGTTGTTGAGGCGGTAGATGACGATAACGCTGCCGATGGTTTCGACCAGGGCCGCGTGGTGATGATCGCAGATCAGATTCGCGAGTTCTCGCTTGCCGGACTTGTCGAGGGCTGGAATGCGCAGTTTAAGCAGTTCGTGATGGTCGAGCGCGGTATCGATTTCCTGGTGCAGGTTTTCGGACAAACCTTTTTGACCTATGATGACGACCGGCTTTAGTTTGAGCCGATGGCCTTCGGCCCGCAGCCGCTTGATTTGTCCACTCGAGAGATCCATATTGGTGCGCGTAAAATTGAAAGCGGGCATGTTATCACAGCAAATGGTAGAACCTCGCCTTGTCTCGATCGAAATCCAGTAAACGCTGGTTGCAGGAACATCACCAGGATGCCTACGTTCTGAAAGCCAGGGAACAGGGTTACCGTTCGCGCGCGGTGTTTAAGCTCGATGAAATCCAGCAAAAGGATCACGTCTTCAAAGCGGGCCAGCTGGTGCTCGACCTTGGTGCAGCCCCGGGGGGTTGGAGCGAGTATGCAAGCCTGGCGGTGGGCCCCGCGGGTCGCGTCATCGCCGTCGACCTGCTGCCGGTGGAGCCGATCGCCGGTGTCGAGTTTTT
>Ga0316201_10003543_pt1 | contig 11520 bp, 13 predicted proteins | sample CS6wburrow_MG_FD_204516 | JGI IMG/M metagenome (GOLD analysis project Ga0316201, IMG submission 204516) | Coastal sediment microbial communities from Delaware Bay, Delaware, United States - CS-6 worm burrow | ecosystem: Environmental > Aquatic > Marine > Coastal > Sediment | place: USA... | reverse complement strand
ATTGAGAAGCCGAACCCGGATCGGACTATTGATGGGACACATTGTCATGATGCAACGTACTCTGATTTTTCTGGCCGTAAGTCTTACCGCGTTTTCGCCCGCCGACGCACAGACGATGCGCCTGGCCTTCACCAGCGATGATTTCGTGGTGACACCGGTATTCAACGATGTGGCCCAGTTTACATTCGATATCGAGATAGACGCGCCGCTGGCGCCCGGGGTGTATACCAACCCCGACATCATCAGTGTTCTATACCGGGTTAGCGGTGAACTGATGAATACGCCATCGAACTTTCCCGCTTTTGCACTTGAACGCGATATCACGGGAGACGAGTTTTATGCGCAGGGCAGTTCACTGGTCTTCGAGGTTGGTGCTGGCGCCGTTCTCAACGACGGCGTTCAAATCGCAGAACTTGCTGGCAGTGGGGTTGTGTTCACATTCAACGGTAAGGAAGTCGGCAATGGCAGGTTTCACCCGGCATTGCTGGAGTTGAATGCCGACGGAACCGGGGTGATTCAGAACTCGGACAACATCATCACTGAAGACCCATTCCAGCAGGTGGATTTCGGTGAGGAATACATTACCGACCTGGCCTTCGATGCCGGCAACCTGACGTTGCTTACCGCCGTCGCCGCCGAGCCCAATCCGCCGGTTCGACGCAGTGGCGGTGGCGCGATATCGCCCCTGTTGCTGTTTCTTTTGCTGCTGCCAAAGCTTGGTGCGCGGCGGTCAGTCCTGAGGCGATAGATACGGACAGTATCGAGTTATTTATCAATGTATTCGGTTCGGACATAGACGTTGCCTGACTATACGCAGCACCTGGATGTCCGTGTTTGGCCAAAGGCACACGGCCAGGTGATCAACCGTAAGACCCTGGAAAAGACAAGCCTGGTCGGCGTTCTGCTTGCTGCGCTCCTTGCCATCTCGCCGTCCGCCAAGGCGCAACAGAATGCTCCTGAAATTCGCCAGGCGGCGGCGCCCCTGTTTGCAGCTCATACGCCGCTGCAGGTGACCATTGAAGCGCCGCTGACAACCTTGGCGAGAGACCGACCAGAAGAAGAATATCTTGACGGAACATTTACCTTCACCGGGGGCGACGGCGCGGCGCAGACGGTCGATCTGAAGATTCGAACGCGTGGTAATTATCGGCGGATGGAGGAGCACTGCGATTTCCCACCAATACGTTTAAACCTCCGTAAGAAACAGGTTGCTGAAACAGTATTTTCCGGGCAGGACAAGCTCAAGCTGGTCACCCACTGCCAGAACAATAAGGCGCACTATGAGCAGCTCGTATTGCGTGAGTACATTGCGTACCGCATTTTTCAGGTCATGACGAACAAGAGTTACAGCGTGCGACTCCTGGAAGTCAACTACGTCGACACTGAAGGTGGCGAACCAATGACGAGACTCGCTTTCGCCATTGAAGACGACGACGCCGTTGCCGAGCGCGTGGGTATGAAGTCTCTTAAAGTCCCCGACATTACGAACAAAGATCTTGACCGCCGGCAGCAAAACCTCGTCAATGTTTTCCAGTACCTGATCGGCAATACCGAGTTCTCATTGATCAAGTCTGAACCCGACAAGCACTGCTGCCATAATGTCGACCTGATGTCGGCAACGGGGGGGCCGCCTTTCATCCCGGTGCCGTACGATTTCGATTTTGCCGGGCTTGTCAATGCACACTACGCGCAACCGAATCCACGATATAACATCCGGCACGTGCGCCATCGACTGTTCAGGGGCGTATGCAGCAACAATGATCTTCTCACGGACACGATTCAGCAATATCTCGATAAAAAAGACGCTGTTTACGACATTATCGACGAGCTTGATATGCTTACGCGACGAAGCAGGCGATATTTGAACTGGTACCTGGATCCGTTTTACAAGAGAATTTCAACACCTAAAAAGGTTGACGCCTATTTCGCTAAACGTTGCGACGAACCGCTATAAATCCTGTTGTTCATCGCCGCCCTAAAGGTCTGCGACTTCCATACCGGCCGCCTGCCTTTTCTTCGGGGACACCCACATCGTAATCACCGCGCGGAATACTGTCTGGCCGGCCTTATCCATGACGGTAACGGTGACCGGCAGTTCAGCCGCCGCCGCAAACGGTGGTATCGGATCAAGTTGCGCAACGGCTTTCAAGTCGGTTTCGGCCTTAGCGATGTATTCGACCGTCATGCCCTTCGGAATCCAGCGATAGCTGGAAGGAACGGTCACCTCAGTCATGGTTCCTCCGGCCAGCTCGGCCATATTGCACATCGCGATGGCGTGCACCGTGCCAATGTGATTAAGAACCGGTCGGCGCTTTTTTAAATGCACCTCACAAAAACCAGGGCGCAAGTCTACGAACGCCGGTCGTATGCTGCCAAAGTAGGGCGCTTTCCAACATACCAGTCGGGAAAATGCCCATTTCCCAGCGGGCTTTTTGGAAAGCCGCTGCCAGGCGGCCAACGTAGAATTGAGTTGCTTCATCAGGTTCTCTCCTGGCAGAAGAATCGCGACGCAGTCGGTCGAATTTCGGTCATTTATGCGCTTATACTCTAACGGATTTCGTTGTCCGTGAGTCGTCAAAGACGTGTGCGAATTATTTGCAATGTCGAGCCGGTATCCGACCCCCGTCGGTTTCTCGCTGGAAACACTCGCCCGGCGGGGTGGCCATGACGGACCTCACAAGGATGGCTGGGGCGTCGCATACTTCGAGGATCGCGACGTGTTCCTGCTGCGCGAGTCGAGTCCCGCTGCGGAAAGCGGCCTGGTGAGATTCATGGAGAAGAACGGCCCGCCGAGCAATCTCGTGCTCTCACACATTCGCCTGGCGACGCAGGGGAAAGCGGCGCTGCGCAATACACAACCCTTCCAGCGCGAACTTGGCGGACGCGCACATGTGTTCGCTCACAACGGCAACATGCCGGGCATCAGAGAAAAATGTTGCCTCGAATCACACCGCTTCACGCCCGTCGGCGATACGGACTCCGAATTTGCCTTCTGCTGCCTGCTCGAGCGGCTTGGAGAACTGTGGGACCAGTCAGCAGGGAGAGCGCCTTCGGTCGACACACGCCTGGAGATTGTGGCCGACTTTGCCGCCTGGCTGCGACCGCTGGGTCCGTTTAATTTTGTCTATTCTGACGGCGACGCGCTTTTCGTTCATTCGCACCGCAGGACCCAGAGCGATGGCGAGGTCCGGCCACCGGGGCTGCACCTGCTAGCTCGTTCAGGCAACGAACAGGCCGTCGATCTGAGCCAGTCCGGTATCGTGCTGGCTCCGCTGGCTCAGGAGCTGGCGCTCGTCGCGAGCGTGCCCCTGACCGACGAGCCGTGGGAGGAACTGGGCGAGGGGGAGGTTATCGCGTTGACGCAGGGAATGGTCTGGGCTCGAATGCCGGCCTCGCCCGCCACCGCAATGTAATTATTGCGCGGCAGAACCTAGTGCAGCGATTGCTGACCCTGGCTTTTAGCTTGATTCGTCGTGCCGCAGAATTGCGCCCAATCCCGGGCGTCCAGCACTCCTTTTCCGGGGGCCGCTTCCGTATCAGGCGCTTGTCGCAGATCGACGACCGGCAGGCCCGGTGGCGGCTCTTCATAGAAATTGATCTTGAAACGCATTTCGGCACCGCTTTTTTCGTGAGGCTCCTCGATCATAAAGTACTGATAGCCTTTTTCTTGCGTAAGTTGCGCGCACCCGCACATCAACCTCATCGTCTTTTCAGCCACGTACAATCCACCTAGATCGCTTTCGGCGAACGTCATCATTGAGCTCATATCGTTTATCGGAGATTCGTGCAGTATTAAGCCTGGTTCTACGGCTTGTGAGTGCTCGATCTGCTGCTTGAGCGCCGTCACTCCAGCCTGCGTGGCCTTAGCCATCAATTTGGCACGTGCCGCTTCTGATGTGCCATCGGCAATCAGCTTCGCATCGACAAACAGCTGGTGATGCGAGTTAAGAAGAAACGAAAACGCATTTTCGCCGTCACTGTTAAGCACGTAGCACTGAATGCCGAAGATGGTTTGATTGTTTACCGGAAACAGAAACTCCATGACCAGCAAATACTCCGCCCCGGATGGGTGAGTCCGCTGCACTTCTGCAATGCGCTGCCCACTCTCAAGAAACAGATCGTACTGTGATCTGCCCTTCAGCTTACCCAGGTCGATGCGGCGCCTGCCTGCAACGGCCATCACAATATTTTCACTATTTAACAAATCAATAATCTGACTTTGTGATGCGAATGAGTGCGCTGTTCTGTCGGCTCGGCGTACGATGGTCGGATAGACCGTTATTGTCGCCGTGTCCAGGGATTCAAGAAAGGCAGGCGCATATTCGCTGGGCGGACGAAAACCGGGGTCGGCAGTCTTAATCTCGGTTTCATGTGCTAAAACGACCTGCGAGAAAGCAACCACGCAGATGGCGGCCGCAAGTTTCGATACCCGGGAAAATTGAATGGCTAAAGAACGGGTCATCACACACCTCCTTCTTGTGGGCAAGCACCAAGACCGGCGGGCTAAACCTTACGATGTTTGAATGGGGGCGATGTACAAGGGTATCGATAGGCACTTTTACCTAAGGGTGAGCAGTGCTCCGCTCATTCATTTTCACTGGTGACCCGCACGTTGGCGTGGCCGTCGGGCTCGATTTCAATATTAAAGTTGATGGGACGACAGCAAACCTGGCAGTCCTCGATGTAGTCTTGTTGAGGAACCGAGGGATCTACCAATACGCCGATGCTCTCACCGCAATAGGGACATTCGATGTGCCGTTCGCTAAGCTCTCTCATTTGCATCTAGCCCCGGTCACCGTCTTGTCGCGGAGCGTCGCCAAAGCTTCGCGGACGAACCCAAATCCAGGTGGCGACAACCACGGCGGCAAAGATCGTATAACAAACGGTGAATACCCACGCAGGGGCCTGGTAATACAAAATGGATTCCAGCCAGTGTGATATGAAAGAACCGGAGTACACCGCGGAACCCGCGCGTTCCCGGAGCGCCATTTCCCAGCTCGTAAGCGGACAAATGACTCCGACCCAGGCCTGCAGCACAACAACGCCAATCGCAGCAAGGTGCATGACGCGAAACCACGGGTTTAGTATCCATGCCCAACCAAGAAACCTGCCGACAAGAATCAGGGCAAGGCCAAGGACGACAAACGCAACGAACAAGACGTGACTGAGAAGCAGAACGTCGGCGGCGAGTAGAAACAGGGAGTCGGACTGCATCGATGTCACCTGTCGTCGAAGTCGAATAACATCCAGTATCTTGCAGGAGCGTTGCGGCTGCAAGACGAGCGCCGCAGAAGCCTGCTAGACCTTGCACAAAGCGGCGTTCAGTCATTGCCGGGAACCAGGCTTAGGACTACACTCGCTGGCTCAGCCGCATGTCGCGGCAGGGGAAATAATAATGAGAAATGCTTTTAAGTATGTGTCACTGGTTTTGCTGGCGACCTTGCCAGCGGTCGTCATGGCTCAGGGGGAAGAACAGGAAGCATCAAAAAGCTTCATCTATGCAACGTATTTTTATTGCGATGCAGGCGGTTCGGAACGTGCGGACGAAATAATCAAGAAAATCAATGCGCCCGATTTCGACAAGGGCGTCAAAGACGGTACCATTAATGCCTGGGGCTGGCTCGCGCATCACACCGGCGGTTTATGGCGACGGGCGCAGTACTATACGGCCCCCACGTTGAACGGTTTGCTCGATGCACAAGAAGCAATGAGCGGTGATAGCGACGCAGCGACCAAGAAGCTCGAGGCCGAATTTGCGTCGATCTGTCGTTCACACCAGGACTATATCTGGGAACGGAAAAGCGGTGGCGGCAGTGACGATCGCGGTGAAGCGTCGTTTTCCGTCTACTACGTATGTGACGAAGCTCGTGAAGAACGCGCGGATGAAATCTTCGCCAAGGACTTCGCACCTATACTGGACAAGTTCGTTGAAGACGGAAAATTCACGAGCTGGGGCTGGAACAGCCACTGGGTTGGCGGCAAATATCGTCGGCTACAGACCCTGACAGGCGCGGATCACAAGTCTCTGTTGGCCGCCCGCGGCGAGCTCATCGAAGCCATGTACCCGGAAGGTGGCGAAGTCGGAATGGAGTTTACGTCCATATGCGGTTCGCATGAGGATTACATGTGGGACATCGTGCACGAGACGCCGTAGCCAGCAGGATTCTGACTCATAGCAAAGGCGCTCCGAACGGAGCGCCTTTTCTTATTCTGCACATCTGACTGACTATCGCCTCAGCTTTTTTTCGCCGCCCGACATCGGGGTCAGGTAGGCAGGGCTGCAACTCAAGGTCACTGACATAGTCGGCGGGGAAACCGTGGTAGTGCGCCCCCTCGACGACCATCGACTTGTACCAATCGTAGGGCAGTAATTCGCGAGTAACGTGAGTCGATGCGGCGACGTAGGTAAAAAGTTCAAATGCCTCATCCGCCACTGTCACCCGGAAATTAGCCAGGTCGTAGCCCTTGCCGAGTCCTTCTGCGTTATCGAGCAGGTGTTTTTCCGTTATCGGAACGGTATAGATAGCGACATGCGCGGTGCTATTCGCTCGTCCGGTCTTGACCAGATTACATTTGCTGGAACCGTCGTGACTACGCTTCGAAAACGAAACCCGATGGCCGTCCAGGCGCGTCGTGGTAATGAATCTTGCGTTCGGAACGCGTCGGATAAGGCGATACGGATGCAGATTCGATCCGTAGGCGAGGTAGTGCAGCGCGTCATATGCGCTCACTTCCGGGGTCGGCCAATGGGCAGCGCGGCAGAACCGCTTATACCGCCTTTCTCAATGAGCTCAATGGCAACCGCGCTCACGCGAGCTGCACGCATAGTCTTCCTGCAATTTGCGAGCGTATGCATTTGCAGGCAGTCTAGCATTGCAGACGATGCGTCTGACAGGCAGCAGGTATGAAACAACCCACTTCAAATCTACCGCTCAGATTGCGGAAAAAACACGGATCTGGCGAGCGCCGCGATGTCAGTGTGGCGGACGGCGAGCGCCTGGTTAATGCGCAGTCATTCGGGTACGGCCTGATTGCCGGACTGATTACGATCGTCGTATTTTCTGCACTATGGGTCGTACTGTCGTCGCTGACCAACCGGGTCTTTCCGTGGATGACGGTGTTGCTCGGCGCCATGCTGGGATTCGCGGTGCGGCAAGCCGGTCGCGGCGTCGACTGGCGTTTTCCGGCCCTGGCGGCAGCGCTGGCGGTGCTTGGCGCGCTGCTGGCGAACATTATCGTCGCCGCCTCTTATACAGCAGAGACCTTCGACACAGGAACGCTACAGATACTGCGCGCGGTAACACGCATGACCTGGCCTGTGTTCTTTGATGAAGTGCTTACTGCCGCCGATGGTTTTTATGCACTGCTGGCCGCCGGCCTTGCCGCGTTCCTGGCAAACAGGCAGCTGACGCGATCGCAGTACTATGCCTTGCGCCTGTGGCGCGCCAAATCAGACGGGCATCACTAGCGGGTTGTCGCTGGCAATCGCCGAGCCCTGGAACGATGCCAGCTGCTTGGCCACAAGGTGCTCGATGTCCTGGACCGCGTTGGCGATGCCTAAGAAAAAGGCGGGCTCCCGACGCAGCAGCGACCAATTCCCGGTCTCGAGAATGCGAACCAGGTGCGTAATGTTGACGCGGATGGCTTCGATATACGGATTGTGGCCGTCGTACAGGACCTCTATGTAGCGGTACACCCGATTAAACTTGGAGTTCAGTCGTTCACGCATCACCTGCTGGTAGAACGCGGGCGTCTTTTGCAGCAAATCCTTGCCCGATTTGTATCGCACCATGTATTCGCCCGTTGCGGCATTCTCGACGGCGACGCCACCGACGACGAATTCCTTGTACAGGCGATCCCGGCACTTTTCGAGATAGCAACGGTCAGCCATCTGCGCAATCAGGTCTGCAGTGCCAATGAGATGTCCACAAATAATGTCGCGCGGATCGTCGAGCTCGATTTTATCGAGGTCCAGCTCGTAGCCAGTAAAGTGTACGATCATGCTGCTGATACCGACGTCTTTGGCCAGGCCCAGGCCAGGCAGGTAGCGACGCAAAAAATCGGCGCTGCGCGAGACGTGATAGAGCGTGAATTCCGCGCCGTTCGAGAAATCTTTATCGCGCTCCTCGTGTCGAATGTAGCCGGAGTCGTGGAACAGAGAAGTAATGATCGCCATTTGTGCGCGCGCCGCACCAAGCCTGTCGGGCGGCTCGACACTACGTTCATAACCAGCAACAAGGCGTGCGAGCGCCAACGTCATGTCGAGCGTGTGCTGCATGTCATGGTAGGTCGTGTCACAGCCTTTGTAGCCGGGATAGCGACCGGTAAAAAGGCGTTCGAAATCGTAGAACGCCAACCAGAGTTTGTCGAACGACGTGCCCGGAAAAGTCTGGAAAAATAATTCGTGTACAGCATCTCTTACCGCGGCAGGGTTGCTGACCTGTACGGTATTGGTGACGTCGTAATCGTTACGGCGATCCTGAGGCATCGTGCTCCCGCTTTTTTTCTTTTTATGATACATGGTGGGCGCACTGCGCACAGTTAGAAAACCGGCAATATGTAATGTCGGTTTTCTTTACGCATTTTCAGATTTCAAACTCGGCAACAACCGGGGCGTGATCCGACGGGCGCTCCCAGGCACGTGGTTCCTTGTCCACATAACTTGCCGTACATCGTTCTGCCATCGTCGCACTGGTCAGAATAAGATCAATGCGTAGGCCGGCATTACGCCTGAATCCGGCCGCTCGGTAATCCCACCAGCTGAACGATTTCTCGGGCTGATCAAATTTGCGAAAAATGTCCGTCAGGCCGAGATCGAGTATCGCATTCAGCGCCTGGCGTTCGAGTGGGCTGCAAAGAATCGCGTCACCCCATTTCTCAGGATCGTAAACATCTGCATCGGTCGGGGCGATATTAAAATCACCCAGTACAACGACGTTTTCGTGATGCTGAATTTCCGACTGCAAAAAGCTCCTGAGTGACGCAAGCCACGCAAGCTTGTAGTCATACTTGTCGGAACCAACTTCGGAGCCGTTAGGCACGTAAAGGTCGATCACACGGACGTTGCCAATAGTGCTGGCGAGGATACGCCGCTGCGGGTCCTCATAGTCCGGGAAGTCTGTCACGGGATCGGACGCCAGGCATTTGCTGATAACGGCAACGCCGTTGTAGGTCTTTTGTCCGCTGGCAACGGAGTGGTAACCCAGCTCTTTCAGGGTCTCCGACGGAAACTTTTCGGTGACCTGCTTGATTTCCTGAAGTACCAGAACGTCGGGTTCATGGGCTTGCAGCCACTCGATAACATGGGGCTGCCGCACGTTCATTGAATTGACGTTCCAGGTTGCGATCTTCACGAAGGCTGAATTCCATTCTGCAGAAGCAGAGCGTCAATCGTTGGCTCCCGGCCCCGAAAGGCAATGTAGGCCTTCATGAAGTCCCGGCTTCCGCCGATCTCGAGAATCTCGTGTCTGAATCGCTGCGCAGTAGCCTGATCGAATATCCCGGCCTTGGCGAAGGCTGCAAATGCGTCAGCCGCCAGCACTTCGGCCCATTTGTAGCTGTAGTATCCGGCCGCATAGCCACCTGCGAAAATGTGCGAAAAGGCGTGCGGAAGACGGTTGTAATCCGGATGGCGGATCATGGCCACCTCGTCACGCACTTCGGCCAGAGTTTCAAGCACACGTGATGATTCATGTTTGTTGTACTCGGCATGTAGCCTGAAGTCGTAAAGCCCGAGTTCGAGTTGGCGGATCATCGCGAGCGCGGCGCCGGCATGGCGGCTTGCGTCGAGCTTGTCGAATAGCTCGCGCGGCAGCGGCTCGCCACTCTCTGCGTGTGACGAGCAGTGAGTCAACACGCGATAGCTCCAGGCGAAGTTTTCCATGAACTGACTGGGTAGCTCCACCGCATCCCACGGAACGCCGTTGATGCCGGAGATGCTGGGAAAACCGATTCGCGTCAGAAGGTGATGCAGCATGTGTCCGAACTCATGGAACAGTGTTACGACGTCATCGTGTGTCAGAAGGGATCGGCCGTCTTCATCGGGAGGTGGGAAATTGCAAACCAGAAATCCGACGGGCAGGTCAAGCGTTCCGTTGAGCTGCTGGCGGCCGACGCATTCGTCAATCCATGCGCCAGCGCGCTTGCCGTTGCGTGCGAACAGGTCCGTATAAAAACCACCCAGTATCGCGCCACCGGAGTCGCGGACCGAAAAATAACGCACGTCCTGATGCCAGGTCTCTACGCCGGCATCGGGTGAGAAGTCAACGTCATAGAGTTTCGCGGCAAGCGCGAACAAACCGCTAATGACAGTATCGGCAGGAAAGTACTGGCGAAGCTCTTCATTGGAAATTGAAAACTTCGACTGCTTGTATTTCTCCAACCAGAAAGTGACGTCCCAGGGCTCGAGCTGGACCCCGGCGAAGGTCGACAAGGCCGCGTATTCCTCTTCGGCAGTGCTATGCGAGTGCGCCGCAAGCTCCCGCAGGAACCCGATAACCTGCTCCGGGGAATCGGCCATCTTGGTCGCCAGCGAGTAGTGGGCATACGTCGGAAAGCCGACAAGATTCGCCGCCTCGTGACGCAGCGCAAGAATCTTGTCGATGTTGGCGCTGTTGTCCCAATCCTGATTCTCGCCTTGATCCGATCCGCGTGTAACCCAGCCGCGGTAGAACGTCTCCCGAAGACCGCGGTTGTCGGCGTGCTTCATGACGGCATCGTAGGTAGGGTAGTCAAGCGACAGCAACCAGCCGTCGTGCCTTTTGAGAGTGGCGTCCTCGGCGGCCCTGTTGATGGCTTGCTGTGGCAACCCGGCAAGCTCGTCGATGTCGGTTACGTGCAAATTCCAGGCGTCCGATGCATCCTGGACGTTGTGCTCGAAGTTAGCCTGCGTTGCCGCGAGCTCCTGCATGATGGCCTTGAAGCGCTCCTTGGCGTCATTCTCAAGGTCGACACCGGCCAGATGGAAGTCACGCAACGCATGCTCGACCGCGCTGCGACTCGCCTGGGCCGCATCGTTGGGCAGGGTCTTTCCGACCTCTGCATAAGCGCGCTGCAGCCGTTCATTCTGTGAGATCTCGGTGCCATGCTCGGTCAGTAGTGGCAGTGCCTGGTTATAGGCCTCACGCCAATCCGTCGATCCAAGTACACTTTGCAGGTGCCTGACGGGCGACCAGATGCGACCCAGCGTATGTTCCATCTGTTCGACCGGACTGATCAGTGAGTCGATGTCGGGTTCAGCATTGGTATCGAGTAACTCATCGAGCCGCGCTCGATGGTCGGCAATGACCATTTCTATTGCGGGCACGACGTGCTCCGGCTTGATTTCGTCAAAACGGGGCAGCGATGAGGTGTCGAGCAACGGGTTATTCATAAGGCGGGTTGATATCTGTTTTCGGGCGCACGATATTAGCACGGGCCACCCCTGGCGCAGCGCGTACAAATTGACTTAACGACGGAGAAAAATGTGACGGACAAATTCGACCTCCTGGTTATCGGTGGTGGCAGCGGCGGTCTCGCCCA
>Ga0316201_10003542_pt1 | contig 11520 bp, 6 predicted proteins | sample CS6wburrow_MG_FD_204516 | JGI IMG/M metagenome (GOLD analysis project Ga0316201, IMG submission 204516) | Coastal sediment microbial communities from Delaware Bay, Delaware, United States - CS-6 worm burrow | ecosystem: Environmental > Aquatic > Marine > Coastal > Sediment | place: USA: Delaware... | reverse complement strand
CATAAAACGCGCAACCGAAGTAACTTTGACGGGTAAGCTGGAAGTGATTTCTCCGCTGATATCAATTAAGAAAGATACCTCTATCAATGGTATTTTCAGCGTGATTTCAGCCCATCCCTGTCCCGCCTGTCCATAACGGCGGTCAAATTGATGTATTCTTTGCTCTCACATTCACAGTGTATGACTTTAAAGAGACTGCCATGAAAATAACAATAGCGATCCTGACCGCAATACTACTGTCCTCAGACCTGGTGGCTGCGCCGGACCCTTCCTCGGAGCATGCACAAAAAACCCTGGAAATTTTCACCCGTATCGTCGAGGTGGAATCTTCAAAAAACCTTGGCAATGTGCCGGAGATAGCCAACTACCTCGCCAGTGAACTTCACGCTGCCGGATTCCCCGAACAGGACGTGGAAGTGGTGCCACTCGGAGAAACCGCTTCCCTGATTGCCAGGTACAGGGGAGATGGTTCTTCAGGTAAGCCGCCCATTCTTTTATTGGGTCATATGGACGTGGTGGAAGCGCTGGCGAAAGACTGGGAACGTCCGCCTTTTGAGTTAACCAAAGACGATACCAACTTTTATGCACGTGGCACCGTGGATAACAAGTTTGGTGTAGCCCAGCTCACATCCACTTTTATTCGTCTTAAAAAAGAAGGTTTTGTACCCAACCGTGACCTGATCATTGCCTTTTCCGGTGATGAGGAAAGTGGTATGACAACCACTCGTATGCTGGCATATGAACGTGAAGACCTCGCCAAGGCAGAGTTTGCCCTGAACTCGGATGCGGGTGGTGGGGATCTTACCGCCGACGGCAGACCGGTTGTTTACCTGATGCAGGCTGCCGAGAAGACCTATGTGACATGGGAAATCACCGTCCGGAACCCGGGTGGACACAGTTCCCGCCCCAGGCCCGATAACGCCATATACGACCTGGCGGATGCAATCAAGAAAATCCAGCAGTACCAGTTTCCGGTACGCTGGAGTGAGATGACCCAGACGTTTTTCGAAGAGACCGGGGAACAACTCGGTGGTGAACTCGGGGATGCCATGATCCGCTTTGCGAACAACCCGAAGGACAAAACAGCCTCCGACCGCCTGGCGAGAGAATCTTCTTACGTTGGTACCACCCGCACCACCTGCGTGGTGACCATGTTGCAAGCCGGGCATGCTGAAAACGCCCTGCCACAATCTGCTACCGCCACTGTTAACTGTCGTGTTTTTCCCGGTGTGCCTGTAAGTGCCGTCAAATCCGCACTTCAGCATGCAATCGGGAATGATGCGGTCGAGTTCAAGCAAACCTATGAGGCCACGGAAAGTCCCATTTCCCGTTTGCGCCCGGATGTGGTTTCCGCAGTTAAAAAAGCGGTCCACTCACGCTACCCGAATGTCAAGGTGATCGCCTACATGGAATCCGGCGGCACCGATGGTATGCATTTTCGCAAGGCCGGAATTCCGACCTGGGCGATCAGTGGCTTATTCATGAACCCGGATGAAATGTATGCCCACGGCCTCAATGAGCGGTTGCCCATCCAGTCTTTTTACGATGCGCTGGATCACTGGAGCATCATTCTGCGTGAACTGGCAGGCAATTAGATTTTGACCTGTATAAGCTGTTAATGGGTTTGGTTGTCTTTTTGAATCTGTCACCAGGCAGAGATTTTATCGTGCTCGCCTCGGGGTAGATGCAAACGAATACAGGACCGCATGAATACAAAGCTGTCATTTGCCAGAGTAAGATAAAATTTTATTGAGTATTCCACGCAGAGGGGATCAAAAGATACCATGCAAAAGCAGATGACCCGCTTTGATTATCCGGCAATAAAGGCAGTCCTTTTACTCGTTCTAATTTTCCTGTCTTCATGTGCCTCACTGGAGCAGACCCCTTCCCATGGGTATATAAGTCATCGCCTGCAGGACGATGCCCTGATAATTCAATCCAGTTTTGGTGAGGTTAGATTTACTCCCCTGGCAGGTGATGCGATAGAAGTACATTATCTTCAGACCGATGTCAGGCAGTTACCCTCTTTTGCCAAGGATGAATCACTGCGGGCCATCAAGCCCGACATTGAGGTCGAAGAGTTCTCGATATCCTTAATGAATGGCGATTTGACTGCCGTTATCGATAAATCAGACCTTTCGGTCCGCTTCTATCGTGGTTCAGAGCACCTCCTGACCCAGCTTGATTATTTCCTGGACAATGAAAAACGCGGCTTTGATTTTCAACTGGATGATACCGAAAAAATCATGGGCGGCGGTGAGCGTGTGCTTGGCATGGACCGTCGTGGCCACCGCATGCCGTTATATAACCGCGCACATTATGGATACACACTTGAGTCAAAACAGATGTACTTTGGCCTGCCGGTGATTCTTTCCGACAAACATTACGCAGTCCTGTTTGATAACTCGGCCAATGGTTATCTTGATATTGGCGAGACCGAAGAAAACACGCTTTCATTCGAAGCCGTGGGCGGTCGGACATCCTATATTGTTTTCACCGCGCAGACCTATCCTGAACTGATCAATAATTATGTCGATGTAACAGGCAAACAACCCCTGCCCCCACGCTGGGCATTTGGTAACTTTGCCTCACGTTTTGGTTACCGCTCGGAGCAGGAAGTCAGGGATACCATTGACCGCTTTATCGAAGAAGATTTTCCACTTGATGCGGTGATCCTGGATCTCTACTGGTATGGCGCGGATATCAAGGGACATGTCGGCAACCTTGACTGGGACAGGGAGACATTCCCCACAGCGGAAAAGATGATTGCTGACTTCAGTGAAAAAGGCATCAAGACCATCGTTTTAACCCAGCCGTTTGTGCTTTCTTCATCATCCAGATGGCAGGACGCCGTTGATCACAGGGCACTGGCGAAAGATGAAAACGGCGATCCCTACCGCTTTGATTTCTATTTTGGCAATACCGGCCTGATCGATGTATTTGATGAGAATGCGCGCGACTGGTTCTGGGACAAGTATGTCAATATTTTTGATGATGGTGTCGCCGGAACCTGGGGGGATCTGGGTGAACCGGAAGTCCACCCCGACGATATTATCCACCACCTGTCCGACATCCAGGATACTGCCAGGGGCGATGAAGTCCACAATGCCTATGGTCACCAGTGGGCAAAAATGATCTTCCAGAAGCAACAGGGTCTTCAGCCCCAAACCCGCCCGTTCATCATGATGCGTGCCGGTTTTGCCGGGTCCCAACGATTCGGGATGATCCCTTGGACCGGCGATGTGGATCGTTCGTGGGGTGGTCTGAAGCCACAGGTTGAGTTGACCCTGCAAATGGGTCTGTTGGGCCTGGCCTACACCCACTCCGACCTGGGTGGCTTCGCCGGGGCCGAAATATTTGACCGGGAAATGTATATCCGCTGGCTGCAGTATGGTGTTTTTCAGCCCGTCTACCGCCCGCATGCGCAGGACCATATCGCATCCGAGCCGGTCTTTCACGACCAGGTGACCCGGGATATCACGCGGGAATTTGTCAAATTGCGTTACCGCTTGTTGCCCTACAACTACACACTGGCTTACCAGAACTCAACCACCGGTATGCCGTTGATGCGACCCGTATTTTTTGAAGACGAATCCGACCCGGATCTGTTTGATATCAAGGACACCTATCTGTGGGGAGATGCCTTTCTCGTTTCTCCCGTGGTAGAACCCGGTGAAAAGACACATGACATGGATTTGCCGGCTGGAGTCTGGTTTGATTTTTGGGACGATACCCGTTACGACGGGAATGCCAGGGTCAAAATACCCGTGAGCCTGGAAACCATACCCGTGCTGGTTCGTGCCGGATCATTTATCCCGATGGTGGATGCCGTTAACACCACGCAAGATTACTCCAGTGAGAAACTGACCCTGCATTACTATGCGGATGAGTCCATCCACCAGGGTAGCGGACAGATGTATGAAGATGATGGCCACAGCTTCGGAACGATAGAAAAAGGCCAGTATGAACTTCTTCATTTCGCTTCATTTCATGAACAAGGGAAATTGGAGATCAATCTCTCCAGGGGTGACAATACCTACCCGCAGATGCCACGGGAACGGACCGTAAAAGTTATCGTCCACAATTGGATTCAACCACCGGGTAAGGTATTGTTCGAAGGTGTTGAGCTGGCAGCTGTCTCAACCCTTCAACGGTTATCGCAAACATCACAAGGCTACTTCTACGATGCAAGCAACCAGCAACTGACAGCCCTGGTTCAATGGCAACACCAGGCTGCACGATTGAGCATTCACTCAGCAACGGGCAAGCCGGTCATCTACCAGGTTTTCACCCGGCTGTTCGGTAATAAAACCAGCACCAACAAGCCCTGGGGAACCATTGAAGAAAATGGTGTCGGTAAGTTTGATGATTTCACCCATACTGCACTTGAAGGCATCCGCGAATTTGGCGTTTCACATATCTGGTATACCGGTATTCCTCACCATGCCGTCATTCGGGACTACACCGAATTTGGCATCAGTAACGATGATCCCGATGTCGTAAAGGGTCGGGCGGGATCACCCTACGCTGTCAAGGATTACTATAATGTTAACCCCGATATGGCGATAAACCCGGCAAAGCGATTACAGGAATTCAAGGCGCTGATAGACAGGACCCATCAACATGGCATGAAGGTGATTATCGATATTGTCCCCAACCATGTTGCACGCGGCTACCAGTCACTTTCCAGGCCAACAGGCACCAGCGACTTCGGGGAGGGTGATGACACGAGTGTTGAATACCACAGGGATAATAACTTTTATTACATCGTCGGCGACTCGTTCAAAGTACCCCTCTCAAACGATGGTTACCAGCCCCTGGGCGGGGAAAATCATCCACTGGCGGATGGCATATTTGAAGAAACACCGGCCAAATGGACCGGCAATGGTTCACGCAAAGCCCAGCCTGATATCAATGACTGGTACGAGACCGTCAAGGTGAATTACGGTGTGCGGCCGGATGGAACTCATGATTTTGTCAGCCTTCCCGATGATTTTCGTCATATGAGCTATCAGGATCATTATGCATTTTGGCTCGACAAGGATGTGCCGGACTCCTGGAAGAAATTCCGCGATATTGTGCTCTACTGGACTGCTTTTGGCGTCGATGGTTTTCGTTACGATATGGCCGAAATGGTGCCGGTGGAGTTCTGGAGCTACCTTAATTCCGCCATCAAGAACCGTAACCCGGCTGCTACCCTGATAGCCGAAGTGTACAACCCGGACTTATACCGTGATTACATCCATCTTGGAAAAATGGACTACCTGTATGACAAGGTCGATCTCTACGACACCCTGAAGCTGATCATGCAGGACAAAGCACCAGGCTCCAGTCTGCAAGCGGTGCAGCAGCGGTTTTCTGATATCGATGAACATATGTTGCACTTCCTGGAAAACCATGATGAGCAACGCATCGCGAGCCCCGACTTTGCCGGTGACGCTAATAAGGGCAAACCGGCCATGGTGGTTTCGGCCCTGATTGGTAAGGGACCCACCATGCTGTTCTATGCACAGGCACTGGGTGAAGCGGGTGAGGGTGATGCAGGGTTTGGCGACCCGAGCCGGACCACCATATTTGACTACTGGGGGGTACCGAGCCTGCAGCGCTGGATGAATGGCGGGGCGTTTGACGGTGGCCGTTTAAACGACAAGGAAAAATCACTAAGGGAATATTATGCAAACCTGCTTTCATTCAGCGCCGATGAGCCGGTGCTGAATGGAGCGTACGCGGGTTTGCACCAGTACAATCTGGACAATACAGACAATTATGATGAGCGCCTGTTCTCTTTTGCCCGCTGGCACGACGGTCAGATACTGCTCGTGGTCAGTAATTTCTCGGAGAAGAACAACTACCAATTCGATCTCAAGGTTCCTGGCCACCTGGTCGATACGTGGAACTTGCCGGATGGGCACTATCAGTTGCTTGAGGCTCTTTCCGGAGGACTGAATCACTTGAAAATTGCAGAAGGCAATGGAACTATTGCAATTGGCCTTGCACCGTTAGAGTCCCTGGTATTACAAATAACAGCTCAGTGAGCACTGGTACCGGGCTAAAACTCACCGCCTGGCAGCTATTCGAGGGCAAGAACATCATACTGAAAACAGATATTCATCAACCGGTCTCAATCCATGCCAGGGCCGTTGGCCGTTTTCTGCTCTGGATTTCCGTCGGTCTCACTATCGCTCATATTGTCTCCATGGTTGCCTGGTACAAGGATTTGCTCCCTATAGATGACTGGCTGTACATCTCTTTTTTCGACCTCGATGAAGAAGAATCTTTGGGAACATGGTTCAGCACCATGATCTTGTTACTTGCCGGTCTGTTGACACTGTTCCACGCAAAATATCGCCACGGCAATTCGCAGCGCTGGCACTTCTGCTGGTGGTTGCTCGGCATTGGTTTCTGCGTGCTTTCACTGGATGAAGTCGCTGGGTTTCATGAGTTTGTAAACACCGTGGTAGAAGACACACACTGGACCACCTTTGGTGCGATGTTAGTGCTGGCGCTGGGCTTGGTTTTCCTGCCATTCCTGCTTGCCCTGCCAACACCAACACGGCTGTTGTTCCTGGTATCAGGTTTTATATATGTAGGCGGAGCCATTGGGGTTGAATGGGCTACCATCTGGCACCAGGAGAATGATCTTCTGGACACTCTGCCCTATAACCTGTGGAATGCACTTGAGGAGTTTATGGAAATGGCTGGTGTGATTTTATATATCTATGCCTTGCTGGCGTATATCACCAATGACCGGCAGGGTGCTATTTTACAGCTCAGGTTCGGGCGAACTTCCTGATTCGTTTATTGCACCGGTGGTTTCGCGCTGAAGCCATTCACGCAACTGATTGTAAACACCGGGACTACGTAGTAACGCCATGTGGCCCGTTTCGAAACCAATCCACTGGCGGCGGATTGGAAACCGCAGGCTACGTTCCGGGTCTTTGCTTTTTCCCAGGGCGCTATCGAGTGGTACCAGGCCATCACCGATCAGACGGTCTGCCAGGCGACCCCGTTTTTTACCCAGTGTGGCGGCCATCGCATAGCATTCAACATCTGCAGAAAGTGGGATGAATTGTTGATCTATATCGGTGATGTTTCCGTGTTGCAGATCGTTTATACCGGCGCTACGTTTTTTGCCGATACGTGTGAAAGGTGCAACATATGGGCTCAGATTCATCACAGCATCCAGCCAGTTTCCACCGCGTTCCAATGGTGCGCCATGATGTGGTGTCCCAATGGAAACCAGGCTGCGAAGATGTTGCAGCCAATCGTGACCATCCACGCTGCCATGGTGACACGCGCTTCTTGCAACCAGGCCACCCATACTATGTCCTATGAGAGCCAGGTCAGTCACCGGTACCGGCCATCCACGCAACACTTTCTCCAGCATCACGGCCAGGCCCCGCCCGTTGTTCGCGACAGGCAGGCCCGTGTTATATCGAAGGTAAAGTGGAGCGTAACCAAGATCGACAGCGAGCAACTCACCCCTGTTGCGGCCGTCACTTATCCAATGACTTTCGTTGAGGCACAGGCCATGCACAAACACCATTACCTTCCCTGTTGACTCGGCAGTGCGGGCAATTTCGGAAACTGCATCAGCCTGTTCAATATCTACTGCCTGCCCCCGATACCGCAAGCTCATTTCAATCGCGAGAGGATTTCCTGTCAGTGCAAGATGATCGCCGTAAATGCCATTCACGGCCGACGCCACTGCGTCACGCCTGGCATTCTCGCCGGCCTTTGGTAATAGCGCAGTCAACGGACTTAAACCTGCATCTATTCCCTTTCCCACCAGCCGGGTCGTGCCGCGTATGGAGCGATAGATAAACCCGGTCAGGCCAGCCGTGCGGTCGGCACGTGAAACACCGACAGGCGGGTGAACCTGTTGAATCGTATGATGTAAATTTTCAACGAGATCCGTGATGCCGATGGTTGCATCCACGGCCACACGTGTCACGCCCCGCAGGTCGGAGAGATGTCCCCGGTTGATTCCACTCATGTGGAAACCCTCAAGCTTCTGCAGTCACGGAACCTTCAGTTAACCTATCCCGGTTGCGCATCATTAACCACCGCACCAGTGCCGGAAGAATAACAATCGCAGCAACCATGTTCGCCAGGAAAATAAACGACAGCAGGATACCCATGTCAGCCTGGAATTGCAGCGCAGACATTGTCCATGTTCCCACACCGGCAGCCAGGGTGAACCCGGTGAAAATGACAGCACGCCCGGTCAGCCTTAAAGTCCTGTAATACGCTTCCCGCAGGTCATACCCCTCCTTGAGGTATAGATCCAGCTTGTTGTAGATATAAATACCGTAATCCACACCAATACCAACACCCAGTGCCACCACAGGCAGCGTGTTAACCTTCAGACCAATACCGTAAGTCGCCATCAAGGCCTCTGCCAAAGTAGACACAACGACCAGTGGCAACACGATACACATTGTGCCCAATATGGTCCGGTAGGTAACCAGGCAAAGTATGATGATGGATCCAAAAACCAGCGCTAGCATTGGTTTTTCGGCTGCTGCAATATCTTCATTGGTTGCAGCCATGACACCGACATTGCCTGTTGCCAGGCGGAACCGCAGTTTCTCAGTCGTGACAGCACCCTCTTCCTCAGCCAGTTCTTCCAGGACCTCGTTTTGCAGTTCAAATTGCAGTTCGTCACCAATATTCATTTCCGCTCTTAATTCCTTCACCCGCTGCACGATACGGGCAATGGTTTCAGCCCGGTGATCGGTTGTGAACACCATGATTGGCATCGCGCTACAGTCGGAATTTAGCAGACCTGTATCTGTATCGATGCTGCTCAGGGCCTGGCGAAGTATGTAATTGTCCCGCGGTAATATACGCCACTTGATGTTGCCCTCATTCCAGCCCGAATTGACCACCTTGGCCACATTCGGCAGGGTGATGACCTTCTGGACCCCCTCCACGTTTTGCAGGTTCCAGGCGAAACGATCCATCGTCTCCATTACATTGTAATTTTCAGTGCAGGCATTGGGTATGGTTTCAGCCACAATCGTGAGAACATCCACACCAAGAGAAAAACGTTCCGAGATCAAGACCGCATCCTGGTTATAGCGGGCCTGGGGACGAAGTTCCGGCACACCGACCTCGGAGTCTCCAATTTTCATTCCCTGTGCCTGCCAGAAACCCACTACAAACAATACGAGAGCTGTGACGATCGCCCAGCCAGCGCGTTTTTTTTCTGTGAAACTGGCCAGGAAGTCCCATAAGGGTGAGTCCTTCGCGGCCTTCTCGAGTAACTTTGAGCGATACTTTGCCGGATTCTTCAACTGTACCCAGGATAACAATACCGGAAGTAACAGCAGGTTGGTCAGGATAATGACCGCAACACCGATACTGGCCGTGATCGCCAGTTCCTGGATGATCCGGATACTGATAAACAGGATGGTAAGAAACCCGATCGTGTCTGACACCAACGCGATGACGCCCGGTGCCAGAAGTTTCTTGATGGTCTCACGTGAACCATGCATGGGTGAGCGGCGTGGAATATTCTCAATGGAATTAACACCACTCTTTACCCAGTCATCCGGTGTCCGGCCACCAAATTCTTTTTCCACGATCCAGGCGCTGATTTTTTGCACACCATGACTGACACCAATCGCAAATATCAGGAACGGCGTCAGTATATTCATCGGGTCGAGACTGTAGCCAAGCAGGCTCAGTATGCCCATCTGCCAGATCACCGCGACCAGCGAACAGGTCAATGGCAGTACGGTTAGCCATATGGAGCCCGAATACAGGTACAGAAGTATCGCCGTGATTACCAGTGCAATCAGGAAAAACCAGACGACCGATTTTGCCCCATCGGAAATGTCGCCGACAATCTTGGCAAAACCGATGATGTGAACGGTAAACTCATCACCCTCATACTTGCTACGGATCGCTTCCAGTTGAGCGGCAACTTCACGATAGTCCAGCTTCTCACCGGTTTGTGGGTTTTCTTCCAGCAGGTTCGCCCACACCATGGCACCCGAAAAATCTGACGAGACCAGGCGACCCACTTCACCTGATTTGACGATATTTGACCGTACCTGCTCAAACATCGCCTGTGACGGGGCGTAGTCGGAAGGTATGACATTACCACCGGCAAAGCCATCTTCAACAATTTCTACAAAACGGACATTCGGTGTAAAAATCGACCGAACACTGGCACGGTCAACACCCGGTATGAAAAATACCTGGTCGGTAATCTCTTCAAAAGCTTTGAAGAACCCGGGTGTAAACATGCTGCCATCACGCGCCACCAGGGCAACCAGTACGCGGTTGGCGCCACCAAAGTCTTTCTCGTACTGCAGAAATGTCTGCATATACTCATGCTTGAGTGGTAGCTGTTTTTTAAAACCTGTTTCGATGCGCAATTTCGACATCGCGAACATCATGCCAATGGTTATGACCAGGAAAAGCGCAACGATGGCATAGCGGTTGTTTATCAGGAAGGTCGCAATCTTGTGCAGACGTGTGTTGGTCGAATCAGTCATTGCGATTTTCCTTCTCGGCTAATTCCGGATACCTGTGTACGCCATCTTCCCCCACCAGTAGAAAATTACCGTCCCCGAGGGAATGTACCGCGGAGAAATCCACGCCACTGGAATGATGGTAGGTGGTAAAGCTACCGCCATCATCTCTTATCAGTATTGTGCCACTATTGGCAGCCAGCAACACCAGGCCATCGTGTTCTGCCGCATCCGAGATGCTGGACTCAGATCCGGTATCGAGCTCGGCCCAACTGGTACCAAAATCGCAACTCTCAACGACATGACCGCGCAGTCCATAGAACAGCATGCAGTCTCCTTCGGTTTCCAGCGCGCCCCACATGGATCCCTGGTATGGCATGTTCATGGGTTCCCATGTTTTTCCATCATCAAAACTGCGATAGGAATACCCTGCTTCGCCTGCAATGATTCGCCTGGAGTCGCCTAAAACAAGCATGCTATTGAGGTGGTACTCATTGTCCTGGTCTACCATATCCTGTTGCCAGGTTTTACCGCCATCGGCCGTCGTCAGATACAAACCGTATGAACCGATGGCCACTCCGTTACGCTCATCGGTGAAGACAATATCCATGACAGCCTGCTGAAGGTCCGGGTCAAAAAACTCGCGTGACCAGGTCTTCCCTCTGTCACCAGAGGTGAGAATAACTGCGTCATGTCCGGCTGCCCAAAGCCGGTTTCCCTTACTAACAACCGAGGTCAGGGTGGAACGGGTCGGTACAACCTCGGCCTGTTCCCAATTCTCACCATCCTTTGATCTTACGATATGACCGCGTTCACCAACCACCACAAATGTATCACCGACACGGGTTATATCCAACAGCATGGATCCTGCGGCCAATGGCATAATTTCTGCGTATTCGATATCCAGGCTGGTTTCCGCACTGGTGTTTTGAAGGGTCAGGCCGGTGACAAGGCCGAGGCAAAGAATAGAAAGGATTCGGATTGGTCTGTTCATCTAGGATATTTACCAGTAAAGAAAAAGGCCAGCATGCGCTGG
>Ga0316201_10003541_pt1 | contig 11520 bp, 9 predicted proteins | sample CS6wburrow_MG_FD_204516 | JGI IMG/M metagenome (GOLD analysis project Ga0316201, IMG submission 204516) | Coastal sediment microbial communities from Delaware Bay, Delaware, United States - CS-6 worm burrow | ecosystem: Environmental > Aquatic > Marine > Coastal > Sediment | place: USA: Delaware... | reverse complement strand
CTGGGTTTCAAGGGCAGGGTCACCTGGAGCCAGCAGAAACTGCTCGATCAGGACCTGTTGCGCCTGCCCGAGGACATGCCCATCGGCCCGGAGGACACGCGTGATCTTGTCACGCGCTTGCGTGGCCTGCCGGATGCCATGCGGGATTACCTGTTACCCCGCGCCCTGCTGACCGCGGTTGAGCGCTTCGGCGCGACCCGCAATGTACAGGATGTCTCCAACGCCGCCCGTGATATCTGTGAATCGGAAGGTGAGCGCATGGAATCAGAGCTGTCCATCATTCGCTACATTGCCTGGGCGATTCCCTCGGTCGGCTTTATCGGTACCGTGCGTGGTATCGGCAATGCGCTTGGCCAGGCGCACCGTGCCGTGGAAGGTGACATCACCGGTGTCACCACCAACCTCGGCGTGGCATTCAACTCGACCTTCATTGCCCTGGTGATCAGCATCGTGCTGATGTTCTTCATTCACCAGCTGCAACTCATGCAGGAACGCCTGGTGCTCGACAGTGAACGCTATATCGACCACTGGCTGATCCGGCGACTGGTGACCTGACCGGGCCACACCATGAAACGCCGTCCGGTCTCGCCGTTTTCCCTGTCGTTTCTCGACATCATGTTCTGCGGCTTTGGTGCCGTCGTGCTGCTGGTACTGATCCTGAATACCGACACCGTGCGGGCACGCAACGAGACCTTCACCGATCTCAGTGCCGACGTGATACGCCTCGAGCAGGAGGTCATCGTTGGCGAGGACGAGCTTGTACTGGCAAGGAACAGCCTTGCTGTCCTCGACGAGGAACAGGTGGTCACCGAGGGCGAATCGGAACGCATTATCGAGACCATCAAGGCGCTCGAGATCCAGATTGCCACACTGGAACGGGAAACCCTCGCGAGCCGTAGTCATATCAACGAGTTGACATCAGACCTGAAGAATCTCGATACCGAGCAACGTCGCCAGGGTGCGCAGGCCATTGCCGGTGAAGCCGAGGGGGCAAAGGTTCGTGCCTTCAAGGGTGACGGCGACCGCCAGTACCTGACCGGTCTGAAGGTCGGTGGCAAACGCGTGCTGATACTGGTGGATGTCTCCGCCAGCATGCTCGATGAAACCATTATCAATGTCGTGCGGCGCCGCAACATGGACGATGCCAGCAAACGCAATGCCGCCAAGTGGCGCCGGGCATTGTCCACGGTCGACTGGCTGGTGAGCAACCTGCCGCCCTCTGCGCGTTTCCAGATCTATGCATTCAATACCAGCGCCGAGCCGGTCGTGGCCGGATCCGACGGACGCTGGTTACAGGCGAGCAACCCTGATGAGATCGAGGCGGCAGTCAGCGGCCTGCACCGAATGACTCCGGCGGGAGGAACCAGCCTCTACAAGGCACTCGCGGTTGCAAAGAAACTCTCGGCTCGCCCGGACAATATCCTGCTTGTCACCGATGGCCTGCCCACGCAGGGACGCACGCGGCCAGCAGGCACCACGGTCTCGGCAGCGTCCCGGCTGAAACATTTTGAGGCGGCCGTGCTCGCCCTGCCATCGGGCATACCCGTCAATACCATCCTGTTGCCCATGGAGGGGGATGCCTATGCCGCCGCGGCCTTCTGGAAGCTGGCCATCGACACACGGGGATCGTTCCTGACCCCGGCACGGGACTGGCCATGAGAGGCAAGCGCAGTCGTCGCCAGATCGATATCTTCAACCTGTCATTCCTCGACGTGGTCTCCTGTGGTTTCGGTGCCATCATCCTGCTGCTGGTGATTGTCAAGATCTCGGAGCCCCACGTGATCGAGCGTCTTGCCGTGGACCTCACGGGACTGGTGCAACGTCTCGAGGCCGAGTTGTTTGACATACGCGGTGAAACCACGGTGCTGAACCGCGAACTGACCAGCAAGCAAGAACAGCTGTCAGAGGCAAAGGAAAAGCTGGCACGTCTCAAGGGAGACCTGTCCTCGGTGCGCGGTGAGTACACGACCACGCGTCATGAGCACGATGCCCAGACGATCATCGAGGGACAGTTGTCGACCGCGCGGCAGACCCTGTCCGAGGAGATGCGCCGCGTCCTGGGCGCGAACTACCAGCGTAACCTGGCGCGTGCGACCATCGGCGGTGTCCCGGTCGACAGCGAGTACATCATCTTCATCATCGACACCTCGGGATCGATGAAGCAACATGCCTGGCCGGGTGTACTCAGCAAGGTCAGCGAGGTGCTGTCGATATACCCGCGCGTCAGGGGCATCCAGGTCATGAATGACATGGGTGACTACATGTTCAGCCAGTACCAGGGCAAGTGGATACCGGATACACCGGCGCGTCGCAAGGCCATCATCAAGCGGCTGGGCAGCTGGCAGCCGTTTTCAAACTCCAGCCCGGTCGAGGGTGTGGAAGCCGCGATCCGCCGGTTTTATGCAAAGGACAAGCGCATCAGCCTGTACGTCTTCGGTGATGACTTTGCACGCGGCTCGATCCAGGCCGTCATCGACACGGTCGGACAGCTGAACCGCGCCGACAAGAGCGGCAAGACGCGGGTGCGTATTCATACCGTGGGTTTCCCGGTGCTGTTTGACTTCAGTAGCGGCCTGTCCGCCAACGTGGTGCGTTATGCGGCGTTGATGCGCAAGCTGGCAGAAACCAACAATGGCAGCTTTGTCGGGCTCAACAGTGTCAGGTAAGTGGGCTCTGTCTGCGCCAGATTTGTTATCCTGCTGCAAGTATCAAGCTACATCAGGGTCGAATTTATTCGACCGTTGCACTGTCGGCCGAATGAATTCGGCCCTACAACGGAAACGGGGCTGCCATCCCCGTGAGTAACCAATTAACCCGGGAATGTCACCATGCCCAGACAAGCAAAGGCAGGATACAATATAGATCAAGCTACTGTAGGATCGAATTCATTCGACCGTTGCCTCTGCCGGCCGAATAAATTCGGCCCTACAACGGAAACAAGGCTGTCATCCCCGTGAGTAACCAATTAACCCGGGAATGTCACCATGCCCAGGCAAGCAAAGGCAAAATACAATATAGTTCCAGGTACTGTAGGGTCGAATTCATTCGACCGTTGGCTCTGCCGGCTGAATGAATTCGGCCCTGCAACGAAATACAGGGCCGTCATCACAATGAGTAACCAATAACCCGGAAAGGTCACCATGCCCAGACAAGCAAAGGCAGAATACAATTTCTATCACGAGTCGCCAGAGACAAGTGAATTCCATAGGGATGTCATTGCCGGACTCAACGGGCAGCCGCGAACTATCCCGCCAAAGTACTTTTACGACCATGCAGGTTCAATGCTCTTCGAGGCGATCTGCGAACAGCCCGAGTATTACCCGACGCGTACCGAGGCCGCCTTACTGAAACAGTATGCCGAGGATATCGCCGCGGAGGCCGGGGGCGGTTGTTATCTCATTGAGCCGGGCAGCGGTAGCTGCGAGAAGGTACGCCACCTGCTGGAGGCCATGCGACCGGCCGCCTACGTGCCACTGGATATCTCCTGTGAACACCTCGACCGCGCGGCGGCCGGTGTTGCCTGTGACCATCCCTGGCTGGACGTGCACGCCGTGTGTGCGGATATCACCGAGGAAGTGGCCCTGCCGTTCGTCCCCGAACACGCCCCGGCAGTGATGTTTTACCCGGGTTCAAGTATCGGCAACTTTGATCCGGATGATGCGTGTGAATTTCTGAAATGCCTTGCCCAGGCAGCGGGCAGGGGGAGCGGCCTGCTGATCGGGGTAGATCTGAAGAAGGCGCCGGCCATTCTTGATGCGGCGTACAATGACAGCAAGGGTGTTACCGCGAAATTCAACCAGAACCTGTTGCGTCGCATCAACAGCGAACTGGCCGGGGACTTCAATATTGATGCCTTTGCGCACCACGCGTTCTACAACACGGCCAGGGGGCGCATCGAGATGCACCTGATCAGTGAATGCAAGCAGAGCGTCAGGATTGATGGCCACAGGTTCGAGTTCAATGCCGGCGACTCGATTCATACCGAAAATTCCTACAAGTACAGCGTCGCGGAGTTTCAGGCGCTGGCCCGTTCAGCCGGGTTTTCACCGCGCCGGGTATGGACTGACGACGCCGCACTGTTCAGTCTGCATTTCCTGCGCGCAGACTGAGTCCAGACCTGCCGATTCCCTCGCTTCACACTTGTGTGCAGGTCATCTGCCGTTTATGGCCGTTTGTCGTGACGCCCCTTGTAATCCGGAACTAACAGCAGCATCTCCTGTCTTGAAGGTCACTAACAGCTTGTTGATATAATCACTGCCAGAAAACTGGCTGCAGGAGGACTGCGTGACAACAATGGAGAGGGTGATGCACACAGAAAGCAGTGCCGGTAGCGCGGTCAATGCCGCCTTTAACCAGCTGCGTGGCGAACTGGAACAATGCATTATCGGTCAGCAGACGCTGGTCGAGCATCTGCTGATTGCGCTACTGGCCGACGGCCACCTGCTGGTCGAGGGTGCGCCGGGCCTTGCCAAGACGACGGCCATCAAGGAACTCGCCTTGCGTATCGAGGGCGATTTTCATCGCGTGCAGTTCACCCCGGACCTTTTGCCCGGCGACCTGACAGGTACCGAGATGTACCGGCCGCAGACCGGCGAGTTCGAATTCCAGCGCGGCCCCATCTTTCACAACCTGGTGCTTGCCGATGAAATCAACCGTGCCCCGGCCAAGGTACAGTCCGCCTTGCTGGAGGCCATGGGTGAGCGACAGATCTCGGTCGGGCTGAAAACCTATTCCCTGCCACGCCTGTTTCTCGTTATGGCGACGCAAAACCCGATCGAACAGGAAGGCACCTACGCCTTGCCCGAGGCCCAGCTGGACCGTTTCCTGATGCATGTGCGTGTCGGCTATCCCGATGTCAGTGCGGAACGCCGGATACTTGATCTGAACCGCGCGCAGGCACAGGCGCAGGCCAGCCACCAGGCCGGTCCGGCGGTGCTACTGACACAGGAGCAGATCTTCAGCGCGCAACAGGAGGTGCTGGCGTTACACATGGCGACATCGGTCGAGGAATACCTCATCCAGATTCTGCTGGCATCGCGCGATGCGTCTCCCTACGGCGAGGACCTGGTGCACTGGATAAGCTATGGCGCCAGTCCACGCGGCACCATTGCCCTGGATCGTTGTGCGCGTGCCCACGCCTGGCTGGCGGGTCGTGATTTCGTCTCACCGGAAGACATCCAGGCCGTGGTCCATGATGTCTTGCGTCACCGTATTCTCCTGTCGTTCGAGGCAGAAGCGGAAGGGCTCAGCTCTGATGATGTGATTCGTGAACTCATCAGGCGGGTACCGGTCGCCTGATCAGTAATGCCGTTATCCAAGCTGTTCACCCCGCGAACTGCCAGGCAGCGCTCACCGGCCAACGACTCCCGACTGTTACCGGGCGTGGTCCATGTCAGCAGTGACGAGCTGGTGCGTTATCGCCTGCAGGCGCGCGAACTCAAGCTGAGCAGCCGGTTGCCGGCGCGCAGCACCATCACCGGCGGCCATGCCTCGCGATTTCGCGGGCGCGGCATGGATTACCTGGAATCACGCGACTACCAGCCCGGAGATGACATTCGCAGCATGGACTGGCGCGTCACCGCGCGCACCAACCGTGCCCATGTAAAGCTCTACCAGGAAGAACGCGAGCGACCGGTCGTGGTGATGGTCGACCTGGGGCCCGGCATGTTCTTCGCAACACAGGGTGCCTTCAAGTCGGTAATCGCCGCGCGCGCCGCCGCCCTGATCGGCTGGGCGGCGATACAGCACGGTGATCGTATCGGTGCGCTGTTCTTTAACGGTGTGCACCACGAGTTGCGGCCACTGGGTGGCCAGCGCGGTGTGATGCGCCTGATCAGGCAGCTGGTCGTTGCAACCGACCCTGCGGCGGCCCTTGCAAGTCCCGCGGTAGATGCACACAACAGTCAGCTCAACGAGGCCCTGTTGCGACTGCACCGTGTCGCCCGGCCAGGCAGCCTGGTGTATATCCTCAGTGACTTCTATGCCATGGATACCGACACCCGGCGCCACCTGCAACGCCTGCGCCAGCATAACGATGTCGTCGCCTGCCAGATTGTCGATGCGCTCGAGCTCGCAGCGCCGCCGGCCGGACGCTATGCCGTGACCGACGGCGCGGCGACCGGCCTGCTTGATACCCGTTCAGGCAAACGGCGTCAGGCCTACGATGACTATTTCAGCGGCCATCACCAGGCCGTGCGCAAGCTGATGCGCCAGTGTGCCGTACCACTGCGGCGCATCACGACGACAGCTGACGTGCTCCAGGCACTGCGATTCGCTGACCATCCACCGCCCCGTGAGCGTGCTTCAAGGGCAAGGGCCGAGGCATGAATCCCCTGGCAGCCCCGGCGCTTGACTTGCGAGATATCCATGCGGCGGCAGCGCCGTCCATCTGGCCACCTGCGCCGGGCTGGTGGCTGCTTGCCGTGCTGCTGCTGGTCGTGCTGTTCCTGGCCGGTCGGTGGCTTGCCGGGCGTATCCGGCAACGCCGCTACACAAGGCAGATACTGGATGAATTAAATCAGCTAAGTGACTGTTATACAGATAAGACGACATCCGAATTTATCAGCGCCCAGTCAACCCTGATGCGGCGTATTGCGCTGAGTCGCTACACCCGGGAGCGGGTTGCCTCGCTGACCGGCAGTGACTGGCTGCGTTTTCTCGATGCGACCGGTGGGGGTGGCGAATTTACACAAGGAGTCGGTCGCGTTCTGGAGGAAGGGCCCTACCGGCCAGACAGCACTGATGTCCCCGCCGAAGAATTGCTGGCACTGACGCGGCGCTGGGTGATGCAAAACATCGAGGTGGCCACATGAACATCGAGTTCGCCTCGCCCTGGCTGCTGGCCGCGTTGCCATTGCCGATACTCGTCGCCTGGTTGCTGCCAGCCGCGGCAGACTCGGCAGGGGCTGCTCTGCGCCTGCCGTTTTACAACGCCCTGCATGCCTCCATGGGCGAGGGGCGTGGCAGCCGTTCACGCTGGCGCCTGTTGTTGGCCTCACTGGCATGGTGTTGCCTGGTGCTTGCCGCGGCCCGTCCACAGGTACTCGGCGATCCCGTGCAGTTACCCGTCAGCGGTCGCGACCTGCTGCTCGCCGTGGATATCTCCGGCAGCATGGAGACCGCGGACATGTTGCTGGGCAAGCAGGTGGCAACGCGCCTTGCCGCGGTGAAATACGTGGCCGGTGATTTTATCCAGCGACGCGAAGGCGACCGCCTAGGGCTCATCCTGTTTGGCGACCAGGCCTACCTGCAGACGCCGCTGACCTTTGACCGCAACACGGCCAGTATCCAGCTCGACGAGGCAGCCATCGGGCTGGCCGGACAGCGCACCGCAATCGGTGACGCCATTGGCCTGGCCGTAAAGCGCCTGCGTGACCAGCCACAGGAAAACCGTGTGCTGATATTACTGACCGACGGCGAGAACACCGCGGGGACAGTGGATCCGCAAAAGGCCGCCGAAATTGCAGCCAGTAGCGGTGTACGTATCTACACCATCGGTGTCGGTGCCGATGAACGCGTGGTATCGGGTTTCTTTGGCAAGCGCCGGGTCGCCAACAGCGAACTCGACGAACCTGCCCTGATCGCCATTGCCGAGAAGACCGGTGGACAGTATTTCCGGGCGCGCGACATTGCCGGCCTGGAGGCGATCTACCGCTTGCTCGACGAGCTTGAACCGGTCAGCGGGGACGAGGAAGTATTCCGGCCCGTACATGAGCTGTACATGTGGCCGCTGGCCACGGCCCTGTTTATCTGCCTGTTGCTGGGGCTGCTTGCCAGTGGCCTGCTGCAACGCTTGCGTTACCCGCTGCGGGGCGGGGAGACTGACCATGCCTGAGACATTCCATTTCCAGGCGCCCGAGTGGTTCTGGTTGCTGATCCCGCTGCTGTCAATCCTGTGGTTATTACGCAGGTCACGCGAGCAGTCCAGTGCCTGGCACAAGGTCTGTGATGCGCGCCTGTTGCCGTACCTGCTGGATTCACAGCACAGCGGGGCCTCAACCCTGCCGGCAGGGTTGCTGCTGGCCGGCGGTCTGTTGGCCGTCATCGCACTGGCGGACCCGGTTTGGGAACAGCGCGAACAACCGGTGTATCGCAACGAGGCTGCACGTGTCATTGTGCTCGACCTGTCGAACTCCATGCTCAGCCCCGACATGAAACCCTCGCGGGTGATGCAGGCGCGCTACAAGGTGGCGGATATCCTCAAGCAGGACCTTGACGGGCAAACCGGGCTGGTTGCCTTTGCCGGTGATGCCTTTACGGTTGCGCCACTGACCCATGACACCGATACCATCCAGGCCTTGCTGAGTCCGCTGCAGCCGTCACTGATGCCGGTGCAGGGCAGTCGTGTTGACCTTGGCCTGCACAAGGCAGCAGAACTGTTGCAGCAGGCAGGACTGCCCCGCGGTGACATCGTGCTGGTGACGGACGGTATCGATGGCGAGCGCGCTGTCGTTGCCGCGCGGCAGGTCGCTGCGCAAGGCTATCGCGTGTCGGTGCTGGCCGTCGGTACCGATGCCGGCGCGCCGATTCCGAATGGACGCGGCGGCTTCCAGCGAGATTCGCTCGGCGAAATCGTTATGCCGGCACTGGACCAGTCAGCATTGCGCGATCTGGCTGCGGTCGGTGGCGGTGAGTATGCACTGATCAGCAGTGGAGAAGACGACATTCGGTACCTGTTCACGAGCATGGCCGCTGATACGGGCGAGCGCGTCGAGCAACCGGGCCTGACGACCGATGCCTGGCATTCGACGGGCCCGCTGCTGGCAGCACTGTTGCTGCCGCTGGCTGCGCTTGCCTTCCGTCGCGGCTGGTTGCTGGTCATGGTCCTGCTGGTCGGGGGGACGGTGTCGGCACCGCAGCCGGCGATGGCGCTGGGCTGGGACGACCTGTGGCTGCGCCCCGATCAGCAGGCCAGCCGCGCACTGCAGACCGGTGATCATGAACAGGCCGCGGCACTGGCGCAGGACCCGGCCTTGCGGGGTACCGCGCAATACCGCAGCGGTGATTACGAGTCGGCGCTGGAATCGTTTGCCCGCCAGCCGTCGGTCGATGCGGATTACAACCAGGGTAATGCGCTGGCACAGCTGCAGCGTTACGAGGACGCGATCGCTGCCTACGAGCGCGCGCTTGCGCAACAACCCGACATGGAAGATGCCCTGCACAACAAGGCCGAGGTGGAGCGACTCCTGCAACAGCAACAACAGCAGGAACAACAGGGGCAGGGCGAACAGCAGGATCAGCAACAGGGAGATGCGGGTGAGAGTACCGACTCGCAACAGCACCAGCAGGGTGAACAGCCGCAGGGAAGTGAGAATACTGACAACGCTCAATCCGAAGATGGCGACAGCGGCGAGCAGGACGAGGCCTCAGCTGAAGATTCCCAACAGGCTGATGCCTTCGAACAAAACGCTCAGCAGGCAGAAGACCAGGCAGGCGAGGCCGGGGACCGGCAGGAGCCGGAGCAGGCCGCTGAAGCCTTCGGGAAGGAGCAGCAACCCGCTGAGGCTGAGGACGATCCATCGCAGGACGGCAAGGACAGTCCGCAGTCGGTCGCCGAGGCCGCGCCACTCGATACGGAAGAACAACGCGCGGCCGAACAGTGGCTGCGACGGATCCCGGATGATCCGGCCGGCTTGCTGCGACGCAAGTTTCTATATCAGTACAACCAGCGTGCCACACACTCGACGAGTGAGGGAGCACAGACATGGTAATCAGGTTATATGGCTGGCATAAACTCCCACGTTATTCCCGCGAAGGCGGGAACCTGGTATTCCCATGCCATCGTTGCACAGGAATTATTCCAGTCTCCGACGTCATCCCCGCGAAGGCGGGGATCCAGTATCCACATCAATCTCATTCCCGCGAAACTGAATATCAAGTGGCCATCCGGCACCTGCTGATGATTTTCTGGATTCCCGCCTTCGCGGGAATGACCGGGTGACAAGGCGAGAGAAATGCGTGTGAATAAATACAGGCACATCGTAATCAGCTTTCTTGCTTTGTTACTGACCTCCCAGTCACTCTGGGCCGATGTACGCGCCAGCCTGAGCCGCACCGCCATCCAGGAAGGGGACACGGTCACGCTGCATATTCTCGCCAGTGGCGATAGCGACGATGCCGACCCGGACCTCAGTGTGCTGGCGGACAGTTTCGACATCCTGGGTACAGGCAGCAGCCACCAGACCAGCATCGTCAACGGTAAAATCAGTTCCTCGCGACAGTGGCAGGTGGAACTGATGCCCAAGCACAGGGGCGAGATCAGCGTCCCCCCGATACCTGTCGGCAACCAGGCGACCAGCGCCATGACGCTGACGGTCAGCGCACAATCACAGGCCACCATCGCCGCGGCAGGAGAGCCGGTTTTTATCAAGACACAACTGCAACCGCCTGCGGGAGAAGCAGTGTATGTCCAGCAGCAACTGCGCTACACCCTGCAGCTGTTCTACCGGGAGCGGCTCTATGACGGCAGCTTTGATGGACCGCATATCGACAATGCACTGATTGAACGACTCGGTGATGACGTGCAATACCAGACGACGGTCAATGGCAGCCAGTACCAGGTCATTGAAAGGCATTACGCGATCTTCCCGGAGCAGAGCGGGACGCTGGAGATCGCCCCGGTCACCTTCACAGGTCGACTTGCCGGCCAGGTGCGCCAGCGCATGCCCTCCATGCAGATGGATGAGATGATGGAACGTTTCTTTGGCAGCAGCTCCATGGCCTCACCGGGCAAACGCCTGCGCCTGCGTGGAGAGGGTTACCGTATCGATGTGCAGCCCCGGCCTGCCAGCTACAGCGGACAGTACTGGCTCCCCGGCGAACAGCTTGTGTTAACCGACAGCTGGGCCGCCGGGCCGCCGGAGTTTCGTGCGGGCGAACCGGTGACGCGGGTCATTACACTGCAGGCAAAGGGACTGGAATCGTCGCACCTGCCGGACATCACGCTGGCAGACAGCCCCAATATGCGGCTCTATCCCGAGAGCCCGATCTACAAGAATCACACGGATGGCGAGTGGGTGCTGGGCAGCGTGGAACGCAGCTTCGCCTATGTGCCCACGACAGCCGGCATGCAAACCATCCCTGCCATCACCATTGACTGGTGGGACACGGCAACAGGCGAGCAGAGAACAGCGGAGCTGCCAGCCTGGACAATCAACGTGGAACCCGGTGACGGCGTGATCACTGCACAGCTGCCAGCGCCAACCGACGCGACGGATCTACAGCCTGCCCAGTCGATCGTGGCGACGGCACTGGATGAGCCTGTTTCCGACGCAACAGGTAATCGCCAATGGACCCGCTTGCCATACTGGCCGTGGCTGTTGCTGGCCGCGACAGTCATTCTGGCGGGCACGCTGTTGCTCAGCCGGCGCAGGGGCGTTGCACGCAAGGCTGATGAATCAAGCGTACCCCGTCGCGCGACACGTGCGGCATTGCGACGCGCCTGCGAATCAAATGACATGTCGGCCGCTGCCCGGGCCCTGCTTGACTGGGCAGCCACGGAGTGGCCGGACGATCCGCCAC
>Ga0316201_10003540_pt1 | contig 11520 bp, 13 predicted proteins | sample CS6wburrow_MG_FD_204516 | JGI IMG/M metagenome (GOLD analysis project Ga0316201, IMG submission 204516) | Coastal sediment microbial communities from Delaware Bay, Delaware, United States - CS-6 worm burrow | ecosystem: Environmental > Aquatic > Marine > Coastal > Sediment | place: USA... | reverse complement strand
TATCCAGCCACCTGCGTCATCACACGCCTGTTTTATGCATTCGATCAACAGCTGGCTACGTTTTATTGCTTCATCATCAGGTTCAGCAAATGCATGAATATCACTATTCTTCAAAGGTACAACCACATTGTAATATATGAGAGTATAGGCGCATTCAAAAAGATAGCTGCGCATATAAATTGACGATTCTAACGCAAATCACACGGCTAAAGACATGAACACTATAAAAACAGCGCTGATCACCGGCGGCGCCAAGCGTATCGGTGCGGTAACCACGCGAACACTTCACCAGGCCGGTTACAACGTCATCATACATTGCCGCCTATCGAGACAGGCAGCCGATGACCTCGCCACGGAACTAAATTCAAACCGTGCAGATTCAGCAAGAGTCATCCAGGGTGACCTGAATAATGAGACGATATACGACCACCTCATCGATGAGGCACACCAGTGCTGGAAGCGTCTAGATGTACTGGTCAACAATGCCTCCAGTTTCTATCCTACACCGGTCGGTAGTATCACCCTCGATGACTGGAACAACCTGCTCAACAGCAACCTCAAGGCACCACTATTCCTTGCCCAGGCAGCCGCGCCTTACTTGAAACAGGTTGAAGGCAACATCATCAACATGACAGATGTTCACGCTCAACGACCGATGAAGGAGCACCCGGTCTACTGTGCGGCAAAAGCTGGCCTGGTCATGCTGACCATGTCTCTGGCAAAAGAACTTGGCCCGGAAATCAGGGTCAATAGTGTAGCACCGGGGGCGATATTATGGCCCGATAACGAGATGCCAGAACATACTAAAAAACTTATCCTGGAGCGTACCTCTTTAAAAAAGCCGGGAAACCCCATAGATATAGCAAAGACGATATTGTTCTTAGTTCGAGATGCGCATTACATCACAGGACAGATAATAGCGGTCGATGGTGGAAGGAACGTCAACATCTAGAACATATGACTATTTTCTCGAGAAGATAAAATGAATAAGCAAAACAGATCAAACGCACATTTAAAGATAACCGCTACGGTATTCTTTTCAGCTATCACTTTGGCTGCCTGTACTGAGAAGAGCAGCGAAATCGAAATCCCGTTATCGGAAGTACCTGCAAACATCGTCAGTATCGTGCAGAACTCACTGCCTGGTATCTCTCTAGTAGAGGCCGAAAAAGAAATCAGGGATGATATCGTGATCTATGAGCTGGAAGGTAAACTGATCAACGGCAAGGAATACGAGATCAAGATCGCAGCAGACGGCACCATCATCAAGATAGAACTTGAAGATTAATACCAGGTCTTTTAAAACCGATGCAGGAAAAAGATAAACAGCGCGACTTCATCTCACGTGCCGGCATGAGCATGACAGTCATCGCCTGGATCATTTTCCTGGCGATGCTGTTCGGTGTTTTTGATTACCTGGTCACACAGCGTACTAATCCCAACCAGAACATCGTTACCACGGTGGATGGCTACCAGAAAGAAATCGTGCTGCAGCGAAATGTCTACGGCCACTATGTTTCCAGTGGCACCATAAATGGTAATACTGTTGTTTTCCTGCTGGATACCGGAGCCAGTGATATCGCCATACCTGAATCTATTGCGAATGAGATAGGTCTCGAAAAAGGACGAGATGTTTTTGTCAAGACAGCCAACGGAAACACACGTGCCTATCGCACGCGTCTGGATAGTGTCGCTATCGGTGACATCGTGCTCTACGATTTAAATGCAACTATCCTGACCAACATAACCGGCCGTGAGATTTTGCTCGGCATGAATTTCCTGAAACATCTCGAGATCGTTCAGAAAGGAAAGACTCTGACCATCCGCCAGTAGCTATAGGAGGAAGGAGTCACTCATCAAGTGACAGCATAACTATTCAGCCACATTGAATGTTTGAAACATCTCTGCCAGAACACGTTCGACACGCTGCTCTCGCTCATCCGCAGGCATATCAAACTCAACACTGACCTGGGCGGCAGACCGCCAGACGACATCATTTGATCTGTTCTCGAACACATAGATGATCAATGTACCTTTTTCGATATTAGAGTCATCCTGCGGCACCTGCGAATTTCCCGGCAATAATCCGAAGCGACGGATGATCGCGCTATCATCGAGAGAAGATTCCAGGGCTGCTGTATAGGCTATTGCATATTTCGCCCCGTTTACCGACTCCACCAGCACCATCTCCTTGGCGAGCATGTTCTTGATGATCTCTTTTTCGATCAATGACTTTACCGGTGCATTAGCAAGTCGCTCATCTTCATAAAAGCGAACGGCTTCAGGCAGCCAGGCAAATGTCGACCCTTTACTGACGAATATATTCGGATCCTGAACAGCAATAACTGCCGCATCCGAAAACCTCATCGAAGGTGACTCGGTCGTTTCCGTTACACATGAAGCAAGCGCTATAGAGGCGAGCAGAACGACGCCAATCTTACCTGGCAGATCTATATAAGAAAACATTTCACCCTCACATTAATGATCATTATTTTGTTCAAAGTTATCAGGCAAGCTCTTAACATGCAAATCACGCTGCGGGAACGGTATCTCTATACCCGCCTCCCTGAATGCTTTATCGATCGCGAAATTCAGATCACTTATGACACTCAGGCGACTATCAACATTAAGCAGGAAGACACGCAGTTCGAAGTTTAAAGAACTGTCACCAAATTCACGGAACAGTACTCTTGGTTCAGGAAGATATTGCGTCTTCGCGACATCATCATTCTCTTCTGCCACCTTCAGCAGGACATCACGTACTTTTTCTGTATCCGTACCATAAGCGACACCGACAGGAACGATGGCCCGACCACTATTGCTCGATAACACCCAGTTAGTGACCTGGTTGGATATCAGCTCTGAATTCGGCACGATGACATCGGAACGATCAAACGTCTCTATTCGTGTAGAACGTATCTGGATATCTTTTACCACACCTTCTGTTCCATTGACCACTATCCAGTCACCTTTTCGCACAGGCCGCTCGAACAGGAGGATCAGACCGGAGACAAAGTTGTTGACGATGTTCTGCAGACCAAAACCGATACCGACCGATAACGCACCAGCGATGATAGCTATATTTCCAAAATCAAATCCTGCTGCCGACATACCCGCCAGCAGGGCTATAAGAAACATGATGTAACCGGTGATGGTCACCACGGCATCCCTTGCACCCTGCCCCATGGTCGTCATCTTCAGCCACTGGTTTTCCATCTGTGAACGTACCCAGCTGGAAAGGATAACGATCGTTCCAAAAATCAATAATGCCCACAAGATACGACTTGGTACGATGCGAAAATCACCGATATCAAAACCGTTAACCACGTAACTTCTGATATTTTCGATCAGACCACCGCTATAATCCCATGCGTTAATCAGCAGAACAGAAAATGTACCCCATACCAGGATCGTCGTAGACAACCTTATCCAGATCAGGCCGGGGACTTTTTCTCCGGCTTCCACGCCCAACGTCTCATGAAGACGACGACACCATGAATAGCTGCCATCATCAACCGCGTTGAACAGGTCTCTGAATATTTTCGCGATACCGATGAACAGCATGAATGCGACGAAAGACAGGACGATGATTCGTCTGCCGCTAAAAGCAAGGTTTCTATACCCCATCCATTCCGCTGCCAGCGACGCGAGCACGGCCAATATAACCAGCACCGACAGGTAACGTAGTTTTGGCAACTTGGGTGACGCGATGATCACCTGCAGCGTCCATACCAGATTCAACACAAAAAACAATGAGTATATGTTGCGCATCAGCAACAGATTCGACTCGATGATGCTCTCTGAAAATACGGTATAAAAAGCCAGGTAACCGACCAGTCCCAGGATCGCCAGCACCTTCAATCTTTTTGCAAGGGCTTCTGCGATATGCGGTGAAAAAGGTATGAATAGCTTAGCCGGTGGATATGGCGAAAATAACAGACGGATGGTCGTCGTCGCCAGGAAGAATAATAACAAACCGATAAAAAGCTCTGTCACGAATGGAGCCTCTTCAACTTCCCTCGTAATGACGACCGATATGATAGCCGCGACTGCGGAACCTAACAGGTATGGTGCTGAGCAGGACAGCGTAGTCAGAATCGCTCTTACCAGGTTTTCAGAAAAATCATCATGCCAATGCCGTCCACTTTCTAGCTGCAATAACTTTTTACGAAGCCAGATACCAAAAAATATCGAGATAATAACCGCCGCGATACTCAAACCGACATCTAACGCATCGATCTCGCGGATACCTGATTTATTGAATATGAATTCACCTGAGTTCTGCAGGATCGCGACCGGGTTTTCCAGGTAAGTTATTACCAGCTCGATAATATGCGGGCTCCTGACGAGATACTTCTGCTTGAAGTAGGATTTTTCCGCATCATTTATTTTCTGGGCTACCTCAGCACTGCTGACGATGAATAAATTACACTTTGCCAGTGTCTTATCCAGCTCTTCTTTCTCTTTCTCATAAACTTTTCTTTTCTTCGTGACCTCTGCATCTTCGCCCTTGACGGCCTCACCGAGGCCATCGGTTATCGATTTAAGGTCAAGCAAGGCTGCTTCAGTATTGGACACACACAGCGAGGCTGAACTTTTCATCTTGATGGTCAGCTTGGTCCACGCGGCCAGATCCTCGCCTTCGAACTCGCCCCGGCTCAATTTCTTGCTCACCTGGTTAAGTTTGGATGACATCTTCTCCATGTCCGTCATATCATCAGCCAGGACCTGCGCAGGCAGAGAAAAAGTAAATATCATCAGGATCAGGGGAAGTAATTTTTTCATCACATTTGTCACAGTGTAATTAGCCATCAGTTTTCAGCGATTATACAGCATGTCCCAGTCTGCATACCCTGTTCAGTATGCCCTGGAAAACACGATACCAGCCCATGCAGCGCTCCTTGCATTCGGTCCCTTGAACTCTTCAGTATGACCACGTATGAAAAAACTCGCATAGTATTTTTTAGTGAACTCCATGGATGCACCAAACCAGTATTCTGCAACCAGCCGCTCCATGTCACTGCTACTCACCGTTACCTCACTGTGCCGAAACTGCCCCTGTAAAAAAGCATTATAAATGCGCAGATTGAGCCGGGCTCCTGCCCAAAGGTAAAACTCACTCTTACGCTCGGTATTGTTGCTTGAGAATATCGGCATCGACTGCTGCATATATTTAGATTGGTACGAGTTAAATGCCCACCATGGTGAGTTTATTCTGCCCCAGCGCCAGCTAAACCCTGCATTCACATCGGTGATAAAACCAAGATTAGCTTCATACTCCAGTTTTAGCTGCTGTTGTTTTGATGAGTAGATATTATTCTGTACGCCGTAGGTTAGCATCGCCGTTGGTTCACCGCCGGAGGATACCTGGTATTGCCATCCGTTGGGCACATCCGAGTCGGTGAGACTATGCAGACCACTCTGCACGTCTTCGGCCAGCTCCAGCCCCAGCAAGCCTATGCTCAGCATCGACACATAAGCCCTGTCTTTACCGGGAACGACCGTGAATTCTGTATTGGACATGAAAAACAGGCTGCCATAAGGCCGGTCATCATATACTGGCGATGCACTTTCGATATCGTCAGGCGTGAAAAATGTCATGCCATATTGCTGGCTATGAAACGACATGTATTCCGATGTCTTGTATAGATCAGGGAATGTCAGCAGACCATCGATGCCCGCCCGCAAGAAATCAATCGACACCAGGTAATCCTGCGCACGCTTACCTGACAGGGTCACTGCCAGCCCGCCGGTATAATCCCGGTCGATGCTCTGCCCTGTCCATAGATCGTTATCAATATTGATCTGCCAGCCGGAATTATATAACTCGCTACCATACTGTTCTGCACATACAGAACTGGCAGATATAAATAAGAGTATATAGAGAAAACGCTGGAACATAGCTCGCAGTGTACCTGATGGTGCCGCAAGTTTTAAGTTTCCGGTTGCTTGATTTCTATTCACTTTACAAACGCCATGGACTAATCTTATACAGTAAGCAGATGGTTAACCTGAGAGCTTATTCATTCCAGAATGGAATAAATACACCAGGTAACCGAAATGGCTCATCCAACGGGGGATCAGCATGGATGTAATGCACAGCATGGCCGTGTTTCGACGTGTCGTAGAGGCCAAGAATTTCTCTGCGGTGGCACGCGAAACCAACATGTCTCAATCGACTGTGAGCAAACATATCGCCGCGCTGGAAGAGCGCCTCGGTACCAAATTGCTCAATCGCAGTACACGTTCGATAAAATTGACCGAGGCTGGTAAAGAGTATTACCACCATTGTATCCGCATCCTCAATGACTTCCAGGAAGCCGAGGCCAGTATCGGCAAGGGCAAGATTAAACCGACCGGAAATTTACGGATCTCCACCAGCGCTGCATTTGGCCGCGCCTGTATCCTGCCTCATCTGAATGAATTCTTTGACACATACCCGGACATCAAGATAGACATGCTGTTCGACGATAACTACGTCGACCTGGTGAAAGAAGGTATCGATCTGGCCATCCGCATCGGTCCGCTGGAAGACTCGACACTCATCGCCAGAAAGATAGGTACCACGCCTCGCGTCGTCGTCGCCAGTTCGGATTACCTGGTAAAACATGGCCGGCCGAGAAAACCGGCTGACCTGGTAAAACATAACTGCCTGATCCATTCATTACAGAAATCACCCGACCAGTGGTTTTTCAACAGTACGCAGAAAGGTGAGGAATCTGTCCGTGTAAACGGTTGCCTGAAAGCCAACAGTCCGGACGCGGTCAGGGATGCAGTTATAGAAGGGCTTGGCATATCGGTCGTATGCGAGTGGTTTGTGCGTGATGACATAAAGCAGGGGCGTTTGAAACTCATCCTTCCCGAATACAAACCAACCGCTTACGACATTCACGCGATTTATCCGGAGCGAAAGTTCGTACCACAGAAGGTCAAACATATGATTGAGTTTCTTGCTGAAAAAGTAAAGCAGTAACAAGTCTTGTCGTCTAGACGACAGGAGAGATCTTAAACAGCTATGTACAAGATCGCTGCCTCTGGTCGTGACTGTCCGGATTAACCGATAATGATATACATGTATCTCTATAAGCTGATCAGAAAATAGAACATCTCATCCATCTCCCCCTGGTCCAGCAATTGCAGGTTCCGTTGCCGGCAAAAAGCAGGAATATCGCTGACTAATGCCTGTTTTCCCGATACCGCCATCAGGGTCTGCCCAGGTAACAGGACTTCCAGTGCATCACTGAGTTTAGAGAAAGGCAGCCCACAGTCAGTGCCGGATATATCGACAAACAGGTCACAGGGGATTGAATCCAGGCTCATAATTCGCAATATCGCCAGCTTAAAAAGAGAAATCGATGGGTTTCAGGCTCTGTTTCGTCTTATCGAACGCAGACCACATTTCCGCGTAACTGACACCTGTTTCAGGGTGTTTCAGGTGAGGCGCTATCTCTGCTAATGGCCATAATACAAAAGCATTTTTCAATATCTCATCGCGTGGCAATTTCAAGCCTTTTTCATCAAGTATCAGGTCATCGTATAACAGCAGGTCAAGATCCAGTGTCCGCGATGAGAATTTCGGACCGCTGCGGTCACGGTCATTCGCATCTTCGATATCTCGCAGAATCTGATTGGTCTCGTGGACCGATGTATCAACCTCACAGGCGATCACCATATTATAAAATGCGTCGCCCTCGAAACCGACCGCTTCGCTCTCGTAGACCGAAGACAGGTTCAGCTCGCCAAACGCCCGCTTCAGTGCATCGACACCTGCACGGGTATTCTGTTCGCGATCGATATTGCTGCCCAGACTGATATAGATAGTAGCCACTGCTTAGATACTCACCGCTGACCACGTTCGATAATAACACCGACAGATTTTGACCCTGTCACCGCACCCAGTTTGCTCAGCTTCATACGGCACCAGGGCACGTTAAATTCGTCGATAATGATTCCGACCAGGCGCTCGGCCAGCGTCTCCACCAGCTGAAACTGGCTTTCTTCAGTAAAAGCGATGAGGCGCTTGGCCACCGCTTTATAATTCAAGGCATCATCTATATCTTCCGTGGCCGCCGCTTTTGTATTATCCGCCGCCATCTCGATATCCAGTGCAATGGTCTGTTTTACTTCACGTTCCCAGTCATAGATACCGATAATAGTATCGATGCGTAAGTCTTCTATAAACACGATATCAGTCATCATTGTTATCTTTCTCTAACCTGTCAACAAGCCCCTGTCATCGTCTTGGCAGCCGAATTTCACCACTATACGGGCGGGTTAAGGCCCCACTCAGAGCTTTTATAAGGTATTATACATGGCAAAGCATATCAGCAGAGGTACCTGATACTGCTAAATTTACACACTATTTTACTTGTCAGCGCCGTTATTCTCCGCTAGAATTGCCGGCTCAATTTTTCAGAGGCCTCACACATCGAGGCCTTATTTATGTTTTGGAGTAATTACAATGTCTAGAGTATGTCAGGTAACTGGAAAACGCCCGGTAGCCGGTAACAACGTATCCCATGCTCACAATAAAACAAGACGTCGTTTCTTACCAAACCTGCACAGCCATCGTTTCTGGGTAGAGAGTGAGAACCGTCACGTAAAACTGCGCGTATCTGCCAACGGCATGCGTATCATCGATAAAAAAGGTATCGATACAGTTTTAGCGGAAATGCGCTCTCGTGGCGAAAAAGTTTAACGCTCGGCCAGATCCGGGAATAGGAGAATATCATGCGCGATAAAATTAAAATGGTCTCATCTGCGAATACCGGTCACTTCTACACAACGACCAAGAATAAACGCACCATGCCTGAAAAACTGGAGATGAAAAAATTCGATCCAGTGGTACGTAAATACGTGATGTACAAGGAAGCCAAGATTAAATAATTTAATCAGCTGACGTACACATTCATAAAAAAACCCGGACCTGCCGGGTTTTTTTATCGCCTGCTGATAACTGACGGAAAAATCATTGGTCCCGTCAGTTTATTTTAGTTACACGCAGCAGACCAACATCGACCGATACCACCCTGACCCGATCTCCCTTCGCCAGTGTGTCAGCATCACTGCTGCTGTCGATCTCGACTTTCCAGTCGACACCTGAATAACGGTAGCTTCCCGGGGAACTAACAGCCACATCATCCTTCAGCATGAATTCCAGTCCGACGAGATCGCTGGTCGGTTTTTTTTCAGGCTTCGACTTGTCCTGCATCGACATCAGCGGCTTCCATAAAACAGCACTGCTGACACCGGTAGCGATACCAAAACATGCGGTACCGGCAATCCAGGTTTCAGGTATCACGCCTATGCTCATCAGCAGACCGGAAGCCAAAGCGCCCAGGCCGGCAAATAAAAAGATGATAGTGGTAAAACCGAACACCAGCACTTCTGCCGCCAGCAAGGCAAATCCCAGTGCGATCCAGAAACCCGACAGATTATCATTGATATACTCGATCACGACTAACCCACTCCGGTACTTTTATCACTATTTTTATTGATAGCGTTAATGATGGTCATTGCCTCGGCGACCACATTCGAGGCGCTGGTCTTGTCATCACTCAACAACACGATGGAAGACTTTCTGGCTATCGCCTCTTTCGCCTGGATGGCACTTTCCGCCAGCTCCAGCTGGATAGCCTTCTGGCCTTTTTCTTCGACCGCCACGGCACCGATCACTTCCAGTGCCTTTGCTTTTGCATCAGCCACAGCAATGATCGCCTGCGCTTCACCTTCTGCCTGCAGTATCTGCTGTGCCTTATCGGCTTCTGCTGCCAGCACGATGGCACGCTTTTGCCCTTCAGCCACATTGATCGCAGACTGCCGCTCTCCTTCTGACTCGAGGATGACCGCCCGTTTTTCACGCTCGGCCTTCATCTGCCGCTCCATCGCTTCCAGTACGGTGCGTGGTGGTTCGATATCCTTGATCTCGTAGCGCAATACCTGAACACCCCAGGGAGCTGATGCTTCGTTTATCGAAGCCACGATATTTGTGTTCAGCACCTCACGCTCTTCGAAGGTCTTATCCAGCTCGATCTTACCGATCTCACTGCGCATCGTTGTCTGTGCCAGCTGGGTTACTGCGTATACGTAATCATCGACACCATAGGATGCCTTGTATGGATCCAGCACTTTAAGGTATAGAACGCCGTCAACGACGAGGGAGATATTATCGCGGGTAATCGCTGCCTGACTTGGCACATCATAGGCGTGCTCTTTCAATGAGCGGTCATAACCGACCCTGTCGATAAAAGGCACCAGGAAATTCAGACCGGCCTCCATGGTTTTATTGTATTTACCAAAACGCTCGACCACATATGCACGATTTTGCGGGACGAATTTGATCGAAGACTTCACCAGTACGATCGACAGTACTGCAAACCCCACCCAGAAATTAAAGATCAGGTCAAAGATATCAGTCATTAAAAAACTCCTTATAACGTATGAATACTGATAATGACTATTATCCTGTCAATGTTCAAGCTTTCAGTGGCAGATAATGGCCTCGTTTCAGATGGCTTCAATCTGAAACCGTGAATTTTCATGACCCTTGTCAATGAAAAAGCGTATGAAAATTTGTTACAATTTCAGGTTCGTTCACACTCAACATAGCGTAGTTATCATGGATACCAAAAACACAGAGATAAAAAAACCGGCGAAGGCCAAAAGCGAGTCAAAAAAACGCACCAAAAAAGACCTGAAGGATATCCTTGCTGACATGTCTGACCCTGAAAAAGTCCTGGCATCGCCGGATATCATCTCTGCCAGCGACCTGATGCAGGTCAGTTATGAGCTGGGCGAGTACCCTTATCCGGAAAAGATCAGCACCAAAGAGTATGAACGGGAAAAACAGATGCTTCAGGCAGAACTACTGAAGGTTCAGGTCTGGGTAAAAGAGGAACAGAAACGCATCTGCGGTTTTTTTGAAGGTCGTGATGCAGCCGGTAAAGGCGGCACCATCAAACGCTTCATGGAACACCTTAACCCGCGCTCTGCGCATGTTGTAGCACTGGAAAAACCCTCAGAGAAAGAACTGGGACAATGGTATTTTCAGCGTTATATCGAGCAGATGCCAACCAATGGCGAGATCGTATTGTTCGACCGTTCATGGTACAACCGCGCAGGTGTCGAGCGCGTCATGCATTTCTGCTCACCAGAAGAACACCTGGAATTCTTACGCACCGTCCCCGAACTGGAACGTATGCTGGTCCACTCTGGCATGATCATGCGTAAATACTGGTTCTCGGTAAGTCGCCACGAACAGCTGCGACGCTTTCATTCGCGTTCACACGATCCATTGAAACACTGGAAACTCAGCCCCATCGACCTGCAGTCGCTGGACAAATGGGACGATTACACCGAGGCCAGGCGCACCATGTTCTTCCATACCGATACCGCAGATGCGCCATGGGTCGTGGTCAAATCTGACGACAAGAAACGCGCCAGGATCAACTGCATGCGCCATTTCCTGTACAGCCTGGACTATCCTGCCAAGGATCCAACCATCGCCTACAAGCCTGATGA
>Ga0316201_10003539_pt1 | contig 11521 bp, 10 predicted proteins | sample CS6wburrow_MG_FD_204516 | JGI IMG/M metagenome (GOLD analysis project Ga0316201, IMG submission 204516) | Coastal sediment microbial communities from Delaware Bay, Delaware, United States - CS-6 worm burrow | ecosystem: Environmental > Aquatic > Marine > Coastal > Sediment | place: USA... | reverse complement strand
ATTACCATGGCGCTGGCGCTGGTGCGCGCACTTCTGGGTCCAACGATTTACGACCGGCTTCTTGCGGCCAATATGTTCGGCACGAAAACAGTGCTGCTGTTATCAGTGGTCGCATTTCTGTACGGGCGCCCCGACTTCCTGGACCTCGCACTGGTATACGCGCTGATCAACTTTATTGGTGTTATTGCGGTGCTCGAGTTCATTCGGGAGCGGGCAGACGGCGACGGCGCACAGTAGAACGCGGACGAGTAAGAATAATAACCATGATTATCGACATTTTGAGCTGGGTATTGCTGTCGCTTGGCGGCGCCTTCGTCTTCATCGGTGGACTAGGCGCATTGCGCATGCCCAACCTGTATACGCGCATGCATGCGGCGAGCCTGACAGACACCATGGGCGCCGTGCTGATCCTCGGCGGTATCATGCTGCAGGCGGGCCTGACACTCGCAACGATCAAGCTCGCAGCCATACTGCTCTTCCTGCTGCTCACCAGCCCGACCGCGTCGAACGCGCTCGCCAGCGCAGCGATTCTTTCCGGACTGCAGCCAAAAGAGGGGCCGGTCAGGCCCAGAGAAAAAGCCGAATGATCATCATCCTCTTCGGCGTCTTCCTGCTTGCGCTGCTGGTAATAACGGCGCTCGCCATAGTTCGCACCGATAGCCTGTTTGCAGCCGTCATCCTTACCGGCATTTTCAGCCTGTTGATGGCTGCCAACTTCTTTCTTCTCGATGCAGCGGATGTCGCGTTGACCGAAGCCGCCATCGGTGCAGGCATCTCGACCGTGCTGTTTCTTGGCGCGCTTGCGCTGACCGGCGAGCAGGAACGCGGTGGTTCGAAAAGTCGCCTGCTCGCACTCGGGGTTGTCACGGTTACGACGCTCATCGTTATCTACGCGACATTCGACAAGCCACGCTTTGGCGATCCGGATGCTCCGGTGCACCAGCACGTCGGGCCCTGGTACCTGGAGAAGACGCCGGAACTGATCGACATACCCAATGCCGTGACGGCCGTGTTGGCGAGTTTTCGCGGCTACGACACGCTGGGGGAGGTATTCGTCGTGTTCACCGCGGGCATTGGCGTGCTATTCCTACTCAGCGCTCGTCCCGCTGGCAGACCTGAGGACTTTCAGGCCTCGAAAGTACCCCACCAGGGCCTGCGCCACTATCTCGTTCCGCGAGTCGTTGGACGCATGCTCATCCCGTTCATTTTTCTGTTTGGACTGTACGTGCAGTTCCACGGTGATTATGGCCCCGGCGGAGGCTTCCAGGCCGGCGCGATCGTTGCAGCGTCCATCATTCTCTATGCACTGCTGGAAGGTGAAGCGCAGGCCTTGCGTGCGCTTCCGATGCGAGTTTTGAAATGGCTCGTGGCTGGCGGCGCTCTTCTCTATGGTGCCGTCGGTGTCGCGAGCATGCTGCTGGGCAGCAACTTCCTCGACTACTCCGTGCTCGCCTCTGACCCGATCGCCGGGCAACACATCGGCATCATTCTCATCGAACTGGGCGTCGGCATCACCGTGACCGGCGTTCTCTTGTGCGTGTTCCACGCGTTCGCAGCACGAGACAAAGTCTGATGGAATTACTCGGCCTCGCTTACTACTGGGTGTTTGCCATTGTTCTGATGATCGGCTTCTACGCGGTCATCGCAAAGCCCAACCTGATCAAGAAACTCATCGGCCTGTCGATTTTCCAGGCAGCCGTGTTCCTGCTCTATATAACGATGGGCAAAGTCGAGGGTGGCACTGCGCCGATCTTCCAGGACGGAATTTCCCTGTACTCGAATCCTCTTCCACAGGTCCTGATTCTTACGGCCATTGTGGTGGGTATCTCGACCACGGCACTCGGGCTCGGCATCGTCGTGCGTATTAAGGAAGAGTACGGCTCGATCGAAGAGGATGAAATTCAGGAGCGCGATCGCCAGTGAGTGGCCTCGCGCACCATCTGCCGGCACTGCAGGTCATAGTGCCGATGCTCAGCGCACCGTTGGTCATGCTGCTCAAGCCAAGAGGGCTCGCGCGCGCGGCCGCAACGGCCGCCAGCCTGTTCGCATTCGCCATCGCCATTGCAATGACGATGGGCGTGCTCGACGGCAGCACCTACAGCTATCGCATGGGGTCGTGGCCGGCACCCTACGGCATCGAGCTGGCTGTCGATCGCTTTAGCGCACTGCTGCTGCTGATCGTTACAGGTGCGTCAACCTTTGCGTTACTTGCGGGGCGCCACAGCGTAGATGCTGATATCGACGACTCACGTCAACCACTGTTCTATGCGGCCTGGCTGCTGGCGCTAGCCGGTCTGTCGGGTATTCCGGTTGCTGCTGACGCATTTAACATCTTTGTCTTCATGGAGATTTCGTCGCTGGCGAGCTACGTGATCATCGCCGGCGGCTCGGATCGCCGTGCCCTGCCTGCTGTGTTCAAGTACCTGATCATGGGAACCATCGGCGCCACGTTCTACCTGATTGGTATCGGTTTGATCTACCTCATGACCGGCACGTTGAATCTCGCCGATATGGAACTCCGCATCCACGAAGTTGGCGATCAGAAACCAATCCTGGTTGCCGCCGGCTTCATTACGATTGGTCTGGCACTCAAAGCCGCCGTATTCCCGCTGCACGTCTGGCTGCCCAACAGCTACACGTATGCGCCGAACGCCGTAACGGTATTCCTGGCCGCGTGTTCGACGAAAGTGTCGCTGTACCTGTTACTGCGCTTCGACTTCTTTGTCTTCCAGGGAAATCTTGCCGGTCACGATATCCAGTTTGCTTACTTCCTGATGCCGCTCGCAGTCCTCGCGATCCTCATCGCATCGGGTGTTGCGCTGTTCGAACAAAACATCAAGCGGCTCCTGGCCTACTCGTCGATTGCTCAGATCGGCTACATACTATTGGGCGCAAGTTTTGTCACGGTTACCGGGCTGACCGCCAGCGCCGTGCACCTGTTTAATCACGCACTGGCGAAAGGCGCCCTGTTCCTGGCCGTCGGCTGCCTTGCAACGTCATGCATGGGAATGCGGCTGTCGGATCTTGGCGGCGTGGCAAAGCGCATGCCGTGGACGGCCGCCGCTTTCATCGTAGCCGGGTTCAGCCTTATCGGCATCCCGGGAACGGTCGGCTTCATCAGCAAGTGGTACCTGATCACGGCCGCGCTGGAACACGGCTCGCTCGGTATGGCGCTAGTTGCGGTTCTCGTCATCAGCTCGCTGATGGCGGTTGTCTATGTCTGGCGCATCGTCGAGGCGATTTACTTTGCCGACCCAGCCTCCGACCTTTCAGCGGTCAAGGAAGCCCCGCTGGTAATGCTCGCCGTCACGTGGGCGGCCGCGCTCGCCAATCTGTACTTCGGCCTCGTGCCGGAAGTGCCGGTAACCCTGGCTTCGTCGGCTGCAGAAACACTGCTGGAGCATCTGCCGTGAGCGGCAGTGACCTGATATTGCTCGCGCTCGTATTGCCACTGGCCGGCGCCGTTGGCATTGCAGCAACCAGCCGCATCGGCGCCAACGCGCGCGAAGCTACCACGCTGCTGACGTCGGGAGCGCTGGCATGGGCCGTATGGAGCCTGGTGCCTGAACTGATGCAGGGTGGACGACCATCTTTGTTCCTGAGCGAAATCGTGCCCGGCGTAGAGATCGCATTCAAGGTAGAGCCGCTCGGCATGTTGTTTGCAGCATTGGCATCGAGCCTGTGGATCGTCAACTCAATCTATTCCATTGGCTACATGCGCGGCAACAACGAATCGAACCAGACGCGCTTCTATATCTTCTTTGCGATTGCCCTGGCCGCCGCTATTGGTATCGCGTTCGCTGACAACCTGTTCACACTGTTCCTGTTCTACGAAATCCTGACGCTGTCTACTTACCCGCTGGTATCGCACAAGGGCGATGCGAAAACGGTGCGCTCGGCGCGCGTCTACCTGGGTGTACTGTTAACCACGTCGATCGGTCTGCTGCTTCCCGCAATTATCTGGGTCTATTTCGTCGCCGGAACAGGCACCTTCACGCCGGGCGGCATTCTCAATGGCAAGATTGCCGGGCCCGCCGTTGGTCTCCTGCTCGGGCTTTTTGTTTTTGGCATCGGTAAGGCTGCCGTCATGCCGGTCCATCGCTGGTTGCCGGCGGCAATGGTTGCGCCGACACCGGTCAGTGCGCTGCTGCATGCTGTCGCAGTCGTCAAGGCCGGTGTGTTCACGATAACCAAGGTAATCATCTACATCTTCGGTGTCGACTTTCTGTTTAGCGAACCGAGCAGCAGCTGGCTGGTCTATGTGGCCGCGTTCACGATTATCGCCGCCAGTCTCGTCGCACTGCGGCAGCAAAACCTCAAGCGTCTCCTGGCCTACTCGACCATCGCGCAGCTGTCCTACGTCGTCATGGCGACAGCGATTCTCAAACCGCTGGCAGAGGTTGGTGCGGCGGTGCATATCGTGGCGCACGCCTTCGGCAAGATCACATTGTTCTTTGCGGCAGGCGCCATTTACACCGCAGCTAAGAAAACCGAACTGCATCAACTGCGCGGTATCGCCAGGCGCATGCCCTGGACGATGGCCGCCTTTACCATTGGCGCACTAAGCATGATCGGCGTCCCGCCAACCGGCGGCTTCGTCTCGAAGTGGTACATCCTCGCCGGCGCATTCCAGGCGGATAATTACGTCGCGATCGCAACGATTGTCGCCAGTACCGCGTTGAACGCGGCCTACTTCCTGCCGATTGTCTACATGGCGTGGTTCCTTAAAGAAGACACGCCACCGACGAAGGAACATGGCGAAGCGCCGTTCGCGGTCGTACTTGCGTTGACAATAACAGCAGCGCTAACGCTCGCGTTTTTCTTTTTCAATGGTCCGGTCCTGGAGCTTGAAGGACAGCTGGTGCGGGGGCTTTCATGAACGACGATAATTCACACTGGCTGACTCGCCCAGCGACCATCCGCAAGCTCTGGTGGGGTTTCTCTGTCGTGCTCGCTTTGACCGTCGCTGCTCAGCTGTTCATCTACGTTAAAGGCTACTTTGGTGCAGATGGCTGGTTCGGATTTGGCGCCGTGTTCGGCTTTTTGTCCTGCCTCGGCATGGTGTTGGTCGCCAAAGGACTCGGCTTCTTTCTGAAGCGCAGTGAGGATTACTACGCTGCGGGAGATGACGATGTTTGAGGTGCTGCCACCGGCGCTCATCATGGTCGTCGGCGCGATTCTCATTGGCATCATGCGCGGTCACTGGCGGAGCGTGCTCGTGCTTGGCACCCCGCTGCTGACACTTTGGGCTATCTGGCAAATTCCTGACGGCGTCGTCGCAACCGTCAACTTCCTTGATTACCCGATTGAACCCATCGAGGGCAGCCCGCTCCGAAGACTGTTTGCCACGATCTTCGCGCTAATGGCCTTCGGTGGCGGCTTGTATGCGTTCCGACAGGCCAAGTGGTACGAACTATCGGCGGCCTTTATTTATGCGGCTGGAGCAATAGGCGTGAGCTTTGCGGGCGACCTCATTACGTTCTTCCTGTACTGGGAGCTGATGGCCCTGTTCTCGACGGTCGTCGTCTGGTGCGGCGGCACGCCGGGTGCTCGTGCGGCCGGCGTGCGCTACGCCATCATGCACCTGTTGGGCGGCGTCATCCTGAAGGTCGGCATTGAAGGTGTCGCCATCCACACCGGCTCGATCGACGTTCAGCCGATGCTGGCCACAAATTTTGACACGTGGATGATTCTCACCGGAATACTCATCAACGCGGCGGCACCGCCCGTTTCCGCATGGCTGTCCGATTCGTATCCGGAATCGAGCCCTACCGGCTCCGTGTTCCTATCGGCGTTCACGACCAAGACAGCTGTGCTCGCGTTGATTCTGCTATTCCCGGGCGAGCCCGTGTTGATTGGCATCGGCCTGTTCATGGTGATGTACGGCATTATCTACGCACTGCTCGAAAACGATGTACGGCGTATTCTGGCCTACTCAATCGTTAACCAGGTCGGTTTCATGGTTTGTGCGGTTGGCATCGGCACCGAGATGGCCTTGAATGGTGCAGCCGCGCACGCCTTCGCTCACATTCTCTACAAGGCGCTGCTGTTTATGAGCGCCGGAGCGGTTATCTATCGCACCGGCTTCTCCAAGTGTACGGACCTGGGCGGTCTGTTTCGTACGATGCCACTAACGGCCGTTTGCGGCATTATCGGCGCGCTCGCGATTTCCGGCTTTCCGCTCACCTCCGGCTTCACGACCAAGACCATGATCTCGCAGGCAGCGGCGGACGAGAGCCTTATATTTGTCTACTTCATGCTGGCCGCGGCGTCGGCTGGAGTCTTCCTGCACGCCGGTATCAAGTTTCCGTGGTTCGTGTTCTTCCAGAAGGACTCTGGGCTCCGACCCAAAGACGCACCCTGGAACATGGCTGCAGCGATGGTTCTTATGAGCGCGCTGTGTATTCTGCTGGGCGTGTTCCCTGACCTGCTCTACGCGTACTTGCCTTACCCGGTTGATTACGTGCCCTACACGGCCGGCAAGGTTCTATTCTACCTTCAGTTGTTATTGTTCTCGGGCCTCGCGTTCTTTCTATTGTTACCGATGATGAAGCGCACCCTTACCATAAGTCTGGACGCGGACTGGCTGTGGCGGGTTCTGCTGTTTCGGACTGCCAGTGCAATCTACGTCGCGGTCGCCGCACTCGGTACGGCGCTGCAAACTCGGGTTGGCAACGGGCTTGTAACGATGAAAGCCAGGTCTGAAACACACTTCGGTGCGAAGTTCGCCCGAGCGGGCGTCTTCGCTCGCGCATGGTCTATCGGAACGACTGCGCTCTGGATTGCCGTATTGCTGACGGCGTACGTCCTGGTTTACGTTCTGTAACGAAGTGTTGTCGACAACGACGCCACACCTCAAAACGCGCGGTTAATAAGGCGGCGCTAACGAGAACGGGCGCCATTTGGGCACCAGATTGGCACCGTCGCGGTTTGAGAATCGACAGAGTTTATTCAAACGTCTGAAAAAAATTGCGCGCCCGACAAGATTGATTCGGTCGCACTCGCTCCGTTCGTGCGTCTGTCGGCCGACTACGTCAGCCTCGGATCGAACGCAGCGCTGCGCGCCGCGAAGTTCGAACTTGTGACCCCTGCCGTCGGAGGGGTCGGCGTCAGTCCTTTTGCCTATGGTGACGCAGAGCCTCTTCCAATAGCTCGATGACGGCTCGGTCCTTCGGCCGATCTGTCGCTTTCTTTTGCCGAATCAGTTCCTCCAGATCGAGAACACGAAACCTCCCGATCGTCATAGAGACTTCGGAAGACAGGTGCAACAGATCCTCGTATCGATCCTTGTCGCCAATAAATCCCAGCACATCCAACGGCCCTGCTCGAGTCAGGAGCAATAGGTGCCCGCCCGCCAGGATATCTTCCTTGGTAGGCTTGATCGTAGATTGATGCTCTCGATAGTGGGCATCGAGCTCGTCGAGGGCGAGGTACAAACGACTAGCGTTGTCATCGCTGATCCGAACCAGCGCGTCGAGATCGAACGTTGTGATGGGCGCACCCTGTATTACGGCCGCTACGCCACCAACAACGATGTACTCAACCTCGTATTTATTGAGAAGCTCGAGTATCTCGCGAAAGCTGGGATTCATTGTGCGGCCGCAATGAGAGGAAGAAACCGATTCTTGACTCCAGTTCGGCAAGTCGCTGCTCGGGAGTTAGCGTGGCAAACCACTCAAGCAGCGAGCGGTCGTGTCCGGCACCGGAATCTGATTGGACGGGCGTTTTGTACATCCAGGGATTGTATCACTTGGGGGATGGCGCGCCCGACAGGATAACTTGAAACAGCCTGAGGTCTGTTTCAACCCTGCGGGCTTCGCGGCTACGCTGCTCGCATCAAATCGCTAGCGCAACCGCGGTCGACCGCAGCAACGTCTACGCCAGAAAACCTGATCTTGACGATTATCCCGGCAAAATGGATCCTAACGCGGTGCATTTTCAGTGAGAAGAGTTGGCCTATCCCCTCAGGAATCGTTAGGAAAGCGCGAAGATCGGCGAATCCCGCTCCGCCCAAATTCCATTGCGCTCGGGCATCCGTGAGGCTGTTCCGGGACCCGCATCACCGGTACATTGCTGAACGTAATGCGACAAAACGACGGTACGTTGGGCGTTGCTACGATGTGTGTCGGACTGGCACAGGGCATTACTACTGCAAATAAGCGTCTGTAGTCACGTTCGATGACTCTTTATATTCATAGACAGGCATATCTGGCGCTACTGTTCTGCTGAGCGTAATATGCTCTATTACCTTAAGGTTACCTGCTGCAGCGATAACAAATATCAGACAATGCTGTACGCGGTTTGCATACGACAGTGAGAGAGCTAAGTGGAAGCTATTCCTTTTGAGGCATATCTATTACCTGCGCTGCTCGCACCTATTTTTCTGGCTTGGGGTGCGGGTCGCTTTGTAGATGGAGCATCTGCTTTATCGTATAACCTGGGTATGTCGCCTCTGCTGATAGGTGTTTTGGTGATGGGTTTTGGAACTTCATTACCCGAACTGTTGGTATCGCTGTTTTCATCTGTTATGGGCAACTCCGGACTATCTCTGGGTAATGCTTATGGCTCCAACATAGTTAATATTGGCGTCGTATTGGCATTGGCTGCTGTCATGAGTCCGGTGATCGTTCAGAATCATGTGGTAAAGCGGGAGTTGCCGTTGCTGATCTTGGCCACGGCTATAACGGCCTTTCTTGTAATAGATTTTGAGCTGTCGCGCAGCGATGGATTGACGCTGCTGGCTCTATTCGTGGTGTTGGCGGTTTATCTTATCCGGGTGTCCTTGCGCGAGCCCCCAAAGCAAGAGGACTCCAGCCTTCAGAACAAACTCGAGAAGCGCACCATATCCCTGGGCAAGAGCATTAACTATCTGGTTGTTGGTCTGGCCGTTATCGCGCTATGTTCTGCCGTACTGGTTTGGAGTGCGAGAGGTATTGTCACCAACCTAGGGGTGAGTGAACTGGTCGTGGGCGTGATTATACTTGCGCTGGGAACCTCCCTGCCCGAACTGGTTGTGATTGTTGTAGCCGCCAAGCGTGGGCAGCACGAGCTGGCCCTAGGTAACGTGATCGGCTCAAACTTGTTTAATACCTTAGCTGTGGTCGGTACCGCTGGCCTTATAGCGCCCGCTGTGTTGGATGCCGAACTGGTAACCCGAGATCTGCCTGTGATGTTTGCCTTTACCGGAGTGCTTGTTGTAATGGCATATGGGTGGGGCCGCCGCACAGGTGTGATCAATAAAGCAGAAGGCGGTGTGCTGTTGCTGGCCGTTGCATGCTACTTGGCCTACCTCGTTTACTCGACTCCTATCTTCGCGTGATAACAGTTAGCGTATGAGTGTCCGCCACTGGCTGTTTGCCTCCAAGTCCGTTCGCAGAGTCAGCGCAACTCGAAACTAGCGCTCACGAATCCTCCAGGCGCGAACCCGAAAACTCTAAGTATTTGAAAGGTTGGCATACCCGACAGGATTGATTGAACGGCAGCCGCGCTGCCTCGCCTTCGGCGTCTGTCGGCCGACTTCGTCGGCCTCGGATCGAACTTGTGACCCCTGCCTTCGGAGGGTAGCGGTCAGGTCATTCAAACACCCCGTTACCCGCAAGAATCGGAAGTCGCGGTATAAAACAGGCACTGAGCGTGCTCTGGCTCAGCTCCAATCAGAGAGCGTGGTTGACTTTCTCTCTATATAACAGATACTTAAATTTATACCGCAAAATGGTAACATTGCGGTATAATTCTTACCATGAGAGATATTGAATACCTACCAAACAGCCTGTCAGTGCAGTACAGCGAGCTGATGCAAAACTGCATCCGGCCAATCTCGGACGGATCGAATCTTTCCTTCAAGTCAAAAAAGATCAACAACAAACGTTATTGGTACCTGTATATCAGTGTCGGTAGTACGCGCAGGGAGCATTACCTGGGTGAGGAAACGCAGGAGTTGCTTGATCGAATTGACGACGAAAAAGCGCGCTGGGAATCCGACACCGATGATCGAGAGTTGAGACAGCGACTCGTTAACATGCTCATAGGCGGCGGGATGACCGCGCCGAGCAGAGATGAAGGAAAAGTCATCTCCCTCCTTGAGCGGAACGGTGTGTTTCTTGCCGGTGCTGCTCTGGTGGGAACCTTAGCATTCAGGGCATACGCGAACATGCTGAGTGTCGTCTGGGGCAGCGATGCAGGAACACAGGATATCGATCTTGCGGCGGACAACCGCTACAAACTCGCCTTACCGCGGCCCCGAACTTCCATAAACCTGCGCCAGTTAATTCTGGACAGCGGTATGGGCTTCTTCGAAGTTCCGGCACTGAATCGCAAGCAACCGTCAACCTCTTTCAAGATAAGAGGCAGAGACTTTATTGTGGACGTTGTTGCGCCAATGAAGGGTCGCGAAACTTTGAGGCCTGTTCATCTCACCGAATTTGGAACCTATGCGTCGCCGTTACGTCATCTTGATTATCTGTTGGACGATCTCCAGCCCGCTGTTTTGCTGTACGAGCACGGGATCATGATTAACGTCCCCGCGCCAGGTCGCTTCGCGATACACAAATGCGTAGTCAGCCAGAAAAGGCCTGCTGCGCTCGCAGCCAAAGCGTCGAAAGACCTGAGCCAGGCCGAGCAACTGTTTCAAGTCCTGCTTGAAAATCGCCCTTCGGATATCACACTTGCCTACGATGCAGCGAACGCCCACGGCGATGCGTTTACCCAGAGCTTGGAAGACGCCCTTAATCTAGTAGACAACAAAATCGCCCACGATGTACGGGCCCTGCTGGCGAAACACAAGAGCTAGCAAGAATGGCGCGCCCGACAAGATTGACTCGAATCGCCTTGGGGCAATTCCCAATACTTGCCCCTGGCGAATGGCGAGGTCCGCCATACCCCCAATAGCAGCCGCTCGAACGGCTGCTTTCGAGGTATCATTGAGTTCCGCGAATGACCCATAAGCGACATTCAAAGGCTTGACGTTGAACGTCTGCTACCGGAAACAAAGGTCCACTATCAGATTGGGAAGCTGATGTTCTACCGTTGAACTACACCCGCAAATCAGGGAGTTACGTCTCACTCGGGTCTGGCTGAGCATAAAAGTGAGAGTATGGGGATTCTAAGCGATTCTGAGGCGATTCGAGAAGCTCTTTACCGTTCGGATGCGGACTACGCGACGATAGCGTCGCGGCCGAGATAGAAGTTCAATCCAACATCAGCAGAATCCGGGCGTTAATTCCCGAGCTGTCCCCTTGCAGGCCTTCGCGGTCCAGCGAGATGTAACGGTAGTTCAAACCTAAATGCGCGCTCCGGGTGAACCACCAGTTCACACCGAGTGACCAGATGTTCATCTCGCCACCATCCAGCATTCCGTCGGTCAAGTCGGTGTTCGAGTAACGAAATGCGAGTTCGACAGCGCCCCACCCGCCCTGGTTTACCGGCCGGGCAACGGGAAGTGGATCGAAGGTCCCACTACGTTTGCGATAGGCACGCGACTCGCCGGTGACAGCCCAGGAACCGGTGACATGATAGCCGCTGA